>CENU01062646.1_pt1 | contig 14416 bp, 16 predicted proteins | sample 361331 | NCBI WGS metagenome assembly CENU01 (sample SAMEA2619766, study PRJEB7988) | marine metagenome | isolation source: saline water (ENVO:00002010), including
ACCCAGGTTCGAAGCCTGGTGCTCTATCCAGCTGAGCTACGGGCGGAATTTGTAGCTGTAGTGAAGGCCCGAAGTCTAACACGACATCTAAGCTGACAACACTAGCGCTTTTAGGGATCGATGGTGTTAAACTCCCGCGCCCACCGGGGGAACGCGCAAGGGGATTGCCGTGAACACCGATCAAACACACGTGTCAGCCACGCTGATGTCCGATCAAAACATACGAACCATCGAAGCGAATCTCAACGCGGTGCTTGAGCAATCACTGACGCCTATGGAACCTGCCCAGGCGAAGGTTTATATGGAACACACTGCGACTAGGATAGCCGAGGAATCGGGGGCCAACGTCACAATGTTCCAGATGGTCAAGATTAAGCACGTGAGTTCCACCTATCTTATCCGCATGGCAGTGCTTACCAACGGGAGCGCCATCGGTCTTGATCTGATGGACCTGGAAAACGGACAGTTTTTTATCCCTGAATCCTGTCCCGTCATTCCGCTAGAAACACCCACTGTCAATTGAGTAGCCGATTCAACGACGCGGTTATATTTCTCACGCTCACAGCCCTGCTCGCGTTTCTGGCGCTAGCCACTGACCTTTATCTGCCCGCGATACCCATGATGACTGCGGATCTCGGGGGGAGTGTGTCTGATGGGCAACTCACCCTTAGCATTTTCATGTTGGGGGTAGCGTTCGGACAGATAGTTTTCGGCCCACTGTCGGATCACTTTGGTCGCCTACCCGTGATTCGCGCGGGCACCGCCGGATTCGTTGCGTTTTCACTGATAAGCGCTTTTGCCTGGTCTATGGAATACATGTGGGTAGCTCGGTGCCTCCATGGCTTTGCCGCTGCTAGTGGACCTGTTGTCGCGCGAGCGATCATTAGGGATAAGTACGAAGGTCATCGAGCCGCTCAAATGATGGCTTGGACCAGCGCCTCGATGGCAACGCTCCCCCTCATAGCACCCACGCTGGGTGCGTTTATTGCGACACAATTTGGATGGCGAGCCACCTTTATCGCCTTAGCCATTTTTGCTGTTTTGCCGCTGGCAGGATTGAGCACATTTGATAAGTCCTTCAGCGAAGGCAATCAAAGCGGCTCTAAACTGACACTAATGTCAGTACTACATACTTTTACAGAATGTCTTACTAGCCGGCGTTTCCTAGCCTATTTGGCAGCTGGGACCATGTCGTTCTCTGCGCTATTTGTCTTTTTATCGACAGTGCCTTTCTTCTTTGACGATGTCTTTAAGATACCTACCGCCTACTTTGGACTCGCCTTCGCTACTTCTGTGGTCGGCTTTGTCGTAGGCAGCTTGACGAGCGCCCAGCTGGTAACCGTTTGGGGGCAGGATCAAACACTTTTCATCGGTGCATCACTCTGCGTCGTTGTTTCAGTATTAGCCCTTACCCTAGCGGACAATGCTGCAAACCTACCGATAATCCTTGCCGCTCTTTCAACCACTTTTTTCTTCGGCATTGGGCTCATTTCGGCCAATGCATCCATGGGTGCAGTCTCGCTTTTCGCTCACAAAGCCGGCGCTGCCTCAGCGGTTTATGGCTCTATTCACGCACTGTCATCCGCCAGCGTGGGCGCTCTTGCTGGGGTTCTTTATGCGGGTAGACTGGTCGAGCCCGTTGCCCTGATGGCTTTTTGTTCACTGTTGGGCTTTTTCGGCGCAATCGGGGTAAAGCGACTGCAAAAACTGCCAATCTAATCCCTCCAAAATAAACCTTGTTGGGTATGGGGCTTTGACCCGGTACGGGTTACATTTGGGGGGCTTTAAGTAGTCACGCTGATATCGACTGAGGGGGGTCGCAGGCATGCATGACATTGACAACGACACCAACATACTGACCGAAGCCATCCTGCGCTACTCGCGCGATCGTCTTCGAATGGATCCACCTAGCCTCGATGCGCCCTGCCCGCCTGAAGAACTCGAAGCAAAAGCAGGTCAGACAATTACCGCTGATGGGCTGGGTGGTGAACAAGCCTTGCGCTTGTTTACCGACATACTCGCGCCTGCCTGCATTTCGATCGACCACCCCAAATTTCTGGCGTTCGTGCCGGCGGCGCCAACGGAGGCAGCAACGCTCTTTGATTTGGTGGTTGGTGCGTCGAGTATTTGCGCGAGCTCATGGTTAGAGTCGGCTGGCGCCATTTATGCGGAAAATCAGGCGCTTCGTTGGATAGCCGATCTTGCTGGTTTTCCCTCGGAAGCGGGTGGTGTTTTTGTCAGTGGTGGCACGGCCGGCAATCTTTCTGCACTAGTGGCCGCGCGACATCGATGGCGTAAGGAAAGCCCCGAGCATCGCAGAACCAGAGGGCTGGTGATTTCGTCCAAGGGCGCTCACGCATCGATCAAGCAAGCGACTCATGTATTGGATGCCGACTTACTCGAAGTCGGCGGCCACCGGCTGACCGGTGAGGATATCGAGGTGGCACTCTCAGAGCTTGCCACTGATGATCGCGCTCGGCTCTTTGCGATCGCCTGCACAGCAGGCACAACCAACCTCGGTATTGTCGATGACATGCAGGCGATTGGCTCGATCTGTCAGCGTGAGCATTTGTGGATGCACGTAGATGGCGCCTACGGTGGTGGAGGCTTGGCAGCGCCCAGCGTGCGCGAGGAGTTTAATGGAGTCGAGTTAGCAGACAGTTTCATTGTCGATCCGCATAAATGGCTTTTTGCCCCTTTCGATTGTTGCGCTCTGATCTACAGGGATCCATCGATTGCACGCGAAGCTCATCGACAGCACGGCGAGTACCTTGAAGTCTTCTACGACGGTATTTGGAATGCTTCAGACTATGCGCATCACTTGTCAAGACGAGCCCGCGGATTACCACTCTGGTTTAGCTTGGCAACCCACGGCACTAGCGCCTACACCACCGCAGTCGAGCAAACCATTACTGTGGCAAGAGCTGCGGGATCGCTGATCGAAGCGCATCCCCATCTCGAGCTGGTGACAGCTCAGCAGTTATCGATCTGCGTATTTCGGCGTGTCGGATGGTCAGTCCAGGATTACCACGACTGGAGCGACAAAATGTTAGAGGCTGGCGATGCCTTCGTTACGCCTACCAAGTTCGAAGGTGAGACTGTGCTCCGGTTCTGTGTCGTCAACCCAAGAACAACGATCGATCACATCATAGAGATTCTTGCCACGCTGTAATGTCGGTGGAGACTTCAACCAGCAAAGTAGCTTTAGGTAGTCAACGATGGGAGCAGCTGCTTCGCTATCGCTACATTGAACTGGTGCTACTGTGGGAAGGTCAGCTGACGACCAAGCGGCTCTGTGACACATTCTCCATCGGTCGCCAGCAAGCCAATAAGGACCTCAGTAACTATCGACGCGCACAGCAAAAAAATGCTCTTCACTACGACCCGGTTGATAAACATTACGTACCTTCTCCAGATTTCTCTCCTAAATTGACAAGGGGACTCGCCTCTGAGTACCTCCAGCTCATTGCCCAAGACAGCGACATTCAGAAAATGCTGGGACAGCTACCACTGTCTGATACCAAGGTAGAGCTCGTCGTGGCTCCGCATCGAGAGCTTCCCCCACAATTGCTGCGACCGATTATTCAAGCTATGAGGAATCAGGAGCGAATTGAGGTCGACTACGTGTCTCTCAACAATCCCGATCGAGAGGGCAGAATCATCGCGCCCCACACCTTGGTATGGACTGGTTATCGTTGGCACGTAAGGGCCTGGTGCGAAAAAAATAGAGACTTTCGCGATTTTGTTCTGAGTCGTTTTCGCGGTGATGCAGAGTCGCTCGGACGCTCAGATCAATCGGCCGCGACAGACTATGATTGGCAGCAAGTGGTAACGCTCGAGATAATCCCTGATCCTCGGTTAACAAGTGTCCAGCAGGAGGTGGTATCTCACGACTACAGCATGCAAAACAATGCGCTGTCTCTGACTGTACGAGCAAAGCTCGCGCGGTACCTGCTCCAGCTGCTCAACATCAAAGTATTTGAGATCGACGAGGACCCCCGAGCGCAGCAACTGGTGCTACACAATGCGAGTGACCTAGAGAAGTGGTTGGGTTAGCAGAAACTTCACATCGTGCTGGCTTTTTAGCATGTAAATCTGTGATTATGCTCACGAAACCTTGGATCGCTATTTGGTGCCAAGAAAGAGCTTGTTATTCTTATGCCTCAAACCGATGATGATAAACCGATGAACACAGCTGAGACTCAAATGCCTGGAAACACGCCTGAGCGTCGATATGCTATGCCTCCAATACCGGAAAACCTCACCAGCATGCTGACTAATGAGCAAAAGATTGCGCTGAATCAGAAGCAGCAGTTTGGTTGGTTTGTTAAGTTTGTTCGTCGCCCATTATTTCAGCCGGTGGAAGTGGTTCTACCAAACCCCGACGGTAGTGAATTTATCTTCCTTGATGCTGACGGTACCACTCGCGCCTACTTCAACGTTCGCACCGAAGACCTCAAATAGTCGCCCGATTAGCCGTGTGAGTCCGTAATCCGAGTGGTTTTCTTCCGGCGTATGGACGGTGTTCTCATCACCCCTTTAGGCATTCGCGGAGCCTTGCCGGTTTCTAAATAGCGGTGAATAGTCTCTTGAGATCGTAGCGCGGTTGCCCTGCCCTTCGAATCCACCCGCTCGTTGTTTTGCTTCGAATCGAGGATTCTCGCCTTCTGGTTGTCATGCCACTGCTGGTCCATGATGGTCTGAATCGTGGTTTGGGCATCTTTGTCGTAAACAGGGCATAACACTTCAACGCGGAAATCGATGTTACGTGTCATCAGGTCAGCCGAGCCAATGTAATACTCAGGCTCTCCACGATTGTGTGCTATGTAGACCCTCGGGTGCTCGAGAAAACGATCGACAATGCTAACCGCCCGGATATTGTCCGAAATGCCCCTTACGCCGGGTAAGAGGGAGCACATGCCCCGGACGATCAGCTGTATCTGAACACCCGCCTGACTCGCTTCATATAGCTTAAGCGTCAGTTGTCGATCAACGAGGTTATTGCATTTAAAGAACAACACAGCGCGATACCCATCTCGCGCGTTAGCAATCTCTCGATCGATCAGCTCGATTAGGCGCGATCGGGAACTATGGGGCGACACGATCAGCTCTTTATAATCAGGTCGACGATAATTGTACTTAAGAAAATCAAAAACGCGCTCGATATCCTCGCCGATCGTCTGATCTGCTGTCATGAGGGTAAAATCGGTGTATAGCCGCGCTGTTTTTTCGTTGAAGTTCCCCGTGCCGACATGGCTGTAATAGTGATGTCGGCCGTCCTCTACCCGATCGATGAGAAACAGCTTGCTGTGCACTTTGAGACCAGGAATACCGAAGATGACCTCGATACCCGCTTCTGTGAGACGCTCCGCCCACGCGATATTCGCTTGCTCATCAAAACGAGCCGCCAACTCGACCACCACCCGGACACGCTTGCCATTGAATTGAGCGTTGATCAGAGCATCGACAATCTGCGAACTTGAGGCCACGCGATAAAGACAGATCTTGATCGATACGACTTTAGGGTCAATCGCAGCGGTCTTCAAAACGTCGACCACATAATCAAATGGGTGATACGGATAGTAAAGCAATACGTCCTTGGCCCGAATCTCATCGAATATATTCGATGCATTATCGAGGTTAGGGAGTCGAATTGGCGGTAATGGTTTGAACTCTAGATATTTAGGCCCCTCGTTGGGAAAACTCAGATAGTCCTTGGAATTATGGTACCGGCCGCCGGGAATCAAACTATCGTAGCGACCAAAGCCCAGGCGCTTGCGCAAATAATCCAATAACGGCTCCGGCATCGCTCCGTCATATACGAAACGTACCGCATCCGCTTTGCGTCGTTGCTTGAGGCTAGTAGCCATTTTCTCAATCAGGCTTTCATTGATAGATGGTTCAATCTCAAGCTCGGCATCTCGAGAAAATTTAAAGCAATAGGCAGCCGCGGATTCGATGTCAAACACCCCCCTAAAGACCTGAGGGAGACAGGCTCGGATGATGTCATCGAGCAAGATGTAAACCTTGCTCGCCGGATCTCTGCCTTTCGGGATAGCAACAAAGCGTCCCACGGCGTCCGTCGGGACCTCGATCACCGAATATTGTGATCCCTCACGCGTCGCGAGATCCACGGCCAAATACAGCGACTCGTCGGCCAGATTAGGAATGGCCTGATCATCCGTTAACAGAATAGGCTCAAGGTTGGGCAGGACATTCTGTCTAAAATATTCCTCAACAAAGCTGGCCTGTTTTTTAGTGAGAGCTGTTTCATCGATGATGTAAATATGTCGGCGTTGCAATTCGGCCATAACCCGGATCTGAGTGGCGTCGAATTCCTTTTGCAACGACACCACCTGCTCCTGAATCGTTGCCAGCAACTTTTTAGCCCGCTGACGCTTTTGCCCTGATGAAACAACAATCAGTCGGCGAATTTCCGCTACACGAACGCGGAAAAATTCATCGAGATTGCTTGAAAAAATACCGAGGTACCGCAAGCGCTGAATCACTGGCACCGTCTCGTCACCCGCCTCTTGGAGCACCCGCTGATTAAACGACAACCAGCTCAACTCACGCGGCATAAACAGCGATTCATCGAGATCAGCAAAACGACCATCGATCGGGTTAGACATTCACAGGGCTCCGAAGCATCAACATACTCTGGTGCTAGCAATCGATCACCGTCGAAAGCCTACACCAATAAGATGTTACTTTTGTTGCTAGTTTACCATCGACTTTTCCATTCGGGCCGTGACCCACTGCGCGGTTTTCGTGGGTTCCTCTAACGGCAGCAAGTGCCCCGCATCCATCCAATCAAAATGGAGCGAGGGATAAGATGACAACTTATCGGCAATCGAGGGCAAAACCACGTAGGACTGGCGCCCTGCCAATACCGATAGTGGCTTGCGAAGCTTGCCGATGGTTGACCACAGACTAGGTGGCGAGCGGTATACACAGGCCTCCCACTTACCCGAATATCGGAGTGTTACGGAACCATCTTCTTGAGCTTGATGCGCAGCGTTGACGTAATCCCATAAACCTTGATCCTGAATATTGGAAAAGGCTCGCTTCGAACGATAAAAATTGAAAGCGGCGTCGAAACTGTCGAAGTGATGAGGCCTACGCAAGGCTGATTGCACCATCTTCGATCTATCAGGCCACAACCAAAATGCGACTTTCGCGAACAACCAAAAGCGTGAAGAGAAAACAACGGGGTCGAGCAATATAACGCCCTTTACTAATTCAGGCGCCCGAGCAGCCAACATTAGGCTGATAGCTCCACCCATGGAATGCCCCAGCAGCCAGACCGACTCAGTCCGCTCTCTGCGCAACACGGTCAAGGTGTCATCAGCATACTGTGACCAGTGAAGAATGCCTGGCGCATCATCATCCCACAGTGGCCGATGCTCAACGGTATAGATGCGACGCACGGATTTGATTTCCGATAAGCACTGCTGATAGGTACCGGGTGGAAAACCATTTGCGTGCAAGAAAAGGATGTCTTCTGAAGCATCCGAATCTGAGTTGTCAAACGCCGTTACTAACTGCTGTTTATTGTTTGCTAACACGCCAACCTCAGGACAAATCTGATACAAACAGCTACGATCAGATGGATTGTGACTCGTTCATCACTCAAAAAAAACGGCCAGACGGAGACTCACATGATCAACATGCAGAACATCAGGCGCAGGCTCTTAGCTGCCTTGCTGACAGGCAGTGCGCTGACATGGCTACCAGTGAGTCTGGCCTCCGAAGCCTTGTACGATACGGTCATCCTCAAAGGTCGGGTCATCGACCCTGAGACCGAGTTCGACCAGATTGCGAACCTAGGGATTAAGGACGGCCAAATAGCAGTCATCACATCTGAAACTATTGTGGGATCACAGACAATCGATGCAAGTGGTCGCGTGGTATCTCCGGGCTTTATCGACATTCACTCGCATACGCCAACACGCCTTGGTGAACATCTCAATATCCTCGATGGCATTACCACACAGCTCGACCTCGAAGCAGGCGCCTGGCCACCCACAGAATATGGCGATCACTACATCGGCGGTGCCCAACTTAATTACGGATCTTCAGTGGGGCACTTTGCTGTGCGACATGCCGTGATGGAAGGACGCGTCCACAGTTATTTCTTTACTGAGGACGGCTTTATCAATACCACCGGGCCCACCTGGACTGAAGGAGCCTCAGCCGAGCAAATTGAGCAAATGCGGATCAGGCTGATACAGGGGCTAGAAGAAGGTGGACTCGGGATCGGCGTGTTACTCGACTACATGACGGATGCAGTGTCAGAGAGCGAGTTGCAGATGATTTTTGAAACTGCGGCGTCGGTTGCGAAGCCTGTCTATATTCACGTCCGCCGAGGTATGCCGGGAGACCCTAACGGACTCGACGAGGCAATTGCGCTGGCCGAAGCTACCGGCGCCCCCACCATGATCTGCCATATCACCCACTCTGCTATGGGTGGTATTAACGAATGGCTGGCAAAAATCGATGAGGCTAATGCGCGAGGTGCCCACATTACCACCGAGACACTGTCATGGCTGGCAGGTGGCACAGCGATTAGCGCCGACGTATTCAGAAATCGAGACTGGCGTGCCATTTTTAATATCGACTACGAAGATGTTCAGTGGGTCCCAACCGGCGAATGGTTGGACGAAGAACGATTTCTTCGCTATCAGCGCGACTACCCAGGCAGTTCTGTGAATCACCACTACGTCAAAGAGGCCTGGTTACTCGACGCTCTGAAGTGGCCAGATATGATGGTGTCTACCGATGCATTGCCCGCCTTCGATCTCGATGTCAAAACCAATCCGAATATTGCAGGTACGTTTTCACATTTTCTGGGGCGCTATGTTCGTGATCTCGGAGTGATGCCTCTGATGGAAGGACTGCGACGAATTACCCTACTGCCCGCACAATGGTTAGAGCTCTCTTCTGATGCCTTTGCGAAGAAAGGGCGTCTGCAAGTCGGCGCCGATGCCGATATTGTGGTATTCGATCCTGACACTATTGCGGCGGAGGCAGCCTACGGTGACCCCTACCAGCCCTCAGTGGGCATCAGCACCGTCCTAGTGGGCGGCAGGCTGGTGGCCTCTGAAGGGCGCCGTATCGAAGGCCGTTATCCCGGTAAACACATACTTGCGCCACTGGCTACAACGACGAAATTTCCTTACTGAGCTCGTAGCGTCTCGATGTCACGTAGCGCTCCATGGCACTGACGCGGCGCTCTGCGTCGAGCACCCGATCGCGGGCTTTGTCGAGGCGCTTAGAAGGTGCTTCGGAATAGCGAAAAGGTGCTTTACGTCGGTATTCACGACGATCCTCATCGTACTCTCGGGCATCGCTTTCATCGTAATATTGCGACTCTTCCCAGCGGCTGGGCTGCTTGCTAATCAGAATCCAAGCAGCTACGTAAATCCAGAATATGACCGGCCCGGCCACCAGCAACAATGCAAACGCCGACAATCGCGTCACCCACGTAGGAACCTCCCAATGCGCTGCAAGGCCCGCACACACACCGCCAAACCAACCATCAGATGGCCGCCGGTACAACCCAACCCCCCAGCCATTGCGTCGATTACGCCCCAACTCTTCATAACTGCGTCGGCGTCTGTACTGGCTCACTATTGACTCTCCTTTGATTCGCGCCAATTCGGATGGTCTGCATCCAGGATGGCTTCAAGATTTTCGATGCGATCGCTCATGCGATTGACGGACTCGAGCATGTCATCAAGCGCTCTTCGATCGTCATCGCTCAACGCCCTGCTCGAGTGATTCAGACTGCGGTAATGCAAGGTAATCCAAATCGGTGCCACGACTGTTAACAACAGGATCATGGGCACAAACATAAACTCAAAAATATTCACTCATTTCTCCAAAAAAGGATGTGATTGCGTCGATCAAGCGGTCTAAGCACCGCTTTCTGCTCGCTCAATACCGGGATATAGCTTACCGCCTGCGATCAAGCCCAGGCCGAGCGCTTCAATGACCAGGCCAGCCTGCAACACCCCCCAGTTATCACCGAATAAACCGATGCCAATAGGTCCGATGGCAGCTACGGCCAATACCATACCCCAGCGACTGAATCGCTGAGGATCAATGTGTACTTCGAGAGAACGTCGTATTTCCTCGCTGCCGACGGCATCGCCCGCAATCCGGGAAATCTGTACCAGTGCATCCAATCGCTTTTCTAGACTAATACGCCGCGCCGTTACCACGATGTAGGTAATGACAGCGGGCAATAAAATCAAGACATAACCCGCGCCTATGGCCAATTCACCTTCCACTTCAAACCCCCTTAATGACTAATGAGAGTCGATCTGCTCTGCATCAACACGATTCGCTGCGCCAAACTGCTCGGCACAGAACGTGGCAGCCGCATCGGGAGCCTTACCCCCCTCTTGCATCTTGTTCACACAAAAAGCGAAATCGCTGACCTCGAGACGATCCGAGCTGCTCACACTGATACAACCGGATAAGGCGAGAATTCCGAGCGACGTGCACAATGCCAATACATATCGATTCAATGTCAGGACGCGCTTCATTCGGCATCTCTGAAATCGATGTCGGCACCGGAAGAGGTATCGGACTCAGCGACAGCGGGCTGACCGTAGACCTCAATATCAGCACCGCTGGAGGCATCGCCGTAAAAAGCATCACTCACGTATAGGGTGATATCGGCGCCGCTCGACGCATCGGCGGTGGCTGCATTGAGTCTCAGACGTCTCAAATCCACGTCTGACCCACTTGAGGCATCAATGCTCGCAGTGTTACAGCGCCCAATAACCTCGATACCGCTGCCGCTGGATGCGTCGATCGCGAGCGTCTCGCAGTTCACTCCATTAACGGATAACTCAGCGCCCGAGCTGGCCTTCAAAGCGTCCACACTCGGCATCTGAACCGTCACTGAGACAGTGTCGGAATTTTTCCACCAGTCCCAAAAACCTCCAGAGCGATACTCGCGTCCCAAGACCAACAGCTCGTCGTCCACGCGAATTTTAAGGTTATCGAGCTGAGTATCGCTATCTGAACTGGCCATCACCAGAAACTGCTCGCCCACTACCACTTCAACATCACGCCCTTGCGCCGCAGTAACCCCGGTGAAGTTATCCAGGTCGAAGGTCTTTTCGCTTGCCCATGCGCTCGATGCACTGCTGATCAAACCTGTCGATACCAATACTAGCGCCAAGCTAGCCCCTGTTCTTTTAAAATCCATATAGTTCTCCCGCGTATTCATTGCTTGTCAAACACTCCTTATCAACTCAAGCTTTGGGTGCTTTGTCCATCGATGCTCGAAGCGCTTCGAGCTCTTCATTCAGCACATCGTCCTTCGCCAAAGCATCAATCTCAGCCTCCAAGGTCGGCTGGGGCCTCCCAAGTTCCATTGCCTCCAACTCCCCTTCGAGGTCATCGACACGTCTTTCAAAGCGCTCAAAGCGGATCAACGCGTCGTCGATTGCTGTTTGATGCCGCTGCCGCTGGGTCTTCACGCGCGTTCGTACCGTGTCGGCTCTAAGCAGGATGGCCTTTTGCTTAGCCTTAGCATCATCGAGCTTCTCCTGTAGCAAGCCGATTTCCTCATTCAATTGCTCCACGTGCTCATCGGCGAGCGCAAGTTCTGAATTCAGGCTAGTCAGATCATTCTCGAGCAAGCGCTTTTCATTCAACGCGGCACGGGCGAGATCCTCGCGGCCCTTGGATAAGGCAAGCTTAGCTTTTTCCTCCCACATCGAGGCTTGCTCACTGAGTGACTTCGCCGCGCGCTCCTGCGATTTTCGCTCCGCCAGAATCTTTGCTGACGACGAGCGAACCTCGACCAGGGTGTCTTCCATCTCCTGGATGATTAAACGAATCATTTTTTCCGGATTTTCAGCGCTATCGCATAGCGCATTGACGTTAGAATTAATGATGTCCGATAAGCGGGAAAAAATACCCATAGTGCTACTCCTAAAACGTATCGATTTTGCCTTCACTACTACAAGCACTGCGAGTACTGCGCCAACACCAAAAAATTGCACAAAAACATAAACTTATAAATTTTTTAAATCCATAAGATATGGTTTTACACCAGACTATAAATAAATTTAACCCTTAAAAAGCATTAAAGATATTTAATATAGGTTAAATTTACTCTAAAATTGACCTATGAAAACTGAGCACACAGTCATCGGTGACAGCCATCGATTCACGGCAGCACTGGACCATCTCTCTCAACTCGCCAGCGTAAATCGCCCCATTTTGATTACGGGTGAACGGGGAACTGGCAAGGAAATAGCGGCCAATCGCTTGCATTACCTATCACCACGCTGGCAAGAGCCCTTCGTAACTCTCAACTGCAGTGCGCTACCCGAGAATCTGATCGACAGCGAGTTATTCGGCTACGAGCCTGGCGCCTTTACCGGGGCGAAAGGTCGACACCAGGGTCGGTTTGAACGAGCCAATGGGGGCACTCTCTTTCTGGATGAGCTAGGGACCATGCCGGGCTCGTTACAGGAAAAGCTACTGAGGGTGATCGAGTGCGGGGAGTTTGAGCGCCTGGGGGGAACCACCACGATAGAGGTCGACGTTCGCATCATCACGGCAACAAACGCTGACCTACCCCGCATGGCAGATGAAGGAACTTTCCGCTGGGATTTGCTCGATCGCCTCACTTTCGACGTCGTGACCATGCCTGCCTTGAGGGATCGAGCTGAGGATATCCTCCCCCTCAGCAATCACTTTGCAGTCAAATTCGCCGCCGAATACGGCTGGTCTGTGTTCCCTGGGTTTAGCGAGTCTGCAGTGCATCAGTTGATGACCCATAACTGGCCCGGCAACGTGCGAGAACTTCGCAACACCGTTGAGCGTTCGCTCCACCGGCACAACTCTGAAGACTTCCCGATAGACCAAATCATCATCAATCCACTCGGAGCTCCTGCCACCGAACCAAAGAGGTCGGCGGCCATTGAAGCAATTGCCTCATCGCAGAAGCAGAGCGCACTCGTGATACCGAACGACCTGCGCGCAGCACTCGATGAGCAAGAAAAAACATGGCTTGTTCAGGCTTTAGAGGGCTCTAACTGGCGCCAAAGAGATGCAGCGCAGGCGCTCGGCATCAACTACAACCAGATCAGGGGACTGATGAAAAAGCATGCGCTCCGTACTCGGGCGTCGCGATCTAGTGACTAGTTAGCAACAAGCTCGCGGTAAACCGAAAGATTACCGGCCACCATGGCATCAATCGAAAACTCTTCCTCAGCCATTCGCTGACCAGCCTCGCCAAGCGCGTTCCGATAATCCGATGACAAGAGTAAGGATTCGATCGATCGACTCAAGGCATCGACATCACCCACCTCGACAATCAAACCATTTTCTTCATGACGGATAATCTCAGGAATTCCACCTGCAGCTGCCGCGACTACCGGCACGCCAGCGGCACTTGATTGCAGTAACGCGACACCAAGACCCTCGCGTTCGGCCGGATGTATCACTGCATAGAGATTCGGGAGTACCCGGTCCAGATCATTGCGAAACCCTGCCATCGTCACCCGCTCCGTCAGCGCTTCAGAGGTAACCCGCTTATCTAGTTCATCGGCCAGTGGGCCCTGGCCAAAAATGAGCACATACAGGTTTGGATAGCGTGCCAATAGATCGGGCAATATGGAGAGAAAGTACTGGTGGCCTTTTCTTGGGATGAGCTGTGCAATCATTGCCAAGACCATCGCATCACTAGGCAACCCAAACTCATGGTGAAACCAATCAGGATCTGCGGTCACCCGATACCTTTGGTGATCAACAGCACTGCGGACGGGGCGTATTAAGCCCCCTTTCACACCACAAGAACGCAACACCTCACCGATCGCATCTGAAATCACAACCACCCGCGCGTAAAGCGAATACTTGCAGGCAGCCATTAATCGCGATTCGCGATTATCAACCCGGCGCGACAAAACACAGGGGATACCCGCTAATTTAGCCGCCAAACCGCCAAAAACATCGGCTCCCCGGCGGCTGTGGATATGAACTAAATTAGGTTTTTCCACCGCAAACAGCCGAGAGAGTCGCCAGATCTGAACAATGTCGAGATCGCCACCCATCGGAATTTCGACAACCTTGCAAGCAGCGCGGCATTCGCTGGCTATCGATGACCCACTTGGACATACGAGCACATTATCGACACCCTGCCGACTCAGCCCATCAACTAACCACGCGACCTGCTGAGCACCGCCGTAGAGGTATCTACCTGCCTCGATGTGCAGTACTTTCATCTGCAGCGTACAGCCTACTTCAGTAAATTCTCTCGGGTGACGAAATCCAAAGTAGCATTGAGGGCAATCGTCAGCTTATCGATAATTTCATCCACATGCTCACGCTCGATTATAAGCGGTGGGCACAGTGCGACACGGTTACCGCCCAGAGGGCGGACAAT
>CENU01033316.1_pt1 | contig 14415 bp, 8 predicted proteins | sample 361331 | NCBI WGS metagenome assembly CENU01 (sample SAMEA2619766, study PRJEB7988) | marine metagenome | isolation source: saline water (ENVO:00002010), including
CTTGAGGCTATTCAGTCTCTCAACCATGCGTTAACCTCCGTCAAAGAATGGGAGTAATGTTTGTTTATAGTTAAAGCTTGCTAAAGGTTGGAATTGTAGCGACACGATTTTGAATTGCATCGTTAACCTTGTTATCCTTTCTACTGAATGAAAAATTCATTTACGACTACCGCCGGTGATTTATTTAGTGGCAGCTAAGTTGGATGGACGAATTTATGTTTTCGTGAAGTATTCGCGTGTCAAAGGTAGTGGATTACTTTTTGGAAGTGGTTTGAACCTAAATAAATTAATGATTGAGAGAAGGTAACGGCAATGATTAGAAATTGTATGACCCAGTTTTTTAATAAGACTATATTATTACTTTTACTATCAGTAGGCTCACACAATATTGCGGCAGACGGGCATGATACGAATGTTGATTCCAACACATCAAAACTTGTAGAGCTCGAGATGCAGGTGCAAACTTTGCAAGCAAGAGAAAACGTCAAACATAAGATGTTAGAGGATAAAATTGCTATGGTTGAGGTGCGGATGGATGAGCTTGAAAAGGCAATAAAAGTTGTTGAATCGGAGCTAGCATTTTTACGTCGCGCGGTCAGATAAACTAATGTAGTCCGTTTAATTCCGATTAAAACTTTCAGTGCTTGTCAAAAAAGGGGCATCCTGCCCCTTTTTTGACCGTCTACACAAATGTTGTTGTCAGAAAAGGTCTGCGTTCATCACCTTATTCCACGCTCCGATGAAGGCGCTAGTGAACTTTTTCTCAGCGCCGCTTGATGCGTATACTTCCGTTATAGCCCTCAGTTGCGAGTTTGATCCAAACACAAGGTCTGCGCGAGTAGCCGATCTCATTTTTTCTCCTGAGACCCTGTCAACAGCCTCGAAAGAGTTACCGGTTCCATTTGGCTTCCAGCTCACTGACATATCTAGCAGCGTATTGAAGTAGTCATTGGTCAGTCGACTTGCGTCGCTAGTAAATAATCCATGACCACTCGAGCTAATACCCAGTGAGCGCATTCCACCCAGAAGAGCCGTCATTTCTGGAGCCGTAAGCCCCAACAATTGTGACTTATCCAGCATCATCTCCTCAGGAGTGGACTTAAGATCAGGATTGTGAAAATTTCGGAAGGCATCTGAGAGGGGCTCAAGGACTGCAAAAGATTCGATATCGGTCTGTTCTTGTGATGCGTCACCTCTTCCTGCTGTGAACGGCACGTTTACGCCTGTTGCTTTCTCAATTCCGAGGTTGCCGGCGAGTACGATAACATCAGCGACAGAGGCTCCAGTATTTTTAGAAATATTTTCATAAATTTTTAGCACTCGCTGGAGTTGCTGCGGCTTATTTACTTCCCAATTTTTTTGCGGAGCTAAACGGATACGCGCTCCGTTCGCGCCTCCACGCATATCAGATCCTCGAAATGTTGATGCACTAGCCCAAGCAGTCTCTACCATCTCTTGGATAGACAGCTCGCTAGCTAAGATTTGGGATTTGACAGAATCTATATCATAGTTGGTGCGTCCCGAGGGAACTGGATCTTGCCAAATTAATTCTTCATTAGGCACTTCAGGCCCCATATATCGGCTTTTAGGCCCCATATCTCTGTGAAGAAGCTTGAACCATGCTCTGGCAAATGCGTCTGCAAATTCCTCTGGATTTTCATGAAATCGCTTTGAAATTAGCCTGTAACTGGGATCTTCTCGCATCGCAATGTCAGCTGTTGTCATCATAGTAGGCACCTTGACGGAGCCATCTTCCGCGTCAGGTGCCATATCCTCAGGTTTTTGATCGATGGCGTGCCAGATATATGCTCCTGCTGGGCTTTTGACAAGCTCCCAGTCGTATCCGAAAAGGAGATCAAAATAGCCGTTATCCCAGACGGTCGGATTTGCTGTCCAAGCCCCCTCAATGCCACTAGTGATGGTATCCCGCCCCACGCCTGATCCATGGCTACTCTGCCATCCAAATCCCATCTTCTCGATCGGCGCACCTTCAGGCTCGATACTCACATGTTCCTCAGGTGCTGCACCATGCGCCTTGCCAAATGTATGTCCACCAGCAACAAGTGCAACGGTTTCCTCATCATTCATCGCCATCCTTGCGAATGTTTCTCTTATATCACGAGCGCTGCCGATAGGATCTGGGTTACCGTCAGGCCCCTGCGGATTCACATAAATCAATCCCATTTGTACAGCAGCTAACGGGCTGTCGAGTTCGCGCTCGCCCTTATAGCGCTTGTTATCGAGCCAATTGCTTTCGACACCCCAATGAATATCCTCTTCAGGACCCCATATATCCGGGCGGCCTCCGCTGAAACCGAAAGTCTTTCCACCCATTGACTCTATCGCCACATTTCCAGCCAGAATGAGTAAATCTGCCCAACTTATTTGTTCCCCATATTTCTGTTTGACAGGCCAAAGTAATCTACGTGCCTTGTCAAGATTCCCATTATCCGGCCAACTATTGAGTGGAGCGAATCGTTGCGCCCCGGTACCACCACCTCCTCGACCATCAGTGTTTCGGTAGGTACCCGCTGCATGCCAAGTCATCCGGATAAAAAACGGACCGTAGTGGCCGTAATCTGCAGGCCACCAGTCCTGCGAATCAGTCATTAAGGTATTCAAATCTTTTTTCAATGCTTGGTAGTCGAGTTTTTTAAATTCTTCTCGATAATCAAAGTCTGGATCCATAGGATTTGACTTCTGATCATGCTGATGAAGTATGTTTAGATTTAACTGATCAGGCCACCAGTCTCGATTCGACGTTCCAGTCGCGCTGTTTGTCGTCATAGCACCGTGCATTACTGGGCACTTAGGTTCGGTTTCGATCGGCATTATTTGTCTCCTCTCGGGCTAACATTTTTTTCGTCGATTTTTGTGGAAATATTGACATAATTGCTAATATGTTACAGTTAATCGATCGTAAGTAAAACTATAAAAAAAAGATTAACGTGTTCAGATTTACTTAACAAGCAAGTTGCTATGATTACTATAAAACAAATTAATTACGTCTTGGCCGTCTCTAAAACATTACACTTTAAAAAAGCGGCAGAAATTTGTCACGTGTCGCCTTCGGCGCTAAGCATGGCAATATCAGAGCTTGAAAACCAGTTAGGCATACAGGTGTTCGAACGAGATAATAAGAAAGTAATAATAACGTCTCAAGGGTGCGACGTAATCGCAAAGGCTCGAGATATCAAAAAAAAATTAGACGAAATAACAAGCCTTGGTCTAGAGAGAGCACCACCTTTAAGTGGACCAATATCTTTGGGTATTATTCCCACGGTGAGTCCATATTTGTTGCCAATAGCATTACCATGCTTACAAAAAGATTACCCGATGCTTAGTCTCAAAATAACTGAAGGACAATCTACCGAGCTGATCCGCCAGGTAGAGCAAGGAATGCTAGATATGGCTGTCCTTGCACTGCCGTTTGATGTTAGTAAGCTGGTGACTTATAAATTTTGGTCAGAAGATTTTTATTACGTTACACATGCAGATAATCTAGAGCCCGGCGAGACCCGCATTGATGTTAATAATCTAGACCCGACAGAGTTATTGCTTTTGGAAGATGGTCACTGTCTCAAAGATCATGCCCTTGCGGCCTGTAAGTTATCTGATAAGACTCATTTTGATGTAAGGGTATCTAGTCTCACAACCATAATTCAGCTGGTAATTGGCAAGATGGGTTCGACGTTGGTACCGCACATGGCCCTAGAACCGCTGACTGGATCATTTTCCTCCCTCGCCAGGCTTCCGCTGAATCAATTAAGCCCGCATAGGGAGCTGGTGATCGGCGCCCGTCCTAATTATCCGGGCACTGAAAATATTCTCCATCTCACTAGGTTACTTTCAAAAAGTTTGGCGGCGCACCACTATATTGGCGAAAGTCAAAAAAGTAGTTTCACTGATGATTTTGATTTAAATAATTCACTTGAGTTTTCAGCTGGTAAAGAGGCTAATGGAATAAGTTCACAGAACAAAGAGACTCGTCGCTGAACTACTTATCCGGACTAAAAAACGCTAAATGGCCACTTCGGTACATTGGAACGCAAAGACTAATTACTATGCTGTTTTTTTACTATCCAACTTTGTTAATAATTTCTTTTTAACGCTGGCTAAAATATTTGGAATAGAATCTGAATGATGCGTACGATCACTCGACAAGGTTCGCTCTGAGAGGTTTATGTCATAACACAGAGCCGCCGTCGACTACAATGCACTCACCTGTAACGAAGTTTGCAGCATCCGACACGAGATATAGCACAGCACCCGCAATTTCATGAGGTTCCGCATGACGCCCTAATGGTGTCTCCGCTACCGCTTTTTGATAGATTTTTTCATCGGAAAAAAGAGCTCCCGCGAACTTGGTTTTTGTTAGTCCTGGTAAAACCGCGTTTACCCTAATGTTATGTTCCCCGCATTCTTTAGCAAATGCCTTGGTCATGTTAACTACCGCAGCCTTAGTGATCGCATAGATCCCCATCGATTTCCCTGGTCTCAACGCGGCGATGGAGGATGTATTCACTATTGAGCCGCCGCCATTTTTTCGCATAAGTTTTCCTGCTTCGGAAGACATAAAAAAGTAACCACGAATATTTACATCAACAGTCTTGTTGAACGAACCAAGGTCAGTATCAAGTATGTTTCCAAAATAGGGATTTGTAGCAGCATTATTAACCAAAATATCCAGTTTACTATACTTAACTTTTATAAATTCAAAGGTTTTCCTAATATCTTCCATGTTACCAACATGACAGGCCAACGCCTCCGCGCTTCCACCATTATTCTTTATGGAATCCACAATTTTTGAGCAGCCTTCAAGCTTACGACTTGTCACGATTACGTGAGCACCTTGTTCTGCTAGCAGGAGAGCTATGGATTCTCCGATGCCTCTACTTGCTCCTGTAACGAGTGCTATTTTATTTTTTAAATCGAACAGTCTGGTTGTCATAAAAATTCTTCCCTTTGGTCTTAATTTTTCAAAATCCCGCTTCTTTGCCCAGTATTTTTTGATAATGTTGTTCACTAAGAATCTCATAATGTTTAGAATTTGGCATTCTGACGTAGATTGGCTGGTCTACCTTATCTAGGTGATATGCTTCGTTACGCAGTTGACCCTTTACAAACTTGAAGGTCTGGTTCGTCTTTTGTTCGGATTGTATTCGTAGGAACACAGGTCGAGCATAACTAGCTAAATTTTTGTCGACATATTCGGTAAACTTGCAAAGGTTGATAGTATCATCCGCTTGCATTGTGATTGCTGCCATGCCAGCTCTTCCCTCAGTGCCCGGTACCTTGACGCCATACACGTTACTCATCTCTATTTGCGGATAAGCATTAAGTATCTCGCTAACTTCGTTTGTCGAAACATTTTCGGATCGCCACCGAAAAGTATCCCCAACTCTATCAATGAACTGATAATGCGGCATTCCCATAGCGAATCCGACATCCACACGACGAATAAGGTCGCCGGTATTAAACCATCGGTCTCCCGGCTCCTTTACATTCATAAGCACTTTGGCAGATGACGCTTCTTTATTTTTATAACCGTCGTATAGGAATTTGTCATCTATCCTGCCTAGTAGAAGACCAGTTTGTCCATCCGATACCTCCTCTGGTCTCCCTCGATCATCTAAAATTATTTGCTCTAAGTCGACATCATATTTGACTATCATAGTTACCACGATTCCAGTACCGATTGTATAATCTTTATTTAAAAAATTAAGAAACGATACGTTGCTTTCGCTCGCGCCATATATTTCCGTTATGCGTTCTACGCCGAATCTCTTGCGAAAGTCGTCCCACACATCTGGTCGTAATCCATTTCCTAGCATACTTCGGATAGGATTGTTTTCCTCATCCTTGCATTTAGGTTGGACGGCGAGATATCGGCAAAGCTCGCCGACATATATAAAAAGGGTGGTGTTATATTTCTGAACTTCAGGCCAAAAATGTCGGACTGAAAAACGTCGCCGTAAAAACATTGAAGCGCCGGTATAAAAGCATGTGCATGCGCCAAGTAACAGACCCGTAATGTGGTATAGCGGTAAGCAAATGTACATCCTATCTCTGGCGGTGGCACGGAAACCTAATTTGGAATATGGTGGGTGAGCCGACATTATTCTCCGCTGGAAGATAATCGCTGGTTTTGGGAGCCCAGTTGTACCAGATGTAAAAATATATAGAGCGATTTCCCCACCTTTTATATCTCCGGTTTCTTCAAGATTTCCGGTTGGCTGCCGCTCTAAGGTAGAATTGAGGTCCTCAGCCCATGTAGGTTTGTTTTTTTTAATCGATTTGTCAGAAACCCAGAGAAAATCTTCGTCTTGCAAGGAAAGATCATTTTTGATTTCTGTGATAGCTTCCTGTAATTCTTCTCCAAATATACACTTTACAGAATCGGTGGTGGTGATACAGTGGATTAAAGGTTGTCTTAACAAGCTAGTATTTATCAAACTTGCAGCGGCACCTATTTTGGAGAGCGCAATAATCACACATAGAAATTCTGTACGATTCTCCATAAATACCGCGACACAATCCCCTCGCTTCACTCCTCTACTTTTTAAGTTATGAGCATATTGGTTAGATAAGTGATTAAATTCCCGCCACGTAAGTATCGTATTTTCAAATATGATGGCTGTGCGATCGCCGTGCTTTGCTACCGTTCTTTGCAACATTATTCCGAGCGATGATTTTTCTTGGTCGCCCGGCGGTTTAAAGAAAAGTAATGTCGGTAATATGTGTAAGAAATTGGATAAGACAGACAAGATTTCAAGAATTTTAAGCATCACATTTCAATACTGCGAAGGGGTAAAACATACCATTTGACGAAAATTACAAATTTTTTTATTAGAAAAGGTACAACAGTCAAGAAGAATGTGAGTGTAAACACACATGCCCCATAATTTTGCTACCATTTTGTCACAGTGATATCATTTTTTCTACAACCCGCAGGAAATGATCACATGAATCGGTTGAAATTAAAGCAAGCTATGTTGGCTAAAATTTTTTTATCTGGTGGTAATAGCTAAATAATGACTGCGAAAACTCCTATAAAGTTACTTGGAGCAATTCCATCTCCTTACACGAGAAAGATGCTGGCTCTACTTAGGTATAGACACATCCCCTATAGAGTGTTGTGGGGTGATCCAAGAAAGATACTCAAAGAAATAGGGCTAGATGAACCGAAAGTGCTTTTATTGCCCATGTTGTTGCTAGAAAATTCTCATGGTCATTTAGAGGTTGTTTGCGACTCGACTCCAATAATACGTAGACTCGAGACCGAGTATTTTTCCCGCGCTGTAATTCCAAGGAGTAGATGGCTTGCATTTGTCGATTACTTGCTGGAGGATTTTGCCGATGAGTGGGTTACAAAGTGTATGTTCCACTTCCGATGGCACTTTCAGGAGGATGCCGATAACGCAGGAACACTTTTGCCTTTGTACAATGATGTCCGTCAGTCTTATCAAGAATGGGCTGATGCAAAGGCTTTTACAATGGATAGACAAGTTGGCAGACTCGGTATTGTTGGGTCGAACGAAATGACAGCTGACATAATAGAAAGTAGTTATATACGGTTGCTTGAATTACTTGAGGCTCACTTTACAGAACAGCCGTTCTTGCTCGGAGAAAGACCAGGAGCCGCTGATTTTGGAATGTATGGACAACTGACGCAACTCATTGGCTTAGATCCAACATCACGTAATCTTTCTCATAAGAAGAGTCCCCGTGCTGTAGTTTATTCTGGTTTGATGGAGGATCAATCGGGTTTAGAGCCCGGCGAGGATGACTGGAACTCGCTAGCGAGCATACCTTCGACTCTTAACCCTATTTTGCAGGAGGTAGGACGAGTTTACGCTCCCGCACTACTAGCAAATTACGCCGCGAAAGAGGCTGGGGAGCCGGCATGGGAGGCCGAAGTCGATGGGATGCAATGGAAGCAGAACACTTTTCCATATCAGGCAAAGTGTTTATCTCGAATCAGAACGGAATACAGGTCGATGGATAACTCTGATCGAAGCATCGTAAATGAGCTTTTTTCTGATACAGGGTGCGAGACCTTATGGTCGAGTATTTAGGCCCAACAAGCCTGAAAATTTTTGTGGTCCGCTTAATTGTATAGGTTTTAAAGTGCGATCCTTTCATACGCTTTAATATATGGAGCAATTTTCGCCCCCGATTATAATTCACGGAAGATTTGTGCTACCCATAAGGTCTCTATCAATCTCTCTGGCCACTTCTCTGCCCTCGTTTATCGCCCTCACAACTAGGTCTTGACCTCGTCGACAGTCGGCCGCGGCATACAACTTATTTATGTTGGTTCTGTAATTGACTTTATTTGCCGAGAAGTTACCGCGTGCATCCGTTTCAGCTCCCAAATTTTCATTAATATAGTGTTCTGGCTGGAGGAATCCCATTGCGAGTAATATTAGGTCAGCCTCCCAAAAACTTTCGGAACCAGGGATCTCTTTGAGCTGCGGATCTACGGCAACGGTAAGGATTCCCTTAACGGATCCATCATCATTCCTTAATATTTCTTTGCTACTAACAGAGTACTTTCTTGGATCTGAACCAAAATGTTCCGCCGCTTCGGCATGACCATAATCGATTCGATGTATTTTCGGCCAAAGTGGCCAAGGATTATCGGAGCTCCTGTCCGCGGGGTTTTTCGGAAATAGCTCGAAGTTTGCCAATGACTTACAACCATGACGAAGAGATGTGCCAATACAATCCGTTCCGGTATCGCCGCCACCAATGACTATAACATGTTTGTCCTTGGCAGAAATAAAGTGACCGTCGTCAAGGTCCGAATCGAGGTAGCTTTTTGTATTGTAAGTCAGGAATTCCATTGCAAAGTGCACACCCGGCCCCTCTCTTCCCGGAATATTCAAGTCACGTGGTTTTGTTGCACCCGTAGCTAACACAACTGCATCATTGTTCTCTAGCAGTTGCTCAATTGGAACATCTTTACCAACATCGGTGTTGCACTTAAAAAATACACCTTCATCACGTAACAATTGCACTCGCCGCTCAACGATATCTTTGTCAAGCTTCATATTAGGGATACCGTACATTAGCAGCCCGCCGACACGATCGTCTCGTTCATAGACAACGACTGTGTGTCCTGCCTGATTGAGTTGAGCCGCCGCTGCAAGTCCTGCAGGGCCTGAGCCAACTATAGCCACTGATTTTCCTGTACGATGTTCAGGTGGTTTCGCAATTACCCACCCTTCATCAAAACCTCGGTCGATAATGGCATTTTCGAGGTTTTTTATTGTGACCGGAGGGCTGGTGATCCCTAGAACACATGCTCCTTCGCAAGGTGCTGGGCACACTCTCCCGGTGAATTCCGGGAAATTATTGGTTTTATGTAATCGGTCAAGCGCCTCTTTCCAGCGCCCTTTATATACCAAGTCATTCCACTCTGGAATTAAGTTATACACTGGGCACCCATTATTTGATTGACAAAAAGGCACACCACAATTCATACAACGCGCACCCTGTGTCTTGAGATGACCTTCATCATGAGGTGTATATATTTCTTTAAAATCGGTAATTCTAGTAGCCGGTGACCTATAGGGTTCGACAACTCTATCGAATTCTTTGAAACCTGTGACTTTACCCATGCTAAATTCCTAACTTGTTTCTGACTAACTAACCGGCCGCTTGCTTTTGGGCTATTTTTGCACCAATTTCTGAAAGAACTCGTTTATAGTCGGTTGGCATTACCTTGGAAAAAAAATGGCGCTCACTGTCCCAATCCGCCAAGATTTTCCTAGCAACATCTGATCCTGTGTAGAGCAAATGATTTCTGATCATACTTTTCAGTTCTTTGATATCGTCTTGATCCTCTAGTTGTTCGAGCTCAAGTGTTCCGGTATTACATAATTTTGGAAAGTCTCCATCTCTATCCCAAACGTATGCTATCCCTCCACTCATTCCAGCACCAAAATTCCGTCCGGTCCGTCCAAGAATCGCTACCCTTCCACCCGTCATATATTCGCAACCATGGTCCCCCACACCCTCTACAACTGCCTTTGCCCCACTATTTCGAACACAAAACCGCTCGGCGGCAATACCTCTAAAATAAGCTTCACCTGACGTCGCGCCATAAAGAGCCACGTTTCCTAGAATAATATTTTTTTCAGCGATAAATGTGCTTCCTCTTGGAGGTCTAATAATAATCTTGCCGCCCGATAAACCTTTACCTACATAATCATTTGCGTCTCCATCAACTTGAAGGGTTACCCCTTTCACCAGCCAAGCTCCCAATGATTGTCCAGCGGAGCCGACTAATTTTACCTTTATAGTATCGTCTTTGAGCATCGTTCCATTTGTTACTTTGGCAACTTTGTGCGAAAGCATCGTACCCACAACACGGTTGGTATTTACTATCGGCAGTTCTAACTCGACTATCTGACCAAGTTCAAGGGCGGGCTTGGCTAACTTGATAATTTGGTGGTCCAACGCCTTATCGAGCCCATGATCTTGCTCGAATACACAGCGTACTTCTGTGTTGTCATAGACAATCTTGGCTGGTGCAAGCATCTTAGATAGATCAACTCCCTTTGATTTCCAGTGATCCTGAGCCACGTGGGTGTCAAGAAGATCTACACGTCCCACCATTGAGTCTACAGTTTTGAGACCCAGATCTGCCATAATTAGACGCATTTCCTCTGCAACCATAAACAGGTAATTAACGACATGTTCTGGCTGTCCTGAAAATTTCTTACGCAAATCAGCGTCTTGGGTTGCGATGCCGACCGGGCATGTGTTCAAGTGGCACTTTCTCATCATTATACAACCGAGGGTAACTAGAGGCGCTGTGGATAAACCTATCTCTTCAGCACCTAGTAGAATTGCTATAGCGGCATCGCGGCCTGTTTTAATTTGTCCATCAGTTTGTAAAACTACCCGTGAACGCAGATTATTCATTACCAGTGTCTGATGAGTTTCGGCTATACCCAATTCCCAAGGGAGTCCTGCATGCTTGATCGACGTCAACGGCGATGCACCTGTCCCTCCATCATGACCGGCTATTACAAGGTGATCGGTCTTGGCTTTGGTCACTCCGGCAGCTATCGTACCAACGCCAATTTCAGAACCCAACTTGACACTAATTCGTGCGTCTGGATTGCAGTTTTTTAGGTCATGAATCAGCTGAGCTATGTCCTCAATTGAATAGACGTCATGGTGTGGCGGTGGGCTGATGAGTCCGACGCCGGGGGTCGAATATCGTATTTTGGCAATAGTCTCATCCACTTTCCCTCCGGGCAATTCTCCCCCCTCTCCAGGTTTGGCACCTTGAACGATTTTGATTTGGATTTCATCAGAGTTAGCAAGGTACCACATTGTCACGCCGAAGCGCCCTGACGCAACCTGTTTAATGGCTGATCTCTTCGAGTCACCATTAGCCATCAGTGTAAAACGACGCTCATCCTCTCCACCCTCACCGGTGTTTGATTTGCCGCCAAGCCTATTCATGGCGATCGCGAGGGCTTCGTGACTCTCCGAAGAAATAGAACCAAGACTCATCGCTCCGGTACAGAACCTTTTTACGATTTCCGACGCGGGCTCGACCACCTCTAGTGGAATAGCGTCCCCAGCCACCTTTTTAAACCTCAATAATCCCCTGAAGGTTGCACTCCGGGTTGAATGCTCGTTGGCATGTTTAGCGAAATCCCAATAAGCTTGTTGATCATTAGTACGCGCTGCCACCTGTAGGTTAGAAATGCTTTTTGGATCCCACATATGCGTCTCCCCTCCGCGTCTCCAATGAAAGTCGCCGGGATTGGGAAGCACCTCAATAAAGTTGACGTCTCGCTGAGGGAAACCCAGTTCGTGCCGCTGAGACATTTCCTCAAAAAGTATATTAAAATCTACCCCCTGCACCCTACTTGCCGTTCCAACAAAGCAGAGAGAAATAATGTCGTCTGCTAGGCCGACCGCCTCGAATATTTGTGCCCCTTTATAGGATTGTAAGGTTGATATGCCCATCTTCGCCATCACCTTGAGCATTCCTTTTGCGACGCCTTTTTTATAGGCGTCTACAATCGATGTCATAGTGGGGTAACGACTTTTTTCAAGTAGGCCATCTTCTCTAGCTTGCAATAATGATTCAAAGGCAATATATGGATTAATTGCGTCCGCACCATATCCCGTTAGAAGACAATGGTGATGCACCTCTCGTGCCTCACCTGACTCCACAATAATTCCTATGCGTGCTCTTTCATGGCTATTTACAAGGTGGTGATGAACTGCTCCACATGCGATAAGCGAACTCAGCGCCATTCTATCGGCACTGAGCTCTTTGTCAGATAATATTATTAAAGAATACCCTTCAGCGATCGCTTCAGATGCGGAAGCACAAGCAGAGTGTATACATTCCATCATCCCCTGAGGACCCGATTTCTTCTCAAACGTGATATCTATGACCTTGGATTTCCATCCTCGGTAGTCGATGTTCTTAAGTGTATTTAATTCTTCGTTTGATAGTATCGGTGTCTTTAACTTCAATCGATTGGCATGTTTCTCTGAGCATCCTAGGACATTTTGCTCCGGTCCTACAAAACACTCGAGTGACATTACCACTTCCTCTCGTATTGAATCGATGGGCGGGTTGGTAATTTGAGCAAACAGCTGCTTGAAATAGTCATATGACATCCTCGACTTTTCAGATAGGCATGCTAGCGCCGAATCATTGCCCATCGAGCCGAGTGGATCTCGAGCCTCATTAACCAAGGGAATTAACATAAATTCCATGGTCTCAACCGTATAACCGAAGGCCTGCATTCGCTGCAGTAGATCATCCGAGAAAGACGGTATGAAAGAACTTTTTTTCACAATCTCTTCGAGATTTAAAACTTGATTTGAAAGCCAATCTGAGTAAGGGTGCTGTTGAGCAAAGTGTTGCTTTAATTCGTCATCCGGCACCATACGCCCTTTTTCAAAGTCGATTAAAAACATTTTTCCTGGCTGCAAACGACCCTTGAATTTGATATTCGATGGCTCAACTGCTAGCACTCCAACCTCAGACGCCATTATCACTCTATCGTCGTGAGTAATATAATAACGACTCGGTCGTAAGCCATTTCGATCCAGTACCGCTCCAATATAATCGCCGTCACAGAATGCAATGGACGCAGGACCATCCCAAGGTTCCATAAGTGCTGAATGGAACTCATAGAACGCCTTCTTTTCAGAGTCCATATTTGGATCCGATTGCCAAGCCTCAGGAACGGTTATCACGACAGACTCCTGTAGGCTGCGGCCTGACATCATTAAAAACTCTAAGACATTGTCAAGCGAGCCTGAGTCTGAGCAATCGGGCTCAATAATCGGGAATAATTTTTTGACGTTCTTGCCAAATAGATCAGAATAAACGTTGCCCTCTCTAGCAGCCATTTGGTTTTTGTTGCCACGTAACGTGTTAATTTCTCCATTGTGGCTTATATATCTATTAGGCTGAGCTCTGTCCCATGACGGAAAAGTGTTTGTGCTAAAACGAGAATGCACCATAGCCAAGTGTGTAGCATATCTTGGATCATTTAAATCCGGATAGAAGGGAAAGACTTGTGATGGTGTGAGCATGCCCTTGTACACAATTGTCTTGGAAGACAGAGTACAGGCATAAACAAGATCACACTGGTTTAGCTTAGTATTTTGTCTAAGTTCAGCCGTGAAACTTTTTCGAATGATGTACAGCGCCCTTTCAAATTTTTTGGAGCTCATTTCATTCGATCCAACAAATAACTGCTCGATCTCAGGCATCGCATCTAGCGCAGCTGGACCGATATTTGCCGCTGTAGACTCGGTTGGAACCTTTCTCCAAGCGATAACCTCTTGACCATATTGTCCAACCACCTTTTCTATCGACTCTTTACAAAACGATCTTTCACCAAAGTCGGTTGGTAAAAAAATATTCCCCACTGCATATCTGCCTTTAGCTGGGAGTTCAAATCCAAGTTCTGTACTTATCGATTTAAAAAACTCATGAGGTATTGCCGTCAAGATTCCTGCGCCATCGCCTGTATTTTCTTCAAACCCGCACCCTCCTCGATGATCCATCCGAGAATTAAGGTGATAGGCGTCTTGCATCAACTGGTGACTAGCCTCTCCGCGGATATTTGCTACAAAGCCTACGCCGCAGGACTCTCTCTCTTGATCGGATGAGTACAAGCCGACGTCGTTTGGATAACCTCTACGACTATCCAAGCGTTTGTGAGTGGGTGTTTCGCTTTTTTTTTCTAGCATTTAGGTTTTTCTACCATAAATCGTTGCCACCTGCTTCGTGTGCTTTGCCACTTGGCCTACTGGTTGTAAAAATACTCTCCGTATTTGAAACTGACAACCCCTCATAGCCGGTCTCAATGCTAAAGGGCCTGTTGATACCTGATTGACACGACAGTAATACGT
>CENU01049495.1_pt1 | contig 14383 bp, 9 predicted proteins | sample 361331 | NCBI WGS metagenome assembly CENU01 (sample SAMEA2619766, study PRJEB7988) | marine metagenome | isolation source: saline water (ENVO:00002010), including
TTTTTTTTGCGCCCGAAAAAAAGTAGGTGCTACTACCATCGGCAAAGTGCTCGCCATCTTCTCGCGGGTCTAAACTTACCTAAGCGCTAGACACGCTGTTCGAGCACCTAGTCACGCATAACTCCATCTAAACAAGTTGATCAGAATGTTAATCGAGCTCAAATCGGTAACGCGGCAAAGCATCCAGAATGGCGCGTCCATAACGCTTAGTTACAACACGGCGATCTAACAGGGTGATACGGCCTTCATCTTGCTCACTCCTGAGCAACCTACCGCAGGCCTGAAGCAATTTAAGCGACGCCTCGGGCACGGTTAACTCCATAAACGCATTGCGGCCATCTCGCTCTAATAGCTCGGCGTGCGCTGCGTCTAGGGGATTATCCGGCGCGGCAAACGGCAGTTTGGCAATGATAACGTGCGAACAATAGGCCCCGGGGAGATCAACACCTTCGGCAAAACTCGCGAGCCCGAAAATAATGGACTGCTCTCCCCTATCGATACGGGTTTTATGGGTTTCGATAATATCTGCCTTGCTTCGCTCACCCTGAATCAATAGCTTCCGAGACCAAGTCGCGCCCAAGCCTTCAGCCACGTCATTCAATTGTCGCTTTGAACTAAATAGCACCAGCACACCGAGTTGCGACTCAGCGAGCCCCGGTAATCGATCGATAATCTCCGTGGTATGGGCTTCAGCGTGGCTCGGCTCCGACTCCATCTGAGGCACGATAAAAGTTGCTCGACTCACATCAAAGGGACTTTCAACACGGCACAGTCGGCTATCGGACGGCAATCCAGACTTTTGCATGAAATGATCAAAAGATCCCAAAGCGGTCAGACTAGCTGAGGTTAAAACAGCTCCGGCGACTTTCGACCAAACATGCTCTTCTAAAATCTTCCCGGCGAAAATTGGACTTGCGTAACATTCGATGCTGCTGTCATCGCCGTAATGACGCATCCATCGCGCCCAGGGCACATCATCACTGGCTTCAGAGCAGGCAAAACTCTCCCATAAGAGCTGTTGGCCTTCGGCTCTCGCCAGCATGACCTGGAGGTCATTGAGCAGCCCCTCCCATTCATCACGCGCCTCCGCATCCGACTCATCCAAAAGCGCTTCTGCCAGGGCAGCCAAGGGCTCGACGCGCCGTGAAAATTGGCGCCACTGCACCTCGAGTTCGCTCGCTTTCTCCCGAAGTAGTTCGGTCACTTGCCCAAAGGGAAAGCGAAGATCCGATTGGCCCGCTGGAAGCTCGGTCAATAACTGCCAGCACAGCGCTTGAGCCTCTCGAGACTGCTGCAGCAGATCGACTAGTATGCCCTCTAGCGCATCGAGCGTTTCAGGGCGAATATCGTGTTCAATCAGAGATGCTCGATGCTGTGATACCCACTGTTGCCCCTCGTTAAGGTTATTTAAGGTTCTCCCCGAGCGGGAGAATCGAGCAAAGTGATTGAGGCATTTCTCGGGAAGCTGATGCCCTTCATCAAAAATGTAAAGCGTTGACTCCGGGTCTGGCAGAATTCGACCACCTCCCAAGCGAAAATCGGATAGTACGAGATCGTGATTGGTGACGATAATGTCAGTCTCGTCCAACCCCTCCCGCGCCTGAAAAAACGCACAGGATGTCACATGAGGGCAGCGACGGTTGAGACACTGGCTATGATCGGTAGTAATCGTTCGCGTAAAGCTAGGCTCCAACGCTGTGGGCCATGAATCGATATCACCATCCCATTGATTATCAACAACGGCACTGAGCATCTCATCGTAAATCGCGGCCCAGTCCTGACTTGCGCCCGCATCATACTCATCGGGATAGAGCGACATCACTGACGTCTGATCCATGCCTTGAGCGAGTTGGTCCAGCTTGTATAGGCACAAATAGCGACTTCTGCCCTTAGCTAGCTGGTAATTAAAATCGAGATCACTGTAGCGACGGATATCGGGGAGATCTTTGAAGATCAATTGCTCTTGAAGGGCCACTGTTGCCGTAGCAATCACCAAGTTGTAGCCGCAGGCCCTCGCTACAGGTAACGCAGCAATCGTATAAGCAATCGTCTTGCCAGTGCCCGTACCTGCCTCGATCGCTAGAAATTTGCTGGTGTCTTCATCGCCTAAGGCATTAGCTACCTCGGCAATCATCTGGCGCTGTCCCCATCGTGGTTTCAGCCCCTTAGCCTCACTTAGGGAAAAAAAAGCGGACTTTATATCCTGCTGAAGCGCGTCACTGAGCAAAGTAGCTAGCCAGCCTCTTGGTAGGCAAGCCGGCGACTGACTGGTTGGGCATACATAGCCAGTGCATAGTCTCGCTCCGCATCACTCAAGCCATCAAAACGCGCGAGAAAATCCCCACGGTCGATCGACCCCTTGTGAATCATTACATCGCCAGTGAGTGTCTGCCCATTCAGTATTTCCCAAGCCCAGGCATTTGTCTCAAACAATCGATAATTGGTAACCATAGCGGCATCGATTCGCTCTACCATCGCCTCAATAGACAATTCCTCTTCGGCAGGTGGTGCGCCAAACTGCAGATGCACCTGCCCTTTCTGCCCCATGATTCCGGTCGCAATGCTATCTAAATCTTCGAAGGCGTCTTTTTCATAGCCGACACCAAATGCCAACTCCTTGGCTTTTCTTGTGTCACAAGGATCAAGCTCGTAACTAATGGTCAGCGGCACAATATTTAACAATCGCAACACTGCTTCCGGGGTCTCTACCCCTTTTTGTCGGCTTAGCGATAGCATCTTCAAAATCGCCGGATCTGTTACATCGTTCCCATCCTTCGCGCGACCCTCACGCTGCGCAATCCAAATGGGATCTGAATTACTTGTGATCATCTCTCGAATGTAACTTGCTAATTGCTTGGAGGCAGCGAGCAGCTGTTTTGGACCCGAGAGATTCCGCTTCACAATAAAACTCTTATTGATCCGCATCAGGTCTGACACCCACGGCTTTTGCAGTAAATTGTCGCCGATCGCTATCTGCAGCGTCTTGCGACCCTCGTTATTCAGCGCGTGATTGGCGTAGGCCGAGTCCATTACGATGTCGCGATGGTTACTAATAAATACATGGCATTGATCGGCCGGTAGGCCCTCGAGACCTGCCACCGTGAATGTCGACGTCTCGCCAGAGATACGATCCAAACGCGGCTTGACCAGCATCTGAAAGTCGTAAATCGAATTCACGTGCGCAACTTCACGCCTCAGTAACCGTCGAGCCCACCACAGAGCGATTCCGGGCAGCCACCGCAACGCTGTTGGATTGGTCAGTCCAACCATCGTTGAGACGAATTCGCGGTCCGATAACAGCGCTTCAACCACCGGCGCGATCTCCTCGTCGGTGAACGGCCTAATATCGCTGTAGGGGTCCGGGATGCTTTGTTTTTCTACCACGCTATCTCTCAACTTTCTGATTTATATTTCTTGGTCAAAAATAAGACTAAAATCCGTTGGCTCGCGGCCACAATCTGATAGGATCGCGACCCGACGAGAACCCTACCTTTGGAGAACAAGAGATGGAAGCGTCTAGTGCTTATTTGATGTTTTTGGGGGCATCCTGCCTATTAGTGAGCTGGGTATTGCTGTTAATTGCTGCCTGGAAAGAGGATTATGCTTGGGGCATGTTCTCCCTGTTTCTGCCGCCTGTAGGCTACGGCTATGCTTTTTTTCGGCTTGAGTCCGCCGGTAATAGCTTGGGGATTGCTGTTCTAGGTTGGGTGCTGGTTTTTTTAGGTCTCTAAGCCGGAGAACGCGCATTATTTCGGGCGTCAGCGGTTGACATCAACCGCCTGCTCACCCACTATTTGCGCCCTTTTTATCGGGAGAGAATCCGTTGGCAAATTCACCGCAGGCTCGAAAGCGAGCAAAGCAGAACGACAAGCGACGCACGCACAATGCGAGCTTGAGGTCGTTAGTTCGTACCAAAATGAAGCAGGTTTTAGCAGCCGTTGGTACAGGTGAGCACGCAGCTGCTCAAGAAGCTTTCAATAATGCCGTTCCTGTAATCGACCGTATGGCCAACAAAGGCATAATCAACAAGAACAAAGCAGCCCGGCACAAGAGCCGCTTGAACGCTAAGGTTAAAGCTCTCGCTTAATCATTTGAGCCAATATCCGGCTCCCTAATTGTGAATATTCAAGTACAGATCGCCGCTCGTTAGCGGTGATCCCCTGTTAAAATGGGGCATGCTCTCCAACACATCAACTGACCTCGCATTTCGTTTCCTGTTCGAAGAAGCAGATGTACGCGGCGAGGCAGTCACACTGCATCATTCACTCCAAGATATCCTCGATGCGCAGCCCTACGGCCACACGGTGCGTCAGCTGTTGAGTGAGTTCGCCGCCTCCGTAGTGTTAATCAGCAACAACCTTAAGTACGACGGCAAAATCACGCTACAAGGTCGCAGCGATGGCCCCCTGTCATTGATCGTGGCTGAGTGTTCAAGCGAAGGCCAGTTGAGAGGTATTGCTCGAGGCGATTTATCGTCCTCTCTGGAGGGGCTAGGCGACCTGCTTCCCGATGGGATTCTTACTCTGACGATTGACCCTACCGAAGGCAAGCGTTACCAAGGTATCGTCGCCTGCCAAAAGCCCTCGCTCGCCGAGGTACTCTCTGACTACTTTAGTCAGAGTGAACAGCTTAGCACTCAGTTTTGGTTGGCTACCAAACAGACAGCGGCGAGTGCACTAATGCTCCAGCAACTCCCTGCTTCGAAGGGGCAGGCACTCATGGACGATGTCGAATTCGTTTGCGATCAGACACAGCGTGACGATGACTGGGAAACACTCTGCACACTTGCCAATACGATCACTGCAAGCGAACTGCTAGAGCTCGATATTGACCAACTACTACGTCGCCTATTCGCTGAGTGGTCGGTGAGTCGATTTGAACCCAAGCCCATACAGTTTAACTGCTCCTGCAGCAGAGAACGCAGTCTGACTGCGCTCACGCTATTACCCGATAACGAGATCACCGAATTATTTGAAGAGCAAAAAAAGGTGACCATGAACTGCGAAATGTGCGGCCAATCGTATGTTTTCGCTCAAACCGATTTGAAGCTGGAGGGTAATCACACACTGCATTAATGGCTTCAAAACCCCACACACTCACACTGGAAGTCTCACAACATGATAGACAATCAGAGCGCAGAAGCGCCGATTAGACATACTGACGACTCAGCATCACAGCTGATCGAAATGGCGCTCGCCAACCGAGAGGGCTGCCTCTCCAGCACGGGCGCGCTCCGAGTAGAAACGGGTGCTCGAACTGGGCGTTCACCTGCTGATCGATTCATCGTTAAAGAACACTCGAGCGAGGATGCTATCGATTGGGGTGGCGTCAATAGACCTTTCGATGCCGACAAATTTGACGCGCTCTGGGATCGTGTCAAAGCATTCGTTGGTGCTCACGAGCATTGGGTCCAGCATCTGCATGTGGGAGAGCATGGCGATCATTACTTACCCGTAAAGGTCACCACAGGCACGGCGTGGCAGGGCTTGTTTGCCCGCAACATGTTTATTCGGCCTGAGACCTATAACCCAGCGCACAAACCCGAGTGGAAAATCCTAAATGTCGCCGACTTCGTTTGCGATCCGGAACGCGATGGAACGAATTCTGATGCGACGGTGATTATTAATTTTGGCCAGCGAAAAGTACTGATCGCGGGCATGCGATATGCCGGTGAAATGAAGAAGGCAATGTTTTCGGTGCAAAACTTTTTGTTGCCCGAAAAAGATGTGCTTCCCATGCACTGCTCGGCCAATATTGGCGATGCTGGCGATACAACACTTTTTTTTGGTTTGTCTGGCACAGGCAAGACTACCTTGTCAGCGGATCCAGCGCGTTATCTTATCGGCGATGATGAGCACGGTTGGGCGAAGGGATCGGTGTTCAATATCGAAGGTGGCTGTTACGCGAAAACCATCAATCTCAGCCATAAGAATGAGCCTGTTATTTGGGAGGCTATCCGCTTCGGCGCGATTGTGGAAAACGTTACTCTGAACAATGAGCGCATCGCCGACTATGCAGATACGACATTGACTGAAAATGGCCGGTGTTGCTATCCGCTTTATCATGTCAAGAAGCGTTCCGCGACCAATACCGGTGGCGAACCAAAATGTGTCATTTTCCTCACCTGTGATGTCTCGGGCGTACTGCCGCCGGTCAGTCTCTTATCGAAGGAAGCTGCGGCTTTTCACTTTTTGTCGGGCTATACAGCCCGGGTCGGCTCTACCGAACTCGGTGCTGAGGCGGGTATTCATCCCACCTTTTCAACTTGTTTTGGCGCACCCTTCATGCCGCGCCCTGCTCAGGACTATGCCGACTTGTTGATGAGGCGCATTGAGGACTTCGGCTCACAGGTCTACTTAATTAATACGGGCTGGACCGGAGGTTCGGGTGGCGCAGAAGGCAAGGGCAGTCGATTCCCTATCCCGGTGACCCGAGCTGTGGTCGCCGCTGCTCAGAGTGGAGCCTTACTAGACGCGGAAACTCAACATATCGAGTCACTCAACCTCGATTTTCCCACCGAGATTCCGGGAGTGGCTGCAGAATTCGTTAATCCAAAAGCGAGCTGGGGTGATGACGAGGCCTACGATCGACAAGCCGGGAAGCTTGCCAAATTGTTTGTCGATAATATCGCGCAATTTGATATCAATGAGGCGATTATCAGCGCGGGTCCAAGAGCCAGTTAAGCAATATCTGGGGCCCGCGCAAGGGCCCCGTTTCAGCACTTCATACTCGAATGCGAGTGCACGGGCAGACCGACTGTTAGATATCGGCAGTGACGCCCGATGGGATGCGCTTAAACCGATCTGCCGTCTTTCGTAACAGCTTCGTCATATCCTCACCCATTAAATAGAGCGCGGGCACCAGCACCAGCGTCACACCTGTGGCAAACAACACACCAAATGCGAGCGAGGTCACCATTGGAATCAGAAACTGTGCCTGAACGCTGGTTTCCATCATGATTGGCAATAGCCCAACAAACGTTGTGAGTGAGGTCAGGATAATTGGTCTGAATCGATCTTGGGCGCCCTGTAATAAGGCGTCTTCTAAAGGTACACCCTCCGCCTTCAAATTATTAATACGATCGATCAGTACCAAATTGTCGTTGACCACCACACCGGCACAGGCGATCACGCCCATAATCGAAAACATACTGACCTGCCAACCCAGTAGCCAGTGCCCAAAAATAGCGCCCATCAATCCGAATGGAACTGCGGTTAGCACCAGCAACGGTTGCCAGTAGGATTTAAAGGCGATGGCCATCAGTCCAAAAATGATGAGCATCGACAAAGTCCCCATGTACACCATGGCCTGACCGAATTCGATCTCTTCCTGTAGCTCGCCATCGAGCTTGATACTGACGCCTGGATACTGCTGGAGCCAATCTGGTGCGTCATTGGCAAGCAAGGCTTCTACAATCGCTCTTGGTGGCGCACCGTCTTCGCTAACATCAGCAGCAACCTCCAGCGTCCGCAAGCGGTCGAGCCGTTCAATCGACTGGTAGCCGGTTTCGACCTGATAGGTCGCCACCACATCGAACGGCACCTCACTGCCATCGGCTGTCCGGATAAACATTGATTCGATATTGGCAATCGCTCGTCGCTCAACCTCTGGGTAGCGGACCATGACGCGCACATCTTCACCACTACGAGGCACGCGCTGCACCTCTTCACCAAAAAATGCCTGTCGAACTTGGCGCGCGACATCCGCGAGGCTTACGCCCAAACCTTCAGCCGCCGGTTTCAATGACAGGACTAACTCGTCACGGGGCGCGTCGAAACTATCACTGACATCAAAGACGCCGGGGTAACGAGCCAGCGCAGCTTTTACATCGAGCGCGAGCGCTTCAAGGTCTTCAACACGCTCAGCGGCAAATAGCAGCTTGATTGGCTTACCTGGATCTCGGATGGTGAAGTCGAAGCGCACCTCTTTCGCAGTGGACATATCGCCAAGGCTCTCACGCAGCTCTCGGGTCATAACTTCGGTGTCGAGATTTGCTGATGCCACCTGAATCATTAAGTCGATCTTGTTCTCCGAGGCAACCGCCATGACATTATCGATAGCGGGCGAATCAGCAAACTGTGCTTGCGCATTGTAAGACGCTTTCAAATCTTCAGCCGCAGTCACCAGACGATCGCGCATCATCGTGGCATCACTGAACGCTCCGCCCTGAGGCATTTCGACTGTACCCACGACATAATCGGAGTTGACCCGCGGGAAGAAAGCACTCTTTAAGTAACCACCGCCGTAAAGAGCGAGACTCAAGCAAAGCATCACCAGGAAGAATCCGCCAACCATCGCATGGTTGCGCAGGCATTTAGCGAGGAAGGGTCGATAACGCTCCTGCGCAAACCAAGCCAGGCCGTCGGCGCATTGACGTCGCAACTTGGTCAAGCCGCGAGCCTCGGAAATGTCGGGCTCAGGCTTCATGTGCGCCAGGTGGGACGGCAATATGAGTAGGCATTCCACCAGCGAAAATGCGAGGGCGAGACAGACTACGGTGGGAATACCCTGACTCGACGGCCCCCAGTCCCCGGGCAAGAAGAACATTGGTGCAAAAAACACCATGGTACTAATCACGGCAAATACAACGGGCTTTACGACCTGACGCACACCAACCAATGCGCCATGGACACCACTCAGGCCCTTGGTATGGGCGGTATGAACAGACTCACCCACGATAATCGCGTCATCGACAACAATACCCAGCGTCAGCAGAAACGCGAACAAGGTAATCATGTCGAGTCCCTTCCCGGTGTAAGGAAGCAGAAATAGGGTCCCCATGTACGCGACAACAATGCCCACCGACACCCAAAACGCGAGCATAGGACGTAGAAACAACATCAAAACGATAATGACGAGGGCGAGGCCACCAAGACCATTGGTTACCAGGGTTCTGACGCGATCTTTGAACGCTTTCGACTGATCCTGCCAAAACTCCAAATAAACCCCGTCAGGCAGCGATACCTGTCGCTGCTCTACCCAACTCTTGATCGTCGCTGTTGTCTTCAACACGTCGGGGTTCGTGGTAACAAACACATTTAAGCCCAACGATGGCTGACCGTTGAATTGAATATCGATATCAATATCCTCAAACGTATCCTTAACCACGGCCACATCGCTGAGGTAAAGCTCCTGACCGGTTGCGTCGCTCCGGAGCACAATCGATTCGAAATCTGGCGTCTCATAAGCCTGACCCCGAGTCTGGATCAACAGATCTCCGTTATTGCGCTTAATCGAACCTGCGGGAAGATTTAGCGACGCCGCTCGCACAGCAGACGCGACTTGATCGAAGGTTAGGGCATAGCGGCGCAGGTCGGTCTCTGAGACTTCGATCGAGACTTCATAAGGCCTGGGGGTGTCTAGCTCAACGATAGAAATCCAGGGCAAACGAGAGAGCTCGTCGCGGAGTAATTCGCCAATTTCTTTCAGCTCACGCTCGGTCAGGTCACCAAATAACTGTACCCGTCCCATTCGGTGCCGATACGTAATTTCGGTAACAGTCGGCCGCTCCGCTTGCTCGGGAAAAGTCTTAATGGCATCGACTCGGCTTTTGATGTCATTAGTCAACTTTTGAGCAGGATAATCGCTCTCGACCTCAACCATGACAACACCCATGCCCTCGCGAGAGGTCGAGCGCAATTCAGCGATACCATTCAGATCATGAATCGCCTCTTCGATTCGTGTCGCTACCTGTTCTTCGATCTCACCGGGACTGGCACCGGGAAATGACATCCTGACCTCAACCTGGTTGATTTCAGGAGTGGGGAAGAATTGCTTATCCAGCTTGGGGATACTGGTGTAACCGCCAATAAGCAGCAACACCATCAGTAAGTTAGCGGCGATCGGGTTCTTAATGAACCAGTTAAGTGGCCCGCTCACACTAGTTAACCTCAGTGTTGGTTTGCTGGGGCTTCACCGCTAGGCCTGGGAACATGGCGTTGTTGAGTTCAGACACCACCAGTTCTCCTGACCTTAAGCCGCTGACGAACACTTCATTACTCCGACGGCTGATAACTTGGATTGGTACCCGTTTTAGCCGGCTTTCCTCGTCGATAGCTAGCACATGACCGTCTGGGCTTACCGCATCATTGGATACAACAACGACCCCCTCGATCGCAGCGCCTTGAATTGACGCTTGAACAAACATACCTGGGGTCAGCGCGGGAATACCTGGCAACTGCGCAGGAAACTCTGCAATGATGTTGGTGACACGGGTGCGACGGTCAACCTCGGCTTCGACACGAACAATCGGTGCTTGCCAAGTCCACTCCTTGCCGCCCAGGCTGATGTTGAAATCTGCCTTCAACCCCACCAAACCCGTCTCGGACGTGAGGATGGCATCGGGTAGTAACGACAATTGGCTATTTGAGAGCGGCAATCTAACCTCTAGCGCATCCCGACCATAGATCTGCGCAAGTCTGCTACCTGTTGCTACGAACTGGCCGATATCGGCATCCGTGGCCTGGATTCGACCATCAAACGGCGCCCGGATAATGGTTCTTTCAAGCGCAAGCTGAGCAGCGTCCACGTCCGCTTGCGCCGCTACGACGGCTAACTCTGCGGCATGAAGCTGAGGCTTTCGTAAAAATAAGTCATTCGCCTCTACACTACCAAGCTCACGCCACTCCCGCTCGGCCTGCAGCGCCCTGCCCCGCTCTTCGGCTAACCGCTGCTCGGCTGCCGCTTTGGCCGACTGCGCTCTTGCCAGCGCGAAGGTGTAATCGTCTTCCTCGATCGTCAATAGCACGTCGCCTGCCGAGAAGAATGCTCCATCCGCGAAGCGCTCACTAATCGAAGCCACTTTACCGGCGACCTGAGCCACCAAACTAACGCGATGTTTGGCCTCGATAGTCCCCTGACTAGCGACCAAAAGCTGATGTGTAGCAGGCTCGGCGGTGAATACTGACACCATCGGTGATGGACGCTCTGGCGGTGCACCTGCCTCAGGCGCAGACTTGGCAGTCATAACGACCCAGGTCATAGCGAGACCTAAAAATGTGGCGATACCTGCAAGAACGAAGCGACGAAACGACATTCTATCAGCAGTGGTGGACAACTCAGATTTTGCTGTCATAACAATAGGCACCCGGGTGACGGTGTAGTGGGATATGCGATCAAAGCTTCACATTTCAAGGCTTTGTGCGCGAGCGATGGTGGTTCTACGCGCGGCCCCAAAAAAACCGCAGCGCATTATAGAAGCAGTACGCAGTATTGCCGCTTTTGGCATCTAAATTGCGCTATCCAAACACGCCAAAAGTGAGACAGCCCCGAGTTAGGCGATTGATCGCTTGCCACTTGGGGTAACTTTGGCAGACCATACGTCGCTACCAATTTACTACCGGAGTATCCACCATGGCACTTGGCAATGGCGACGCAGTCCCTTCATGTACCCTTTCGATCATGGGCGACAAAGGCCCAACCCCTCTCACTACGGCTGATATTTTTGATGGCAAAAGAGTTGTTCTTTTTGCACTACCGGGCGCATTTACTCCCGGTTGTTCGATGACCCATCTGCCGGGCTATGTAGCCAACGCTGATAAAATCAAAGCGGCTGGCGTCGACAGTATTGTGTGTCTATCGGTTAATGATGCGTTCGTTATGGGCGCTTGGGGCGAAGCGCAGAACGCCAGCGAAATCCTGATGGTCGCTGATGGTAACGGTGAATTTACCGAGGCTATGGGACTGACTCTAGACGCGACAGGTTTTGGTATGGGGATGCGCAGTCAGCGCTATGCCATACTCGTCGACAATGGCGTCATTACTCAGCTGAACGTTGAAACAGGCCCTGGTGTCGAGGCGAGTTCTGCTGAAACCATGATGGCCTTGCTCTAACCTCACGTTGTCGACTGAGACGGAGGGCTCGTTAATCCGCCAGATTAACGAGCCTTTTTTGTTCGCCTTGCCATTTAGCAACAAAAAAAGTCGCGGCGGTCGGCGCCACAGCCTCTGTTGGTCTCTCTTACAGCGACAGTGTTCACACTGATGCGCCCTTCTAGCGCTCCGAAACCAACATCAGAGGCTACACCCGCAACCGAGAGAGCAAAAACCTACAAAACTCGAGCAAACCCGCCGTGAACCGAGAAAAAAGAGATCCTGCTCTCTCGTTGGAACCCACGTGCTCGTTGGAACCCACATGGCGTTGTCACACAGTAGGCACTGGTTAGGGCGTATATTCTGGCGAAGCCTGCGCTACGCGCTAGGCCACCCGCAGATAAACCACACCAGAAATAACAATCACGGACAGTAAATTCATAACAAGGCCCTGCTTCACCATGGTTTGGATCGCAAGCTGACCGGTCCCGAACACAACGGCGTTAGGCGCTGTAGCTACCGGCAGCATAAATGCGCAACTGGCACTCATAGCGGCAGGCACCATCAAAATAGCGGGCTCAATATCGGCCGCCACCGCGGCGGCGGCCAGAATAGGCATTAGCAAGGCAGTCGTCGCCGTGTTTGATGTCGTTTCAGTCAGGGTGGTGACCATCAAAGCAATCGCTATGATGGCGAGCAATAACGGGATATTGGCTACGTTTGCAATCACATCGCCAACTTGGCTGCTCAGCCCTGAGCTCACAAAGCCCTGAGCCAACGTAATACCGCCCGCAAAGAGCAGTAGGACTCCCCAAGGTATCGAGCTCGCCTGCTCCCAAGTAATCAAGGGCTCACCATCTCGATCTTTGACCAAAAACAGGAGAATAACGGCGCAGAACGCCACTGCAGCGTCATTCGCCGAGGCCAGCCCCAGCCACGTCTGCCAACCACCAAAGGGCTCGCTCCGCGTCATCCAAGCAAAAGCTGTCAATGCAAAAATAGAGAGAACCCGTCGCTCAGCACTCCGCCAAGCGCCGATCTCTGGCAGCGTTACGGTCAGGTCGCTCGGCAACAGGCGCGCAAGCCAGAGCGCAGCGATCGGAATCAATAGCGCGACTACCGGGACACCCCAGCTCATCCACTGTGTAAACCCGATCGCCTGTCCGGTCGTGTCTTCATAGACCTGCATAAAAAATAAGGTGGGCGGCGTACCGATTGGCGTGCCCAAGCCACCAATACTGCAGGACCATGCAAGTCCCAGCAGCAGTGGGGGTCCGAGCAGTGTTGGCTGACTTGAGGAGGCGATTACCGCGAGTGCGACAGGCAGTAGCATCAACACGGTCGCCGTGTTGGAGATCCACATGCTCAACAGCGCAGCGGCCAGCATAAAACCTAGTACTAAGCGGTGTGGCTTATCGGCACCCACGGCTCTGACCACTCCAACCGCTAGGCGTTTGTGAGCGCCTGAGGACTCCATTCCTTTGGACAACAGAAACCCACCCAACAACAGCAAAATGAGGGGTGAGCCGTACGCCACCGCGACCTCTCCAGGCGTCAAGACACCCAAAAGCGGCAGAAGGGCCATTGGTGCCAAGGATGTAACAGGTATCGGGATTGGCTCAAAAATCCACCACACAACACACAACACCGCGACACCTGTCGTGATCGCCGCATCAGCAGACTGTCCGTGGTAGGCAGAGAGTACGCCCGCGATCAATGAGAGAAAAATTCCCGGCCAAATCGAATTGCCCAGGCTCACCCGATTATTCCCCGTTTCATCAATTACTCTCGCTCTCTTATCCGCTACACTGCGCTCCATGAAATCGCAGCCCACCTCTCTTGTCGATACATTCGATCGCGGAATTCGTTATTTACGCCTGTCAGTCACCGACCGGTGTGACTTTCGCTGTCAGTATTGCATGGCTGAGGATATGCAATTTTTGCCTCGCAAATCAGTACTGACAGATGACGAACTGGTCAAGTTGGCATCGATTTTTACCGAACTGGGAGTTAGGAAAGTCCGTCTCACTGGAGGTGAGCCCTTAATAAGACCGGGTATCGAACAGCTGTCAGCTCGCCTCTCGGCGCTGCCGTTATTAGAAGAGTTGGTGATGACCACCAATGGCAGTCAGCTGTCCACCAAAGCATCCGACCTCGTCGCAGCTGGTGTTTCTCGCCTCAACATCAGTATCGATACTCTGGATCCAGGCTCTTTCGCTTCGATGTCGCGAACCGGCAAACTCGAGCAAGTATTGGATGGCATCGACACTGCCATCAGCGCTGGTTTTGAGCGCATACGACTGAATGCCGTGCTCCTTCGGGGGCACAATGACGATCAAGTTCTTCCGTTGGTTGGTTTTGCTATCGAGAAAGGTGTCGATATTGTCTTTATCGAGGAAATGCCCTTAGGCCACATTACCCAGACTGGACGCTCGTCGGGCGTGGTGTACTCATCCGAGGTAATGAAAACCGTAGCTAGCGTCTACGAACTGGATACAGCCGCCAAAGACAAGTACGGCGGACCAGCAAAACTCAGCCCAATCGTTGGGACTCAGACGCGTGTCGGTGTTAT
>CENU01178086.1_pt1 | contig 14365 bp, 12 predicted proteins | sample 361331 | NCBI WGS metagenome assembly CENU01 (sample SAMEA2619766, study PRJEB7988) | marine metagenome | isolation source: saline water (ENVO:00002010), including
TGCCGCAACCGCGCAACGCAATCGCACGATGGTTCGACGGCGTCTTTGTCAACTTCTTAGAACGACAGCCGCAGCGGGCCCCAGAAATTTTCCTGGCCTTGTTCAGCCGCGTAGACCCGGCGTGCTTAGTCCGTTTTCTGAGCGATCAAGCCGGCCCCCACGATTATCTCCAGGTCATGACCGCGCTGCCAAAAACCACCTTCCTGCGCGAAGCCGCAGACTATGCTCGCAGCGCATAAGCCATTTTCTCTATACCTTGGCGCTTGTCTGCTCGGCAGCCTACTAGCCGGTGTGGTCGACTATCAAAACGCCATCGCCAGCATCAGCCTCGCACTGCTGATTTTACTCGCTGGACTACCTCACGGTGCCTACGATCTGGTTATCCTACGTAACCTTTTTGCAGGCCGCGTGCTGCGCCTCAGCGGTCTTTATGCACTGACTGCATTGCTGGTTATCGTGCTTTGGCAAGCCGCACCGGGCCTGCTGCTAGCCGGATTTCTACTTTATTCAGCCATTCATTTCGGCGATTCCGACTGGCCCGCCAGCAAATTGCTGCATCAGGTGAGTTGGGGCGCCGCGCTGTTGGCCACCCCCGCGCTCACCGACGCCGCAACACTGCTGTATTGGTTTAGCGTGCTTACCCATGTCAGCGCGGCACAGATGTTGGTGACTGGCTTATCTGTTATCGCCCTTCCCGTCATTGGGTTAGCTGTATTTATGGCACCTAATCGCCAGTTGTTGATCACATTGCTCGCGGCCTACACCGTGTTAAGCCTTACCGCCGGCGCATTAGTTGCGTTTACGGTTTACTTCGCGCTGCTGCATAGTCGCAATCACTTAGCGGTCTGGCGCGGCCGGTTAGCGCACCCCGGCAATGTGGAAATCGCCTTGTTAACTGGCGCGGTGTTGCTGGCCGTGCTTTGGGTCACGGCTGAGGCACTGGGGTTCGGCTTTTCCACCACACCATTAGCGCAAGGTCTCATGCAAACTCAAGATACGCTGGTAAAACATACCTTTGTGACTTTGGCGGCGCTGACGGTGCCACATATGGTGCTGGTGAGTTATGGCAATCGGCGCTTTAACCGACAGCACACCGCGACAACTTAGACTAAGCCAACCTAACATACTGATCCCGCAAACCGATCCGGCAGGACATGCTGCCTACAACGTTACCCGCGCTCGTATGCCGGTTTACGGATTAAACAGCTAGGCCGGACTAGGATTTTAGATCGGTAAACCCCTCGCAAAATCAAACTTTTCGATTTCCGATAGGTCCTCTATAGTTCGGCCTGGTATGGGGAGAAAAATACTAATATGACCTTACTTCAGGCTTCAACGGCACCTGCATCAGCGTCCGCATCAACGTCAGCGTCAGCATCGCCCGCAACAGCTGCGCCAAAAAAGGCGTCCGTAGCCATAGTGGGTTCCGGTATTTGCGGGCTATTCACGGGTTTAGCCTTAGCAAAAAACGGCTTTAATGTGACACTTTTCGAACGCGACACGCCGCCGCCAGAGGACAGCACGGAAGATGCCTTCTTTGTCTGGCCACGACGCGGCGCTGCGCAATTCCGCCATCCTCATGCGTTTCTAGGATTGATGTGCAATGTTCTGGAAGAAAACTATCCCGATTTGCTGGAAGACTTTTTTGCGGCTGGCGCGCGCAAGGTGGCATTTGTGGACACGTTGTCCGAAGAACTTAAAGCGCAGTACCAACCGCTGCCGGATGACGCGAAGATTTGGACGCTAATGTGTCGCCGAGCAACGCTAGAAACAGTACTGCGACGATATGTGAAGGCGCACTCCGAAGTCACTATTCGAAATGAGGTCTACGTCTCCGACCTGCTAATCGAACACAATGATCAGAACGAGCAACTCGCCACCGGCTTAGAGTTAACCCATCGCGGCGAGCAAAACCAAATAACGCAGCACAGCGCGGACATCGTGATAGACGCAAGCGGGCGGTCCAGCAAATTTAATCGCTGGATTAAGGCTCACGGGGCGAATGTCGTCGAAGAACGGCACGATGCGGAAATCGTCTACTACACACGCCACTACAAATTGCTGCCCGGTATTGAAGAACCACCGCGTAATCCATCGCTGCCGGCTTCCGGCGACCTGGGCTTTATGAAGTACGGTATTTTTCCCGGCGACAGCGGCCACTTTGCGTTGATCATTTGCTTGCCTAACGAAGAACATGCGTTGCGTGAAGCCATTAAAGATGGCGACCAGTTTGACTCTATCTGCATGCAAATCCCTGGCTTACGCCCATGGATCAGTCGCAAGCAAGCCGAGCCCACTACCAAACCTTTCGGCATCGGCCAGATTCATGCGGTATGGCGCGACTACGTTAATGTAGACGCACCCAAACTGCTGAACTTCTTTGCAGTGGGTGATGCCGCAATCCGCACTAACCCGTTGTATGGACGAGGCTGCAGCACCGGCACCCTACACGCCCATTTATTGGCTGAAGTGCTGGCGGGCGAACAAGATCCATGGCTTCGTGCGGAAAAGTTTAAAATCCTAAGCCACGAACGAATTCGACCAATCTATGACGCCAGCCTAGAAGAAGACAAACGCGGTATTCGTCGTGCGGCAAACGTGCGCTCTGGCCTCGGTCTGCATCAGGCGAAATCCTGGAAACACTGGCTGGCACTCGCATTCGGTGATGCGCTAACTGCTGCCGCTCGGCACAATCTAGCCGTGCATCGAGGCATCATGCGCACAATTAATTTGGTAGAAAAACCCGGTGACTTCCTGCGCGACAGTAAAATCCGGCGCACGATCTTGGCCTACATGTTGCGGGGACGAAAACGCAATGCCCAGGCACGGCCGAATCTCGGCGTCACTCGCGACAGTCTCTTAGCGCACATACAACACATAAGCGAAGCGGATGCAGATCAACAGGCGCCGGAACCGGTGGCTCGATCGTCTGCGGCCTAACAATAACCAAGGGATCTAGGCAGCTGAGCCAAACGCTGGTTATATGACGCAATATTAGCCAGCAAGAAGAAGGAATAAATATGGATTTAACGCTCATCAAAGAACGCACCATGCGACCTCAAGCCGAACCCCTGCATGCTGCTGTTGCCGCCGCTGCGAACGGCAATCCAGATGCACAAGCGCAAGTCTGCGGAGCTATGGTATGGAGTTCGTTCAGCGCGCCTGGTGCAATCACCGCTGTATTCGACATCATCAGTGCCGGCAAACTGCAGCAGTCCTGCCCCGAGCTAGCAATTGATGCACCCGAGGCCCCACTGCCGGATACCTTTTGGGACGCTTTCGCAGCCACCATCGAAGGCCCGGAAGAGGGCTATAATGCAACATCGATTACCGTAGCCGTTGCCAAATTAGGTGGCGCCGTGAACCCGACCTTTGGTGTTTTGGCCGAAGCCGCAGCCAGTACGCACCCCGGTGCCCGAGGCGCCGCGACAAAAGCGGTGCCCAGCATGATTTCTTTAGATGAGCTAGCGTCACAGCCAGATGACAGCCTTGCCCGGGCCTTATACAGCATGTTAGTTGATAACGGCTTTGATGCGGAGGTATTAGATAGAGAAGCCATTGGGCTGCAACAATTGCCGCCAGCAATGCGCTACCTCAATACACGCATACTACAAATGCACGATATCTGGCATTTAACCGCAGGGTACGCCACCACCAGCCTGCACGAGATGGCGATCTCCGCCTTCCAGTTGGCACAATTCGGGCACAACTATTCGGCTATGTTCTTAAGCACAGTCTGCACTATAAGTCATTTAAAGCAGCCGCTTGGATTTACCTTGCTCTTGCAAAACATGGCAGAAGCCTGGCAACACGGACGGGAACAGCCCGCGTTTATGGATATTCATTGGGAAGACGAGTGGCACATGGATATTGCCAGCGTTCGCGCGAAGCACGACATTAACGCTTTCAACGGCAGCTTTCCGGCAGATTTGCTAGAACAGCTGTCACCAAGCTAAGCAGGCCGTCAGCATGACAATTCCAGTAATTCTCGATACCGACATTGGCTTCGATGTTGACGACATATGGGCGTTGAGCTTTTTACTGAAATGTCCGGAACTAGATGTCCGTCTGATTACCGTATGTAGTGGGGAGGTTCGTTACCGAGCAGCATTAGTAGCGAAGTTTCTGACGCTAGCCGGACGTACTGACATCCCGGTGGGCCTCGGCATCTCAACCAAGCCTAATCCGCAAACACATGCGAACTGGCTTGGTGACTATGACTTAGACAACTATCCTGGCCGCGTTTACGAAGACGGCGTCGGCGCACTCTGCGACACCATCATGCTACACCAGGATGCTGTTCGCTTGGTCTGTATCGGCCCGTTGACCAACATCGCCGCCGCCCTACAAACCAATCCGGACATCGTCAACCATGCGCGCGTCGTTGGCATGCATGGCAGCATCAAACGAGGTTATTTAGGCGCACCCAAACCGATGCGCGAGTTCAACGTCGTACAAGATATTGCAGCTTGCCAGGCGGTATTCAAAGCGGCCTGGCCTAAGCTGATTACCCCGCTCGACACCTGCGGTACCACGGTACTGTCCGGGGAAAACTTCCAACGCATCGCAACCAGCCCGTTGGAGACCAACAAAGCAATTATGGTCAACCACTATGACTGGTTTGCAAAAATCGCAGAGTGGAAGCGAATGAACTCGCTAGCGGAGCATCTGGACGTCAACAAACAGTCTTCCGTTCTCTACGACTGTGTTGCCGTCTACCTCGCCTTCGCATCGGACTGGACCACCATCGAACGCCTCAACATCGAAGTAAACGACGCCGGTGAAACGGTTGTCAGTGACCAGGGTAACGCAATCGACTGCGCCACTGAGTGGGTGGATGAAGATGCCTTTCTTAAGTTTCTCAGTCAGCGCTTGGCAAGTTAATTAGCTATAACACTAAGCTAATGTCTGTCGAGACAAGACGCACTCAGTGTATATACCGACTAGGTCGCACGACGCGCCTGCAGCACCTCTTGAATTTCCGCCACCCTATCTCGCGTCAGGGTATAGCGGAGTAGCAGCATAAGTGGCACCAGGTTCAGCGCGGGAACGATAATCCCATCTGTAATGGCGAGCTTAAACAAGATCCCGCCATCAACGTCTCCGGGCGTTAATCCAGTTGGCATCTGAATCGCGTGTTCGAGCAAGATACCGCCAAGGATTAGCCCGAAACCCGACGTAAATTTTCCTGATAAGCTGATACCGCCGGAGAAGACGCCTTCCTGCCGCAGCCCATTTTGCAGCTCCTGTTCATCAGCTACATCGGCGATCATAGAGGCGTACATCATTAAAACAACAAACCCAAAGAAAGCCAGCAAACATGTATGACTAACAAGAATTGGGAGTAGCAATGGATCTCCATTCGGCGGCAGCAGTCCGCCAAAACGGAGCGCCACTTTGGAAATTTGTAAAAACGTCATAACCACAAGACAAAACAACAGAATGTCGCGTTTTTCAAAGCGTTGTTGCAAAGGCACGATGGTGAAAATAGCCACTGCCATTCCCAAAAAGGACAGACCAAACCATCGCAACTCGTCGGGGCCAAATTCCCAAAAGAACGTATTCATATAAGTATCGAATACCAGGCCCGTACCGATAGCAGACGAAATAATCAGCGTTGCAACAAACAGCACGCGAAAGTTTGGGTTGCTCAATCCGTCGCGCAGACGCGCCAATAGCTCCGGAAAAGTCACGGTAGGAACTCGCGATTTAGGCTGCGGCAGATACTTGACCTGATTCAGCGTAGTAAGCCCAGACAACAGCGACCACAACAACATCAGGGCTGCGATAACAATCGCAAATCCCTGATAGTTGGACGCGTTAAACAGACCATTCGCATATTCGTCTGATGCCGGGAACAGCTCATAAATCCCAGCGATAAATATCACACCGCCAAATCCACCGATAAACATACGATAGGCGATGACCTTGGTCCGTTCGGAATAATCCGTGGACAACTCAGCGCCGATAGCGCCCCAGGGCACAGCAAAAAAGGTAAAGCTGACGCGCAAGACCACCGTTGCGACCAGCAGCCAGGCGGCTAGAGCGAGGCCGGACAACGTTTCTGGCGGCGAGAACAACGCATACATAGACACGCACACCGGAACAGCGCTGCATAATATCAGCGGATGCCGACGTCCCCAACGAGACTTATAACTATCAGACAGCGCTCCCACCACCGGATCTGAAACCGCATCAAAAACCAGAGCAATCGCGAGAATCCCGGAAACATAGGTCGCCGGCAAGCCCAACACTTGTGAGTAAAACAACAGCAACAGCGTATTGAACGCCCAATCTTTATGCTGGCCCGGGAGTGCGCTGATGCCCTGTAAAAACATAACGTGAAACGGGACTTTGCCTTCGCGCTGTCTGGGGCGATCAAACAGAGTAGCGTCGTGAGAGCTACTCGCGTCTGTCCATTGATGATTTTCCGCCATCAGTCGAGGGCAACATCTGACAGCAAATATTGACGCTGCGGATCGTCGGCAGTTCGGGTGATGCCATCATGTCCATGTACCACTGCGCCATCAGGCGCATACTGCAAAATATAGGCTTTACGCACATCTGGGGTGAGGTTCGGTCCGGTGCGATGCGGCGTCAGTGACGAAAAGACGATGACATCGCCAACTTCGCCGGGCACACATACCGCTCCTTTCGGCTCTTCCAAACAGGTCAGACCCAACGGTTTAAGTTCGTGATTTAAGGTGCCTTGGCGATGCAGTCCGGGCACCACCCATGGGCAACCGTTGGCTTCGGTCGCCTGAGAAAGAGGCACCCAGCAGGTCAAGTACTGCTGCGGCTCGGTAAAGGTGTAGCCGTTGTCCTGGTGCCACGGAAATTCTTCTGGATTGCCAGGTTTCTTGTAGACCGCCTGATCCCAATAGAGACGCGGCGTACTCGTCAGCAAATCCTGGCATATTTCACGGAATACTGGGTGGGCGCTGAACTGGCGAGCGATCTCCGACTGCAACACAAGATGCGTCGTGAAGGTAATAGCATCGGCCTTGGCAATGAAGGTTTTGCCGCCAAACTCCTCGCGAAGCCGGGTTTCAAACGCCGCTTCAAAGGGATCAATAGCCGCTTGCACGGCCGCAATTTCCTCCGCCCGAAAAACGTCTTTTACTAGCACATAGCCGTGTTCATTGTATTGATCGCGCTGCGCTGCAGTAAGCCGCGTCAAAGAACGGCTTACGCTGCGCCATTCGAAACCGGTATTGCGTGGATGTAACTTGGGTGCAGCGACTGTAGAACTCGCACTCATCTTCCCCTCCCCTTTGCTCCCTTGCGCTTTAGCGCTTTAGCGCTTTAGCGCTTTAGCGCTTGTTATTCTCCCTAGAGACTACCGTGAGCGATTCAAGCATCTCAAGCCCGATCTCAAACGTTAATCTATCAAGCCATGCGTTTTATCCCCCGCTACGACTTGGGCTGTCGGAACATTCTCTGCGTACCTAGACTAAAGTGTATTCAGCGGATAAGCACTACAGAGTACTGCAATAAATTAGGTTATGCTGCCGTCAGCGCGCGGGCTCAAGTCACCGAGCTGCAAGATCGCAGGATGGTTTGCGGTATTTTCCTGTATCCGGTCGTACGGCCATATTGCGAGCCGAGACTTTATCTCTAGCACTTTTCAAAACAAGCCGATTATGCGGATGACTGCAGCGTTTTGAGCGATTTATTTGTCTATTGAAAAGGGATTAGGACTCTATGGAAATCACAACAAACCACATTCAAAGCGAACGACACACCACTTTTTACCGATCCTGCGGTCCCGCTGACGGACCACTTCTGATCATGACCCATGGCTGGCCTGAGCTATCTCTAAGTTGGCGTCATCAACTCAAATACTTCGGCGAGCTAGGTTATCTTGCGGTTGCGCCAGACATGCGCGGCTATGGCAATTCAACCGTACACACTACCCACGAGGCGTATACCCAGGCAGAAATCATTGCCGACATGGTCGCGCTGTTTAAGAGCTTCGGGCGGGACCAGGCAGTATGGGTTGGTCATGACTGGGGATCACCAGTCGCTTGGAATATGGCACTGCATCATCCGGATTATGTGGCTGCGGTCGCTAGCCTATGCGTGCCTTACGGCTTTTCCGGGCGGCCGGAAGATCTCGAGCACGCGATAGATCGCGATTTGTACCCAGCGGATGAGTACCCAGTTGGTCAGTGGGATTATCAGCTGCACTACTACGAAAACTTCGCGGAAGCACAAGCCGAGATGGAAGAAAGCCCCTATAGGTTGGTAAAGGCTCTGTTCCGCAAAGGTGACCCAAACAGCAAAGGCCAACCAGCTGCTACGGCTTCTGTGCGAAAAAATGGTGGCTGGTTCAAGCTTTTGGGCGGCATCCCGGACCTGCCTATCGACGAGGACGTGGTCAGCGAAGAAGACGCGCAGATTTTTGCCAAGCACCTTGAACAAAATGGTTTCTTTGGCGCGAATTCCTGGTACGTCAATGGCGAAGCAAATCAGGACTACACAGATTCAGTCGCGGATAAGATGCTCAACATGCCGGTATTGTTTATTCACGCGACCTACGATTACGTGTGTGACACGACTACGACGCAATTCGCCGAGCCGATGCGCCAACTCTGTCCTAACCTTACTGAGAAACGTATTGATTCGGGTCACTGGATGGCGCAAGAGAAACCTGCCGAGGTTAATCAAGCCATTCATGAATGGCTGAATGACATAGATCTAAAAATTTAATGCACCAGGCTTAACGATTAAAAGAAGCGACCAGCTTCCAAGGCTCTGGCGCGGTCTGCGCGATGCGTTAGCTTAAGCCGGAACCCGCAGGGGATAAGCAAAATGAAACTAGTTGAAGAAATTGTCGCAATTCAGAGTGACCTGATCGCTTGGCGCAGAGCCATTCACGCTAAACCCGAACTGGGTTTTAAAGAAACCGCAACGGCGAGTTTCGTCGCGGCAAAACTGGATGAATTCGGTATTCAGGTGCATCGAGGTTATGGCAATACCGGCGTGGTCGGCGTACTGCGGGAAGGCAATGATTTGCGCTCTATTGGCCTGCGTGCCGACATGGATGCGTTGCCCATAGAAGAGGCCAACAGCTTTGAGCACCGCTCCCAACACGCCAACGTGATGCATGCCTGTGGCCATGATGGTCACACAGCAATGCTACTCGGGGCGGCGAAATACTTGGCGGAAAGTCGCAATTTCAGCGGCCAGATCAACCTGATTTTTCAGCCCGCCGAGGAAGGCTTGGGGGGTGCTGTCGCTATGATTAACGATGGGCTATTCCGCGATTTTCCATGCGACCGACTGTACGCCATGCATAACGCCCCGGGGTTACCTGTCGGCCAATTCGCTGCTGTGCCCGGCGTTCGAACCGCCGCCGGAGCAATCTTCGATCTCACCATTCAGGGTAAAGGCGGTCACGGTGCTTTCCCGCATCTGACGATTGATCCAGTACCCATCGCTGCCAACTTAGTAACGGCGCTACAATCCATTGTCTCCAGAACGCTTTCGCCTGATGAAAACGTTGTTTTCTCCATCACCAAGCTACGCGCGGGCGATGCTTACAATGTCATACCGCAAACCGCAACGTTATCCGGTACAGCCCGAGCCTTTTCGACAGAACGCATCGACGAGGTGAAAACGCGAGTGGAACAAATCAGCCAAGGCGTTGCGACTGCCTTTGGTGCTGAAGTAAACGTGTTTTTTGAGGTGCTGTTTCATCCGGTAATAAACGAAGCAGGTGCCACCTCAGTAGCCAGCGCCATCTGCCAGGATTTAGTGGGTGAACGTAATGTACTCACCACCGGCAAGCCCAGCTCGGGATCGGAGGATTTTTCGTTTATGTCGGAGTTAGTACCGAGCTGTTACTTGGCCATAGGCAATGGGGAGAACAGCAGATCACTGCATAATCCGGGCTACGACTTTAACGACAAAGCCATCGTCTACGGCAGCAGTTTCTTTGCACGAGTGGCGGAACGTGAGTTGCCGCGGCAGGCATAAGGTGTAGATCAAGCAAGCTTAACAGCCGTTCCGTAAACCAGTAGCTCCGAAGCACCCTGCATAACCGGTGCGGTTACAAAGCGCACTGCGAGTATGGCATCCGCACCAAGGCTTTCGGCTTCGGCTCGCATTCTATCCAAAGCCTGTTCCCGCGACTCAGCCATCAGCTTGGTGTACTCAGTGACTTCGCCGCCAATCAGACTGCGCAGGGCGGCGGTTATATCCTGACCTACGTGACGCGCTCGAATTGTATTGCCGCGTACCAACCCCAAGGTCGTTAAGATCTCTCTGTCCGCCAGTTGATCCTGAGTCGAAATAATCACCGCTCCACATTCCTCGAATAATAATCGTCTTCTTTGTTGGCCAGTCGTTCTCTGACCAGCCTGATCAAAATGAGACCAATACCCATCAGCCCAAGCAGCCAGCTGTAACCCATCCACTTCAGGGCAAGTACCGCGCCGGCAGATGCCTCCGGCTGGAGAAAAACGACCAATACCGCAAGCCCGTAACTAGTCACTGCCAGTAACAGCATGATTAAACCCAATCGCTTCATTATTTGCTCTTTTGCCTCGTCTCTTTTGCGTTTAATTTTTTGCGCTTTTTCTGTCTTACGCTTTTCGCATCTTTGACGCGTTAATGCTCGCTTACACTTTTTTCTCGCGCGATACCGACCGCAGATTCGGATAAGCGGGCTTGCCAAATCAGAGTTACGCCAGCCGCTGATCCGCTAAGCGAAAGTCAGTCACGGCTTACCGTCTAGAATCAGTTCGACCAGCTTCTCGCCGTGCGTATTTTGTGGGAAGTGACCGGCATCGGGTAGCCCGTCAAACCGCGCATTCATTTGGCCGGCCCATTGCCGGCCCCACGATTCGACAAAGACATCATCTAGGCAACCCCAGATAAAGTGGCAACTTTTTTGCCAGTTCAAGAGCGTTCGATAGTGCAACGTTTGCGCTGCAGCGTTGCCATTGTGATAACTGTCTAACGGAATCGATAGCGGGAAGCGACGCATGCCGTTATAGCCTGCATCCGGCAGTCCTTTATAAGCGGCTGCAAAGCCTTTGTACATTTCAGCCGCTGCGCCGCTAAGCTGCGGATCACGGCCTTCCGCAAATGCTGGCCCGTAATCTTCGAACGACATCAATCCAGCACTCATTACCAGCAATAGACCCAAGTCCGGCTCCGGCACGTTAAAACGACCGCCTTCCTGCCACCCCGCGTTCCATCGAGCAATGCCTTCGGAGTAAACATACTCGGGATGATGTAGCCAGGTATTCATGATCACCATATGATCGAAACGCTCCGGCATCATCGCCGCTTGCGCAAGACCTGTGGGACCACCCCAGTCCTGACATACTAACGTGATGTGTTGGAGATCGAGCGAGACGATTAACGAATTCAGGATTTCGACATGACGGGCAATGGTGTACCAATGAATATCAGTGGGTTTGTCTGAGCGGCCAAAGCCCATATGATCCGGTGCAATGCAACGATAACCAGCTGCTACCAAGCCAGGGATCATATCGCGGTACAGATAACTCCAGGTTGGCATACCGTGCAGCAGAAGCATAACCGGTGCATCTTTTGGCCCTTCGTCCACGTAATGCATGCGTAGGTCCTGCCACATGTGATAATTCGGTGTATAAGCAAAACCTGCCAATCCTTCGAAGTTCTCATCTGCCGTCCGTACAAACTCAGTCATGTGCCCCTCTCCTCAGCGTAATGTAGTGCGGATTTTCGCGCGAATTCTTCGCCTTCGTGCAAACACGCCGATGCACAACCAACGCTTCAGGACTGCCACGAGTCCTTGCTATCCGCGTAGAAACCGCTCGCGCTTGGCGGAAGAGCCTATGCCTTTGCGCCAACGCCGTCCATTGTTCCGATTCGAACTCGAATTCTAGATCAGAGTTGGGATCGGTATCGAGGTGGTATGCTTGGGTGGCACCCCAACTGGCAGCGGATTTGGCGCCAGGTATGGAAAAAATCGGCACTAGATGCCAGCGTCGCGATAAGTGTAATCCTGACGTAAAGCAATCTGCTCTCAGCGTTGAATTATGAAGTAGTCGAGCACCTCGCCGTTACGATCAACCATAGTCGAGGTCAGTTGATCTCTTTTCACGTCAAGAACGACGGACCCTACCCGAGCGATACCGTTAGACCAAATCGTATCGCCATCTGTAGTAAACGTTCGGTGCGCCGGATGTTGCAGCCAATCCGGCATGGTACACCCCAAGGTTTGGCCTTCAGGGCAAGGCGCGAGAACGTCGGCCTTGCCGCCATTCCCCGCAACCGTATAAACGGTCCGGTCGTCTTTGCCTGATCTTTCGCTAACCTGAGAATAGGGGCTCGCTGTTTGTCCAAGACTGGGTGACCCGGTGGCGTCCAGTTGCGCGTGTACTGTTGCGTCAAAGGTATCCGACATGCCGTAATGACCGTTCAAGTACCAGCTGCGCTCATAGGAATGCGAGTGGCCGGAATACACCACATCCACGCCATAGTCTTCAAACACCGGCGCAAAAACCTGACGCATATCGATTTCTCTTTGCTCCAGATCCGAATTGTGGTTTTCGCCTTTTGAATATGGCGGATGATGAAAGATGACAACCTTCCACGGCTGGCGCGTGGTACTTAAGTCTTCCACCAGCCAGTCGTGCATCGCGCTCATTTGCTGCGGATTTTGCGTCGACAACTGCGAGTCGAGACTAACGATGTGCAGATTTCCGTAGTCGGCAGAATAATATTGTTCAGTGCCGCTCGGCACACCACCTAACTCACCTTGAGACGGCAAATCAAATATCCGCAAATAGGGCATGCCGCCGACATCGGGTCCGTCGCCGTCACTGTCATAGCTATTCACGTCGGCAGAAAAACTCACCCCACCGATGCTCATTTCAACCGGACCTTTTTCACAGCCAGGAATCTTTTGGAACAAGCAGATATCAAGCAAACCATTACCCATATCGTGATTCCCAATCGTCGGCAGGGTCATCGTTTTATTAATGACCTCCGGGTACACGTCGAAATAGGCTCCTTGCCACTGCGCATCGGTGCCGCTCGGATAAGCGCTATCACCGAGCAGAAGTAGCAGATCGATGGGCTCGTTATTGGCTTGCGCACCGTTATACTCCCAAAAACCGGCGAGGACGGACGCTTGCACACCGGGATACGACGGCGAATTATCACGCGCAAACTCGGTTGCAGTACCCGAATCTCCGAGTATGAGAACGTGAATATTCTCATCTTTGGGTGACTTGCCCGGCAGCGGCGCTGTCGTGAAGTAACGATTTGCCTGGGCTGTGGATGCTCCGCCAACAGAGTAGTAATAGCGGGTTTCTGGGATGAGACCTGTCACGACGACGCGCTTGTCGCTGGTTTCCGGAACGGCTCCAGCTCCCGCTAACGTTTCAGCTTCAATAAATTGACTCAGCTGCTGCTGATCTGTGCCGACACAGACAGCGCTGGCATCGCCCCGCCACTTAATGATTGCGCGATCCGGGCCGATCTGTTGCATCAGCAGTCGCTCAACCGCTCCCTCGGTTCCCAAACATGGAGCCGACGGCTGGGGTCTTTCAGCACACCCTACCAACACAGCCAAAACCACTAACGACAAGCCTAAGCTCGCACTACCGTAAACGAAGCTTCGCATCACAAGGTCCCTTAATTAGCCACCGCTAAACTCGTGGCGTTCTATATCAGCGCATCTGAATCAGGCCCAATACGCTTCCGGCTGATTCAACCGATCGGCTGGACCTGATCCCCGACTACCAAATCATCACCGAATGGCTACTAGAACCTTACCCCAACTTATTGATTGCGTTGGGCTGGCGAATCAGGTTTAAAACCATAGTCCGCCTATGATCCTAGCCTAGTTCCGGAGCCTGAAAGCCCCCTAGCGCTTGGCTAATAAGTCGCGCAACTTCAATGGTCTTATGATCTTGATAGGCGCCGCCCGCGATCTGCAGTCCGATGGGGAGGCCTTCGGCACCGACTCCGGTTGGAAACACAGTGCTCGGCAAATATGACGCGATGATTAAACCCGACCAAAATAGCGATTCAAAATAAGGTCGCGCTTCTCCGTCCACGTCGATGGTACGCTCGAAAAACGGCCGCTGATCGTGGGGAATGGCTGGTACATTAAATTGTGGACACAACAGTACATCCCATTCCTCGAAAAAGGCGTCCCAGGCCTTGCGCAGCTTTTCGCGCCGGAAGTTATGCCGCAGCCAATCACGATGCATCATTACACTGGCACGTGCGACTACCGCATCGCGACTTTCATCCGCGGGATCCAAGGCCTGTACCGCTTGCTTGGCTGCCTCAACCGCCTCCGGGGCTTGTGCGCTAGACATCACCGCCGTTAGCAGACTTTCGTAGGTTAGGTGTG
>CENU01204141.1_pt1 | contig 14359 bp, 14 predicted proteins | sample 361331 | NCBI WGS metagenome assembly CENU01 (sample SAMEA2619766, study PRJEB7988) | marine metagenome | isolation source: saline water (ENVO:00002010), including
GGGCCGGCAGTGGCAGCGCCGTGTCTCAGGCTGTCTGATGCGGCAGCTTTGCTTCCACCATGCGCACCCACAGGCTGGCCCCCATGGGCAGGAGCTCGTCATTGAAATCATACAACGCGCTGTGAAGGGATGGCGATTCCATGCCGGCGCCAAGCCAGATATAGGCCCCTTCCTTTTGCTGCAGCATATAGGAAAAATCTTCGGCCACCATCGCCGCGGTCATGTCGGTTTCCAGCCCGTCCGGGCCCAGAACCTCGGATATCACGCCGCGCGCCACCACCGCATCTTCTTCATGATTGATGGTCGGCGGATAGCCAGGGCGGACCTCCATGCTGACGTCGCATCCTGTTACCTTCGCCGCTGTCTTTGCGACAGTCTCTATCTGTTGCAGAAATTCGTCCCGTGTTTCCGTCTTCATCGTGCGCAGCGTGCCGCCGATTGTGGCGGTATCAGGAATGACATTGAAGGCGCTGCCGGCCTGCAGCTTGGTCAGGGACAGGACCGCCTGGTCAAACGGACTCAACTGACGCGAGACAAGGGTCTGCAGCGCCACCGTGATCATGCCTGCAGCCACAATCGGGTCTCTGGTCTGATGTGGCAGCGCCGCGTGCCCGCCCTGCCCCTCGATGGTGAGAACGAACATGTCGGCTCCCGCCATGGCAGGCCCGATATGGGCAAGCGCGCGTCCGGCCTCGAGTCCGGGCCAGTTATGCATACCCCAGACAGACTCCATCGGGAACCTGTCGAACAACCCGTCATTGATCATCGAGCGCGCACCTGCATGGCCGCCTTCTTCAGCAGGCTGGAAAATACAATAGACCTTGCCCTCGAAATGCCGTTTGGCTGCCAGATATTGCGCGGCGCCCAGAAGCATCGTTGTGTGGCCATCATGGCCGCAGGCATGCATCCGGTTGGGATGTCTGGATGCGTAGGACAGGTTGGTCCTCTCCTCCATGGGAAGCGCATCCATATCGGCCCGCAACCCGATGGCAGGCACCGGGCCGTCATCGCTGTCCTGCCCATGGATGACGCCGACAATGCCGGTCTTGCCAAGACCCCTGTGAACCTCGATGCCAAAGCTCTCCAGCTTGGCCGCGACAAACGCCGAGGTCATCTCCTCTTCATAGGCGATTTCCGGACACTGATGCAGATGCTGGCGCCAGGACGCCATCTCTGGCTGTCTGTCTTTGATCTCAGCAATCAACCGCATGGGGTTACTCTTCCGAAGGTGTCGGCTTTGCTCTATGGCGCATCAGGATATAGCCGCTTCCCAGGATCGCCAGCACAGCAAGGCTCGTACGGAACACACCACCCATCATGAACAGCGGCACTGACAGTACCAGCAGAAGCAACGGCGAATAGAGCCTCTCGAGCATGCTGCCGCTGCCACGTTGTTTCTGGAACAGCGGGAACACTGTCGAAAACAGCGCGATAATGGCAAAGAACAGCGACCATGGCCGCGTGATGAACAGCATCGGGTCAGAATTGATTGCCAGCGCCCTGGCAAGGTTCAGCTCGGCAATATCGCCAAGCACCACGCCAAGGATCATCGGGGCAAGCGGGAACCCATACTGCCGCATGGTAAAGCCGAGCAGCCCGAAGAAGAACAGTGTCCAGATATCCTCGACCGAATTATGCAGCGCGAACACACCGATGGTGGCAAAAGTCAGGATCACCGTCGCAAGGACATAGGCCTTGATCCTCGTCACCAGAACAAACACCCGCAGGACGATCGATTGCATCCCCAGCATGATGAAGCTTGCCAGGAAGAAGGCGATATAGATCGAATAGGCAAGAACAGGCTCGTCCGAAATGAAGGTCGGGCCCGGAACGATGTCATGCATCAGAAGGGCGCCAAGCATGATGGCGGCCGTGATGTCGCCCGGAATGCCAAGCGCCATGAGCGGCGTCAGGGCGCCGCCTTCGACAGCGTTGTTCGATGCTTCCGGCGCGATGATCCCGCGCGGGTCACCTTTGCCGAATTGCGAATCATCCTTTGCGGCTTTCTTCGCCTGGTCATAGGACAGGATGTTGGCGATCGATCCCCCGGCCCCCGGCAGCGTTCCGGTGAACATGCCGATCAGCGCCGAGCGCACCACGTCAAACCAGTTCTGCATCAGAATCTTGATCGCCCGGCGGTGCTCGATCCTGACCTCAACACGCCTCTGGTCGCTCAGCGCCTTTCGGGCATTCACCGGGTCCCTGAGGTCGGACAGAAGCTGCGAGAAGGCAAACAGGCCGATAAGCACGGCGATGAAGTCAAAGCCTGTCAGCAGATAGTCAGACCCGAAATCAAACCTGCCAACGCCAACCGCGTCATCCTCGCCAACCGTCCGGATCAGCAGACCGGCCGCGCCAGCAATCAACCCCTTGACGAGATGTTCACCGGCAAGAGACGCCGTCACCGTCAGCGCAAACATGACCAGCATGAAGAAATCCCAGGGCTGGAACTCCAGACCGACCGCTGCCAGCTGCGGCGCGAACAGCACAAGCAACGCCGCCGAAATAATGCCGCCACAGAATGACGACCAGACGCCGATTCCCAGTGCCAGACCAGCCTCGCCCTTGCGCGCCATCGGGAATCCGTCGAATGTGGTGGCGACAGAGGACGGCGTACCGGGAATGCCGGTCAGGATTCCTGACATGAGACCGCCCGACAGGCCGCCGACCAGAACCGAGATCATCGTGGCCAGGCCTTGCGCCGGCGGCATCGAGAATGTGAAGGGCAGGGTCAGCACAACCGCCATGGCAATCGTGAAGCCCGGAATGGATCCCGCCAGCAGGCCGGCGCCGACGCCGATGACCATGAACAGCAGGGTCGCAGGATCGATGATGTTCGCCAGTGCTGACAGAAAAATATCCATGCTACACCTAGAACCCTGTCAGGTTGCCGCGAGGCAGAAACACCTCCAGCACAAAGGAAAACAAAAGCCACATTCCGCCGGATGTGCCAACCGCAATGCAGAGATGCAAAACGATCTGCCGCCATCCCCCGAGAAGGCTCAGCAGTGAAAAGCTGAGAAGGATGTTGCTGATCAGCATGCCGAGTTGAGGCAGGACAAACAGATAGATCCCGAAGGCGATGAACACTGTGAAGACATTCCGCCAGTATTTGAGGAATTCAATGAAGCCCTGTGGCCGCGCGGCGGCATCCGCCGACTGCGCCTGAGAGGATGACGCGCTTTGGGTCTGCGGAATGCGGGACTTGCCAGATACAGACTGCAGGAAAAAAATCACGCTGAGCACGCCCATGATCACGATGATCAGCCGCGGCCAGACTGCCGGTGACAGCACCCCGTAATCAGGCTCGCGGATATCGAAACTGGCCAGCATCAGACCGCCGCAGATCATGATCAGGCAAATCCCGACGATGGCGTCTTTGTTTAACGACATAGGCATCTCACAGCCCTTTAAACAGAAGAAACAAAGATGGCTGGCAACCCGTGAAAGCTGCCAACCTTTGGTTTGTTCAGTGTGGACACAGCAATCACCGTATCCTCACCTGCGCCTATTTCTTGTACATGCCGATTTCGATGGCGACAGCTTCGTAGTCGCTATACAGCTGGTCGGCATAGGCTCTGAACTCATCAGGGCCCTGATAGCGAAGACCGGTGCCCTTTGCCGCCATGGCTGCCTGCAGGCCCGGATCATCCACGGCCTGCTTGATGATGCCGGCCCACATGTCGATGATTTCGCGCGGGGTTCCCTTTGGCGCGACCACACCTCTTTCAAGGGCAAAGGTCATGTCGATGCCGCGCTCCTGAAGTGTCGGGACGTCAGGGATCTGGCCATCACGGCTGTCGCTGGCGATGGCCAGGGCCTTGATGGTGCCAGCTTCCAGATGCTTCTTGCCGGACGCAACGTTGACAGCACCAAGCGTGATGGCGCCGGAAAGCAGTGCGTTCATCCGCTCGGCAGTGCCATCATACGGCACAAGCTTCAGCTCGACGCCAGTCTGCTTCTGCAGAAGGAGCCAGATGAAGTGCGAGGTCGAACCAAAGGTCGCACCAGCGCTGACCTGACCCGGATTGGCCTTTGCATAGGAAATCATTTCTTCAATGCTGCCAAAAGGCGCGCCTTCGGCGGCGCCGATGATATCAGGCGTGATGGTCACATTGGCAACAGTGTCGAAACCGTTGTAGTGGAAGTCGATCCGCCCGTTCAGGAAGCTTGTGATAGCCGACTGATGGATGGCGAAAAGCGTGCACCCGTCAGGCTTGGCCTTGGCAGCTTGCTTGGCGCCCTTGTTTCCACCTTGCCCGGGAACGGTCACAACCTTGAGATTGTAGGGTGTATCAAGTTCAGAAATCGTCTTTTCAACGAGCGCGTAAAGAACCTGCGTGCCACCGCCCGGCTTCCAGGGCACGATCAACTGTGCCGTGTCGCATGGCAGTTTTGGCGTCGCATAGGCAGCACCTGAAACCATCGCAACACCAGCAGCGATCGCTCCGATGATTGATTTGCTGACAACGTTCATCTTTGCATTCTCCCATTGTTCCTGTTGAGTAGGCTTATTGTTATCGTCTGACGTCACTAGATTGCCGTCGACTCTTACAAGAATGGTGCATTAGTCTTATATCCGCTGTCAAATTTCGAGACGGTTCCGGCGTTGCACGGTGTCATGACCAGCAGTGGAGCAGACACGGATGTGACACCGCCGCCGCAGAATTGTTTGTGACATAACCTGAATAGACGAGTGGCTGATGCTGAATGTTGGAATTGTTGGTCTGGGCACCATTGGCAAGGTCGTTGCCAAAGCTCTGGACGATGGTATGAGCGGCTTACAGCTTTACGCCGTGGCATCCGGTCGTCATGAAAAAGCGCAGTCCTTCCTCTCGACCCTCGCCACCCCTGCAGAAATCATGTCGATCGACGACGTTGCCGAATCTTGCGACATTATCGTCGATTGTGCCCCGAAAGCGGTGTTCGGCGAGATTGCGGATGCATCCATTTGCCGCGGCAAGATTCTGGTCACTGTGAGCGGCGCCGGCATTCTGGCGAATCCCGATATCGAAAAAAGGGCGGCTGAACACAACGCCCGGATCATTCTGGCAACAGGAGCGCTTCTGGGGCTGGACGCTGTGCGCGCGGCAGCAGAGGGCACCATCAACGCGGTCAGGATGGTGACGCGGAAACCCCCGAACGCGCTTCAGGGCGCCCCATATATTGTCGAGAACAACATCAATCTCGACGGGTTGAACGGCGCAACACGCGTTTTCAAAGGCAGCGCGCGTGAAGGTGCGGCGGCATTTCCGGCGAATGTGAATGTGGCAGCAGCCCTCGGCCTTGCCGGCATCGGTGCCGACGAGACACAGCTGGAAGTGTGGGCAGACCCGCATCTGGATCGCAACACACATGCCATTGAAGTGGACGCCGACAGTGCCAGTTTCTCTTTCAGCATCCAGAATGTTCAGTCACCGGAAAACCCGGGAACCGGAAAAATCACCGCGCTCAGCGTGATCACCTGCCTTCGTGGCCTGACCCAGCCCCTCAAGATCGGCAGCTGACGCAGAACGGAAGCCGGCTTTGCAATCTGGCGGCCATCAGAGGCACTTCCTCTTTGCCAGAGATTGCTGATAATCTTTTTGCCTACAAAGAATCAGGAGAATGTCATGCGTAGTTTGCAACGTCCGGGTCGCTCGCCTGTTCTGGCCCCCAACGGCATCGCCAGCACATCGCACGCCCTGTCGACACAGACCGCGATCAACGTTCTCCGCAATGGCGGCAATGCCATGGACGCGGCGATCGCCGCCTGCGCGGTGCAAGGCGTGGTCGAGCCCGAATCCACAGGCATTGGAGGGGATTGCTTCTGCCTCTATTCCGAAGGTGGCAGCGACAAGGTCATCGCAATGAACGGGTCGGGACGCGCACCAGCGGCCTTGACCGCAGAATGGCTGCTGGAGCAGGGCATCTCGGAAATTGAACAGCATTCACCGCATGCGGTGACCATCCCGACAGCGGTCGATGCGTGGGTGCAGCTCAATCGTGACTATGGCGCAAAACCACTTGGCGAATTGCTCGAACCTGCCATCGACTATGCAGAGAACGGGTTTCCCATTGGCCAACGTGTGGCAGCAGATTTTGCCGCCAGCCGCGAGCTGATCCTTCGTGATCCGGATATGGCCGACCAGTATCTGAATGACGGCGAGAACTATAAATTCGGTGAACGGCTTGCCAATCCCAGGCTTGGCAAAACCATGCGTGAAATCGCCGCCAGGGGCCGCGACGGCTTCTACAAGGGCTGGGTGGCTGAGGATATGATCAGCAAGCTGAACGCGCTTGGCGGGCTGCAGACCCAGGCCGATCTGGACAACGCTGCTGCGGAATATGTGCAGCCCATCAAAACGAATTTCCGAGGGTATGACATCTGGGAATGTCCACCGAACGGCCAGGGCATCATTGCCCTCATGCTGCTGAACATCGCCTCAAAGATGGACAAATTCGGCGACCATCCGCTGTCACTGGAACGCATGCACCATGAAATCGAGGCTGGCAAACTTGCCTATCGCGACCGCGGGCTCTATGTCAGCGATCCGGCGTTTGGCGATGTTCCGATGGACGCCATGCTCTCGGCAGAACATGCCGACGCCATTCGTGCGCAGATCGATCCGGACCGCGCCCTGACAGACCTTCCGGAATGTCCGCTGCCGGCACATAAAAGCACCGTGTACATCACCGTGATCGACAAGGACCGCAATGCCTGCAGTTTCATCAATTCGGTGTTTCACAATTTTGGTTCGGGAATCCTGGCGCCGAAAAGCGGTGTGAACCTGCAGAACCGTGGCGAGGGTTTCGTTGTGAAGCCGGGACATCCGAACTGCGTCGCGCCTGGCAAGCGCCCGCTTCACACCATCATTCCAGCGATGGCGACAAAGGATGGCCGTACAGTCATGTCCTTCGGCGTCATGGGCGGCGAGTATCAGGCGTTCGGCCATATGCAGTTCCTCACCCGGCTGTTTGACTATGGCATGGATATCCAGGAGGCGCAGGACACACCCCGATTCTTCCCAGACCCCTACAAGGACGAGGTCCAGGTAGAGGAACCGATCGATCAGGAAATGCGGGACCGCCTGCGCGCGCTTGGCCATAACATCCAACCGGCGAAGAAGCCCATTGGCGGGTCACAGGCCATCTTTATCGATTGGGACACCGGCTTCCTGATTGGTGGATCCGACCCGCGCAAGGACGGGTGCGCCATCGGATATTGAATCGCCGCCTGTGACAACAGGCCAGATTTGCAGATCAGATTTGCAGGGCGTTGCAGGTGGTCGGCAGCCAGCGTGGCGGCTTGCCCCATTGAACGACAATCGCACCGGACAAGCTTTCGGGACAAGCTTTCGGGTGGCCTCGTCGCGATGATGCTCCGGTCACCCTTCACCCGGGTTTCTCAAAAAGGCACGAAACTGCCGACCGGCGCGGCGACAAGACTGTGAGCACGAGAGAAAAATTGCACCAGCGCCGGCAAAAAATTCTTGTCTGTATCTGTCGATGGCAGGGCTAGGTTCAGCTGTCGGCATGCTGTTCATCAGGGTCCTCAGATAACGCAGCGACAGCAGACCAGAGAACCAGTATAGTTTGACGTGATGGACGGTACGATTACAGGTAACAGGACGCTCCAGCGATCCCGCGGCACAGCTGATCTCGCGTTTCGCCACGGTGACCTTGTGCGGTTGTACCAGCGCGGTGCCGCCAAGGCACTTTTGCCGCGCACATATGGACCCTTTCAGGAAGCGGTTCTGGTGAACACCGCTGGCGGCATTACCGGCGGTGATCGTTATCGCTACGGATGTGATGCCAACGCCAGCCGGGTTGTTGTCACCACGCAGGCTGCCGAGCGCGCCTATCGCAGCAGCACGAAGGATATCGCCAGCATGGAAGTGCGGCTTGCCGCCACCGGCGGCGCGGCGCTTCACTGGCTTCCGCAGGAGACCATTCTGTTCGACGGCAGCCGGCTGGCGCGCCACATCAATGTCGAGCTCGACAGGACTAGCGAATGCCTTGTTCTGGAATCACTCGTCTTCGGGCGGCATGCGATGGGCGAGAGACTTCAGACCTGCCATTTCACCGACAGCTGGCGGATCCATCGTGATGGCCGGCTTGTTCACGCCGAGGCGCTCTCTCTCACCGATGACATCGGGCAGCTTCTTGCCGCCACCGCCGCGGCCGGCCATGCGCAGATGGCGGCAACCCTTGTCTATGTCGGGCCACGTCTTGACCAGATTCAGGCCGATATCAGCGCCGTCTTGCCATCACTTGCCTCACGCGCGGCAATTTCCTGCTGGCAGGGGCGCTTTGTCCTGCGCCTGATGGCAACCGAGACGATGGCCGGAAAGGCCGATCTGTCACGAATACTGGGTTCACTCCGCGGCCAGCAGGTGCCGCGTGTCTGGCAATCATGAGGTAGGATATGAAACTGACCCCCCGCGAAAAGGACAAGCTGCTCGTCAGCCTTGCCGCCATGGTGGCGCGTGGCCGGCTGCAGCGCGGCGTCAAGCTGAACCATCCGGAGGCCATCGCGCTGATCACCGATTATGTCGTCGAAGGCGCGCGTGACGGCAGGTCCGTCGCCGATCTGATGGAAGCCGGCGCGCATGTCATTACCGCCGAGCAGTGCATGGATGGCATCCCCGAGATGATCCATGACGTTCAGGTCGAGGCCACTTTTCCTGACGGCACCAAGCTGGTGACCGTACACCACCCTATCCGCAAGGGAGGCGCGTCATGATCCCGGGTGAAATCATGCCGGCAGCCGGCGACATCACGCTGAATGACGGCGCCGAGACCATCAGCCTGACGGTTGCCAATACAGGTGACCGGCCTGTCCAGGTTGGCAGCCACTATCATTTTGCCGAGACCAACCCGGCGCTGGCGTTCGACCGTAAGGCAGCGCACGGCATGCGGCTTGATATTGCCGCCGGCACCGCGGTGCGCTTCGAGCCGGGGCAACGCCGCGAGGTCACGCTTGTGCCGCTATCGGGTGACCGCCGCGTCTACGGATTCAACCAGAAGATCATGGGAGCCCTCTGATGCCGAAACAGATTTCCCGCGCCGCCTATGCCGATATGTATGGTCCGACCACGGGCGACAGGATGCGACTTGCCGACACCGACCTGATCATCGAGGTGGAAAAGGATTTCACCACCTATGGCGAGGAGGTGAAGTTCGGCGGCGGCAAGGTCATCCGCGATGGTATGGGCCAGTCGCAGACACCCCGTGCCGAAGGGGCCGTTGATACGGTCATCACCAACGCGCTTGTCGTCGATGTCAGCGGCATCTTCAAGGCTGATATCGGCCTGAAAGACGGCGTGATTGCCGGCATCGGCAAGGCCGGCAATCCGGACACGCAACCGGATGTGGATATCATCATTGGGCCGGGAACCGAGGCCATCGCCGGTGAAGGCCATGTCCTGACCGCTGGCGGGTTTGACAGCCACATTCACTATATCTGCCCACAGCAGATCGAGGACGCGCTTCATTCCGGGCTGACCACAATGCTGGGTGGCGGCACCGGTCCGGCCCATGGCACGCTGGCCACCACCTGCACGCCGGGCCCCTGGCATATCGGGCGCATGCTGCAATCGGCGGATGCCTTTCCTATGAATCTTGCCTTTGCCGGCAAGGGAAACGCGGCGCTGCCGGCGGCGCTGGAAGAACAGGTGCGTGGCGGCGCCTGCGCGCTGAAGCTCCATGAGGACTGGGGGACAACGCCCGCCGCCATCGACAACTGCCTGTCGGTTGCCGATGCCATGGATGTGCAGGTGATGATCCATACCGACACGCTGAACGAAAGCGGCTTTGTCGAACACACGGTTGCGGCGATGAAGAACCGGGTCATCCACGCCTTTCATACCGAGGGGGCCGGCGGTGGCCACGCGCCAGACATCATCAAGATCTGCGGCGAGAGCCATGTGCTGCCATCATCAACCAACCCGACGCGGCCCTATACGGTGAATACGCTGGAAGAGCATCTCGACATGCTGATGGTCTGCCATCACCTCGACAAATCGATCCCCGAGGATGTCGCCTTTGCCGAGAGTCGCATCCGGCGCGAGACCATCGCCGCCGAGGACATCCTTCATGACATGGGGGCCTTCTCGATCATCGCCTCCGACAGCCAGGCCATGGGCCGCGTCGGCGAGGTGATCATCCGCACCTGGCAGACAGCGCACAAGATGAAGGTCCAGCGGGGCCGACTGCCTGAGGAAACAGGTGACAATGACAATGAGCGGGTGAAACGCTATGTCGCGAAATACACCATCAACCCGGCGATTGCCCATGGCATCTCCGGCCATATCGGGTCGATCGCCGTCGGCAAACGGGCCGACCTTGTCCTGTGGCACCCGGCCTTTTTTGGTGTGAAGCCGGAAATGGTGATCATCGGCGGCAGCATCGCCTGTGCACAGATGGGTGACCCGAACGCATCAATCCCGACACCACAGCCTGTCTATACACGGCCAATGTTCGGCGCGTTCGGGCGGTCGGTGGAGAACTCGGCCGTCAGCTTCGTCAGCGCTGCCGCGCAGGATGCTGGCATTGCCAAGACACTGGGGCTGGCCAAGACAACGGTTCCGGTGGCGAACACACGAACCATTTCCAAGGCGGACATGGTGCATAATGCCTATTGCCCGCAGGTCGAGGTCAATCCCGAAACATATGAGGTGCGCGCCGATGGCGAGTTGCTGACCTGCGAGCCGGCAGAAGAACTGCCGATGGCGCAGCGCTATTTCCTGTTCTGAGGACCCCGCGATGCATCTGGCACAGGACATCGAGACGCACATCCACAGTGGCGACGCCGTGGACACGGTGACGCTGGATTATGAATCCCGCTTCCTGCGCCGCAAGCGCCTTGTCAGCGATGGCGGAGAGGCGTTTCTGGTGGAACTGGCGGAAACGCGGTCGCTGAACCAGGGGGAGGGCTTCCGGCTTGATGACGGCCGCATCATCGCGGTAAAGGCGGCAGCGGAGCCGCTGCTGGCGGTGCACCACGACAATCTTGCGCGCATCGCCTGGCATGTCGGCAACCGTCACACCCCCTGCCAGGTCGCGCATGACCATATCCTGATCCGTGAGGACAAGGTGCTTCAGGCCATGCTTGAGGGTCTTGGTGCCACGGTTGAGCAGGTGACCGCGCCCTTCACGCCTGAGGGCGGTGCCTATGGCCATGGCCGCACACATGGCCATGACCACTGAGCGGCGCATCGAGGAGCCAAACCCCATGAGTTCGCGTCGCACCGATGACATGCTGATCCTGCAGAACTGGTTCTCGCCAGCCTTCCCGATCGGCGCGTTCAGCTATTCCGGCGGGCTGGAAACGGCGATCGCCCGCGGCGATGTTCATGACCGGGACAGCCTTGCCGACTGGCTGCGCACCACATTGACGCGTGGGACGCTGTTCACAGATGCGGTGTTTCTCGGCGCGGCGCAGAATGGCGGCGATGTGAATGAACTGTGCCTTGCGCTGTGCTCGGGTGGTGAGCGGTATCAGGAAACAACCGAACTTGGCGCGGCCTTCACCAGGGTCATCCACGAGACCCTGGGCTTTGACCTGCCGGGGCGGCTTGCCTATCCGGTTGCGGTCGGCATGGCGGCCCGCCAGCGCGGTCTGGCGCGTGACGTGACGCTTGCCGCCTTCCTTCAGGGTGCCTGCATGAACCAGATTTCGGTGGCGGTCCGCATCGTGCCCATTGGCCAGATGGATGGACAGGCCTGCCTTGTCTCGCTTTTGCCGGTGATCGAACAGGCGACCGCACGGGCTTTGGCAACCGATGTGGAGGAGGTTGGAAGTTTCGCCCTTGCGGCAGACCTCTGCGCTCTCGAACATGAAACCACCGAACAGCGGATTTTCAGGACATGACCTCACAGATCCATAGCGGGGCCAGACTGAAACACGGGCCTCTTCGGGTCGGCATCGGCGGTCCGGTCGGGGCCGGCAAGACCAGCATGACAGAAGCGCTGTGCCGGGCACTGTCCCCGCATATCTCGATGGCGGTGATCACCAACGACATCTACACCCGCGAGGATGCCGATTTCCTTGTGCGCGCCCAGGCATTGCCGGCGGAGCGCATTCGCGGCGTTGAAACGGGCGGCTGTCCGCACACTGCCATCCGCGAAGATGCCTCGGTCAATCTGGCCGCGATCGAGGATCTGAAGAGCGGCCTTCCCGATCTCGACCTGATCCTGATTGAATCTGGCGGTGACAATCTGGCAGCCACGTTCAGTCCGGAGCTTGTCGATCTGACGATCTATGTCATCGATGTCTGCATGGGGGCGGACATTCCGCGAAAGAAGGGGCCGGCTCTGCTGAAGTCGGACATGCTGGTGGTGAACAAGATCGAGCTTGCCCCCCATGTCGAGGTCGATCTTGAGCAGATGCGGGCCGATACCAAAGCCGGACGCGGTGATCTGCCCTTCATTTTCGGATCGATGCGCAAGGGGGCCGGTGTGGATGAGCTTGTCGCCTTCCTGAAGGAAGCCGGCGGACTATAGCCCGGAGGCGATGACCCGCGTCGCGAAGATGGTCAGGCCGCATTCACCCCAAAGGGACACCAAAGTGGCGAGGCCCATGGTGACCACATCCCGATTTGCGGGGTGGCTATCGGCCGGCACTCACTGTAAGTAGTGGCGGCAACGTGGGCGCGGCCAGATCACCGGCGCGCGCCCCGGAAGTCTTTACACAGATATGTTCCCTCCACAGAAACAGACAAGCACCCCATGTCATCATCAAAGCCAAGCCGTCTCACCAGCCTGATCTGCGGAGAATTCTACGACGACAGCTCCCGCCCCAAACTTGCGCCAAAGCAGGTGTCCATCGAAATTCTTTCCGGCCTGACCGTATCGCTGGCCCTGGTTCCGGAAGCGGTGGCCTTTGCCTTTGTCGCGGGCGTGGCGCCGCTTGTCGGGCTTTATGCGGCGTTCATCGTCGGACTGATTACCGCCCTGTTCGGCGGGCGCCCGGGGATGATTTCCGGGGCAACAGGTGCGCTTGCCGTCGTCATGGTCTCGCTGGTGATGACGCATGGCGTGCAGTATCTGTTCGCCACCGTCATCCTGATGGGCATCATGCAACTGACCGCCGGCGCGCTGCGCTGGGGCAAGTTCATCCGCATGGTGCCCTATCCGGTCATGCTGGGGTTTGTGAACGGCCTGGCGATCGTGATCGGGCTGGCACAGCTTGAGCAGTTCAAGATTGCCGCCCCGGATGGCAGCATGCGCTGGATGCAGGGTGAAATGCTCTACACCACCATTGGCATGATCATCCTGACCATGCTGGTGATCTGGCAGGCACCGCGTCTGACACGGCTGGTGCCGGCGCCCCTTGCGGCGATAGGCGTGGTGACCGCTGTTGTGATCGGGTTCGGCATCGATGTCCCGCGGGTCGGCGACCTTGCCAGCCTTGCCGGCGGCCTGCCGGCCTTTGCCATTCCGTCGGTGCCCTTCACCCTCGACACCCTGGTCATCATCTTCCCCTATGCGCTGATTCTGGCTGCCATCGGCCTGATCGAGAGCCTCCTGACGCTGAACCTGGTCGGCGACATGACCGAACAGCGCGGCGGGGCGTCGCGCGAATGTGCGGCGCAAGGTGCCGCCAATCTTGTGACCGGTTTCTTTGGTGGCATGGGCGGTTGTGCGATGATTGGCCAGTCGATGATCAATGTGAAATCGGGGGGACGGACGCGCCTTGCCGGTGTGGCTGCCGCGCTGTTTCTTCTGGCCTTCATCCTGTTTGCCGCGCGCCTGATCGAACAGATCCCGATCGCCGCACTTGTCGGGGTGATGTTCATGGTGGTGATCGGCACCTTTGCCTGGCATTCCATCACGACCCTTCGCAAGGTGCCGCGCCCCGATGCGCTGGTTATCATCACCGTCACCGCGGTCACCGTGGTCGAGGACCTTGCCATTGCTGTGGTTGTCGGGGTGATCATGTCGGCCCTTGTCTATGCCTGGAACGCGGCGAAAACCATTCAGGCCTCCAAGCGACCCTCCGTCCGTGAACAGGGGGCCATCGTCTATGACATCAAGGGGCCGCTGTTCTTCGGGTCGGCGACCGGGTTCCGGGAACTGTTCCAGATCAAGGACGATCCTGACACGGTGATCATCGATTTTGCCGGATCGCGCGTTGTCGACCAGTCAGCGTTGCAGGCCATCGAGGACATCGCCGCGAAATATCACGAGGTCGGCAAGACCGTCATGCTTCGCCATCTGAGCCGGGACTGTCACAGGCTGCTGTCGCAATCCGGCCAGCTGATCATCGACAGCGATGATGATCCGGAATATCAGGTGGCGGTGGATTACCGGGTCAGGCAGGGCGCCTTTCAGGCAGGCCACTGACTTCGGTCATAGGACAAACAGAAAAATGCCC
>CENU01068576.1_pt1 | contig 14335 bp, 13 predicted proteins | sample 361331 | NCBI WGS metagenome assembly CENU01 (sample SAMEA2619766, study PRJEB7988) | marine metagenome | isolation source: saline water (ENVO:00002010), including
ATTGTCTTTTAGTTTATTAATTAGGGAGGTAAACATGACAAAGAAATTTTTTGGTTTAAACCTATTTGGTTTAACAGCTTTTCTTGCTTTAAGTTTCCTACCAGTCCAAGATGTAAACGCAACAATTAAAATTGGTGCTTCTATGCCATTAACAGGTAACTTCGCTGTACCTGGTTCTAAGCATTTAGAAGGTTATCAAATGTGCGTTGATATTATCAACAGACATGGTGGATGGTTAGATCAAGAAGTTGAATTAGTCGTAAGTGATAATAGATCAGATACTGAAACAGCAATTGCGCAGTATGAACGATTTATAAACGTTGATAAAGTTGATTTAACTTTTGGAACATTCTCAAGTAAATTAACTTTCCCAATTTCACCTATATTAGCAAAATACAATGCAATCCATCCAATACCATCAGGTGGTGCTCTGAGAATATTCTCACAAGGACATAAAAACTTATTTTATTTCCAAGCAAGCGCTGCTGAATATGTTGGACAAAACATGACAGGTCTTATTAATGATCTAGTTGGAGACAAACCATCAAAGGCAGCTGTTGTGCATGCGGATGACTTCTTTGCAAACTCAATTGCAACCGGTCTTCTTGGTGAAAAAGTTGTTATGCCTGGTAGTGGTGAACTTGTTGAAGACATGGCTCCTGGTTATATAGCAGCAGCTGGTATTGACGTTGTTTATCATGAACAGTGGCCTGAAGAAGGTTTCTCAGATTGGCTAGTTCTCGCTAACTCAATCAAAAACTCAGGCGCTGATCTAGTGATTGCACTAATGGCATCACCAGAAGAAGCAACACAGTTCACTAGAGCATTAAAAACGGTTAGACATAATCCAAAACATATCCTTCTTTCACAAGGTACTCAGAAAGAGTTTTATGAGGGTCTAGGAGATGATGCAAATGGTGTTATCATTATGTCTGCATACCATCCAAAAGCACCTTTCAAGGGTCAATTAGCTGGTCTACAAATGAACAATGCTGACTTTGCTGCAGAATATAGCGTTACAACTGGAAATAAACCAGATGAAGACGTTGCTATTACCTTTGCTCTTTGCCAAGGGATAGATCAAGCAGTAAGGGCAACTGGTTCAGTTGATGATCAAACTATTATGGATTGGTTACATGCAAGAACACCGGAAGACCCAGTTAAAACAGTGCTTGGTAACTTCGCATGGGATGATAGAGGACTACCACTTGGTAAATCATTCCTTATGGTTCAATGGCAAGATGGTGGTGCATTAGAATTTGTTTATCCTACAAATGAATTTGATACTGCAGACCTTGTTGATCCAAAACCACAGTGGTAAATTTATAAATTATGTGCGGTCAATTTATTGGCCGCATATTTTTATGGAAAATTAACAATGATAACAATTAAAAATGTAACAAAAAGATTCGGCGGAATTATTGCTGTAAATGACTCCTCATTTGAAGTAGAAGAATCTTCAATTTGTTCATTGATAGGTCCTAATGGAGCAGGTAAGAGTACATTGTTTAATTGTATATCACGTGTATACCCAATAGATGAAGGTGAAATTTATTTAGGTGACACGAGGATAGATTCAATGCCTGCCCATAAAATTGCAACATTAGGCGTTGGTAGATCATTTCAATTGACAAGAGTTCTAGATGAATTGTCCGTAACTGAAAACCTATCATTGCATACAGCTGCTGGATTTGATTTTCATTTGTTGAAAGCAGGCGTTACAAAAAGTGACAAAGAGCGTGCAGAACAAATAATGGAATTTCTGAATATTACTCATATTAGAGACTTACCAATGAAAGAACTTTCATATGGTCAAAAAAAATTATTAGATCTAGGATCCGTTCTAATGTCAGATCCTAACGTTATATTATTAGACGAACCGGCAGCTGGTGTTAATCCAAGGCTTCTAGAAACCATATTAGATAGAATATTAGTCCTTAAAAAACAAGGTAAGACTATTTTATTAGTTGAACATAATATGGAATTAGTTATGGGGATAAGTGATAAAGTGGTTGTTATGGCAGCAGGAGCTGTTATTGCAAGTGGTGCGCCAAAAGAAGTCCAAAATAACAAAGAAGTTTTAGAAGTTTACTTAACAGGTTAATAATATGACAGAATGTATGCTAAAAATAGAAAATGTTGTAGCCGGTTATGGGTATGGTCCTGATATTATCAAAAATATTAATCTTGAACTAAACAGGGGAGATATAAAATGTATTATCGGTCCCAATGGAGCAGGAAAATCAACTGTACTAAAGGCAATTGCTGGCATTATTAAACCTAGAAATGGTAGTGTCATATTCAATTCAGAAAATGGTGAAATTAATTTATCGGGTATGGAAACATACAAAATTATGAAAACTGGTCTTTGTTTTATACCACAAGACAGATCCTTATTTGGAACATTAACTGTATCTGAAAACCTAACTATGGCTGGATATACCCTTGGTGACAAACAAGAATTGAAAATTAGAACTGAAGAGGTTTTAGAGACTTTCCCGAGGCTAAAAGAGAGATTGTCTCAATACGCAGGCACAATGTCAGGTGGTGAACAACAGCAATTAATCTTTGCAAGAGCTATCATACTTAAACCGCGTGTTATACTTATAGATGAACCATCACTTGGATTGGCTCCTGCTATTGTAGAACAAGCATTCCACCATATCGAAAATATTGCCTCACAAGGTGTTTCTATTCTACTTGTTGAGCAGAATGCCAGAAGAGGCCTATCATCATCCAACTATGGAACTGTAATGGACTTGGGTGAGATCGTCTTTGAAAAAGAAGCGAATGAGGTCTTAAATGATGAAAGAATTCAGGAGTTATATCTAGGAAAGAGAAAGAAGTAATATGTTTATAATTCAGACAATAATTTTAGGATTATGCCTTGGTTTTGTATATGCACTTATGGCTACAGGTTTGACTCTTATATTTGGTGTGATGAGAATAGTAAATTTAGCACATCCAATATTTATTTTAGTAGGTGCATTTGCTGCGTATTACCTGTTTGTTCTCTATGGAATTGATCCAATTATAGCAATACCATTATGTGCCGCTGTCACTGCTTTGCTAGGAGCAATTACATATAAACTCGTGTTTGAAAAAGATGCCGGTGCTCAAACATATTCGGAAATGACAGTATTATTAACATTTGGTACAGCTATGGTGCTCGATGGCACACTCTCTTATTTCTTTAAAAACACGCAAAGAATTACATCACCACCTTACGCAACAGATGCAATATTTCTTGGTGAATTATTTTTACCTACAGCACAATTATATTCAGGTCTAATTAGTGTGGGACTTATAATTGCGCTTGGCTTGTTTCTCAAATTTAGCAAATTGGGTATCGCCATAAGAGCAACATCTTTAAGTAGAGTCAATGCAGAACTTGTTGGAATAGATGTAAAATTTGTTTGCTTATTTTCTTTTATCCTTGGTTGTGCTTTAGCTGGAGCAGCTGGCTCATTAGTAAGCTTTGTCTTTTCATTTTTCCCGGCAAAACACTGGGAATGGATTGCAATATTAATGTCTCTTGTAGTATTAGGTGGAATGGGCAGTATATTGGGAGTTGTTATATCTGCCGCAATATTAACAGTAATTGCATCTCTTGTTGGAGCCTTCATAGCTCCCGCCTGGTCAACACTTGTATTCTTTGTGGCATTATTCCTAATGCTTTTAATTAAGCCACATGGAATGTTTGGTAAATATTTGGAGTAATAAAACTATGGACTCAAGAAAATCAATCCCAATTATCACACTTATTATTCTTGTATTTTTCCCATTAATACAATTCTTTCCATCGGTATTTGGTGATCAAAATTATGTATTACATTTAATGCTGTATGCTTTCTATTATATGGTTATGACGAGTAGTTGGAATATTATCGGTGGATATGGTGGTTTCATATCTGTAGGTCACAATGCTTTTCTATGTATAGGAGCATATATAGCAGGTTATTACTCAATTATGTGGGGTGTTTCACCATTTTATTTAATATTGCTAGCAGGTATTGGTGCCGGAATTTTTGGTTTTTTCGTTGGGTTGATAACATTGCGTGTCAAGGGACCTTCATTTATTATATCTTCAATTGCACTCATAATGATATTAAGAATTATTTTTGATAGATGGGAATTAGTTGGTGGTGCTAGTGGCATAACATTACCATACAATTCATTATCTGTAGAGTTCTCAAAATTTCCGCATTATTATGGATTCTTAATTTTAGCAATAATAACAATATATATGAACTGGTATGTAAGGCATTCTAAATTCGGTCTTGCATTGAGAGCAATTTCACATGACGAAATTAGAAGTGCTGTTGCTGGCATTAATGTAAAATATATTAAAGTAACTGCATTTGTTCTATCTACTTTCTTTATTGGCTGTGCAGGTGCTATTTGGGCTGACTACTTAACATATGTTAGACCTAATATTTTCCTGATAATTCTTATTGCTGCAAATGTTGTGCTTATGGTAATTCTGGGAGGAATGGGTACAGTAACTGGTCCAATAGTTGGAACAATAATATTTATAGCATTTAATGAATTAATACTGTCCTACCTTGGCGCAACAGAGTTAAACCTTTTATTTACTGGTTTATTACTTGTTGTTACTTTACTATATTTTCCAAATGGAATTGTTGGTACTTTGAGAAATAAAGGGAAGTTACCACGGTTCTTAGATTGGGGATAGGTTTCCATATCTAAAAAGCAAAACAATGAGTACAGTTAGCGCGACTGGATCAAAAATTATTAAAAGATTTTGGCAAGAATATATTTCTAAATATAAGCTTTCAATTATCTTGACAATTTCCTTAATTATTATTGTTGCTGCTGGATCTGCTGTTTATCCACTTTTGATAAATTGGAGTTATAACGCTATAGCTAGTGGCAATATTGATAAACTATATATCATAATCTTAATTATACCTTTGGTAGCATTTCTTAAGGGTGTAACTAACTACATTCAGATAAACTCAGCGAACAAGATTTCATTACATATCGTTGGTGATTTTCAAAAAAAGTTTTTTGAAAAAATTATGAAATCAAACGTAGAACTTATTGAAGAGAATGGTCCTGCTAACTTAATTTCTAGAATAAATAATGACTCAAATCTAATAGTTCAATCAATCGAAAGAGTCCTTAATAGTTTATTTAAAGATGGTTTAACAGTAATTGTCCTTACAGGAACAATGTTTTATTTGAATTGGAAATTGGCTCTTATAACCCTTATCTCATTGCCATTTGTAATTATTCCTATTTATAAGATAGGACAGAAAATAAACAAAATATCCAAAGAATCGCAAATACAACTAGGATTTCTTACAACTATATTAAATCAAAGCTTCCAAAATATTCAAACTATAAAATCGTATCAATTAGAGGAGCGAGAAACAGATAATGTAAATTCTGAAATATCTCGACGAATCAATTTTATGCACAATTTGTTCAGGATGCGTTATTCAATTTTACCGATAATTGAAATTATTGCGGGTGTTTCTGTTGCAATTTTAATAATTTACGCTGGAATCCAAATAAATAATGGCTCTAGTACACTTGGGCAATTAACCGCGTTTATTACAGCATTATTAATGCTTTCAGAGCCGATAAGATCCATTGGCACGCTAAATGCAATCTATCAGGAAGGACTTGCTGCTCTATTAAGAAAATACAAACTGTATGATGATGCTGTCATTATAGAGGAGAATGAAAATGCTATTGAATTTAATGACATAACCAAGAATATCTTTTTTGATAATGTCTCGTTTCAGTATTCAAAATCTGATAGAAAAATTTTAGATAACATAAGTTTTAAAATTAGAAAAAATACCAGAAATTATATAATAGGTGAAAGTGGCTCAGGCAAAACCACTATATTTAAATTGTTATTAAGATTGTACAATACTTCCAGTGGTAAAATATTTTTTGATAATACTGAAATAGATAAATACAAATTAGCTACTATAAGAAGTAACATATCATCAGTCTTTCAAAATACACTTATCTTCAATGACAGTTTATATAATAATATAAATTTAAATAATCAAAATATTGCAATTAACTTTGAAAGTTTGATGCAAGACTTAAACATAGATGAATTTTCAGACAAATTATCTAAGAAATTTAATACCATGATTGGTATAGACGGTGTCTCCTTATCGGGTGGTGAAATGCAGAGAGTTGCTATAGCAAGAGCTATAATTAAAAATTCTCCAATACTATTACTTGATGAGGCAACTAACTCACTAGACTCAATTAATGAATTAGAGATAAATAAAACTTTAGATAAATATTTTGAAGAGAAAACTGTGATAATCATAGCTCATAAGCTATCTACTATTAAGAATGCTGATAATATTATTGTTTTAAAAGATGGAAAAGTTATGGGTGAAGGAACTTACAAAGAACTAGAAAAAACAAATAGTTACTTCAATGAGTTGATACATTCATCTATGATTAATTAATAGAATTCCTAAGATGCTATTTACTTGAATTGTAATTCGATGTAATCAATTCTGGATCATAATTCTTATTTATCCATTCCTCTAAATCCGTATTATTTAATTTTAAATTCTCTATTAAATTAAAAAAATAATCCAATATTCCTGTTGAAGAATATTTTATATGCAGATATTTAAGTGATAGTTGTTTTTTTGCCAATTCAATATCATTTGTGTTGTAAAATATATATAGAGCCATAAAAAACCCAGTTCGATCTGCACCAGTTTTGCAATGCACAAGAAATGGTTTTTGGATTTGTTTTATAGACTTTAAGAGTAATTTTAATTTACTTTTTTCAGGCAGGCGCCTTGCAGAAATTGGTATATTGATCATTTTTATATTATGTTTATCACAAATATTTTTTTGCATTAGGTAAATATCTTTCTCTGATGTATCTGAATACCTTAAATTAATAATATTTTTTATCTTATTTTTTTCTATATAGTGATTGAGTAATCCTGGTGAAGGCTGTCCCGATCTATAAACACCTTCATTTATTCGATAAAAATTGTTATTAATTAACGCTCTTATCCATCCATGATCGATTATGAATAAATTAATGACACTCTTTAATTTCAAAACAACCTCATAATGTACAAATTTATTTGATATTATTACACTCAATTATTCTATATGAATATATTGTTTATTTATTTTTATTCTTTTTATTTTATAATTATTAAATGCAAAATAAAAAATATCTATTATTAATTCTAATGCTTCTGTTACCACTCTCATTATCCTCTTGTAGTTCCTGGTTTATGCTTGAAAATAATCCAAAAAAATATGGTAAATATGATTATATACCCCAAGGTGGTGGTCATTATAAATTAGGGGAACCATATCAAATTAAAGGAGAGTGGTACTACCCTGAAGTTGATAACGATTATGACAAAACAGGGATTGCTTCTTGGTATGGTGATTATTTTCATGGCAGATTAACAGCAAATGGTGAATACTATGATATGAATTCTTTATCTGCGGCACATAAAACACTTCCTCTACCTTCCTATTTAAGGGTAACAAACCTTGAAAACAAAAAATCTATTATTGTACGTTTAAATGATCGTGGTCCATATATTGATGATAGAATCATTGACCTATCAAAAAAAGCTGCGACTGAATTAGGAATGTTAAAACAAGGAACTGCAAAAGTGAGAGTACAATATATTGAGGAGGCACCATTGGACGGAAATGATAGTGAATATTTTAAAAATTCAAAACCTGGCTTTCTAAGAAAAATGTGGAGAGCAACTTCATCAGCTTTAGCGGATATGTAAAAATGAATAAAGGTTTTTTTATAACATTTGAAGGTGGTGAGGGGAGTGGAAAAACTACACAGTCAGAGTTATTGTATAATAACCTTAAAGAAAAAGGATTTGTTGTTAACAGAACAAGAGAACCCGGAGGAACAATCCTAGCTGAAAAAATAAGAGATCTTCTATTAAAAGGTGATCAAGATAAAATGTCTAATTTGACTGAACTATATTTATTTGCCGCCGCAAGAAAAGATCATATTGATAATATAATAGAACCATCTCTGGAAAATAATGAAATCGTTATCTGTGATAGGTTTATAGACTCCACAACTGCATATCAGGGCTATGCTGGGAATATCGACTTAAGGGTTATTAATTATGTCAATAATATAACCATTGGTAGCTCCAAACCAGATATAACTTATATATTTGATATTGACCCGAATATTGGACTTCAGAGATCTATCAATATAACGACTGAAGAAATAAGATTCGAAAAAAAAGATATTGATTATCACAAAAAAATTAGATCTGGATTCTTGGAGATAGCAAATAATAACCCTGACAGATGTATAGTTATTAATGCAGAACAGGAATTAAAAAAAATAGAGGAATTTATCCTAAATCTAACCATAGAGAAATACGAGGGCAATGGAAATTAATTTAAACCCATGGCAAAACAAATATTTTCATGGTCATCATAATGTAATTAATCAATTAGATGGGATTAAAGGATCCAACTCAATAAATAATTCATTGTTATTTTATGGGGATTATGGTCTTGGTAAATGCACTTTAGCATTTAGATTTGCCAATTTTCTTCTATCAAACCATCTCGGGTCATTTCAAGAATTCAAGATCGTCGAAGATGACATTTATAATCAAATATCAAAACTATCAACGCCAAACATTCATTATATTCCTGACTTAGATGAAAAACAAAATATTATTGAGATAAAGATTGATACCATTAGAGATTTAAAAAATAAACTGCAAACCAAGACATTTAATAAAACACAAAGAGTTGTTATTATTGACTCAGCAGATTCATTAAACAAATCATCATTTAATGCCTTACTAAAATTATTAGAAGAACCACCAAGTCAAACTTTAATTATAATAATCTCGCATAATCTTAGGAATTTACCTGATACGATTTTATCAAGATGTATCAAATTTCATTTTAAAAATTTAGAACATAGTGAAATAGCCCAGATATTAAAAAAGAGCAGCTTGGATATAGATATAAGCAGAATAAAAGAAATTTACTCTAATCACATTACACCAGGGAAAATTATTCATTTATTTATGCATGATTTTGATAATATTTTAAATGATTTCAATGAGTTGAAAAATACTAATAATAAAGATATTCATTCACGTGCGTTATATATCTCTAGGAAATATTCTCCAAAAGAAAATCATCAATCATTTATTATCTTCTTTGAGATTTTTATGTTGTGGATCAAACACAATGCAATTAATTTACTTGATAACATGCCCATTAATATAGATTTATTAAGGCTTATCAGAGTGTGGGATAATTATAATAATAAATATATTGACCTTAATACTTATAATTTAAACAAAGATGAATTTTTGCTATCTATATGCTATGAATTACAAAAAGTGAAAAATGAAATAAAATGACAAAAAAACAAAACAAATTTTATCTTACCACAGCAATTTCTTATCCTAACGGAGAACCGCATATAGGGCATGCATATGAAGCCATTATAACTGATACTGTTGCAAGATTTAATAGATTGATTGATAAGGATGTATTTTTTCTAACTGGGACTGACGAGCATGGTATTAAAATGCTTCAAACCGCAAAGAAACAAAATCTTGAGGCAAAGGACTTAGCGAATAAAAATGCCCCACTTTTTATTGACATGCTCTCAAAAATAAATTCAACGCATGATGATTTTATCAGAACTACTGAGGATAGACATAGGGATGCATGTATTGAAATCTGGAATAGAATGTATGAAAACGGCGATATTTACAAAGATAAATATGCTGGTTGGTACTCAGTCAGAGATGAAGCTTATTATGAAGAGAAAGAACTCACAAAAGATGATAATGAATTTCTATCACCACAAGGTACTCCAGTAACATGGGTCGAAGAAGAAAGTTACTTCTTCCGACTATCCAATTACCAAGAGAAACTACTGGAATACTACAAGAAACACCCTGAATTTATACTTCCAGCAACAAGAAAAAATGAAGTTACTAAATTTGTTGAATCAGGACTAAAAGACTTATCAATTTCAAGAACAACATTTGATTGGGGAATAAAAGTTCCAAATGATGAGAGTCACGTCATGTATGTCTGGGTAGACGCCCTAACTAATTATCTGACTGGTGCAAATTTTCCACATCCAGATTATACTGATAAATGGCCAGCTAATTTCCATATTATAGGAAAAGATATATTGCGATTCCATGCAGTTTATTGGCCTGCTTTTCTTATGTCAGCAAATATAGAACTGCCTAAAATTGTATTTGCACATGGTTTTTTGTTTAATAAAGGTGTAAAGATGTCAAAATCCCTTGGCAATGTAGTAAGTCCAACAGAGCTAATTAATAAGTATGGAAGAGATCAAATAAGATACTTCTTTCTGAGAGAGGTCTCACTTGGCAATGATGGTAGTTATGATGATGATAGTATAACTAGAAGGGTTAATGCGGATTTAGCAAATGATCTAGGTAATCTCATTCAAAGATCATGTTCGATGGTAGCAAAAAACTGTAATAATATAATTCCAACACCTTCAACAAACAAAACAAGAGATGATATATTAATTGATACTGAAATTACTAATTTAAGTTATAAAATATTAGATTATTTGGAACATATAGAGATTAATAAGATTTTGAATGATATATGGGAACAAATTTCTGCATTAAATAAGTACTTTAGCGATCAAAAACCATGGGAATTAAGAAAAAATAATACTGAAAGAATGAATACAGTATTATACACAACAATTGAAAATATACGAAAAATTGCTATTATGCTTCAGCCAGTGATACCAGATTCATCAGAAAAAATACTTAATTTACTTGGTGTAGATTTAAATAAAAGAAAATTTAATGATATCAATAACAAAGATAGTGTAATACAAAGTAACACGATTGGAGTTCTTAGCCCAATTTTCCCTAAAATAGAAATATCTGATGAATAAATATGACTTTCTGATCGATACGCACTGTCATCTTGATTTTGATGAGTATCAAACAGATCTCTCTGAAGTCATAGAGAGAGCTTATTATAATAAGGTAAAGTATCTCATAACAATTTCAACTAGGTTTCATACTTATAATAAACTGAAAGCGATTGTTGATAAATATACAAATGTTTATACAACGATTGGAACACATCCATTAAATACTGACGAAGAATTTGAAACGTACAATCATAAAGACATTATTTCAATATCAAAAGAATCTAAAGTCGTTGGAATAGGGGAGTGCGGCTTAGATTATTCAAGATTAAAATATAATAATAAAAAGAAACAAGAAGCACTATTCAGATTACAAATAGAATGTTCTAATGAATCAAACTTACCTTTTATCATCCATAATAGAGACTCAGATGATGATATGGAAAGGATACTGATTGATGAGTCAAAAAAACAGAGTTTAAATGGAGTTTTGCATTGTTTTAGTTCTTCTGAACGTCTTGCTGATGTTGCAATTGATCTTGGTCTTAATATCTCATTTACAGGCATAATTACTTTTAAAAATGCTCAAAAAGTAAGAGATATTGCAAAAAAAATACCAATTGAAAAGATTTTTATTGAAACAGACTCACCATTTCTCGCGCCTGAACCCTTTCGAGGCAAAAGAAATGAACCATCATATGTTGTAAGAGTTCTTAAAATATTAGCTGAAATAAAGGAAATATCATATGATGAAATAGTTAACATTGTTACTGATAATAGTTTAAATTTTTTTAATAAGATTAATGTAAATTACAATAATGAATGATCAAATAAAGATAACAATATTAGGGTGTGGTTCATCAACGGGTGTTCCAAGGGTTGGAAATGAATGGGGAAGCTGCAATCCAAAAACACCAGAAAATAGAAGAACAAGATGCTCATTGCTAATTGAGAAATGCAATGGAGATAAAAAAACAACAATAGTAATTGATACAGGTCCTGACTTTAGAAACCAAATGAATCAAGCTAATATAAAAAAAATTGATGCTGTTTTCTATACACATGAACACGCTGATCACACCCATGGAATTGATGATCTCAGAATGTACGCTCTTAGAGATAAATCAAGGATAAATGTCTATGCTTCAACCAATACGTCCAAAGACTTGCACAATAAATTTGGTTATTGTTTTAATACAAATATGAGTAGCTCATACCCTCCAATATTAAACATGAATATAATTAATCATGCAGAAAATTATGAAATAAATGGTGAAGGGGGAATTATTAAAATAACGCCATTTAACCAGGTTCATGGTAATATTACGTCTTTTGGATATAAGATTAATAATATTGCTTATTCATCTGATATAAGTGATGTACCAGAGGAAAGTATCAAATTCATTGAAAACTCAGATAAATGGATAGTTGATGCACTGAGATGGATTGAACATCCAACACATTTTCATGTAGATAAAGCATTGAGCCTTATTAAATATTTTAATATTAGAAAAGGCATATTAACTAACATGCACATTGATTTAGATTATTATAAATTATGTGAATATCTACCCAGTAACGTTATTCCAGCATATGATGGGATGAAAGTTTAAAACTACATGACAAATTACTGATATAATTGATTTATTTAATAGGTTCCATAATATATATTATGCGAAATTCACATTAACTATGGTTTATTAAGTAGGGATTGGAGTCGATTGCGATTATCAATTGTCGTCTTGAATTCAACATCAATTGTGTTTTCTTTGTAAACCTTTTTCATAACAATTGTATTTTCATATAACCATGACTCAATCGAACTTTTGTCATAGCCAAATTTAATTTGATAAATCTTTGTATTTATATTTATTTTTTCTTCAATTAAACAGATTAAATCCTCTATACCTTCCCCACTAAGAGCTGACACGATCACTTGATTATTAGATTTATTAATGTTTATTAAATCAACCTCTTCATAACTTAATAAATCCGATTTATTTAGTACTTCAATATAATTGTTTTCATTAATTTCTCTACCCAACTCTTTGATTGTGCTAAGAACATCTTCATTTTGAGTGTTGGTGTATTTAGACGATATATCACGTACATTAATTATAATGTCTGCATAGTTTACCTCTTCCAATGTTGATCTAAAAGATATGATAAGTTCAGTAGGTAATTCAGATATGAACCCAACAGTATCTGATAACAACAACCCTCTAGTTCTTGTTTTTTTTATTTCTTTCATTTTGGTATCCAACGTCGCGAATAACATGTCCTTTGACAGTACACCACTATCAGTTATTTTATTAAACAAGGTTGATTTTCCAGCATTAGTATAACCAACCAAAGCTATAATTGAGTATGGACGTTTATCTCTTTGCGTTCTATGTTGTGCTCTCGTATTTTTAAACCCCTTTAATTTTTTTTTGATTTTTATAATTTGATCACCTATTAGACGCTTATCTATTTCCAATTGAGACTCCCCAGGCCCACCAACAAAACCTAATGCTCCCCTCTGTCTTTCTAAATGCGTCCATGACTTTACAAGTCTTGTTTTTTGATATTCCAATTGTGCCAGTTCGACCTGCAAGGCCCCCTCTTTTGTCGCGGCTCTTTTTTCAAAGATATCTAATATCAACCTAGTTCTATCAATAATTTTTACTTTAAGAGCTCTTTCAAGATTCCTTTGTTGAATGGGTGAGAGTTTTCCATCTATTATAACCAAATCTATTTCTAAGTCTTTTATTTCACGTGATGCAGATTCCAAGAAACCACTACTAAATAATGTAGATGAGTTGGGTTTATCCACCTTGATAATTTTCTGACCCTTAATTACAATTTCCAAAGAATGCGCTAGCATAACAGCCTCATTGAGACAATCTTCTGAGTCTATGGAACTTGTCCTGTAATATTGCTTTAGTTCCGGATGATAAATTATTGATTTATATATATTATTTTCTGTTGAGAGCATAGCGATCAGTAATAGTCTTGGCTAGTTCTAAACAAATGTTCCACATCATGGATGCTATCTGCTAGTGAGAATAAAACTATCCGATCATGTAATTCTATCCTGGTATCGCCGTCAGGTCTTATCACAGATTCTTTCCTTAGGATTGCACCAAATCTTAGCCCGTCAGGTATATCCGCTTCCTTTATTGTTTTTCCAATAAGTGGAGATGCTTCTACTACTTCTGTTTCCAGAACCTCTATTTCACCATTATACAATGAATGAGCATCTCGTATCCTCCCCCTTCTTAAATATCTAAGAATACTTGATATAGTTGTAGCCCGAGGATTTATAAATGTATCAATTTCAAGTTTTGATTGCAGATCATTATAATTATTATCAGTCAATAAAGTGAGTGTCTGTTTAGATCCCATTTCTTTTGCAATAAC
>CENU01193639.1_pt1 | contig 14333 bp, 10 predicted proteins | sample 361331 | NCBI WGS metagenome assembly CENU01 (sample SAMEA2619766, study PRJEB7988) | marine metagenome | isolation source: saline water (ENVO:00002010), including
GCCTTGGCGTCCCGAGGGCTAGCGCTCCGGTGACAATGCCTTGGCTAAAGTGTTTGCACCTGGTTTCGGCCGCTTTGTTTTGCTCTGTATAAGGCTTGATCAGCGCGGTTCAGCGTCTCACCTGGTTCTTCCCCCGTCCGGTGAGTGGTCACCCCAGCACTCACTGTCAGCGGGATCACTTGGCCGTCAAAATTGAGAGGACTCTCGTCAACGGCGCGACGAACGCGGTCGGCAAGCTGTTCGAACCCTGAATCTTTTTTGGATTCGTCGGGTTCTTGGACAAGATAAATCACAAACTCTTCTCCCCCAAAACGCCCAAACTGTGCCCCGTCACTCAACGCAGCACGAACTCGGTGAACCACGTGCAGGATTGCGGCGTCCCCCGCAATATGGCCAAAAGTGTCATTGACCTTCTTGAAGTGATCAATATCCAGCATCGCTACGCTGCATGACGCAATGTCAGGATCCAATTGATCCAGATCCTGACAAAATCGATCGTACCAGGTGCGGCGGTTCAGGCATTCTGTTAACGGATCGTGCTCTGCAAGCCATGTGGCCTGCTCGAGAGCGGTGTTCTTCTCCCGTTCCTCCGTATTCACACGATCCAGCACTGCGTTATAAAACGTTGCGATATGGTGTGCCTCAGTCTGGACATCGACTGCTACGGGCTTTGAAAAATTCCCGGTGCTCGCCTGGTAACTCATCTGCCGGATGAGATCGAGAGTTGAGGTTTGCGCATCGTGCTCAATAATGTTCAATCCGACCACTTCAGCCTGCGGGGTGACCCTGTAGGAAACGAACTTTCCGCTTATATAAAAGAACAGCAGGGCCAGCGGGAACACATATCCGCCGACAACGATGACGCCCAGTGCTTGAATCCCCAAAAACGAGAGCATGTTTAGGCCATCAGGCGCCGGAACAAATAATGCCACGGCGAGCGTTCCCCAGATCCCCGCGCCAAGATGCACGGGAATGGCACCCACCGCATCGTCCAACTTAAATCGCGCTAGCAGTTCTCCAAAGAAGACAACAACCAAGCCTCCGACAAACCCGATAGTCGCAGCCATCCAGGGAAGTACCGCATCACAATTTGCCGTCACCGCCACAAGTCCACCCAAACTCCCATTTAGGATATCCAGCGCGTGTGGCTTTCCATACCGAATACGGGTGAGTAAAAGGGTCGCCACAATACCAAAGACTCCCCCGACAATTGTGTTCGTGACGATAATCGGTACTTGGTCTGACGCCGCAAGAGTGCTTCCCCCATTAAATCCCAACCAGCCAAACCAGAGAAGAAACACACCGAGCGAGGTCAGGGTGACACTATTCGGCTCAATTCCTCTCTCATCGTCGAAGCGTCCAATCCGGGGGCCGATATGAATAATCGCGGCCAACGCGACCCATCCCCCAACTGAATGAACCGCGGTAGAACCGGCAAAGTCATGAAATCCCAAATTGGTCAGCCAGGCCTCTTCTCCCCCGGAGAAAAACAGCCCGCCCCAGATCCAGTGGCCCACTATCGGATAGACCAGGAGCACCATAAAGATTGCGACGCAACAGTAGCCATAAAATGACATTCGCTCTGCCACTGCTCCCGATAGGATTGTGGTTGCGGTTGCGCAGAACATCGCCTGGAAAATGAAGACAAGGTAGGTGTAGGAATCCAAAGATTCCATTAGCGAGAAAGGCTCGCCAATCCATCCGCCCAGAGAGGGGCCGAACATGACGCTGAATCCAATCAGTGCAAATCCAACAACGCTGATCGCAAAATCTACGGTGTTTTTGATTACAACGTTGATCGTATTCTTGGCCCGAATTAATCCAGCCTCAAGACAACTGAATCCCGCCTGCATGAACAACACCATGCAGGAGCAGAAGAGAATCCAGACCATGTCAATCTGATTCATTTGGACCATCCTTTATTCGATCCCGGTCATTCCAGAACGCGCGATCAGTATCCGGCGGCGGCGTGGCCTTGTCAAAGCCTCCCTCCGGCCCCTAGAGCCAATGAGAGGCGCAGCTCTTCACTAATTTGCTCTTAGAAGTCGACGCAATGGGAAGACGCCCATCAAAAGTACAACTCCTAAAAACGCAAGCACCATCAGGCTGCTGCTGAAGTGCCCGTGAGCACTAAACAGGATACCGATCAATACCGGTCCCCCGACTCCTCCGACTTCTGCTGCAGAGAAGAAAAACCCTCCGGCCGTGCCAGATCGCCTGGCCCCCACTCCGGGGACTTCGACCAGGGTAAGCACCAGAACGGTCATCATGGAGCCCGCCGCGATCCCCTCGACCACAAGGGTGACATAAAGCCACATGCCATGTGGCTGAGCGAGCAGGGAAAGACTGGCCAAAGTGGAACATGCAAACAGCAGAGTGAGCACCGCGAATCGCCGCGATCCCACCGCCATCCGAGGGAGCGTCAACGCACTCAACACCCCGACGGCCACGGGTATCGTCGCAAGCGCACTGGCTTTGCTTGGACTGGCGCCAAGGTTTTTTAGCATCTCAACAAGCCAATTGCCCATCCCATGGTTTATTGCGAACACGGCCACGCTCATCAACAGAATCAGCCGAACTGCCGGAATCCTTATTACTTCCGCCAGATTCGACAGGCCGATCTTTCCCTCGCTTTCAACCGCTTTTGCGACGTCATCCCTTGCCACCAACAGCCAGAACACTCCCGAGGCAATGCATACCCATCCCCAGATCTGAAGAAGCAACCGCCAGTTTCCCTCCAACAAAGGGAGAGCAACTGATTGAGTGAGACCCAGCGCGGCCACGGCTCCAATACCTGGGCCTGTGATGTAGATACCCATTGCGAGTCCCCGGTGCGCGCCTTCAAAATGCTCGCGAACGACTTTGGGCGCTCCTGCAGAGACCAATGGACCCCCGAGCCCAAAGAGCGCCACAGCGACCAGCAGCTCCAGATATTCCCCGGCGAATCCCCTAAGAATCCCGGAAAGCCCCATAATCAGGGCGCCAATCGCTAATCCCCACCTGGCGCCGATACGGTCCAGAAGCATGCCGCAAGGAATCGCAGCAAAGATATAAACGAACTGCCAAGCACCCATGACGGTGCCCATTGCGCTATGACTGAAACGAAGGTCTGCTTCAATCTCTGACACCAACGGTGCCAGACTCGCCATGCTGAGCCCGAGAGCCATATAGCAAAACCACAAGCCTGCCAGCATCCACCAGCGGCGAGCTCCGAACTCAGTCCGAGTCAACTATCCCGGCACCTGCGCCGAACTTTAGAGAATGCTCCGACTCGGGAACCAGCAACCGATCTGAGAAAGCCTTCAGCTGAGCGATAATTGCCGGGCTAGCGCAAAGCCCTTTGAGACGGCAAACCTCGAAGAACCGCTCCTCTTTCACACGATCAATCAGTACTGTGCCTGCGCCGTCAAACCCGGACTGTTCTGCCGACAGGCGGATTACCCCCTCTCTTCTCCCGCTCGGGGTTCGATGTTGAGGCTCTTTTCCCACGCAGATTATCTCTGCGCCCGGGCCAGAGATAAAAACTTCGTCAGGCGCTACTATCTTTAGAAAATGCTTTCGCCTTAGAAGGCGATGGGAAAGCGCCAGCGATGCCGCAACCAGTCGCGGGCTTTCTATTTCAGGTAGTAAGACTTCCTCACCTATTTCAGGCCAATCCAACTGAAGTAAATCGCAAGCCGCGGTGGCGAGGTACACCGCAGATACTCTGCCTGAGGGAATTGCTTCCTCTTTGTTAAAGAGGTCAGGAAAGCGTGCCTCAGTCCGCCCTTCATCGAGCGCAGCAAGCGCTGCCTGGACTTCGCATTCTCCCGGGAATCCGCAAATCTGAAGCCAGATAACAGGGACAATCAGGTCCTCCGCGACCCCCAGTGGGAGTCCAACCCCGCGACCGGCTTTAAGAAGAAGTTGACTGAACTCCGTGGAGGACTGGCGCATCAGGCATTTTGTGGCGCAACCGAAAGCCACCAGTCATCTGCCCAGGGCTGGTCAAGTTCGCTCATTAGGGGAGCGCCCTGAAACATTGTGATTCTCGTCCACAAAGATGATTTTGGATCAAATTTTGCCGCACCAAAAAAAGAAAGCTTGAACCGCAGGATATCAAGCGGAGAGCAGTCTTCGGCGATTAGGTTATCGCGGATCTCGCCATAAGGGTACCGCCCAAGTACCTGAGCCCGACGCGCGAGGTGGCGGAATTCTGGATACTCCTGGAGGAATACTCTCAGACTCTGGTCTGGGTCTGAACCTCGCAGGGCCTCGCGAAAAGCAGCCATATCCCTCGCAATCGCGACTGGCATCTCCTGATCCGCTCCCGACTCCTCAACCCTGCGGCCGAATCTGGGCTCAAGCTTATTTTCAGAGACATACCAAAAGTGTGCGTTTTGCTCGTCTGCTGAAAAGTCAATGTCGTCAGTCCAGCCATACTGGCCGTCCAATCTCTCTAGCGTCGCTCTGACCGTTTCTGTAATGTGGAGCAGGTCCGGTTCATGGGCATGAAACATCTCGTCCAGCCCTTCTGAGGCCTCTGGGTAGATCTCAATAAGCAGCGCGCACAACAGTTCCTGTCCGTCAAGGTCGAAACTCGCCTCAGCACGTTGAAAGAGCGCATCCCATAATTGCCCGGCGCGCTGCTCTGAATCTGCGCACTCAAGCCAATACCGGAGCTCGAGAAGATCCCGCAGCAGTTTCTGGTTACGCTGTTGATAGTCCTCGTCGGATGTCCGCCACTCATTAACGTGTTGGTAGGCCCGCTGCTGGAGCTCAAGGGCACGCTTTACGTCGTCCGGCGAAATATCTTTCATGGCCCGGACCCTGGCGAGAGCGCTCTCGCGAGCATGGAACCAATGGTGCAAAAGTTCAGGGTGGCTCACAACAAAAGGCGCCATACCCAGACCCGTTGCATTACCGATACCCAGAGATCTTTTCAGACTCGGTGCCAATACCGCCGGCTTTCCGCCGGCGCGGCAAGCAGCGATATGCTCGAGCTGATCGAACGTGAACTGTCGGATCAGAAATACCGTCAACATCTCAGCCTGAAAAGAATTTTGCGTCTCTACGCGCGACGCAATCCGGGAGCGATCACTGATCCCGAACTTGCCATTGCCGTACACGGCGGTTGTCCGCATCAAATAGCCTACTTCATTGAGCTTTGTCGCCTCAGGCTGCTCGCCGCGGGAAAGACAATCACACACATACTCAAAGAGGCGGAGACTGCGGTTGGCACGGGAGATGACAAGATCTGTCGCCTCAAATCGCCCTGCTTCCTGCAGCGGCGCCTGTGTCCTGAGTCGATCAATATCCTTTTGCGAGGGTATGCCGTCAAACAGGACAAATGCCGCGTCCCAGGCCGAAGCAATAACGCGGTCGGTTCTGTCCTCATCGGCGAGAGGGTTGGCGAATGCGATCAGGGAATAGGCACGATCAGGAAGTTGCGCGGTGTACACGGCCGTTCCATAGCCGTTCTCGTCGAGCTCAAATTGTCCCCGCTTCATCTGCCAACCCTCACTGGACATCCGACGCAGCAACAACCGCATAAAGCTGAGACGAGTCGGAAATGCAGCGCCCATCCGGTCCAGTTTGCAAACCCGCTCTGGCGGTCGAAGCCCCGCGAATACGTCTGACTTGCCTAGATGAGGCTTCCCCTCGCGTGGGCTTATCTGATTTAGTACGACGGACATTTCAGTGTTATCTCTTTTCCTTGCTGGATATATTAAATGCTTCTGGCTGACAACTCTTGATGCAGGACAATATCCTAGCACTCAGACACCAACAAAAGATTCCTCAAAAAAGCGCAGCCAATTGTTCCCCATCACCGCGGCAACCGATTCATCATCAAAACCGACTTTCGCAAGACCTACCGCAATATTCGGGAAATCACTACTGTCTTTGAACCAGGCGGGCTGTGCCGGAAACCCAGGCTTGTCTGCCGAACCCTCGCCATAATCGCGCTCAGTGGTCCAGCGACCATTTCGCATCCACTCCACAACGCTGTCAGGCTGATCCTGACAAAGATCCGACCCGATACCCAGATGCTCTACCCCAAACCGATCTGCGGCCCTGGCGACCATTTCGCAAAAGCTCTGCAGACTGCATTCACTCCCTTGGTGCAGATGGTGGGGATAAAGCGAAAACCCGATCATACCGCCTGTCTCCGACAAGGCGCGAATCACCTCATCCGACTTGTTGCGCAACGCCGGATGCCAGAAAGAAGGATTAGCATGGGTGATGGCAATAGGTCGCGAGGACGCTTCAATGGCCTCCAGCGTTGAACGCTCAGCAGAATGACTCATGTCTATCACGAGTCCCACTCGATTCATCTCCGCGATCACCTGATTGGCCATACGGGTAATCCCGGGATCATCTGATTCATAACAACCGGTGGCAAGCAACGACTGGTTGTTGTAGGAAAGCTGCATGAACCGAGCGCCCAACTGATGGCAGACTTCAACCAGTCCAACGTCTGCTTCGATCGGCGAGCAGTTCTGGAAACCGAAGAAGATGGCGGTGCGGTCCGATTGCCGCGCAGCGAGAACATCCTCGGCAAAGCGCCCCGGCATAATCAGGTCACTGTAGTCGAGGAATCGCCGGTTCCAGTCCGCCACATTGGCGGCTGTTTCGCAAAAGTCCTCGTGGTAGCAGATGGTCACATGAACTGCATCCAACCCGCCCTCACGCATTTGCGAGAAGACCTTTTTAGACCAGTTACAGTACTGTAGGCAGTCGACTCTCGCGTCTATCAGCGCCGCGGTGCTATCAGGCATGTCATAACCAATCGGTTTCAAAAGGCAGGCTGGACATCCGCTCTACCCCAGATTCCGTGATGATAACCTGCTCTTCCAACTTGACGCCTTCACGCCCCCCTTCAACGCCGATAAAGGACTCTACGCATATCACCATCCCCGGACTAAGCACACCCTCGTACCCCTTGGCTATCAGATCCACCTCATGTTTGATACTGGGATATTCATCTGCCAGCCCTACGCCGTGCATTAGCGAGGGGTATCGGTTTGAAAGATACTCCTGGGGAATCTTCCAGCAGCGCTCCGACACTTCATGGAGCGTGAGACCGGAACGCAGAACCCCGATATTCGTCTCAATCTGCTCATAAGCTGTCGAATAAAGCCGGCGCTGCTCATCGCTCGGACGGTCGCCGCACAACCATGATCGGGAAATGTCCGAGCAGTAGCCATAAGGCCCGATCAGGTCGGTATCGAAACTCACCATATCGCCTTTCTCGATCGGGCGCATAGAGCATTCGCGAAACCACGGGTTAGTCCGCGGACCCGACGACAGAAGACGAGTCTCGACCCACTCGCCGCCCATGCGGATGTTCGTCTCATGCATCCTGGCCCACAACGCATTTTCGGTAATACCTGGCTCAAGTGCCTCATGCATGGAATCACAGGCCGCCTCACAAGCATCCATCGAGACCTGCATCAGTGCCAGCTCTTCCTCGGACTTAACGGCCCGCGCCCGCTCAGCTATGCCCTCACCTTCAAGCAAAACCAGGCCTTTCTCGCGAAGCGCGTCACAAGGCATAAATGAGAGCCGATCGATACCCAGACGACGATCATCGCCTCCATACGTGCGCATCAGATCATCAATTTCGTCTGCGAATTTACGGGCGCGGGCTTCGCCATGAGAACCGGCGGAAAAGAAATAAAAAGACGGCATCACCCGATACTCATCCACCCCCGGCAGGTCCTGAGCCAAGTGCGGGTGATTGGCATAGTCATAGAGCACCACGGGACCCTCTAGCGCCACAAATACGCAGCGGGTTTCATAGTGCGAGCACCAAACCTGCATGTTTGTCGCGTCGGTCGCATAACGCGTATTGATCTGGTCAAAGAGGAGTAGTCCGGCGACCCCTGCTCTTCTCATCTCGTCCCTGAGTCGGGCAAGTCGATAAAGCCGGACGCCGTCCAGATCTACCGGTGGTTCACTGAACTCCATTGCGCCATGTTGGCGGGCAGCACTTGAGTTGCTGCGAACGGATTCGATAGGCATGATTTTTGAATTGTGGTTAGGTGCGTGCGCCTCGCCTGGGGCGCTGACACGACCTATCTTACGCAATCACGAATCCGACAGTACGTCCTAAAATGTACCCCGTACGACAGTTGCTAATTCAGATCTCAACCCCAGTTGGGGGTTGTGACCGGCTTCATAACGCATCGCCCCGTAGGCGCCAAGTTCCAGCGATTTTGACCATTTAATGCGATAGGTGAGTTCCAACGAGGTTTCAGAACCCGAGGGCGCCAGGCCGATCCGTTCCTGATACCGAAGGACACGACCATCCGCGCCCAGACCATGAGGCACATCCAGGCTTGCTGACCCATCGGTCACCTTAAGTGGTTGAGACACCGTGAGGCTGGCTCCATCCTTCTTCAAAAAGATACCCTTTGCCCCCAAGCCTACCAACCAAGACTGGGCTGTGAGATCAGAAAAATCATCGAGTAACCTATCCTCCGCCTCGGTCACCGAGGTCAACACCCCGGAAAAGGCGGCGAGAACCGCGAGGTAGTTGTTTATGCGTCCGTAGCCCGAAATACGAAAATATCGGGTTTCGGCCGACGCTACGCCCAGCGCACCGCCGGGGGCACTCCCATACAGACTGCCCTCTTCTGCGACAATCCCGCCCTCGAGTGAAGCTCCAAAGGTATCGTTCTGAAGGTGAATCGCCGAGGCCCACTGCTGGTTGCCCTGGTCGAGTTCTTCACTGTCATGCGTATCGGCCAGCGAAACATCAAGCTGAACCATCTGGTTCAAGCGATAGCTCGTCAGACTGTGAAATCCCTCATCATGGTTGCCTCCCGCTAGAGTGCGTCGCCACACGCTCGCCATACCCGCACCATCGTCGACATGAGGAATCCAGCCGAGCACTGCGTGGCCGGTTTCGGGCCGCACGCTGTATCCCACTTGGTAACGAACGATCTCATCTGGTGAGACATCCAAGTGCAGTCTCGGTGCGCCAGTCGAATCGGCGCCGGCGAATGAGGAGATCTGATACCCTGAGCCGGCTTCCAGCAACATCCGGTCCGTGTTCCCCATCCAGGACTGAACCACTTTCCGAGCGCGACCTCTGGAATCCACCGCGCTCGTCATCCTTGAAAGATCCAGATTAAAGTCCCGCCCGTAGTGATCCAGAGCAAGTACCTGACGTAACGCCGGCTGCGAAACGAGCGCCGCGTGCAGCGGCGTACCTACCCTCAAGCGGCGTAGCGAAAGTTCATCATCCGCAGTGTCTTCTTCGGGCGTCGTATCTTCATCTGTTGTTGATGCAGTCGTTGACGTCCCCGTTGGCGTTGTCAGCGCCCCCAAGGGCAAAAAAGAACGGGCGGCGTTGATGCGACCCCAGCCATATCTGGCATCCACCCCCGGCGCGCCCATATCGGTTGCAGAACGCTTGATGATATCGGTGATTTCTTCAGCCCTGAGTGCCGGCCAACGCTGGCGCAACTGTGCCGCTAAGGCACTGACCCGGGGGGTTGCAAATGAGGTCCCCCAATAGTCTGCGAACGCAGAAGCGCCCGTCGCGACCACATAGTGCTGAGCGTAACCTCCGGCGCGGTTGCTGAAACCCAGCATTTCACCGTCCGGACCCAGTGCTCCAACAATAATGGCCTTGCCGCCGAGTCCTGGCGCATGCCGCGCGTCTCCGTTAGGGTTGGACAGACGGTCATTGCCGGACTGCATCACTATCACCTGGTCCGCGAGCGCTGCGGCCAGAATCGCGTCCCCCGGAACAATTGCCAAAGCAGCATTTGAGTGGTTGATGACGCGAATGGAGGGATTTGCGGCGGCGGTACGCAGGGCCTTGGCAGCGGCGCTGGCTGAAATTGAACGACTTCCCGTTGAGGTCTGGAGCGAAAGGATCCTGCTCCCGGGAGACAAGGTCCGGATAATCTGGGCGACGGCAGTCCCGTGCGTCCCCTGCTTGGCGTAATCCACGAGCGGATTTCCGCCAACGAAACTCGCACTGCCCGGCAGCATGACATCCGGGGTGATCGGAGCCACCAGTTCCACTCCGGTATCCAGCACCGCCACCCCGAATCCACTGACGGCCACCGGGGTGGCCGTCGTTGTTGTTTGGTTGATCGCACTCGACTCAGAAGTACTCTGGGCCTCCGTTTCTGTCGGCAACTCCCGGTCGCCGCCGCCTTGACCAAATCCAGCGACAGGTGCTAAAAACAGACAGAGGCAAAGCAGCCTGCTTCTGCCCCCTAACTGAACCGCAAAAGAGATTGCATCACCACGCCGAGTCTCTGTCACGAAGTTTGGAATTCTCATAATAAGGATGAAGCCTGCTGATCGCGGCTCTTCAAGTTTGGGCTGCTGTCCTGCAGGATCAAGGAGCCCTCAGGGTCGCCTGGGGCAGAGCCTGCAGCGCTTTTCGTACTCCAGACCGGCTTACGCTCCAGACTAACACAACGCTCACCAGTATCGAAATGGCGATCACAGAGAGTTGCGGGGCATACTCAAGGTCAAGAACTCGGGTGGCCAGTAGCCAGCCTGTCAGGGTCGCAGCCACCGCCGAGATGATTCCTGCGACGACACCGATCACAATGAACTCGGTATTCAAAGCGCGGGTCAACCGGGAGTAATCGCAGCCGAGGACCTTCAACATCGCCGCTTCCCTCACCCGGGTGTCATGACTGGATTGCATCACTGCAAACAGTACCGCTGCCCCTGCGGCCAGAGTGAACCCAAATACCAGGTTCAACGCCACGCCAACGATCTCTATCAGGCGTCGTACCTGGCCCAGAATTGCTCCGATATCAATAATGTTCACCGTCGGGAACTGTCGACTCAGGTCCACAAGGACGTCCTGTTGCTCTTCCTCAAGGCGGACTGAACTCAAAAAACTATGCGGTGCGTCCTCAAAAACGTCGGGTGGAAATAGAACGAAAAAATTTGGGTTGAAACTTTCCCACTGAACTCTTCGCAGATTCGCGATTTTTGCATCGATGGTTTCCGAGCCCACACGAACGCCGATTCGATCTCCCACCTTCACTCTCAAAGGCTGCGCCCAACTTTCCGCCAGCGAGACAACCGAATCTTTGGATCCGGGCTGCCACCAGTCTCCTGCGATGAGCGTGTTGCCACGGGGCATCTCCCTAGCCCATGAAAAATTCAGATTCCCCTCAATACGAGACGCGGTACGTGGATCAGAATACGCCTCCGAGGTGGGCACTCGGCCATTTATCGTAACAAGGCGCCCTGTCGCCATCGGAATAAATTCCAGGCTTTGATTTAGGTTCTCCTGAAAAAAGTCCGTTACCTCTGGTTGCTCATAATTCTGCACATTCGCGAGGAAAAAGTTTGGAGATCCGGCAGGCACTCGAGACTCCCAACTGTCGAACAGTTGGCCGCGAACAAGTGACAGTGTTACCAGCACGGTGAGCCCTAATCCCATCGCTGCAATCTGAAAAGTCGTCGCGACCGGGTTCCGATATAACCGGCCCAGTCCAAACCGCCACGATACGCCCACGCCTCGCGCGCTGCGCTTCAATAGTCTAATCAGTCCAAAGCTCGCTCCCATCATCAACACAAGCGCGCAAACAATGCCTGCCAATACATAGAACACCAACTGACTTTGCCCGGATTGCTGAACCGCAAGCAGGATCAGCGCAAGGATCGGCGCCAAATACCACAGTGCATCTGAGATCAATGGTCTTTGAGTCTCCGTCCTTCTGAGCACCTCTATCGGAGCGACTCTCATCAACCGCGCCAATTGCGGCCCTGAAAAGCCGATCAACAAGACCAGACCGAGCAAAAGACTGATTAAGACCGCGCCAAAGCCGGCTTTGCCCGCGCCGAGGGAAAACACCTCCCCCAAAAGACGAGTCATCAATTCCTGAGCGCCAAAACCCAACACAGCTCCGAAAAACCCCCACACCAGGCCCATCATGACCAGGGTTTGAAGGTGTATCAGCAGGACTGTTAGCCCGGTTGCTCCGAAGCAGCGAAGCAATGCGGCATGGCGACGACGTCTGTCGACATACCGCCGTGAGGCGACCAGAATCGCAATTCCCGCAATGAATAAAGTGCCCAGTGACGCCAGCCCAATAAATTCCGTGGAAGCCCCCACCGTAGCCCCAACCTGCTGCTGGGCCGATTTGAGATCAACAATTTGGATTCCTTCGAACGCTTGCGCGCCCACAAAATTCCGAAAGCGGATCACCTCATCCACGGGACCGGCTGCGAGAAGCGCGTGGGTCGCTCGACTGGACGGCCCCAGCAGCCCAGAGGCTTCAACATCTAAATGATGCGCCAAAATCCTTGGGCTAAAACTAAAAAATTGACCGCCCCGGTCGGGTTCGTATTCCAAAATGGCTTCCAGATTCAGCGACATGTCTCCGATATCCAGACGATCGCCCACGCGCAGACCCAGGGTTGTCAAAAGTCGTTTATCCACCCACGCCTGACCTCTATCCGGACCGTTCGCCACGCGCACCGATTCTTCCCGATCAGAATCACCCTGCAGGCCTAGGGTTCCCCGAAGCGGGTACTCAGGTGTGACGCCCTTAATCGATGCAAGCAGGGTCTGGCCATCAATAAATAGCACCGTCGGGAAAACTACCGTCCTGGCGGTAGAAAGGCCTGCGGATCTGGCTTTTGTCTCAATCTCGTCTGGGACTCGCGCTCTCGCTGTCATCTTTATGTCTGAAGCGATCACTTCCCCTGCTCCTCGCTGAAGGCTGCTCTCTATCCGATTGGAGAAACTGCCAACGGCACTGACTGCCGCGACGGCCGTCAGAAGCGCGCCCCCCAAAGCAAGCATCTCGCCGGAACGCCAGTCCCGCCAGAACTGACGGCTGCCATGACGCAGAGAAAATCTCATTCATCAACTCCGATAACCTGACCTCTCTCAAGACGCAGATGCTGGTCGCACCGCTGGGCCAAACCCATATCGTGCGTCACCAGCACCAAAGCCGCCTGACGGGTATTGCAGAGCGAGAACAACAACTCCGCCACCTGATCGGAGGCGGCATCGTCCAGGTTTCCAGTCGGCTCATCTGCAAAAAGAATCTGGGGCTCAATGGCGAAGGCGCGGGATAGCGCGACCCGCTGCTGCTCACCCCCTGACAGTTGTTTGGGATAGTGCTCACAGCGGTCTGATAGTCCCACCCGATCCAGCCAGTCGGCCGCTTTGTCGCGTGGGGCATCATCTCCTGCCAATTCCAAGGGCAGCATGACATTTTCCAGCGCCGTCAACGTATCTACGAGATAGAATGACTGGAAGACAAAGCCCACTCGCCCCGCCCTCAGTCGCGCCCGTCCGTCTTCATCCAGCACGTCGAGATCACTGCCTACGAGCATAATCCTGCCACTGGTCGCTTGATCCAATCCCGCCAGCAGCGCAATCAACGTCGACTTGCCCGATCCAGAAGGGCCCGTCACCGCCAGGGCTTGTCCTTTCGCGACCTTTAATGAGACGTCATTTAAAATGGTGAGCGTCCCCGCTGGACCTTCAACCTGTCGAGATACATTAGTGGCTTCCAAGATAAACTCCGTCACCCTATTTTGGCTCCTTTCCTTATTTCTGATTGGGGCTTTTGCAAATGCGTCACCACCGACTGTTCTTGTTATCGGCGACAGTATTAGCGCCGCCTATGGCATGCCCGAAGAAAAGGGATGGGTCAGCCTAATTCAAAAACGCCTGCCAGCCGGCACGCGAATGATCAATGCCTCGATCAGTGGGGAAACCACCGCGGGGGCTTCCCGGACGCTTCCCGGACTACTTGATCAATACCGTCCGCAGATTGTCATTCTCGAGCTCGGCGCCAACGATGGCTTGAGAGGACACCCTCCCGCCGTTATCGAAAGAAACCTTGCCGGCATGATCACACAGTCGATGCAATCAGGCGCTAAGGTTCTCATGACCGCTATAGATATACCTTCGAACTATGGGTCCGCATACCGAGACGCGTTTCGGTCGGTCTACACAAATCTCGCCGCGAATTATGACATCGCTTTTGTGCCCTCGATATTCGATGAGATTTTTTTGCGACCCGATTTGCTGCAGGATGACGGACTCCATCCCAATGAAGCAGCACAACACGTGATAGCAGAACGGATTTATTCAGGGCTTGAAACCCTAATCGACTGAGCGTTCAGCACTCGTGAATGCCGGCTAAAGGAATGGCCTCTCTTGGGGCCGGAGGATATGATCCCTGCGAGATTTCTCAGGGTTCGTCGGTGCCGATTGCCTCCTTTCTTCGAGCCACGTAATCTTCAAGGGACTCCCGTATGCCCGGATCGATCTCCGGGGGTTCGTGCTCTGACAGAATCGACTGCCAGAGAGTCGTGGCTCTTTCCGTCGCGCTTTTTGCTCC
>CENU01196972.1_pt1 | contig 14322 bp, 15 predicted proteins | sample 361331 | NCBI WGS metagenome assembly CENU01 (sample SAMEA2619766, study PRJEB7988) | marine metagenome | isolation source: saline water (ENVO:00002010), including
CAAGAACCTTCATACTATCCTCTCTCTTTCTTTTTTTTATCATAACCGTTGTCAGCACAATATTTTCAACATTTATATATAACAATTCTCGTGTACAGTTAATACAATCTCTATATTTACAGGCTCAGTCGATTAATCAATCATTACCACAATTAAACACTGTAAATGTTGATTTTGATCTTCTAGCAGATCAATATTCTGTTGCAGATGACAATGATAATAAGCTAAGAGTTTCTATTATCAATTCAGATTGGGTAGTTATTGGCGATTCGGCTATTGCAAAATCTAATCTTTCTTCTCTCGATAAGCATTCACCAGAGACTAGACAAGAAATTAGTAATGCTTTATCAGAAGATTACGGTTCTGCAACTCGAAAAAGTGACACTACAGGTAGAGAGTTTATTTATGTAGCCTTGATGAGAAATAAAGATGATCTTGCGCAGGGAGTGATCAGAGTTGCATTGCCATTCGATGTTAGCGCGTCTTTTTTTAACTTCTTTGTTTATCCTTTTTTACAAATACTAATTTTGGTCTTTGCATCTGCAACGTTTATAAGTCTCAGTGTTGAAAATAATCTACGTCGAGAATTGTCGAAATTATATCAGATTACAAAAGGAACCTTAAAAGGTAAAAAATTTACCAAAAAAGGGCCTGCTGATAGCCAAGTACAGAATATTTCTAATGCAGTAGAGGAAATATCACAGCGCCTTACAAAAGAAATTGATAATACAATAAATCAAAGAGCAAATTTTAACTCCGTTCTTGATAGTGTTAATCAAGGGATAGTTATTTTTAATAAAAAACTAAAGGTCAAATTCGTTAATGACATTGGCCTTGAGATTTTTGGCAAACATAAGATATTTCTTAAAGAAAGCATAACATCAAAAAAATTAGCTCCTATAAATAAACTCCTAAGAAAGCTTTCCATAGTAAACCAGATTGAATCGGAGTTTTCTATTGATGTTGGTAAAACCAAAAGATATTTTTTATTGTCTGCATCAACCATCAATACTTCCGATGACTTGGTACTTGTTATTAACGATATTACATCGCTCAAAACTGTTGAGGAGAGACGAAAAAATTTGATATCTGATATTTCACATGAAATTAAAACTCCAATCTCAGTTATACGTGCTGGAGCCGAGACTCTCCAAAATGGCGCCATAAAAGATATAAATGCTTCGGAAAAATTTCTTACAGCTATAACAGCTAACTCTGAAAGATTGGCTGAAATGGTTAATGACTTGCTTGAGCTTGAGAGGATTGAACAGGGACAACTTTACCAGAAAATAGAAAAAATTAATCTTAGACAAGAAATTAATTTAATCATCGAATCTATAGAGACTTTAGCGAACGATCGAAATGTATTGCTACTAAATAATATTAATGATGGTTTTCATATAGATACAGATAAAAGCGCACTTAGAAATATATTTTTAAATTTGCTAAACAATGCTATTAAATACTCTAAAGAGGGTGGGCTTGTTACTATTTCCTCAAAAAAAACTGTGACCAATACAGTAGTTTCTGTTGAGGATAACGGTTATGGCATTGAAAAGAATAACTTGCAGAGAATTTTTGATCGGTTTTATAGAACACCAAAAGCCAGAGCTAATACTAATGGATCGGGTTTAGGACTATCTCTCGTGAAGCAACAAATCAATCAAATTGGTGGAGTCGTTAATGTGAAATCAAAGATTAATAAAGGCACTACTTTCTTTGTTAGTTTTCCAATTAGAAGTTAGTATCGTAATATGAACAAAATCTCTCTTATTAGATTAACAATTTTTTCAGTTTTATTAGCTACCATTTTGTTTATTTATGCCAATTTAAATTTATTAACTTTTACATTATCCAATATCGATAACACTCTACCAGAACCAAATATCAAGCTGCCATCTGAAAATAAAATTAGTAACAATGCTTCATTGGATGACGCTAAAAAATTAAACTATAATTTTGAGTTAGTTGGCATTAGAGGCAATAATCCTGATAGCACAATTATTATTCTTGATTCTGGAAATTACAGACTCATAAATCAAGGGGATTCTGTTATAGGCAATATATCTTTTGAGCGTATTGATGGTTCTAGGGCTTATTTTTATAATGGTCAGGAATACTCTTATTTAGATATAATTGGAACCGATGAATCCTTCAATAAATCTAAATTAAAACCAAGTGGTAATTAATATGAGATTAATCCTTTTTTTATTTTGTTCACTATATGCATTGTCACAAGAGCAAAATATTTTTTATAAAGATGCTGATATTAAAACCTTTGCCCAAGATATTGCACTTCTTACTGATAAAACTATTATTCTGGATCCCAGAGTAAAAGGTGTTATTTCTGTATATTCAGATGCCACCATTGACTCAGAGACAATATGGGAAATATTCCTTTCAACAATGGAAGTGCAAGGCTACACGGTCCAAAAAAATGGTGATATATATTCGGTAATACCATCTCAAGAAGGTATCAAAAACTTTAGTGAAAACGAGCTTCTGTCAGGATCTATTGCTACAGAGGTTGTCGGCGTACAATATTCTAGTGCTAAAGATATCGTAAATGCTATTAAACCTTTGGTCGGCGTTAGATCTTATATTGCTTCTTTAAATAATGATACTGAAATATTGGTCGCTGATGATAAAGACAATGTGCAGAGAATTAAGAACATAATTCGTACATTAGACACAAATCTAGATACCACCATTTCTGAATTTAACTTAACTAATTTATCTTCTATTGAAGCACTGAGAATTATCAATAGTCTTAAATCTGATACAAATACAAGATTTGAAACTTTGGGGATAGCAACCTTTCAAGGTGCCAATAAACTAATATTCTCTGGACCAAGAGAAATAGTTACAAAAGCAAAATTACTTCTAAACAGATTAGATCAAGACAATAACACTAATGAAAATACCAAGGTCATATACTTAAATTATTCAAAGTCTGAGGATATATTAAAGATACTAACTGACCTTTCTGGTTCGTTTGGACAAGAACAAAACGCAGATTATAAAACAGTTATTACCTCACATGAAGAAACTAATTCCATTATTATTCGTAGCAATCCACAAGTAATTAAATCGCTTAGTGGTATAGTCTCACAACTAGATATTAGGCGGCCCCAGGTATTGGTTGAAGCAATTATTGTTGAAATATCTGAATCTAAAGCAAAGTCTCTAGGCATTGATACAGTTTTTTCAGGTTCCGATGATGAAAATGCACCCGTGGCATTTACTAGATTCCCATCATCAACTGCTCCGGATCTTCTTGGTCTTATTGCAAGCTCAGATAATTCTACTGGCATTGGTGCATCTGCTGCAGCTAGTGCCTCTGTATTAAATTCTAGGGGACTAGTAGCAGGCGTAGGCAACATCATAGATGGTGATGATAATTTTGCCTTGCTCTTAAACCTCTTAAAAGAAGATCAAGATTCAGATATTCTTTCTACTCCATCGGGTGTTGCATTAGATAATGAAGAAGCTACGCTTTTAGTAGGCCAAGTTATACCTATTACAACTGGTGAGTCGCTAGGAGCAAACAACCTAACGCCATTCAGAACTACATCAAGAGAAGAAATTGGAATAAAGCTTGAATTTAAGCCACAGATAAACGAATCAGATTCAGTAGCACTCTTTATTCGAGTTGAGGTTTCTAGTATTGCAGGGGCGCAATTAGCAACCTCAACTGATTTAATTACAAATAAAAGAGAGATTCAGAGTACAGTTTTAGCCGACGATAAAGAGATCATCGTTCTTGGGGGTTTAATTAATGAGAAGGTTGAAGAATCTGTAAATCGTGTACCTATTCTTGGAGATATACCTCTATTGGGCCGTTTGTTTAGATCTTCAGCAGAATCTGTTGAAAAAAGAAATCTTATGGTATTTCTGCGACCAACAATCTTGCGTGACTCTATTACTACCAAAGATTTATCCGAAGAGAGATTTAATTTCATTAGAGCAAAGCAAATATTAGAAACTGAACTCTATGATGAAAGTAAGTAAATGGAATTGCCCTTATCTTATAATTATTCAAAATTAAATAATGTCACAATTACTAATGATAATGGATCATCATGTATTCATTACATTCAAAAGCCATCTATAAAATTATTTAACTTTTTACAAGACTTTACAGAGACCAAAGTTACAACAAAATCTTACAATACTGATGAATTTAACAACCTTTTAACAGAGCTGTATTCAAATCAAGCTGAAGAATACGATCTAGACGATTTAAGTAATAGTGATTTACAAAACTTAGCCAGTTCTATTGCACCCTCTGAAGACATCCTTGATGACGCCAATGAGGGGCCAATAATCAAATTAATCAATGCAACGATTGCCAAAGCGATTAAAGCAAGAGCCTCAGATATTCATCTTGAACCCTTTGAGAATTTTATCAGTATACGTTTTAGAGTAGATGGAGTGCTTAATGAGGTTCTGCAGTATCAAAGTAATATTTCACAGATGATAACTTCACGCATAAAAATAATGTCTAAACTTGATATTTCTGAACGTAGGTTGCCTCAAGATGGAAGAATTTCGATTTCATTGGGAAGAAGAGAGATTGATTTAAGAGTTTCAACGCTGCCATCTTCTTTCGGTGAGAGAATTGTTCTTCGAATATTAGAAAAAGGTACTACAAATATCAGCTTAGATGATTTGGGTTTTAATGAAGATGTATTAAAAACTCTTAGAAACTCATTAAAAAAAACCGAAGGAATTGTTTTAGTTACTGGACCAACTGGATCAGGCAAGACAACCACCTTGTATTCAGGCTTGAAAGAAATATCAAACCGAAAACAAAACATTCTAACCATTGAAGACCCTGTTGAATATGCACTTGAGGGTATTGGCCAAACTCAAGTTAATGCTAAAACTGGATTAACTTTCGCTAAAGGGTTACGTGCAATATTAAGACAGGATCCAGATATTGTTATGGTCGGCGAGATTAGAGATAAAGAGACTGCTGAAATAGCGATTCAAGCGAGCTTGACAGGTCATTTAGTTCTTTCAACTGTGCATACAAACTCAGCAGTCAGTGCGATAACCAGACTTAGAGACATGGGGATTGAGCCTTATCTTATTTCTTCAAGCTTACTTTATGTTCTCGCACAACGTCTAGTAAGAAGACTTTGTGCACATTGTAAAGTGATAGACGACAATAGAATTCTACTTGAACCATACGAACTATACGGTAAAGCACATAAGCCAAAGGGTTGCAGTAAATGCGACGATACTGGATATTTTGGACGTGTAAGTGTCGGAGAATTTATTCAAGTAGATAAAGATTTAAGTGAACTTATTTATGAATCTGCTTCTGAGAATAAAATAGCAAGCCATGTATACAAGAACAATTTAACCTTATTCAACAACGGCATTAATGCAGTTTCTTGTGGTTTAACTTCATTAGCTGAAATTTTCAGAATAAGTGATGCCGATGAATAATTTTAAATATACTGCATTGGATAGCTTTGAAAAAAAAACATCAGGTTTTATAGCAGCAGCAGATAAAATCGAAGCGGTTGCCTTGTTACAGAAAAAAAAACTTATCCCTATTTCTATTAAAAAAATACCATTTACTTCCAAATCAATTTCGTTGAATAACAACCAAATTCTTGTTTTTACAAAACAATTAGCTGCATTACTTGCATCAGGAACATCCATTGAACATGCACTTTTAATTTTAAAAAATGAATCTACCAATAACAAAGTTGTTAAATTGGCAGATCTGATAATCAACGAATTAAAAAGCGGCAATGCTCTGAGTGTTGCTTTATCAAAGCATCCAAAAATATTTGATCAGATATATGTTTCTTCAGTTAAAGCTGGAGAAAATTCTGCTTCTTTAGATAAAGTATTTAATGAATTAAGTGGTTATTTAGAGAAACAATATTTAGCACAATCACAACTTCAAAGCGCTCTAGTCTATCCAGTCTTATTATTGGTAGTATCTTTGGTGGTAATTTACGCCTTGGTATCAATTGTGTTGCCTCAAGTTGTTGAGCAATTTATCTCTACCAACATTGAGTTGCCACTAATAACTAAAATATTGTTAAATTTATCAGATATTTTCCCATTTATTTTTGGGATCCTTGGAGTGGTTATCACGCTTAGTGTTCTTTTTTATAATTCAAGCTTTATTTCAAGCAATACTAAAACATTCATTGCAAAGCTTTTCTTAAAAAGCCCCATATTTGGCAATTTAATTTTATTTTCTCAAACAAGCAGGTTTTGTGCTTCTATGCATTTAATGCTTAGTGCTGGGTTAAATACAATCGATGGTCTAGCTATAGCCAAGAATACATTTACTAATGCATATTTAAAAAAAGACTTTGCCAATGTATTAGCAAAAGTTAAAAGAGGACAATCATTAAGCAATGCATTTAGCTCTTCAAATATTTTCCCTTCCGTTTTTAAACAATTATTAAGCTCTGGTGACATCGGAAACCAGGTGACAAAAATGTTCTTAAATATTAGAGATTATTTAGAACAAGAGGTTGATACAAAAAAGAATATTATTCTGACTTTATTGCAACCCTTAGTGATATTATTTATGGGCGGCTTTGTAATGTTGATAGTTTTATCAATTATGTTACCGTTGCTGCAGATGAATAATTTAATATTTTCAATATGAGAAACTTAAAAAAAGCTTTTACCTTACTTGAGTTGTTAATAGTCATCGTGATAATTGGATTATTGGTATCTCTTGTATCTATAAACGTTCTGCCAACTTTGAACCAGGCATATCTTGAAAAAGCTAAAGCAGATATTTCTCGACTTGAGCAAGCTTTAGTCATGTTTAAAATCAATGAAGGTACTTACCCATCTCAATCTCAGGGTCTAGATAGTCTAAAATCAAATCCAGGAGACCTGAAAAAACCATTTCTATATCCTGCTGGAGGTTATATCAATAAACTACCTAAAGATCCTTGGGGCAATGATTATGTTTATGTATTTCCAACAACTAATGGGTCTTATCAGATTATATCTTTAGGTGCCGATGGCCAGCCTGGAGGAGAAGGTGAAAGCAAAGACATTACAAATACGCCTTAAAAATGCATTCACATTTTTGGAAGTTTTAATTGTTATTTCAATTATTGCGCTGGCTTCATCATCTTTTATTTTATTGTTTCAACAACCAACAAATGCCCTTTCTATTAAAGAAAAGATTGATTATTACAGTACATTGAGTATGTATACTGGCAACGTTTATAAATTCAGCAACGATGGTGTTTATAAAGTTAATAACGATAATGATGTATTGGTTGAGTTAAATTTAAACTTTAATGTCATAGGGGGAAGCAACTATTCTGGAACCCTCAAACCTTTAGAGGATGATTTATTTTATTTAACTGTATTTCCAGGCTATGAACTTTCATCAACACATTTAGTTCTTGGAGATGGTCGTTTAATTAAATTAACAGATGATTTATAAAAGAGCGTTTTCACTTATAGAGGTAGTTATTTCTTTATTAATAATATCGGTCACATTTTTAGCATTCTCAGAACTACTATCGCAAAACATAAATGTTGCTCAACAAAGCAAACAAATTTCAAAATCAGATCAGCAACAATTAAATTTAATGACCTTATACACAGTAGATCCTTCAATAGAACAACAGAACGTATATGAAGTGTTTCCTGATTCTAAGCTTACAACTAGAAATATAGGCAACATAGGGATTTATCAGGAGCTATCTGTAGAACTTATCACGCAAGAGAACAGTCAATTGAATATTGTTATATTGCGATGAGAAAAGCGTTTACACTTATTGAAATTCTGGTTGCATTGCTCTCAGTGTCAATAATTACTTTATTTAGTTTTGATTATCTTTCAAATACTATAACAGTCAAAAACCAGCTAACTTATCAAACAACAAAACAGCAAAAATATACGAATGCTATCAATGCAATAAGATTAGATCTGATGCAATTAACTCGAATGCCAATGAAAGACATTAACGGTCGATATACTGGAATAACATTTTTTGGTAATAACGAAAATGAATTAATGACGTTTATATCACTGGGTGCATCCAGCAAAAATACCATAGGTTCAAAACTGCGAAGAATTACTTATGTTTTTGAGAATAGCCAATTAATTAGAAAATCATCTCCCTCAAATCGACCTTCAGCACTAGCAAGTGAAAAGATACTGTTTGACAATATTGAAAATATGACCATTTCCTTTTCAGATAGTTGGGGGGAAGGCAAATATGACCAATGGCCAAATAATAATCACCCATTAGATACAGTGCCAAGATACATTTTTCTAGACATTACTATTGATGGTGATGAATTTTCATATCTCTTGAGTAGTTTCTAATGATGAGGGGTTTTGTTTTAATTTCAACACTATCCATAATTGCAATCCTTGCTGTATTGACCTTATTTATAAATAGCATGGTTGTATCAAGCGCATTAACGATAAGTAACTTCAATGAATCAGTGGAGCAACGTATTAAAATTATTAATTATGAAAAATTTATTTTAAATACATTGCAAAATAACTCTAACCAACTCAGAAATTTGAAAGTAGCTGAAAATCAACTAAATGCATTAATTAATGAAAAGACTCCCTCATTATCTATAAAACTAAATGATTTGAATACGTGCCTCAATCTTAACAGTGTAGTTAAACCATTTAGATCGCTTTATATCAAGAACGATGAAAATCTTATGTATTTTGAATCTTTATTAGATACATTAAATATTGATAAAACCATTTCAAAGCAATTCATCGACAGGCTGATAGATTATATAGATTCAGATCAGCTTCCCGAACCTTTTGGAGTTGAGGATTTATTCTACATTGCCGATGAAAAATTGAATCTTACTGCTGACACTTTGATTGTTCATAAAACTCAAATACACGACTTAAAAATTCTTAATGAAAACGAGTTGAATACCATCAGTCCAATGATTTGTGCTCTACCAACAGTTGAAAATAAATTTAATATTAATTCATTAGCCTCAGAAAACTTTTTTACCTTCTCAGCTATGTTCCCCGATGTCACTATTGATGATATGCAACAATTAATCTTAAATAAACCAGAATATGGCTATATTAATTTCAAAAGCTTAATTGATATTAATAACTTTATTACTGACAAAGTTAGTGCTGATAAATTGATTTATAAGCCCGAATTCCTTGAAATACACTTTAAAATAAATATTGGATCGGATGATTATTATTTTATCTCTGTTGCTGATTTAAAAAATAAAATAAATAAAACATCAATTAGGACCAATAGCACGTGAAAATTTTTATCTTTAAAGATAACAACTTAGAGGAGGGGCTCTTATTTAGTGACAACAAAATAACTTCCTCAAAATTATCAGAAATTAATAACGATGATGAAGTGGCTTTTGTGCTTCCTAATGAAGTACTTAGCCACAGATACTTCAACAATGCAAACCTAAATATCAAAGAAATTAAAGCGGCTATCATTAATGATGAGATCCTCAATCCAGGCAGATCTAATGGTCAGCTTAATGTTTTAGGTCCTGTAGATAAACATAATTATTATGTTATTGCAGATGAGGATAAGAAACTAATTGAAAACAAACTTTCTAAATTTGGCAGCTCATACCATTTGATTTCAGATGCATTTTTGTTTGTAACACTCATGAAAAAAAATTGCCAATACAATGATTCGATTTATCTAGAGGAGGAGGGCACTATTTATAAATTTAATAAAAAAATGCTTCCTGTGCTAAATGAATCAATTTCTAATTTTTCAGAAAAATGCCTAAAAGATGTGGATGAAAGCATATTTTATAACTATGAACACCTTAATTTATCAACCACTTTAAGTTTTGCAACCAATAAGCTTGCTTACTACTCTTTCGCCTTGTGCATTCTTTCCTTAAACTTTTTGGGATTTGTTAATTTACATATGACCAATTCTAAGATCAATGAGATTGAGCAATCAAAGGAGCAAATTTTTTCTACGTATTTCCCAAATACTGAATTTAGATTTGCTAAAAATCATTTACTGACACTTAAAAATAATTACCTTAAATCGCCAACCAATACTTTAGCTAATCTTGGCAATATTTTTGCATCTATCCCTAACCTTGAATATATCGAATCTTTTAAGCAAAAGGAGAAAGGACCGAACATTGAACTTAATTTAAAAATTCCGAATAATGAGTTGGCAGATGTTGAAAATTACCTTCAGACTAAAAACATTCCTTTAAAACTAGTAAATAAAAAAGTTCTGGAAAATTATACCAATATTACATATGAAATTGATGCAAACTAAACTAAAGCAATACAGGGTTGAAATGCTCTTCCTATTTATTTGTTTGATGCTAATAATAATTGGCATTGGATTAGCTCAAAGTTTATTTGAACAAAAAGCTACCCTAGCTAATGAGATTAATGAGTATCAAGATTTCAAACTAAAAATTGCTGAGGCTAAATATATTTCAGAACTTTCTGATGAACAACCAATCTCTAAAATATCTCAGTTTTTAAGCACGCAGGAGCTTACGTTTTACAATGAGGGCAATTCTTTTGAAATTATCGATGTAGACCCTGTTGCCATGAAGTCAATCACAGATTATCTTGCAAGCTTAAATGTTCAAGTGGTCAATGTTGAAGGTGTACATAATAATTCCTCTTTTACAGTAAGGTTTACTGTTGAATAAAGCATTACAAACACTCTTTCTAATTATTCTAATTCTCCTAGTTTTATTGTTTCTAGCACCGATATCAATATATCTAAAATTATTTGATAAAAATGATGAGTTTAATTATGTCTATGCTGAAGGCAATATTTTTGAGGGAAGCCTAACGGATGTAAGTTTCAGGGATATTGATATAGATAAAATTTCATACAACTTACCAATAGAGCAAGCGCTAACAAAAGCAGAAATAGAACTAGATGATAAATTTGGCAGCGCTGAATTAACACTTAATTTGCCATCACTAGAACTTCAAATTCACAACTTTACAATAAACATTATCCAAGACTCTAGCTTACTTGATGAAATCAAAGTTAAAACAGAACTTCATAATTTTACTATTTCAAGTAATGGCTATTGTCTTAGTGGCCAAGGAACAGCTGACATAGTGGTTTCAACCATAACAACCTTAACTAATTTACAAGTTTTATGTGTGGCTGGGGAAATAAAAATCTACCATCTGAATGAAGAAATTATTTATTTTGGTACAAAGGATAACAATTATTTTGCTTACCTTAATTCAGCAGCATTACCTAATGAATTTAAATTCATCTTTAACAATCAAGTTATTGCTATTCCTTTGACTCTCTTATAATTTTTTCAATCAACCCATTTGAAATGGACCAAAATGAGCTTTTTAAGTACGAGGCTCTCAGCTGTTCCATAATTTCTTTGTAAAGCTCTCCTGCCAATGGAACTATATCTACTCTATCCTCTGGAATTAGATAATTATTGACCAAAGTGTCGTTATTCATTTTTTTAAATTTATCAAGCAGCATAAGGTAACTTTCAGATGATACTTTTTTTTCACCATTGCCAATCTCTAAAATACATCTCAAATTACCTCCTAAGCCATAGATTATTTCTACGGATTGAAAATTTTCTAACCAGCTTTGAAGTTTTTGTTTTTCATCAATTATTTTTTTTGCACTAATATGCAACAATCGAACAGCGCCTAAATTGAAGGAAGCATAAGAAGATTTTGCCCCATCATTAACATAAATATCTAAACTACCGCCACCAATATCGACAACACCATATGAACGATATTTAGTGGTGAAATTGGTGAGCAGTTCAGCCTCTTCATTGCCGCTGATAATATTTAGGTAAATATCATGGTTTGCGAGAGCCTCTATGATTTCATTTTTATTATTTGCATCTCTTAAAGCAGAGGTTGCAATAAAGTGTTGCTGGCTAATATTTTTGCTGTCAAACGACTGTTTAAATTTAATCAGTAAATTCACTAACTGCTTTCTAGTTTTGTCACGGATATGCCCATGATTAAAAACGTCTGTTCCTAACCTTAATGGTTCTCGAACGTATTCTTTTAATTCACCACTATCACTAAAAACCTTATATTTAATAGCGTTTGAGCCTATATCCGTGACAGCTATATCCATTAATCTGAAAAAGAAGAAAGTATTTTATATTGTTCGTATGTGAGATTATCAAACAAGACTCCTTCAATAAAACAAGAGTAGTTTGCTAAATCCTCACCCCATTGGGGAGGTTCAAGAGATTCTTTATTTTCATATTCAAAGTTATTTAGCAAATATCTAAGTGCACTCAAACGTGCAATCATCTTATTATTAGCATTGATAACTATCCAAGGTGATAGTTGGGTTGAAGTGACGTTAAACATTTGGTCCTTGTATAGAGTAAACACATCCCATTTGCCAACCATTAATTTGTCTGAGGTCGATAACTTCCAGTATTTGAGTTTGCTGTTTTTTCTTGCACGAATTCTTCTTGTTTGTTGCTCTTTATCAATGGAAAAATAAAATTTTACAATTTCAATGCCGTGGTTAATTAGGTTTTCCTCCCATTTATTCACATTATTCATAAATTCTTGGTATTGAGGCTTAGAACAATAACCTAAAGTGGGTTCAATTAAAGCACGCGTGTACCATGATCGATCAAAAAGTACTAATTGTCCTTTCTCAGGTAAATGTTTTTCCCATCTTTCAAACCAAAATTTTTTTTCATGTGGTGTTGGGATGCCTAAATGAACATAGTTAAAGTTTTCAGGTATTAGGTGTTCAGAGAAAAAATTAATGGTTGAAGATTTACCTGCTGTATCTCGACCTTCAAAACATATTGCTATTCTTCTTTTGTTTTTGATGATGTCTTCTTGTAGCTTTAGAAGCTCGACTTGTAAGTTGTATTTTTCCTTACGATAAAGGTTTGGAGCTAAAGAATTGTATTGTTCAAATTTATATTCAATCATCTTTATGAAATCTTATATAAAAGAGGGTATAGTATACCTCAAGTAAACCTTATTTTATGGCACTAGTAGAAATTACCCTCTTTGGCATTCCTTTAATTCTGGTATCAGCAGCCTTGTTGGGTTTTTTTACAGCCTATGGTGTTGGTGCGAACGATGTTGCGAATGCTATGGGTACTTCAGTTGGTAGTAAAGTGCTAACTATTTCACAAGCTGTGCTGATTGCAGCAGTATTTGAATTCCTGGGCGCTTTTCTTGCAGGTGGTGGTGTTACTCAAACCATACGTAAAGGTGTCTTAGATCCAGCACTATTCGCTGGAAACCTTGATATTCTTATCTATGGGATGATTTCATCTCTCTTTGCTGCAGGAGTATGGTTATTAATTGCTAGTTTTCGAGGGTGGCCTGTATCTACAACTCATACTATTGTTGGTGCGATTGTTGGCTTTGGTATTTATTATCTAGGCTTCGATAAGGTTAATTGGACAGTTGTAAGTAATATTGCTTTATCTTGGATTACTTCGCCCTTATTGTCGGCTTTAGTGGCAGCATTTTTTTATTATACCTGTAAAAAATTTCTTATTGATAATCAATCTAAGTATAAGGGTTTGATCATTGCAAGTTACATTTTTTTAGCAGGTTTCGCAATCGCGCTAATTACGACGACAAAAGGATTAAAAAATATTTTAAAACAACAAGATATAACATTAGCATTTAGTGATAGCGTGATGCTATCGGTAGCAATAGCAGCTCTTTTTACAATATGTTTTTATCAATTTTCTAAAGGAAAACTCAAGAATTTAGCAACTAATTCTGAAGCACAATTTGCCTATCTCATGATATTTACCTCTTGTGCTGTTGCTTTTGCTCATGGCTCCAATGATGTTGCCAATGCTATTGGTCCATTGGCTGCAATCTATCAAGCCACAAACCAAATTCTAAATCAACCCTATCAATTGGAAACACCGCTTTGGATCCTATTCTTAGGTGGAGCTGGTATCGTTTTAGGTCTTGCAACACTTGGATACAGAGTAATGAAAACCATTGGTGAAAAAATTGTAAAGCTAACACCTACAAAAGGTTTTTCTGCTCAACTAGCCGCTGCTCTAACAGTTGTTATTGCAAGTCAATTGGATATGCCAGTATCAACGACACATACCTTAGTTGGGGCGGTAATAGGTATAGGTTTGGTCGAAGGTGCTGGGGCGGTAAACTTTAAATCTGTTAGAACGATTGTCTCTTCTTGGTTAGTTACATTGCCTATTGGTGCACTGCTATCTATTGTCTTTCTTGAATTATTTATTAATACGTTTACGTATTGAATTTTCATTTTTTAACTTCCAATTATTGGCAATTAATCTGATTTTTATTATCAGAAACCTGATAAACTTACG
>CENU01092298.1_pt1 | contig 14312 bp, 14 predicted proteins | sample 361331 | NCBI WGS metagenome assembly CENU01 (sample SAMEA2619766, study PRJEB7988) | marine metagenome | isolation source: saline water (ENVO:00002010), including
TGTTTTGTTAAATAGCTTCTATAAATATTTACAATTCTATTTCTTCTAGCTTTACTATAGACAATTTGATTTGCTTTTGATTTAAAAAATAAATTTTTACCTCCATTATCCCAAAAATCAATTCCGCCAGCATCACTATAAATAATTATTTTTTTTTCTCTTTTTTTTAAGATTTTGATAAAAAAATCATAATCTCTCCATGATGCTATTAAATAATATTTAAAATTATCTACAAATTCATTGAGGTCATTTAAATTGTTGATAAGAGTGTGAGGACACTTTTTAAACTTTTTTAAATCATTTTCATTAAAATAAGAATATGTAAGTTTTGGGCCAAATATTAAAAAATGAACATCAATATTATATTTCTTAAAGGCAGAAATTAAATTTAGTTCTCTATCTATATTGTCTTGAATTTTCCTTCCTAAAAGAACACATATTTTTTCCATAATAATTATTTTAATATATTATTCAAAAGTAATATGTCTGCATAAGAATCAATATTTAATGATCTTTCCTCAGGCATTAAATACGGTAAACATATTTTATGAGTGAGTTGTTTATTTTTAAATAAAACACTTCTATGAGCTAAATATATAGCTCCATTTCTTATAAAAACTTTTGGTAAAATTTGACGAGGCTTCATGTTTTCATAATTTCTTTGCTTTACATAATTTTCTAAAAGATTTTTTTTATTTATTTTTTTCATACGCAAAGGATGTGAGGCTTTTACTTGAGTAACTGAAACTATACTCTTCGCTCCTTTTTTGTTGTTTAATAATTTAGAGATTGCCAAATCAATATCTTTTGCAGATCTTAAAGGTGATGTAGGTTGTAAGAGTAAAAAATAATCAATTTTTAATTTATTTTTTTTTTCAAACTCCTTAACAGCATGAACAATTACTGGGTATGTGAGTACTCTGTCTCCTGATAATTTTTCTGGTCTCTTAAAATAACATTCAATTTTTTTAAATTTCTTTGAATATTTAATTATTTTATCAGAATCAGAGGAAAGTATAGTTGAGGATATATACTTTGATTTAGAGGCTGCATCAAAAGTATAGTGCAAAAGCGGCTTACCTTTTAAAGGATACATGTTTTTATTTTTTAATCCTTTTGATCCTTTTCTTGCAGGTATAATTGCTAATACAAATTTCTTTTTCATTTAATTAAGTTAATTAATTTTTTTTTTTTAATAAATTTTTCTAAATTATTCTTAAATAACTCAACTTCTTTATTCCAGTAATTGTTACTTAAAGCACCGATATGTGGTGTTAATAAAATATTATTTAATTTTAACAGTCTGCTTGAAACTGAAAGAGGTTCACTTTCATAAACATCTAGTGCAGCATAATTAATTTTTTTATTTTTTAAAGCTTCATATAAATCATTTTCATTTACTACTAATCCACGAGAAACATTAATAAAGTTTAATTTTTTTGTCATTTTATTAAATTTATTTTTATCAAAATATTGCCTAGTAAGCTTATTTAGTGGCATTAAATTGATACAAAAATCGTAATCAAATTTTTTAAAATTATAATTTTTAAAAAAAATAAACTTTTTCACAGAGTTATTTTTTAAATTTTTTTGATTAGTCACAACGTATATTTCCTTTGTAAATATTGATAGTTTTTTAACAAAGTATTTTGAAATCTGGCCATAACCAAAAATAATGAATTTACAGTTCTCTATGTTTTTTACATTCTCAAAAATTTGATCATAGTTCTTTCTATTTAATTTCCTTTTATTTGCTAGATCAAAGCTAAATTTCAATCCTTTTAAAATATTAAATATAAATGCAAATATTAAATTTGACATTTCATGATTCATTATATTTTTTGAATTAGTTATTTTTATATGTGAAAGATTTTTTTCTTCTCCAAGTATACGATCAATACCTGTGCTTCCAAAATGCACCCATCTCAAGTTAGGCAAGAATTTTAATTTCTTTGTATCAAATAAATTTCCCCAATAAATTTCACATTTTTTTAAAAGTATTTTGTTTTTTGAATTAAATTTTACAAATTTAACATTTGGAAACTTATTTAATATAATTTTTTTATATTTGTTAGTTAATTTATACAACTTCAGTTTTTTTGTATAATCGTAACAAATATAAATCGGATTATATTTTGTACTCTGATCCTTCAACATATGGATATTTTTTTTTTATGTTTGTGTTTAAATCTACTCCAAGTCCACATTTTAATTTTTGAAATTTCAAATTTTTTGTAAAATTTACATGGGTTTTTATATTCTTATTAATTGCTGGTTGATGAAGTGGGCATTCCAACCATTTAATATTTTTTACCGCGTAAGCTAAATGAGCGTTGGCACTTAACGAAATTGTACTACCCCAAACATGCAGAGCTACTTTTTTATTTGTATTTTTTAATAAACTTAATATTTTTAAAGCTTCTGTTATACCACCACAGTGAGTAACATCTAACTGTATTATATCTACTAGATTGTTTGATATATAAGAATTATACTCAAATAAACTATTTAGCGCCTCTCCAGAGGCTATAGGAATTTTTAAAGATTTTTTTTTTAATTCTTTAAACGAAAAATAATCATCTGGATGAAATGGTTCTTCAATCCATTTAATTTTAAACTTTTCTAAATTTTTTATTTTTTTTATCATTTGTTTTCTACTATTGGGAATTTTTATTGTTCCCATAATAAAATCTACCATCAAATTTAATTGTTTTTTTTTTGAGTAATCATAGGCAAATTTTATTCTTCTAAAATCTTTTTTCCAACTTTGAACACCTACACGCATTTTAAATCCTGCATGTTTTAATAACTTTGCCTTTTTGATATCTTCTCTTATTTCATTTAAATTTGACTTAGCAAGTCCACCACTAGAATATATTTTATAATCATTTTTTAAATTTGAGATAAGAGCATGTAATGGTTTTTTTTTAAATTTTGAAACAATATCCCATAAAGCAATATCAATTCCGCTATAAACTGAGTTATACAAACCATTTCTACTAACAAAAGGAATATGTATTTTTTTTCCTTTTAGCGTCAGATCTATTGGATTTTTATTTTTAATAAACTTTTCAATATTTTTTATGATTGGGTCTATTAATTTTGGTGTGTAAATACCAAGATATATTTCACCAATACCCTTTAACTTATTATCGGTTGTTATTTCAATTATTGTTGTTGTTTTTAACCCAAGTGGTGTTCCAAAAGAGTTTTTTGATGCAAACTTTGATGATAAATGAAAAACATTTACTTTATTAATTTTCATTAAATCAGCCAATACCTTTCCAGGTATTACCGTTTTCAGTATAGTGATGATCTACGATTAAATTTGGATCATATAAGATCTTGTGTTTTTTTAAAATAATTTTATTTGCCCAATATCTATCTTCTTTACTTGTTAAATGTTCATCAAACTTATTACTTTTCAAAAAATTTTTTTCATAAACAGCTACTGCGTTATGATGAAAATACCGGTTTTCCAATTTAGAAAACATATTGACTGATTGTTTCTCACCAAAATGACTCCAGATATATCTTTTACTAATTTTTTTTCCATTCCATGTTGGTATCTGATTTCCAAATATACTTTTATATTTTTTTAATTTTGTCTTCACATCGTTAATATCTATTTTTTTTAGGACACAGTGTGCCGAAATAATTAGTAAAATATTATTTTTAGATTTTTTTACACCAAAATTAAGTGATTTTCCTGGAGAATAATCTTTGATGTTATAAATTTTAATATTTGTATAAGATCTTGTAACACTTTTTAAATTAGGATCTTGTTTAAAAGACTTTACTATATTTAAGGTATTATCAGTCGAATCATTATCAACAATAATTATTTCTGGTTTGTAAATATTATCTAAAACTGACTGTATACAATGACCTATCCACCTCTCTTCATTTCTAGATCTTATTATTACGGAAACATCTGCCTTTTTCATTTAGACCATCTTCCTCTATAATTTTTGAAAATATCCATTTCACATTTTTGCAAATCTAAACCTCTGTTAATCGACATATTTTTATAATTATTTGCGAATTCCGCTAAAGTCTTCATATCTTCTGGTAATATAGCATTTTTATTATCTCTACCTGGGAGCTTCTTATTAATAGTAAAATGTTTTTCAATTACTGTGGCACCAAAACATATTGATGCAATTGCATCATTAATTCCGCCCATATGTCCACTATAACCCAGAAATGTACTTAATTTGCTTAAAGATTTTAAACGTGGAAGATTGATATTTTCAGGCAAACATGGATACGACGACACACAATGCATTAAACAAATATTTTTTTTATTTTTAATAATTTTTTTTATTTTTTTTATTTCACTCCATTTACTTGCACCTGTTGATATGAAAACTCTCTTAAAGTTTTTAATACAAGATTTAATTAACTCTAAATTATGAATCTCGTGACTAGGTATTTTAATTTCTTTTAAATTTAACTTTTTTAAATTTTTAATATCATTAAGATTAAAAACAGATGTTAGAAATTTAATTTTATTTTTTTTACATTCTTTAATTAGATATTTATGCTTATCTAAAGTAAGTTGAGCTTTTTCATAAATTTTTCTTCTACCGTCACTGTCCCACGCACCTTCGGTCAAATTATCAACAGACCAAGTTTGAAATTTACAATAAGTTGCTCCAGATTTTTTTGCTGCAACAATCATTTTTTTTGCCAATCTCATGTTGCCCATGTGATTCCATCCTATTTCTGCAATTAATTCAATATTATTCATTGGATTCCTTTTTTAATTTATCTAAATTATGTTTTTGTTAAAATATTTATTGATTAAATCTATTGTTTTTTTTTTTTCATTCAACAAAATTTTAAATTTACTATTTAAATTTTTTCGTTTTCTATGGGTCAATTCTTTTTTTATATGATTGATAATTTCTTTAGTTGATCGTGATAAAATTTTTACATATGAACTCTTATCAAGTAACCTTTCCTCATTGTTAAAATTTCGAAAGAAAACTACTTTGCAATTGTTATTTAATGCATCTAAACAAAAAAAAGTTAACAATATTTCACTACTAAGTAAGACTAATTGACTTCGTTTTAAAAAATAATTTAATTTTTCATTTTTTAAATATTTAATTGATTTTATATTTTTTGCATGAAAGTTTTTCCCGACCACCAATATTTTATATTTTGAATGTTTAAAATAGTTAACTATTTTTTCAATTTTTTCTGAATTTTTGTTAGAATGAGATCTTAGATAGACAAAAATATCTATATTTTTTTTTATTTTTTTTTTATTAGTCTTAAAATAAAGAATTTGAAAATTATATATAGACTTAATCTTATTTTTTAAGTTCAAAAAGTTATTATTTGAGAAAATTACATATCTATTTTGATATTTTAAAATCTTAACACTTATGTAAAAAAAAATTGGGAATATAAATTTTCTTATATTTTTTTGAAAAAAATTAGCTTTTTGATTTATATATTTTGTTCCTGTTATAGGTCCTATTAAACATTTTTTTGGTATTAAAAGAAATATTAAAAAATTCCATAATGGTAGATAGTTTACATATACCGTTTTATAACCTTGAAAATGATAGAACCATATTTTTAACACACCATAAAATGGCAAAAAGTATTTGTAAAATAAAGTTTCTCTATATTTAAAACTATTTAATCCAACAAATTTTTTGTTCTTTAATTTTTTTTTTAATATTTTTAAAAATAATATTGATAATTGACCTTCACCACTTTCTTTGAAATTTTCTGAACTCCAATAATAAATCTTGTTTTTCATTTAATGTTAAATTTAAATTTATAAATTATTTGATAATAATTTTTTTGACTTACTAATTTAAATAATAAGTATTTTAAAATTTCCTTAATGCCATTAAATAACGAAGTTGAAAAATAATATTTTATAGTATTTATATTAGGTGAGGTTGACAGGCCACCTAAATAATGAACTGATAGATTTTTAAAAATTTTTTTTGAATAATAAAATGATAAATTTTTCTTTATCCAATAACCATCTGAATCTATTTTATATTTTTCTTTAAATAAAATTTTATTCTTTAATTGAGGTGGTCTTATAAAACTAGGGTGAGGATAATAATAATTTCTCTCAAAAAAACTTTTGTTTGGATAAAACGTTTTATCTTTAAATTTAAGTATTGTTTTAAAAATTAAACATTTGTTATTTAAATTTAATGCAATAATTTTAGATGCATTTTTATTATAAAAGTGATCCCCACTATTTAAGAATAAAATGTAATCACTCCAGGTGTAACTTAAACCAATATTCATTGCATTATATAAAGATTTGTCTTTACCAATAATAAATTTTCTGTATTTTTTTTTAAATTTTTTTAATTCGGTTTTGGGTATGAATGGTGATATTACATAATTTTTAAAGTTTTTAACTTTTTGATTATCAATAGAATTTAAAGTTTTAATTAAATTTTCAATTTGACCTTTATGAATGGTAATTATGCTAATATTTTTTTTTAGCATTAATTAAGTTTGACCTAATTATTTGGTCGATAATATCAAGATTAGTATATTTTAATTTCCAAGATTTAAATTTTTTTTGAAATTTATTAAAATTTGTTATGTACCACTTGTGATCACCCTTACGTTCTTCGTTAATGAAAGTATATTTGTCCCATTTTTTATTCAAGATTTTATTTACAATACTTATTGTCTCCAAGATTGAAATTGAATTTTCTCTTCCGCCTCCTGCATTATAAACTTCTCCATATCCAGGATTTTGAAAATAATGCCAAAACATATTAACTAGATCATATGAATGAATATTGTCTCGCACTTGCTTACCTTTGTAACCATAGATATTGTAATGGTTTCCTTTGACAATGCATTTAATTAAATAAGATAAAAAACCATGAAGTTCTGCTCCTTGATGTCTGGGACCAGTAAGACATCCACATCTAAATGAGACAGATTTAATTCCAAAATATTTACCATACTCTTGAACCATTAAATCTGCTGATGTTTTTGAAACTCCAAATGGTGAATGTTTTGAATAATCAATAGACATACTCTCGTCTATTGAATAAAGTTTTTTATTTCTAACAACTTCAAATCTTGATTTTTTTTCAACATATCCTTTTAATTTATTCGGTGTATCACCATATACTTTGTTTGTAGACGTAAATATAAATACAGCTTCAGGAGAATAATTTCTTGTCATTTCTAAAAGATTAAGAGTACCAACTGCATTTACATTAAAATCTAAAATAGGGTCTTTAGCAGACCAATCATGAGAAGGTTGTCCTGCTGCATGGATTATCAAATCGAATTTATTTTTTTTAAATAGATTTTCTATTTTATTTTTATTTATAATATCAATATTAATAAAATTAATATTCTTATATTTCTCTTTTTGATATTTTTTAATATTATTTGTTGAATAATTTTTGCCAAACAATTTAGCTCTCAAGTCATTATCTAAAGCAAATATTTTAAATTTTTTTTTATAGAAAAAATCTACAGCCTCAGAACCAATTAAACCAGAACTACCAGTAATTAGAACTTTATTCATTAATAATTTTTTTAATTAGTTTATTAAAATCTTTCCTATTTAATTTTTCTTTCAAAAATTTAATTTTATATTTTAAATCATTAATAATTTGATTTTGAATATTTTTTGAATTTTTTATTTTTTTTCTTCCTTCAATATTTAATGAAATATCTTTATCTAAAGTTTGGGCCTGAGAAAAATCCCAATATTCTGAATGTATAGTTCTTTTGTAATTCCAAGGATGTATTGCCTCACAACCAGAAATTTTTAACATTGTTGTAAGAGTTTTTTTATTAAATATATTGTAATGAAAATTGCCCCTATAATTTTGACCACCAAATAATGGTCCTACGATATCTGACAAATCTTTTCTATGATTATATATATCAATTAAGCTATCTATTGACGGCACAGACAATCTAATTATTCCTCCAGGTTTTAATACTCTAACCCACTCATTTAATACTTTTTGAGTATCAAATTTATGAAAATGCTCAAGTATATGAGAAGCATAAACTAAATCAAAAGAGTTTGATTTAAACTTTAAAGGATAGGCTGGTGAAACATGATCTACATTTTTTCCTTTTCGAAAATCTAAATTATAAAATGGTCTAGGTAATATATTTTTACCACAACCAATATGAAGATACTTTGTCATAGATCAAATTTTTTCAAAGGGCCACTTTTAGGGTCATGATTATAAAAGTCAACTAACAATGTATTATCAAATTCTTTAAGATTTTTCTTAAAAGTTTCTCTTGCAATTGTTTCTAACTCATCATATTCATGTAATTCCTTACCAACAACGTATTTCACTAATCTACTTAACACTTTATAAATTATTGGAAGGTTTGATTTAAGAATATAAAATTTACTTTTGGATAAATCGTACTTAAACTTCCATTTTCTTTCCCAAACTTTATGGTGATTAAAATGTCCCCAAAAATGATCTCTATCTTTTAACTTTGCATTTGCAGAGCTCACTGGTATTGAAAATTTTTGTTTTATACTTTGATCATGAGCAAAATGTATGTCAGGGATTACAATATTGTAGATATTCTTTCTTAAAAATTGAAAAGCAATATCATCCCAAGCATGAAAAAATTGATAGTCATCATCAATTATTATGGTATCTAGAAATTTTGTACAATTTATCATTGCAACACTCCACATTACCGATTCAACTGCAAAAGGTTTATCAAAATTTTGGTAATTAACTCTTGAACCTTTTCTAATTCTATACCATCCATCACCTAATTCTAATGGACTTCTTGAAACTGTTCTAAGCAAATTTTTTTTGTTTTCCTGATATTCACTAATATTTTCATTTATTGAATCAAAAACATTAAAACCAATTACACCAAAATCATCAATTTTTGAGTTATCAAGATAATATTGCAGTTTTTTATTTAAATTTTTTGTAAGTGGATATGAGTCATGATGTTGGTAAATTATCCAATCAATATTTAACTTTTTAAAGAAAATAATAGATTGTTTAATATTGTTTTGAACTCCTGGTTTGTCACTTTTTAAAAAATTAATTTTTAATTTACTAGAAATTAATTTTCCTAGACTTAATTGATCCTCTGAAGATCCATCATCAATGTTTAAAATTTCAAAATCTTCATAATCATAATTATTAAACCATGTTTCTAGTAATTCGTAATTATTTTTACTAATTATCAAAAGTCCAATTTTTTTCATTTTTTTAGTATTAATTTTTTATTTTTAAGTTCATAAATTTTTTCACATATCTCTAAAATTTTTTTTCTGTGAGAAATTATTACAATTGTTTTATATTTTTTAAATTTTCTCAATTTGTTAACTATTTTTTTTTCTGTAACTAAATCCAATGAACTTGTTGCTTCGTCTAAAATTATTAATTCAGAATTTTGTTTATAAAGAGCCCTAGCCAGCCCAATTCTCTGTATCTGACCGCCTGATAAATTTGTTCCTTTTTCACCAACAATCGTTTTATATTTTTTTGGAGAATTCTCTATAAATTTTTTTAACTCAGCTATTTCACAACATTCTTTAACTTTTTGTAAATCTATATTTTCATTTTGAATTGCAAAGGCAATATTTCTAGCGATTGTATCATCTAGCAATACTATTGATTGAGATACATAACTTACTTTATCTATCCAATTCTTAAAATTAAAATCAAGTTCTGTATTATCGATTAAAATTTTTCCTTTCTTTGGGGTATATAGACCTAAAAGCAAATTAATAAATGTTGATTTTCCAGTACCAGTTACCCCTGTTATTCCTATGATTGAGTTTTTTTTAATTGTTAAATTTAAGTTTTCAAATATTTTTCTTTTTGCACTATATCTAAATGAAACATTTGAAAATTTTATATATTTATTAAATGATAATTTTTTAATTTTTTTTACATTAGGCGCAACTATTTTTAATTTTAATTCATTTTCCAAGATTCTAGTGTGTTCTTTTCCATATCTTAAAAGCTGTAATGCAAGTATTATTCGATTTGCTGAAGGCAATAATCTTATGATTGAAGCAAAAAAAATTCCAAGTACAGGGATAATATCAACAAAATCATTTCCTCTTAAACTTATAAATATAAATGTTATTAAGCCTACAATAGCGACTAATTCCAAATAGTGTCTTGATAAAATTCTTAAAACGTGAGCTTTAGCTACATAGCTTGCACTTAATTTTGCAAAATATTTAAATTTATTTATAAAAAATTCTTCCGCTTTATAAACTTTTATATCTTTTACTGATCCAAGACTTTGATGAAGATTAAATACAGAAAATTTTTCATTTTGTTGCTGTAATTTTCCCCACATCTGAATTTTATTCTTAAAAAATCTATAAAAAATATAAGCAGGTAGAAGAACTATAAATATCGAAAACAATGTAGCTTTTAGTTCAATTGCCAAAAGAAAAACTATAATTGCAAAAATAACAAAAACTTCTGGTAATAATGTTATTAGTGGTAAAATTACTGTTTCAATAAATTGATTAGTTACGTTAATTGTATTTTGGATATATATCGATGAATTTTTTTTTGTAAAATTTAAGTAAGGTATTTTTAAATAATTTGATAATAACCTTGAAGCAATATTTGCTCTCAAGTCAAAAATAAATTTTCCCTCTAGTATAGTTTTATAGGAAATAAATACTGTTTTTATCAAGAAGGCTAAAAAAATACTTAGAAGGCTAAAAAAAACAAGCTGTATTTGAGTTTCTAAGTTTAACTTATAAATTATAATTTTTAAATAATTATTTTGTAAAATTTCTTCAAATGGTTTTACTAGAAAAATGATCACAGGAAAAATTAGTCCTATACTTAAAACTTCTAATACTGTGGAAACTAAATTAAGAAATATAATATAAACTAATTTTAATTTTTCTTTGCTATTAATTTTATTTATAATTAGAAAAATTTTAGAAATCATACTTGGTAGTGTTTTTTATACCAATCAATAAATTTCTTAATTCCTGTTTTGTAATTAGTATTAGGCCTTGATTTAATTAATGAATAAAGTTTTTTACTATTTGAGTGAGTAATTTTTACATCAGATCGTGGAAGTGGTTCATATTTAATATTCGCATTAATTTTCAAATTTTTCTCTATCTCTTTTATAAAACTATTTAATAATACAGGTTTGCTGTTTCCAATATTCAGTATCAGATTATTAAATTTATCTGATCTTAATTTTGACAATTTTATAATACTTGTGACAATGTCATCAATGAAAGTAAAGTCTCTAAGTAAATTACCTTTATTATAAACTGTAATTTTTTTCTTTGTTAAAATTTTACTTACAAAATCATACAATGCCATATCTGGTCTACCCCAAGGACCATAAACTGTAAAAAATCTTAAACCTACACACTTTAGACCATAAAGATGATTATATACTTCAGCCATCATTTCGTTAGTCTTTTTAGTTGCAGCATATATGCTAATTGGTTTATCTGTTGAGCTTGACTCTTTAAAAGGACCTTTAGATTTAAGCCCATAGACACTAGAACTACTTCCGTACATTAATAATTTTACATCATATTTTTTGCAATATTCCAAAATATTAAAAAAACCATCAATATTATTCGATAAGTATTTTTTTGGATATTTAAGTGAATATCTTACACCAGCTTGAGCTGCTAAATTTAAAACTATGTCAGGTTTATATTTAATAAATATTTTTTCTAAATTTTTAGAATCTTTTATATCAACTTTATAAAATTTAAAATTTTTATTTTTTTTTAATATTTTTATTCTATCTTTTTTAAGTTTTTGTGAATAATAGTTATTTATATTATCAATACCCACAACATGGTCAGATTTAGAAAATTTTAAGGATGAATAAAATCCTATAAAACCAGCAGCACCTGTTATTAAAATTTTCTTCATTTTGTCAATGTAATAAATGTTTGTAAATTTTAAGTGTTTTATTTGAAATAATTTTATAATCAAAGTTTTTTATTGCGTGATTTCTACAATTAAAACTCATTTTATTAATTGTTTTTTTTTTCTTGGACAACTTTGTTAAAACTTCTGAAAATGATTTAATATCAAATGGTTTAATTAGTCTTCCCAATTTTTTTGAACTAACTATATCAATCAAACCTCCAATTTTAAATGCAACAATCGGAACAGAACATGACATTGCTTCTGATGCAACTTGGCAAAAGGTTTCTGTTCTAGAAGTAACTAAAAGTATATCTAAGTTTGAATAAAATTTTAATAATTCAACTTTTTTTCTTGTTTTAGGATATTGAATTATTTTAATATTTTTTTTTTGCTCAAAATTTAAATTTAATTTTTCTTTAAAATTTTTATCGCCAAGAAAATGAATGGTGGTTTTTGTTTTACTGCTTTGAGAAAATTTTTTAATTATTTTTGAAAATAAATCAAAACCTTTATGATACTGACTTAATCCATCTACACAGAACCCAATATTTAAACTTTTTGACGAATAATTATTATTTTTTTTTTTAAAAAAGTTAGTATCCAAAGTATTTGCTACTTTGAAAGTATTTATTTTTTTAAAATCTTTATTTAAATTTACTCTACTTTTTACCCAAGTTGAAGGTGCTATAAATGTATTAATATTCAGATTTTTTTTTAAATTATAAACTTTATCATCTATATAATTTTCTAAAAAATTTTTTTTTCTATTTTTAATTTCATTATATTCCAAATGAGATGTTGGGAGTATTGGCCACAAATCATGCAAAGTCCAAACAATTGGTAAATCAATTTTATTTATTTCTTTTAAAGAAATTGTGTTTGAAGCAATGTAATGTAAATGAAGTATATCAGGTTTAAACATTGAAATTTTTTTTCTTACATTGGTATTAAAAAAATTAAATGAATGTATTGTCTTAGATTTTATATAGACTGTTTTTCTCAGTACAATTTCAAATAATCTAAAAAAAAAATAATATAATTTATCTAGAATTGAGTCGTTTAATTTTTCAGAATTTAAATTATTTTTATCTATAACAAAGAGTTTTGAACTTATGCCATATTTGTTGAGTGCTATATTAAGCCTACTTGCAGCGATAGAAGCGCCCCCTCTATAATCTGAGAAACAAATATGAGCAACTCTAATTTTCTTTTTTAATTTCATTAATTTTTAAACCAAAAATAATTTATCAATAAATAAGGTTTTTATGTGTTTTGTATTACAATCTAATATATTCTGATCAATATAATAAAATTTTAAGTAAAAAAATGATTATATTCAAAATAGAATTATATTAAAAATTACATATGAACTTTTCAATAATTATTCCTATATTTAATGAAGAGGAAAATATATTAAAGTTAAATTCTGAGATATCTGAAGTAATCAAAGAAAACCAATCTGATAACTTTCAATTAATATATGTTGATGATTGTTCGAAAGATCAAAGCTTTGATGAACTTAAAAAATTGAAAAATAATTTTAAAACTAAAATTATTAGACATCGAATTAATCTTTCTCAATCTGATGCTATTAGAACAGGCATAAATTTTGCTACGTATGAAAATTTTATTTTTTTAGATGGAGATCTACAAAATGATCCTAAGGATATTAATGTGATGCTTCAAGAGTTTAAAAAAGGATATGACATGATAATTGGTGTAAGAAAAAACCGTGAAGATAATTTTTTTTCAAAAAAATTTCCAAGTTACATTGCAAATTATATTGTAAGAAAATTCACCAATTCAAAAGCAAAGGATCACGGTTGCTCTTTAAAGGTTTTGAAAAAGAAAGTTTATGATGTTTCCTCTACATTAGGAGATTTTCACCGGTTACTAGCAGCAGAAGCGTATAATCATGGTTTCAAAATAAAAGAGATTGATGTAAATCACAGAAAGCGACTTCATGGTAAGTCAAATTATGGCTTTGGAAGAATTTTTAAAGTTACTTTGGATATAATTTATTTAGGATTTTCAAAAAACTATAACAGAAGAAGACTTTATTTTTTTGGTCAATTTGGATTAATTTCTTTTCTAATTTCTTTTTTAGTTTTTTTATGGATGCTTTACATAAAATATGTTGAGGGCAGGTCTTTCATTCTTACTCCACTACCAACTCTTGCATCTACATTTTTTTTAATGTCATTAAACTTCATATTAATTGGTATATTGGCACAAATTTTAGATACAAATAAAGAAAAAAAAGATAATAAAAACTTTGTTGAAAATGAAATTGACCTATAACTAAAATAATGTGTGGATATTTTGGTTTTGTTAATTCAGAAAAAAATCTTGATAAAGAATTGTTTAAATTTTTTTTGAATTATAGAGGCCCAGACGAACAAAACA
>CENU01415889.1_pt1 | contig 14288 bp, 13 predicted proteins | sample 361331 | NCBI WGS metagenome assembly CENU01 (sample SAMEA2619766, study PRJEB7988) | marine metagenome | isolation source: saline water (ENVO:00002010), including
CTGAAAAACAAGGGGTCGGCAGTTCGATTCTGCCTCTGGCCACCAATTGCCGTAAAGGTTTTTCCAAAAAACATTAGTGAAATTTCAAAACCGATGTAGAAATCGATGAAGTTAGAATTATCCTATGAGATTTTCAAAAAAAGAAGAATATTTAGGACAAAAAGATAAAAGACTCAAAAAAATAATTGATAAAAATGGTCCTATAGACTTTAAGCCCAATAAAAAAAATCAATTTGATACTCTTGTTGGAATCATAATTTCTCAATTCATATCTACAAAAGCTGCAAATTCTATTTTTAGAAAAATTAAAGAAAGCTTTAATTCAGAATATCTAAATGAAAGACACTTTAAAAACATGGAAATAAGTGAGATAAAAATGTTAGGTTTAAGCATTAACAAAGCTAAAACAATAAAAGAAATCTCCAATTTATATTTAAATAAAAACATTGAAGACTTATCCAATTTAAGTCATAAAGAACTTCATCAAACTTTATTATCAGTTTTTGGAATTGGGCCTTGGTCAGTCAACATGTTTGAAATTTTTAGTATTGGCAAATTAGATGTTTTCTCATCAAAAGATGCAGGACTTAGATTAGCGATGAATAATGCTTCTATGGTAAAACATGAAAGTGACTGGAAAAAATATGATGAATATGCTGAGAAGTGGTCACCTTATAAAACGATAGCTTCTTTACATCTTTGGAAAACTGTTGATTGAATAAAGCCTCTAGTAAGTAGCGATATTTAAAGTTTGTTAATGATCTCGTAGTTAGATTTTAGGCGTGGTAACTAAGATTTCATCTTTATTAAAATATAGCAAGTGAATTATTTTTTAATATATTTTGGTTCAGTTCCTGAGTATTTAAAATATACAGTCAAAGCAATTAAAAGTTCTGACAATAATTCAAAAATATATCTTCTTTCTGATGATCAATTAAATATGGATGGGATTACTAACTTTAATTTAGAAGATATAAAAGGCTCTAAAACCAAAGAAGTCCTTTTATCCAATTATTATAAAAGCCAAATAAATCCACTTTGGAATACTTCAATGGCAAGGATTTTCGCAATAAATGATTTAGCAAATTATCTTAACATCGGTGACGATATTATACATTTTGATGCTGATGTATTGATATATGATGATTTTAATAACTACAAAAATAAATTTGATTTACTAAAAGGACTTCATATTACTCAAACAAATTCAGATGAACTTATTTTTGGGTTTTCTTATATTAACGATATGACTATTTATGAAAAAATTTGTAACGCGATATATAAAAAGCTATTTGGGTCTCAAAATATTGCAGAGAAATCAAATTCAGAAACTAAAAATTTCAATTTTAATGAAATGAGAGTGCTGAGAGAGGTAGAGGCTGAGAATAAAGGATATATTTTTCCAATCACATCAGTACCAACAAAAAAAGAAGATATAATTTTTGATCCACTTGATATTGGTTATTTTTTAGGCGGGCAAGATAAGTATGAAAATGTTCCAACTATAGATTCTAGAAACTATCTCGGCAAATATATTTTAAATGATAAGAGCAATTCAAGGATAGAATTTATTAATAAAAAACCATTCTTAATTTCGCATGGTATTCAGAATAAAATTTTTAATATTCACGTACATAATAAAAAATTAATCAATTATCTCTAAAAGAAAAACTCACTTTACTTTCTTTGTCTATTATTTTGAGCAAATTAATTTTCTTAATTGCAAAAAGTGAAAGTACATCATAATTGTTATATTCATCTTTACTAACATTTAAGGAATACAATCGCTTGTTAGACATTGAAAACAACTGAAAACCTTTTGATTTAAAATAGTTATTTAAATCATCAAAATCATTAAAACTTCTTTTAAAGTAATTATCAAAGCTGAAGACGATTACTTTCGAATCTAGAACTTTTTTTTCTAAATCAAGGTATTCATTTTTACTGAACTCAGTAGTAGACAATACTGAAATATCAAACCTTATATCGTCTGGATACAAGGTATTGCCAATATCGGCAAGATTACCTCCCTCTTCATTTATTTCAAAATAATAAACTTGTTTTAACCCTGCGATATTTTTGTAATCAAAGATAAGGTCTTCATCTTTATTACTAATAATTATTACATTATTGTCATCTGGTATATGTAGGTTCAAGAATAAGTTCTTCAAACTTTGTTGAAAGCTATTGAATGTTAAGTCCTGTTTTTTTCTTGTTTGAAATATATATTTTTTAAAATTGAAAAGTTTACTCATAATCTTAGATAGATTATAGCTTCAGAAAGCAAAATTAAACATTTACCTCTTTTATTTGTGGATAAAAATTATTTAATCTTGCTTATCAGAGCATTTTCCTAACGATATTTATAAATTGCAATAATCCATTTAAGTCCATCAATAAATTTAATTTTCTTGCCTTCGGCATAAGTTCTACCTTTATAAGAAATTGGCGTTTCTTCATAATGGGTTGTTTTCTTCAAGACTTTAGCAAGCAATTCTATCTCGCTTGAAAAACCATTTTTTTCAATTTCAATTTCTTCAATAATTTCCTTTTTAAATAATTTCAAGCAAGTTGCAATATCTGTTATTTTATTTTTGTAAACATATGAAAATAAGAAACTTAAAAATTTATTAGCATAAAGAGTTCTTAAATAGATATTATCTCTAGTTTCATTGCCAATAAATCTTGAACCAATTATAAAATCTAGTTCCTTCAATTTTATAATTTCATATAATTTTTTTACATCCTTAGGTGAGTATTCTAAATCAGCATCAAATACTCCAACAATATCTTTTGTCACATGCTTAAACCCTCCTTTTATTGCACTCCCTTTTCCTGAATTCTTAGAATGGTTTAGTAATTTAATGTATGGATAATCTTCTATAAGTTTTGACGCAATTGACAATGATCTGTCATTTGACCCATCATTAACTAATATTATTTCTGTTACAAAATCCTGAGAAATTAATTGTAAAATAGACTCTTCTAAAGTGTTTTCTTCATTGTAAAAAGGAATTACAAGTGAAATTGTCTTGTCTGAAAACTTCATTTACTAAATTGTACATTAAAAATACATAAGATTTGTAAATCAGGTATATATAAACTAGAGAATTTATAATTTAAAAAAATTTTATTTTTCTTATTTATAATCACTTTATGATTGCGACCTTATATTTTTTAATATTTTTTAGTTTGATTTATTTCCACGGTAGAGGAATTTACTATATCTTTTACAATAACGAAAAAAAAGTTTTTTTAATTCCTATAAATTTATTTTATCCCTTAATTTCTCTTTTTTTTGTCGGAAATTTAACTGTTATATTTAATTTCTTCCTTCCTTCAATAAATATTTTTTTCCAATTTATACTTTTAATTCCATTTATATTTAATTTAAAATCTTTTATTAAATTAAAAGTTTCTTTGTATAAATTCATTCAATTTGTTCTTTTACCAAGCATTTTAGGTTTAAGCAGTCTAACTGTTGGGCTATCCTATGATGCTGGCTCATATCAATTAAGCAATCAGCTTTGGATTAGAGAGGAAAATATTCCAATTGGTTTATTTAATCTAAACTTTAGATATGGTTATTCATCAATAATTGAATATATTTCGGCAAATTTTTGGTTAGAAAATAATTTTATACTTTTACATTTTGTCAATATAATCTTTATTACAGTATTTATTATTCTATTATTTCACTTTCTTATTGAAACCCGCAATCATCTATATAAAAGAATAGCTATATTCATTTTAATTTTTGGATTTTTAGATAATTTTGGTCTCGATGGAGGAAGAAATGGGTTTTTAGACATTGAAGCAGTAACAAAGCAAGATACGCCTTTTGCAATTTTATTTTTGTTAGCTCATGTTTTTTTGATTGAATTGATTAAAAAAAATAAAGCAAGTTCGTTTGAGCTTACTTTTATTTCATTACTTATTTTATTCACTATTCAGATGCGGGTTTTTGGATTGTTGATCTTATTTTTATTATTTTATGTTATTTTAAAACTAAATATTTTTTCAATTAAAACTTTTGTTCTGTTTATACCTTCTTTGTTATTAGGTATCGTATTTTCCTTCAAAAATATACTTATCTCTGGTTGTATGTTCTTCCCAATTGAGCTTCTTTGTTTCGATGCTTTACCATGGTATGCAAAGGGAGAAGCATCTTTAGAAACTATAAGTTTGAATAATTTTCATATTGGATACGATATGGAATCCAACATATATTTGTGGTTTCAAGAATGGCTAACAAAACCAATTAATAAAACAGTTTTCTATAACTTCTGTTTAAGTTTGATAGTTGTTCTAATTTTTAGAAAATTAGTTTATAAAAAATGGCCAACGATAAAAGGTAAAAATTTATTATTTTTATATTTCTATCTTTTTGTTCTATTTACATCATGGATAATTTCAGCTCCAGGTATTCGATTTGGTTTAGGTTTATTTTTGTTATTTATTGTTTATCAAGCCATAAATATAAGTGAATCAACTATAAGATTTAAAATACTTGAAAATAAAATGATTTTAATTATTGGTTTATTGCTTACAACAGCTCTTATGCCTAGGCTTGACAATTATAGAAATTTTATCAATGACCCTTTCAGGGAAGTTGTATTGGAACCCGTTTATCCAGAATATACAATTAATGAAAACTACGGAGTGAGCCCATTAAATGGTGATCTATGTTGGGTCAATCGTAAATGTATTAGATATGGAGATGAAGTTAAAAATCAAAAAATTTACGAAACAAATTTTAGATTTTGGACTTTATTCTTGACATATGAATACAAGTAACTCTATTTAGATCAATGACACTCTTTAAAAATTTTACTTAATTTTACGCAACAAGAGACCGTAGTACTGATAAACGATTTCATAATTTTTCATTATTTCATTTTGCAATATTAGAGTACCTTTACCAGGAATAAATCCATAGCTTTCAATACTGTTATCGGCCTTAAAATGATGATTCATGTATTTCTCAAAAGCTTTTAAGTTAGGAGTATCATCAATTGCAACCAAACATCCTTTTCTTATTCTCTTATCAAGTAATATGAATTCATTAAGACAATGTTCCATTGATGGTTGAGGATTGTTTATATCTAAATCGTAACTGTCTAAATAAATCAAATCTAGATTATTAAAAAATTCTTGATCAAAATTCTCAATAAATTTTAAACTATCTTCTTGACAACTCAATGATCCTTTACTAAATATTGAATTTAAATATTTATTTGCTTCGGACCTTATATCAACTGTGATAAATTTCCCCCGAAATTTATAAATATAAGAATCAAACAATATAGAGCTGTTTGCTCCCCAGTTAGCAGAAGATCCAGTTTCAAAAATATTTACAGCTTTATTTTTAAAGTTTCCGATAGAGAGTTCAAACAGTTCTTTATTCATCTCCCCATATTCTGCTTTAAACTTAAAGTGGTTATCTATTAGGTCTTTATAATTTTTAACAAAATACAAATTTGACATGTATCTAATATGTTTTTGAAATTTATAGATTGATTCAAAATTTTTTAAATAATTTTTAAATATTTCCATTTTTTTTCAAGCCTAAAATTTCGTATTTTAAATGTTTTAAGTCGTACTTAATAGTACTTAAGAAATAAAGCACTTTTTCAGAAGGATTAAGAGATTTAAAATTATTATGCTCTCTTGGAGTCTCAATATTCCAACTTTTTAGAATAAATTTCTTATTAAAAAGCTCATTAAAAAAAATATGTTCACATACTTTGCGTGAATTTTCTTGATCCCATTTGTAAGTATTATCTAGCATTTCAGATTTTGTTATTTTATACATTGCCATACCACCAAAGGCACTCTCGACATCAATTAAATCATTTCGAAAATTATTTGGAGAATATTGTTTTCTGATAATAAAAAAATAATTAATAAAAAAAGAACCAAGAATTAAAGTTTTTTTAAGAACGTCTGCTTTATTGACATCATTGCCATTTACCCAACCCTTTTTTCTTAGTGCAAATATATCGTAATAGTAAGGTATTGAGAAAGGAAATAAAGCATCTATTTCATTATTAATAAAATACTCAAGTAAATTATTGAATTTTTTATTATCCATTAATTTAAATAAATCTATGTCCATATCCATAGGTATAAATATTGAGGACTCTTTAAAGTTTTTTTTGACTTGTTCAAGCCCTTTATTTCTACAATAAACTAACTTTTTAATTCTAGATTGATACTTATCGGATAAATTATCAATTTCTATAAACTCATCAATAGTTTTATCTTGTTCCATTTGTCTACAAAATTCTTTAGTTCCATCATCAGAATCAGAATCGATAATGAATATAGATATTTTATACTTCGAATATGCTTTAAACTCTTTAAGAAAATCAAGATTCTTTTTTAGTGTATTAAAACAATTTTTTGATAAGCCAACAAAATATAAGCTTTTAGTTTCCATCAATAACTTAATGATAACGTTAATAACAACATCTATTGAAAGAAATTTATGACATTATCCTAAGCGATTGTTGCAAAGACATAGCTTTGTGTCATGAATTCTTCTGACTGCCTGTTGGAGTTTCTTTTAAGAACTAAATATTGTCCAAGATTTGAAAACTTAATCAAATGTTTTAATTTATAAAATAATTTATTTTCATTAAACCTGTATCTATTTTCAATATTTTCTTTTGTGTACCAACTTTGAGTCATATGTATGGATTTGTAAAGCACTTCCCCTCCGAGTTCACCACTCTTTAAAATATGAAAGTTTTTATTTTCTAAATTTTTAGTGAGATAGCTAGAAGTAAAGCCACTTGAATAATATATAGGAGCCATATGAACCTTGTTTGATTTTGGACAATTTAAATATAAGATACTTTTTGGTTTTGATAATAATTTCATATTGTTAAAAAAATAATCATGATTCCATATATGTTCTAAAGTTTGAGTACAAATAACTAAGTCAAAAAATTTATTATCTGATATTGAGTTAACCTTATTCAAATCAAAAAACACATCTTCATCCTCGATTCCAAATGTTGTGACATATGTTTGAAACCCCATTTGATTAAGAACTACAATTTCAGCCTGATTAATTCCTCCACCAACCACAGCAATGCTAATTTTTTTTGGTAAATTAAAATCTCCTATTGATTCAAAAAAATTGTTAATAAGTAAATATTTACCATAACTTAAATTAAGAAAGTTATCTTCTATGTAATTGTCAGATTTTTTTTTATTTTTCATGTGTCACCTATCAAGTAGCTTAATATAATTTTTTATTGTCGACTTAATTCAACATGATAAAATTTATTGTGTTTAACTTTAACCAATTAAAAAAATCCTATGATATTAAGGCAAAAAAAATTGCGTATATTGGAGCAAACGAAGGTCAAGAGGTTGAAGATTTGGTTTTGACTTTTAATAATTCAGAAATACATCTTTTTGAGCCTCAGATGAAGCCTTTTAAAAAGTTAATAAAGAAATACGATAATTGGGAAAATCTTAATTTTTATAATTTTGGACTTGGTTCGGAAATAAAAGAAGTTGAATTATATGTAAATAGTAATAATAACAATATGAGTTCTTCTGTTCTAAAGCCTAAAGAGCATTTACGTTATCATCCAGGTGTTGAATTTGGTGGAAAAGAAGTAATAAAAATAGAAAAATTTTCTAATTTAAATATTCAAGATATAAATTTTTTAAATTTAGATGTACAAGGATATGAATTAGAAGTTCTTAAGGGATTTGAAGATTACCTAATGGATGTAGATTATATTATTTGCGAAGTTAACAGAAAAGAACTTTACGAAAATTGTGTATTAGTTGGAGAGTTAGACAAGTATTTGAAGGGCTACAATCTTTTTAGAGTACAAACTAAGTGGTATGAAAAAACAATTCCATGGGGCGATGCTTTTTATATTAGAAAGTCAGAAATTAGTACAGGCACAATAATTTTTGCAACAATAAAAAACTTTATTACAAATATTAAAGGATATTTTTTTACACTTTCAATTTTAAAAAAAATTAATCTAATTTAATTAATTCTTAATTAACAAGATTAATTTAGTTTTGATGTTTTATTAAAAAGCAATATGGTTTTTTTCAATATTTTATTGATGTTCATCATTATCTTTTCACTCTGGGTGAAAATAGATGATTTATAAATATTATTTTGAGATCCTTGTCTAAATATCGTAGGCTCATACCACCATAAATAATCATTATTTTCATTTAAAATTTTGTCAATATAATGACCAATAGGAAGATCATACTCAAAACTTTCTTCATCATGATATTCAAGAAATTTTTTTGAAATTACATAACTATCAGTGCTCCTGCCGTATGTTTTTTTTGTTAGACCGTCTGAATCTCCATGTTGGTGAAGTCCTGAACCGAGAGTGATAAAATTATGTTCGTCTGTAACTTTAGCCAGCATATTTTTTAATTCATCGATAATTTTTTTCTCACTTAATATTTCAAGTCTTTTTTCAAACATAACATCGTCCTCAAAAACAAAACACAACTCATCTTTGCTTTTTTTAAACATTTCCCATGCTAAAAAGTGTTTTTTTATATTGGATATTTTTGGAGCAGATAGAGAGTAAAGTTTATTGAGTTTTTTTATTTCTGTATGTTCTCTATCTAAGTCCTCAACAATAATTATTTCAGTGAACAAATTACTACGTGAAAGGACAGGTATTATTTTTTCTTCAAGATACAAAAGTCGTTCTTTATTTTTTGAATAATGAGATATGTAACATTTCATTTAACTACTCATATCTATATTAAGAACTAAATCTTTTTATTTTCAAAAAGGAATGTTTTTCTAGTCAAACGATAAGTATTAATTAATTCAAAATTATGGTTATTTAAATATTTTGTTACAGGAGCTAGGGGCGATATATAATTTTCGTTATCAGTATCATATTTTTCAAAACCTAAATCTGCTGATATAAATTTTGTATTTATCAGAATATTTTTTGCTCCTTTTAGTACATTTAGCTCATCACCTTCGGCTTCTAACTTAAGTAATTTTATTTTTTTATTTTCAAGTTCTTTTATTTTGTCTAATCTAACTGTTTGTATTTCATCTTCTGAAGTTGCATTGTCAATTAACGATAAGCTGCTGTCGGCATTCTCTTCATTTAAATAAATTACTTTTATTTCGTTTCTATCAAAAAGAGCATAATTACTTTCAACAAGATTTTTTGTATTTAACTTTAAGGCTTTAAAATCTTTTTCACTTGGTTCGAAACCAAAATAATTAAAACTATTATTTACTCTTTTTTTAATACTCAAATATAATTCTCCAATATTTGCTCCACAATCTACAACAATGTCGTTATCTTCAAAATTTATTTGATCTAACATATACTCTTCAAATAGTTTGTTTAGCCTATGTTCAATAGAACCAAGTAAATAAGCACTTCTTTTAGGCTGTGTTAAATATATTTCACCAGTTGAGTCATTAAATTTATATAAATTGTTACTTAATTCGCATCTTAAATTGAAATCATCTTTTGTCATTACTCTTATATAAAAATTAAATAGATATTTAAATTTTGAACTTTTTGTTTGAGAAATTAATTCGAAAATATGATTTTGTATTACTTTTTTTATTTTTTTAAACAACATTATTATCTTGAGTTTAAAGAATTGTTGACATATTTCAATTTAAGATTTATCCAAACATTATCATATAAGTTATGACGGACATAAAAAAAATAGTTTTTTTATTTCTAATAATTCTGATAATAACAATTTTAAATCTTAATAACATTCTCGGAAGCCAACAGTATCAAAATCAGGAAATTAAATCGTGTGAATATTCAACACTAGAAGTATTAAATTATTACGATGAGCAAGGTCTAGATTATCAAGCAAAATATGAATATATAAGCGTTTTTCCAGAACTCAATAATATTAAATGTCTAGGTAAAGCAATCAATATTGATAAAACAGAATCAGGATTAATAATAATTTACACGTCAATTAATAATTTAATAAAAAATTTTATAGTTGTTTCTCTACCCATGCTTCTTTTCTTTTTACTTAACTTAATAAAAATAAATAAAAGTATAAATATTTTTCTACTGTTTGTGCTTTTCCTAAATTTGAATTTTTGGACATATTCAATAGATCTTACTTTTTTAAATATAAAACTAATATTTCTCTTACTTACATATCTGTTTATTTTTCATAAATATAAAAATTTAGACAATGTAAAGATTGAAAAATTTATGTTGCTTATTTCAGTTTTCTTGGGTGTTTTGTATAGCTCATTTGATTTTACAAAAATTCTTCATGCCAACGAATATGGGTATGTCGGGGAATTTTTTAAAGTTCAAAATGAATATAGCTCATACATTGGAAATTTAAGTAATTCCTTTATTTGGGAGGGTATGGTTATATTTCTTGAAACTCTATTTGGTGATAGTTTTATTATTTATTTTAAAATACTAGTTTTTATTTCAACTGCTATATTAATTTTTAAATTATTGGAATTATTTAATGTCTCATTAATTTCTGGATTATTAATTATGTTTATTTACTCCCCAAATTCTCCAGTTGCTGGTGGAGATGTAATGTACGGATGGTTAGAGCCAAGAACGTTGTCTTACTTATTTTTCTTGTCTGGTATATATTTTGCATATAAAGAAAATTTAAATACAAGTTTTATATTTTATACAATTTCTTTCTTATTCCACTTCGGTGTATCAATTGTAAATTTCCCTATTTATTTTTATGTATTATTAAGGAAATTTAAAACTAAAGATATTTTTAAGTATGGATTTTTTTATATTATTGCTTTGAGTCCATTTATATTTAGCCTACTTAGAGAGCAAGGTGTAAAAAATGAAAGTAACACATTTTATTACATTGTTGAAAGAAGTCCCCATCATCTCTACCCATTTATTAGAGAGAACAATGAGATATTAGAATTTAGTAGTCAAGAGTGGTCTACTGGTTTATTATTTTTTTCATTAGTTTTCGTAATTTCTTTTTTAGTTAAAAGGTATCTTAGAGAAAATCAATTTAATGATATTGGCTCGCTAACAATAGCTACTGGGTTAGTTTGTATTGCCAATCTGTTAATCGCTTATTTTTTTCCTTTTTCTAGATATATTCTTCTGCACCCTTTTAGAACTTTTTCAGTATTTACTTTTTTCAGTACGATATTTCTGATTCAGTCAGGAATTACAATTTTTAATAAATATGATTTCGAACTAAAACCTAAAGTCTATTTAATTATTTTATGGATTGTTATTTTTCCTACTTACTTCCTGGATGATTCAAAATATTATTATTCAAATCTTTCTGAATATCAAGCAGCAGAATCAAAATATTATATTAAAAACAAAAACCCTGAAGTTCTAATAATTAATCCATATGCATATACAGCGTTTTGGTCAGGGTTTGAATCTGATTATCAAATACCAACATATTTAATAAGGAAATATACACCTAATAACTTAAGTAAAATGGATATATATCTTGAAAGATTAGACGAATTAGTTAGATTTTACGATGGTGATTGTGACGCGTTAAATCATCTTCCAGATTTTTTATATGTAGACAAAGTCGAAAACAACCCTTGTGGAGAGCTTGTTTATTCAGAATATAATTTTTATATTTATGAGAAAATTAATTAATGTTGTAATATTATCAACCTAATATTGCGTAACTATAAGTTATAATTTATTTAGGTCAAATGGTTATTATATAATTATATATAATTTGATAGTTCGATTCTATCTCTGACCACATGTCAAAAATCTTAATTACTGGCGGTTTAGGATATATAGGAACTGCACTAACTAATCTCTATTTAAATAATCTTGAGGATGATATTACAATTATCGATAAAAAAAGAGACCCCCTAAGAGAAAACCAATTTCAGAATAACAATATTGAATTTATAGAAATTGACATTCTGAATAAGAAAGAGCTGAGAAAAATAGTTTCAAATTCAAATATTATATATCATCTTGCAGGAGTAACTGATGTGCCAAGATTAAAAAACGATAATGTTGATATGAAAAATGAAGAAATTTACCAAATAGGGGTTAATGGAACAAGGAATATACTTGAAACAGCCTCAAGGGATGCAAAAATTATTTTTCCCTCAACGCATGTAGTCTTTGAGGGGCTTGAAAAGGTAAAGTTAGAAATTTCTGAAGAAGAATCAACACAACCTCTCCTTACTTATGCAGAAACAAAAGTTACAAATGAAAATGAAATAAAAGATTCAGATCTTAATTATGTAATACTACGCCTAGGCTCCGTCCACGGTTTTGTTGCTAACTCTACGAGGTTAAATATAATGCCAAATATATTTTCAAAAATTGCTGCTGAAAAAGGAGAAATTAATCTTCATGGTGGAGGTAAACAGTTAAAAAGTTTAGTCTCAGTATTTGACGTAGCTGCTGCATTAAAATATACGGCTGAAAATAATGAATTACAAAAGGAATTATTTCATTGTGTTTCAGAGAATATTTTAGTTAAAGATGTAGCTAAAATTTGTAAGACAATAGTAGATGAAGTCAAAATTAATATTTCAAATGAAAAAGTACCAAATCAAGGATATGGCTTAAGCAGTAAAAAGCTTATGGCAACTGGTTTTAATTTTAAAGTACTATTACTGGAGTCAATTACAGAGATGATTAATGAGTGGAAAAATGGAAAATAATTTTGAAAATTTAGAATTTAATGAATTTATAAATGAAGGAAAAGATCCATTTATTGATCATAGAGGATCAATAATAAATTATTATCTAGACAATAAAGTTAACCAAATCGGCTTGATTGATTCAAAAAGAGGAACCGTAAGAGGCAACCATTATCATCCTGAGCAACTACAATCATGTATTTTAATTAAAGGCTCTTATATAAGCGTTACTAAAAATTTGAAAGATGATAACGCTGTTATTGAATCTAGATTGGTCAAGGAAGGAGAAATATCAATAATAAAACCAAATATTGCACATACGATGGTATTTATTCAAGACTCGGTATTTATAAATTTAGTTGACGGAGAAAGAGAGCATGAAAATTATGGAGAAACGCATACATTTCCAATAGAAATTGTTGATAATTTTTTGGCAGAAAATATTGTAGAATGCTACAAAGATGATTGCAGAGTTTGCGATTCTAGAAATTTAGTTCTTATTCATTCATTTGGTTTAAGTCCATTAGCGAACAATTTAGTTAAAAATAAAACAAGTAAAGCTACAACCTACCCTCTAGAGTTAAATTACTGCAAAGATTGTAATAATATCCAGCTGAATGTTGTTGTTAATCCCAATATATTGTTTGATAAATATCTCTATACATCATCAACCAGTCAATCTTTTGTGAACCATTTCGAAGAATTAGCATATGATTTAATAAAAGAGTTTAATTTAGACAAAGAATCAACTGTAGTTGATATTGGAAGCAATGATGGTATATTTCTTAAGCCTTTAATTGAAAAAAACATAAAATCTATTGGGGTTGAACCAGCAGTAAATTTAGCCAAAGATGCTAACCAAAACAATTTGGAAACTATAAATTCATACTTTGACAAAGAAGTTGTTGAAAGCATAATTCAAAAATATGGACAAGTTGATGTAGTTACAGCATTTAATGTTTTTGCTCATTCTGATAAATTAAAACAAATTGCAAATGACGCTTTCGATCTCTTAAAAGAAAATGGAGTTTTTATAATTGAGGTGCAGTCACTTGCAGAAATGGTAGAGAAAAATTTATTCGACAACGTTTATCATGAACATGTTAATTATTGGAGCCTTACTAACCTAGTTCACTTTTTTGAAAATTTAAATCTATATGTTAACAATTTTCAAAAAGTTGAAACTCATGGAGGATCATTAAGATTGTTTGTATCAAAAAAAAAGAAAATCAATGCTTCTGTTTCTGAATATATAAAACATGAAGAAAAATTAGGTTTAAATAAGTTAGAAACTTTCTATAATTTCTCAAACAAAATAATCGAGCAAAAGAATAATGCTATGGAAAATCTAATTAGACTCAAAGAATCTGGTAAGAAAATAATTTTTTACGGAGCACCAGCTAAAGCAACAACATTATTAAATTATTATGGAATTAATTCGGAATTAGTAGAATTTACCATCGAAGATAATCCGTTAAAAGTTGGAAAATATATTCCAAATACAAATATAGAGATTATTGACAAAGAAAGAGCTATAAAATTAAATCCAGATGTAATAATTGTTTTAGCTTGGAACTTCTACGAAGTAATAAAAAATCAAAATTTGGATTTTTTTCCTGACGCTGAGTTTAAA
>CENU01204247.1_pt1 | contig 14247 bp, 11 predicted proteins | sample 361331 | NCBI WGS metagenome assembly CENU01 (sample SAMEA2619766, study PRJEB7988) | marine metagenome | isolation source: saline water (ENVO:00002010), including
ATTGGTCGGGGGTTCGAATCCTCCCTGGCGCGCCAATTTCTTTAGATTCCTATGCTCTTATACGAGTTAACCAACTTTTGAATGGAATAGATGTAAGCGGTTGTTCTTAGTGAGGGGTAATTATTTGTATTCCATATTTCACTCATATTTTCATAAGCTTCAGTCATCATGTCTTCAAGCCCAGATCGGACAAGGTCTATTTCAGAACTACCAGCATTAAATATCGATTTTTCTCGCTGAGAGACCCTCGATCCAGTGGTATTTTCAATAATATTAATCAAAGAAGCATTCTCATATTGTTTTCTTCTTTTTTCCATTCTGCCAAATCTCATATGTGATAGGTTTCTTACCCATTCAAAGTAACTGACTGCAACACCACCAGCATTCGCGTAAAGATCTGGGATGATTAAAACCCCTTTTTTATTTAAGTAGTAATCTGCTCTTGATGTTAAAGGGCCATTGGCACCTTCGCAGATAATTTTTGCATTAAGCAAGTTATGGTTTTCTTCAGTAACAGTTCCTTCTTGTGCTGCAGGTATAAAAATATCACATTCGGCAGCAAAAACTTCTTCTTTAGATTTTAGTTGTTTAGGGTTGGGGAAATCTTCTTTTTGTCTTGATTCAGCCATCCATGATTTGATCAAATCTAGATCGAGGCCTTTAGGATCATAAAAAGCTATGTCCTTTTCAATAATTCCAATAATACTACACCCATACTCTTTTAGACATCCTGCTGCGTGGAAACCCACCTTACCGAGACCCTCAACAATTATTTTCTGTGAGCTGAGTTTTCCCTTAATAGCAGATTTCTTAACATCCTTACTATTAAAGAAAGCATTTAGAGCATAAAAAATTCCTCTACCAGTTGCTTCGGTTCTACCATTGACACCTCCCATTCCAATAGGTTTACCAGTAACGCAAGCAAATGCGTTTATTTCATGAGGGTTTAGCCTTCTATATTCATCAGCTATCCATGCCATCTCTCGTTCACTTGTACCCATATCAGGAGCGGGAACATTTAAGCTAGGTGAGATTAATCCTCTTTTTGATAACTCTTCAGTAAAACGTCTTGTGATTTTTTCTAAATCTTCCTCATCGTATTTTTTTGGATTTATTTTTAAGCCTCCCTTTGAGCCTCCAAAAGGAACATCAACTACAGCATTTTTATATGTCATTAAGGCTGCCATAGCTTCAATTTCCGATGCAGTTACGTTTGGAGCATATCTTATACCACCCTTTACAGGTTCTAAGTGTTCTGAATGAACAGCCCTGTAGCCAGTAAATACCTCGATTCCTTTTTTTAGTTTTACCCCAAACCTTACTGTATATGTATTGTTGCAAGATCGTATTTGCTTTGCTAAACCTGGCTCAATGCCAAGTAGATCTACGGCATTATCGAACATCTTAGTAATGCTCTTTAAAAATAGATTATTTACCCCCATGTTATTACCCCTTGTTGGTGATAATGATATAATTTTTTTTTCTAAAACACACGAAAAAATGGTGGGCGTAGCTCAGTTGGTTAGAGCGCCGGTTTGTGGCACCGGAGGTCGAGGGTTCAACCCCCTTCGTCCACCCCAATTTACATCATGTTTTCAGAAAAGAAACCCAAGTTTCATCAAATAATTAAGAAGTTTTGAGATTTTAGCTGATATATTGATTTATATATAATCTGCACTATATTAGAAGTATGTTTGAAAATAATTTAGTACCAATGGTTGTTGAGCAATCATCTCGCGGTGAAAGGGCATTTGATATATTTTCCAGACTTCTTAAGGACAGGATAATTTTTATTGTTGGCGGAATTGATGACTACGTCGCTAATCTGGTTGTGGCTCAATTGCTTTTCCTTGAGTCTGAGGATCCAAAAAAAGATATTTATTTATACATTAATTCTCCTGGAGGGGTCATCACATCTGGTCTTTCTATTTTAGATACAATGAATTATCTAAAATGTGATGTTTCAACAGTTTGTTTCGGCCAGGCGGCGAGCATGGGCGCTGTACTTTTAGCGGCCGGTAAGAAAGAAAAAAGGTTTGTGTTGCCAAATAGTAGAGTAATGATACACCAACCACTCGGGGGGGCACGGGGACAAGAAACGGATATTCAAATCCAAGCAAAAGAAATAAAGACTCTTAGAGAAAGATTAAATGGTATCTTGGCTAACTGCTCTGGTCAGTCGATTAAGAAAATTGAAAAAGATACTGAACGTGACTTTTTCATGGATGCTCAAGCTGCAATTAAATACGGTCTGGCGGATAAGGTATTAGAAAAAAGGTAAAGATGGAGATTGAAAAATCTAAATTAAATTGTTCTTTTTGTGGAAAGGATCAAGCAAAAGTAAAAAAGCTGATTGCTGGACCTAATATCTATATTTGCAATGAATGTATAGATCTATGCAATGACATACTCTTAGAAGAGGATTTACAAGAATCAAAGTATGAAACAAAGGATGTTAAGCCAAAAGAAATTTTTAAATATCTCGACCAGATTATAGTAGGCCAGAACGAGGCAAAAAGGCGTTTATCTGTTGCTGTTTATAATCACTATAAAAGAATTAATACCAAAGATGATCCGGAAGTAGAAGTACAGAAGAGCAATGTTTTATTACTGGGCCCAACAGGCTGTGGAAAAACATTACTGGCTCAAACTTTGGCAAAATTTCTTGATGTCCCTTTTGCTATCGCTGATGCAACCTCTTTAACCGAGGCCGGATACGTCGGCGAAGATGTAGAAAATATAATCCAAAAGCTTTTGATCAATGCAGATTACGACATCACTAGAGCACAAAAAGGAATCATTTATATCGATGAAATCGATAAGATTTCCAAAAAAGGAGAGAACGTTTCAATAACGAGAGATGTCTCGGGTGAAGGAGTCCAACAAGCACTACTAAAAATTATTGAAGGAACTACTGCTTCTATACCTCCACAGGGAGGAAGAAAACATCCCCAACAAGAATTCTTACAAGTGGATACAAAAGATATTCTATTTATTTGTGGTGGAGCTTTTAATGGCCTAGAGTCTCAAATTCAATCAAGACTTTCAAACAACGCAATTGGTTTCAACTCTGAGATCATTGATAAGGACAACATAGATAAAGGGAAAATGTTTAAAGAGGCTAAATCACAAGATTTAATTAAATATGGAATTATTCCTGAATTCATTGGCAGGTTTCCTGTGGTTGCAGCTCTTGAAGAATTATCTGAAGAAGATCTGGTAAAAGTAATGTCAGAGACAAAAAATTCTATCAGTGACCAATTTAAATACTTGTTTGAATTGGATGGCATTAAACTTGAATTTACCGCGGATGCTTTTAAAGCAATTGCAGAAGAAGCTAAGAAAAGCGCCTCAGGAGCTAGAGCACTCAGAGCAATTTTTGAAGATATTCTTCAGGATTCGATGTTTGAGTTACCATCATCAAGCTCCCCAGTTGAGAAGATTGTCATTGACAAAAATGTCGTTCTGAATAGGGAAAACCCTCTCAAATTAATGGCAAAAAAAATTGCAAATTAAATGTCAGAAGAAATTAAGGTCACTGTAAAGATGCCTATGATCCCCTTGAGGGATGTAGTGATTTTCCCTAATACAGTTTCTACATTATTTGTTGGTAGGGAAAAATCTATTTTCTCATTAGAGGATGCTCTGAGAACAAATAAGAAAATATTTTTAGTTGCTCAAAACTCGCCCTCAAATGAAGAGCCAACCATTGCAGATCTACCAAAAGTTGGCACCATTTCAACTTTACTTCAAATGATTAAGCTACCGGACGGTACTGTGAAGATTTTAGTAGAAGGCTTACAAAGAGCAACTTTAAATGATGTTTCAATTGATAAAGGTTATTTTGCAGAGATTATTAAAATTGATGAAACAACTGAGGATTCAAAGTATGAAAGAGATTTGCTCGGTACAATAAAGAATCAATTCACTGAATTTGTTTCGGTTTCAAAAAAAGTATCTGTTGAGGTAATTAATCAGGTTCAATCAATGGCCAACCTTGCCAAGGTAATAGATGTCATATCTTCAAATATTCATTTATCAATAAAAGATAAGCAAGAAATTCTTGAACAAGAAAAGGTTATAACGAGAGGTGAATTCTTATCGAGCTTGATTGAATCTCAGATTGATTTGATGGAAGTTGAACAAAGAATAAGAGGTCGCGTCAGAAAACAGATGGAGAAGTCGCAAAAAGAGTATTTCTTAAATGAGCAAATTAAAGCTGCGCAAAAAGAACTTGGAGAAATAGGAGACGAAAAAAATGAGCTTGAAGAGCTTCAGTCTAAGATTGAAGAGACCAAAATTTCAAAAGAAGCTTTGGAAAAAATAAACACAGAGTTTTCCAAGCTTAAACAAATGTCTCCAATGTCAGCAGAGGCAACTGTAGTAAGAACTTTTATTGAAACACTGCTTGAAGTGCCTTGGCACAAAACTACAAAAATCAATGTAGATCTTAAAAAAGCCAAAGACATTCTTGATGAAGATCACTATGGGCTGAAAGAGGTTAAAGAGAGAATCCTTGAATATCTGGCTGTTCAAAAAAGAGTAAAAAAAATGAAAGCACCAGTGCTTTGTTTTGTTGGTCCTCCTGGTGTTGGAAAAACATCCCTTGGCGAATCAATAGCTAGGTCGGTTAACAGAAATTTTGTTAGATTGTCTCTTGGTGGGGTGCGTGATGAAGCAGAGATAAGAGGGCACAGAAAAACTTATATTGGTTCTATGCCCGGTAAGATAATTCAAAAATTGACAAAAACAAAAGTAAAAAATCCATTATTCCTTCTGGATGAAATTGATAAAGTGGGAATGGATCATCGTGGTGACCCAAGTTCAGCTTTGTTGGAGGTATTAGATCCTGAACAAAATAATACCTTTAATGATCATTATTTAGAGGTAGATTATGACCTTTCGGAGGTAATGTTTATTTGCACAGCTAATTCATTAAATATACCTCCACCTTTATTAGACAGAATGGAAATTATTAGATTGCCTGGCTATATCGAAGATGAAAAATTAAATATTGCAAAAAACTATCTGGTTCCACGCAATCTAGAAAAAAATGGTTTGAATGAAAAAGAAGTATCCTTCAGTGTTAATTCAATTTTGAAAGTTATTAGAAACTATACTCGCGAAGCTGGAGTCCGTGATTTAGACAGACAAATTAATAAAATTTGTCGAAAAAAAGTTAAAGAAATTTCACTGGATCAGCCTTCATCAGTCAAGATTGACAACAGAGCTATTCGAAATATTTTGGGGCCGGAGCCGTACAAATTTGGTCTATTCGATGCAGAGGATTCAAAAGGGCAGGTAAATGGCCTAGCTTGGACATCTGTTGGAGGTGAATTATTAAAAATCGAAGCAGCAGTCATTGCGGGAAAAGGAAGAATAATCAAAACAGGCTCACTGGGCGATGTGATGCAGGAATCAATTCAAGCAGCGTTGACGGTTACTAAAAATATTGCGCTTTCAAAAAAAATAGAAAAGGATTTTTTTGAAAAGCATGATATCCATATTCACGTGCCAGAGGGAGCTACTCCGAAGGACGGCCCAAGTGCAGGCATCACAATGTGTGTTGCGATAGCGTCTGTTGTGCTTGATAAATCAATTAAATCCAATTTGGCAATGACTGGAGAAATTACTCTAGCTGGTAAAGTTTTAAAGATTGGTGGCCTCAAAGAGAAACTCATTGCTGCAAAAAGAAGTGGCATTACCAATGTAATTATTCCAAAAGAGAATGTTGGTGATCTTGAGGAAATTGAATCAAATGTGCTTAAAAACCTAAATATTAAGCCAGTAGAAAATATCTCCGAAGTCTTGAAAGAGGCCCTAATTTAATGCATTCAGACCATCTAAAGTCAAGAAATACTTAGAGAATAAAGTTTATTTATTTGTCGCATTTTGCTTGATTTATTAATTTTAAAGCACTAATGTAATCAAAAGCCTTTCTATAAAGGCATTATGAGGAGATTTTATGAATAAGGCTGATTTAATTGATGTTGTTGCCAGTGAAACTGGTAGCACAAAAGTTGACGCTGCTAAAGCATTAGATGCTGTCGTGAATGCTGTGACAGGTGCACTTGCAAAAGGTGACTCTGTATCACTGGTAGGCTTTGGAACCTTTTCTGTAAGACAGAGAGCTGCAAGAGAGGGAATTAACCCACAGAACCCTTCCCAGAAGATTCAAATACCTGCAGCAACTGTTCCTGTATTTAAAGCAGGAAAAGCATTAAAAGCTTCAGTAAACTAATAATTAACTGATTTGATCAGTTTCTTACGGGATAGGCTACAAGGAATTGTAGCCTTTTCTTTTCTAGGCATAGTTGCCCTAACATTTATGTTTTTGGGGCTGCCTACTTTTACCCAAAATTTCAATACCAATGATTACGCCCAAGTCGGCGAATATGGTATCTCTCAATCAGAATATTTTCGTACTAGAAACATAGTTGAAGAAAACATAAGAGAGCAATTTGGCCAACAGATTGACCTTGCTCCATTGAATGATTTTATTGATCAGCGAGCAAGAAGCTCTCTCATTGAAAAATATACATTAGTTAAGTTCTTTGATGAGCTTGGTTTAGAGATACCCAGCAGTTATCTTGAAAATGAACTGGCAAAAAATGAAGTTTTTCAAGTAGATGGCCAGTTCAATCAAGATGCGTTTAAAAATTATTTAATTAACTTCAATTTATCTAAAGATGATTTGGTTAATGACTTTGCATCAGATCTAAAATTAAATTTGACTGTTGCTCTTTTGAATTCAACCGCCAATATTTTTAACAGCTCATTAGATCAATACCTTGAACTGCTAACCGAGAGACGTTCCATTCAATTTTTTGAATTAAGCAAAGATAACGTCATTAAAGAATTTGATGTCTCACAAGACGAGCTTAATACTTTTTACCAAAGTAATTTAGATTTTTATCAAGTTCCTGAGAAAAGAACTTTTGCCACAATTAAATTTTCAAAAGAAAATTTAGCCATAGAAGTCAGTGATGAAGAATTAGATCAAGCGTATGAATCATACTTGCAAACAATTCCGGCTGGTGAAAAAAGAGTTTCTCATCTGATGGTTATCTCAGATAACTATGAAACAAACCAAGAATTTACAGAAAAAGTTAACTCAATAGAAACGGTATTAACTGCTAATAATTTTGAAGACTATGTTGTTACCGATTCAGAAGATGAAGGCACGCTAGATATTGGTGGTGATCTTGGTTTTACAGATGGCCAAATATTTCCAGCTGAGTTTGAGCAAGTTATTGCTAGCTTAGATGTAAATGCAGTTTCAAAAGCAGTTTTTTATGAAGGCAATGCTCACTTTTTAAAAGTAACCGAAATAGACGAACCCATTGTGCTTAGCTTTGATGAAAAAGCACAAGATCTTAGAGATGAATTGGAGGATATCAAGTTTGAAGATTTATCTTTAAGCATTTTAAGTAATTTATCGGGATCATCTCTTGAGCTAGCAGAAGCTGAAAATGTATATGGGATCTCATCTGAATTATTAACAGACATTTCTTTTGGAGACAATGGTCTATCGGCTGGAGATCAATCCACAGTGTTTACTGCAGCATTAAAGCAATGGACAGATCCAATTGAAGAGAGACAAGATAGTTTTAAAATTGCTTATGTCGTCTCTTTAATGCCTGCCAAAACAATTCCACTTGAAAGTGTGCTTGAAGAAGTAAGAGGTGTGGTAGTAGATCAAAAAAGAAACGAATATTTAGAAGAAGTCTTTGCTGACGATGGCTTAAGTTTCGATGAAGCTGGACTTAAAGAGCTATATGCCATTGATAATTTTAAGATAGAGGAGTTTAAAAATATTAATAGAACCACCTCTTTACTTGCAAACGACCTGGTCAATTTAGTTTTTAATGAGCCTATGGTTGGCACGGTTGAAAAGCAACTTCTTGGCGATAAGCTTTTTGTCTTCAGTGTGCTAGCCAGAAACCAAGGAGATAAAAGCTCTGTTCCCGTAGAAGATCTTGAAGCTATTAAAAATGAATCGCGCTCTAGTCAATTACAGTCTGTATTTAATACACTAAGACTGGAGTATGGTTATGATGATAAATATTCTGTAAATACCATCATTGCTAATCAAACTTCATAGCCTGGATATTGTATCCACCATCGACATAAATAGTTTGACCAGTTATACCGCTCGACATATCACTTAACAAGAAAGTTGCTGTATCGCCAACCTCTTTGGCTGTAATGTTGCGTCTCAATGGTGTTTCAGAGCCATGTTTGTTAAGCATGGATTTGAAGCCTTTTATTCCTGATGCTGCCAGGGTTTTTATGGGACCTGCAGATATCGAATTTACTCTTATACCCTTTGAGCCTAATGTTGCTGAGAAATATCTAACGCTTGCCTCTAGACTTGCTTTTGCCATGCCCATAACATTGTAATTAGGTGTAGCTTCTTGAGACCCAACATAGGTCAACGTTAGTGCGGAAGCATTTTCAGAAAAAAATGGCACAGCTTCTTTAATAAGCCCAGCAAAACTGTACGAGCTTATATCGTGCGTAATAGCAAAACCTTCTCTAGTGATACAGTCTTCAATATTTCCAGCAATCTGATCAGAGGGAGCGAAACCTACTGAGTGAACAATACCATCAATTTCACCCCATTCTTCTGCAAAAAAATTAACCAAACCTTTAATTTCTTTATCCGAACTTAGGTCGCATTTAAAGGTGAGGCCTCCTCCATTATTGGAAGAAAATTCATTGATAAATTTTTCGAATCTTTCATTCTGATAGCTGTAACCTACTATCGCACCATGTTCATGCAAAGAAGCTGCAATTGCTGCTGCAATAGAATATTTATTTGCTAAACCTACTATGAGAACTTTTTTGCCGTTTACCATACTCGCATTATAGAGGATTATTTTTTTTACAGAAAATTTTTTAAGTTTATGTAAAAATATAAAAAAATAAAAATTTGACCAAAATGTCTATAAATCGTTATTTTATGACATAAATGTGACATTTTTGTGACAAAAAATTGTCAATTTCTGCCAAAAAAGCGATGATATAAGCAGTGTTAACTTTTAAGAGGTAAATTATATGAATATATTAAGATTTTTACTGAGCCTTGTTCTTCTGGTTTCCATCAATAGCTATTTAGCAGCACAAGAGGCTGAAGAAGAATCAGTTGAAGAAGTGGTTGTTACGGGATCTCGTATTGCAACCAGTGAGTTCGAAGGCGCTCAACCTGTTTTGGTGATTGATCAAGAAGATATCCAAAAAACAGGTGAAATGTCAATCTCAGATGTTCTGAGAGAGACACCAATAAATACATACGGTTCTTTTTATGAAAGATCCGGTAGCTCTGCTGGTTCTCAGTCTACATTGGCTTTAAGAGGTTTAGGTAGTTCAAGAACATTAGTTCTTATTGATGGCAAAAGGTTGCCAGGTTCTCCAAAATTAGGTGGTGATTCTGCTAACTTAAATCTTATACCTACAGCAGCTATCGAAAGAGTGGAAATTTTAGCTGATGGCGCATCAGCTGTTTATGGTTCTGATGCTATTGGTGGTGTTGTGAATGTTATCACTAAAAAAGGATTTGATGGTATGAGTTTCTCAGGAACATTATCTTCACCAGAGCAACCTGGTGGTGGTGAAGAAACCTTCTCATTCGTTGGTGGTATGACCAATGATAATTCTCAAGTTACATTTACTTATGAGCACCAAGAAAGAGGAATTATCTTTCTAGGTGATAGGCCATATGATGCAGGACGAGCACCTACAGATGGTGATTACTCATCATCATTTAACGTTTCCACATATGCTTACAACTACAGATTGCTAGATGACTGGACAGCTCCAGACGGACGTGTATTTAAAGAGGGCACGTACTTTCCTGATGCATCTTGTGCAGGCGACTCAAGATTTGTTGAAAATGGCGCCACCTATACATGGGGTAACAGCCCAACAGATGGAGTGAAAAATACTGTATGTCTCTATGATTATACAAAGATTATGGCGCAAAATGCTGGTAAGAAATTTGATGCTTTTACAGTTAATACAAGCACAAATCTAGGGTGGTCTAACTTTTACTCAAGAATAGTAACATCTAGAAACGAAGCATATGGTAGATATGCTCCTCCAGCAGCTTTTGTAAGCACATTCCCTGCAGGTATTGGAGAAGTAAGAATTCCAGCTTCCGATGGTTTTGCTGAAACTACAGCCGTGCTTGGAGTGGATGCTCAGCTAAGAAAAAGATTTATCGAAATTGGCCCTCGAGAAAGTTTCTGGACAGACTGGACAGCAGATGCTGTCGCTGGTTTTAACGGTACATTCAATGGCCTAGACTGGGACGTATCTTTGCAGTACAACAAAACAGATTACGATGATTATGATTGTTGCTATCTGCAAACTCCTGAGTTTGTTGCCGTCAGTGCTGGCATCCAAGCAGATGGTATATATAACGGATGGACAAGTCCATTTGATCCAGAAGCTGTAGCTTACTACACAGCTTCCCCAACTGAGACTGCGACCAGTGACTTCAGAAACCTTTCAATGAGTGTAACTGGAGAACTATTCCCAGGCACACAATTTGCTGCTGGCTATGAAAGTGCCAATTTCACCTACCAAAACCTTTATGATAAGCAGAGTGAAGCAGGTAACGTTGGTGGTTCATCTGGTAACTCTGACTCTGGAGCCAGAGACTATACAGCTATATATTTTGAAACTTCTACAAGCCTTCTAGATGGTAGAGGTGAAGTTCAATTGGCTGGAAGACAGGATGATTACTCTGATTTTGGTTCAAACTTCTCATATACAGTGAAAGGTTTATTTTCTGTCATGGAAAATCTTACTGTAAGAGCTTCACTAGGAACAGGTTTTAAAGCACCTGGCCTGGGTTCTATGTTTGGAGCTACATCCTACAGCGCTGAATATCATGTTGATTATTTATACTGTGAAGCTAATGGCATTGCTAGAGCAGATTGCCAAGAAAATCAGGTAAATACTTATATCGCTTCAAACCCAAATCTTGGTCCTGAAGAGTCAGAATCAATGAATTTTGGTGTCATTTATGATTTTGAATTATTTGGAAATCATTCGGTTGCTCTTGATATTTTTGAGACAACTGTGAGCGGCATTATTACTTCAATAGAGGTTCAAGATATTATAGATGCAACAGTACTAGGAAAAGCAGATCAATTAAGTAGCCAAGGCGCTTACTGCACAAGAACTGGAAGTGCTACTGGTCCATTGGAAGAATGTTTTATCAACCCAATCAATGGTAATGATATTTCTGTTGGAGGTTTTGATGTCAAATGGCAAGGAACATTTAACACTCCAGTCGGAGATGTTGATACTGGTCTTGTTTATACACAAATGACAAAAAATGAAGCAGAAGCTTTCTTTAATGGTCCTGTTGTGGATTACGTTGGACTTCCAAGTTCACCAGAATTCAGATATAAGTTTGATGTTGGCTACAATCTACCAATGCTTCAAAATCTTAGATTAGGTGTTGAGTATGAATACATTGATAGCTATGCAAATAATACGGATGCTGATTACAACCCAGTAGGTGAAGTTGATTCATGGACACAAGTTAACTTAAGAGCAAATTATCAAATGCTTGATAACGTTGGCTTAAGGTTAGTGGTAAGAAACTTAGATAATGCTGATCCAGTATTTTTCACTAATGGCACATATGATCGATTCTTGCACAATAATTACGGAAGAGTCGTAATCTTTGGGTTCAACGTATCCTACTAAGATTGTTGTTATTATTTAAGGGAGGCTTTTGCCTCCCTTTTTTTACTAAAAATTATCTTTTCTAATACGCAGTTCTTTAAAACTTTCTTCAGGTGAAAGATGTTTCAGGTCACTAGGAGTTTTTTGCATAAGAAATAAGTTAATTTTCTTTTCAATCTCAATAGAAGAGGGCAAAGATATTTCTCCTTTATTTAGCTTTACTTCAACATTTTTTTTGTAGTTGCTTATTTCCTCATCAGAAATTTGCTGCTCTGCGAAAGCTAAGTTTGCAAGGGTATACTCATGTGTGCAGTAGACTTCAGTATCGTTTGGTAATCGAACAAGCTTTTGCAAAGAATTAAAAAGTTGCTGATACGTGCCTTCAAACAATCTGCCACAACCTCCTGAAAAAAGAGTATCACCACAAAAAAGCACGTTTTTTTCATGACAATGGAAACTTATATGGTCGAGTGTATGACCTGGTGTTTCAATAACATTAAACTCATAGCCCAAAGTAGAAAATTGATCATTCTCTATTAATGCCACATCAATTCCTTCAATAGCCAAGTTATCTGGACCATACACATTACCTTGCATGACTTTTTTTAGTTCTTTTACACCACCAGTGTGATCATAGTGGTGGTGTGTTATTAAAATATCCTCTAGTTCAAGATTCCTGTTTTGTAATACGTTTAATACAGCATTCGCGTCGCCAGGGTCGATAACAGAAATTTTGCCTTCTTTTTCAATAGACCAAATATAATTATCTATGAATGCAGGGATGTGAAAAATTTTCATTACTTTATAATTTACTTCAATGAGTATAAAAGTATATACAGATGGTGCCTGTAGACGCAATCCTGGTCCAGGAGGTTGGGGCGTTTATATCATTAATGGCAATCAAACAGAGGAACTTTACGCTGGTGACCCTTCTACAACCAACAATAAAATGGAAATGCAGGCTGCAATCAGCGCCCTAATGCATTTAAAGAACACCAACTCATCTATAGAGCTTTACACAGATTCAAACTATTTAAGACAGGGCATAACAGAATGGATCTATAATTGGAAAAAAAATAACTGGCGCACTTCATCCAAGAAGCCGGTGGCTAATAGGGAATTATGGATTGAACTGGATAAGCTTAACAGTCAGATGAACGTAAATTGGAATTGGGTTAAAGGACATGCAGGTGATCCAGGCAATGAAAAAGCGGATGAATTAGCAAACAAAGGAGCAGATAGTGTCAGCTAGGATAGTAACTTTTGATACAGAAACAACAGGACTAGACTACAAGTCTGGTGATAGAGTTATTGAGATTGGATTGGTTGAAATTATTGGCAGAGAAAAAAGTAAGAAAACTTTTCAGACATACTTAAACCCTGAAGGAAAAGAAATTAGCGAAGGAGCTAAAGCCATTACAAATATTTCCGATAGTGACTTAGTAAATGCACCAAAGTTTGCAGAAGTGGTAGATGATTTTATTGATTTCATCAAAGGTGCTGAGGTAGTTATTCATAATGCAGAATTCGATGTTGGCTTCATTAACAATGAGTTAAAAATCATTGGCCACTCTATCAAAGACATTAGAGATATTTGTACAGTTTTTGATACATTAATTCATGCTAGGAAGGTTTATCCAGGTCAAAAGAATTCTCTTGACGCGCTATCAAATAGATTGGATGTAATTGGTTACGATAGACAATTTCATGGCGCATTGCTCGATGCGCAGATATTGGCAGATGTTTACTTAAATCTAACTGGTGGACAAGTGAAGCTTGAGTTAAGCTCTGAACATAAAGAAGTTGAGAATAATATATCTACAGATACAGACATAGAATTTAATGTCAAAAAATTTACAGCGAAAGGTGAGGATCTATCTAGTCATCAAAAAATATTATTGGCAATGTCAGAAAAGAGTGGGGAGAAAATAAATTGGTAAAAACAAGGTTTGCTCCTAGCCCAACAGGTTATTTGCATATAGGAGGTGTCAGAACAGCTCTCTTTAATTATATTTATGCTAGAAAGCACAAAGGGCAATTTCTTGTCAGAATTGAAGATACCGATGCCGAACGCTCGAAAGAGGAATTCGTTACTGCAATACTTGATGGATTGGATTGGCTAAATCTGTCTCCAGATGTAGAACCAATCAAACAAAGCACAAGGTATGGCATCTATAAAAAGAATGCCCTTGAACTCCTTAACAATGGTTCAGCTTACAGATGTAATTGTTCACAGGAAAGGCTAGCAAATTTAAGAGCGGAGCAAGAAAAAAATGGATTAAAGCCAAGCTACGACGGGTTCTGTCGAGATAAGAGTATTGAAGATATTAATTCAGCTATAAGAATTAAATCTCCCAAAGAAGGGGAAACTATAGTAAATGATGAGGTTTATGGAACAATTCATTTTCCGAACAAAGAGCTTGATGATCTGATTATTCTGAGAAGTGATGGCTCACCAACCTATCATTTTTGTAATGTCATTGATGATAATGAGCAAGGGGTAACCCATGTGATCCGTGGAGAGGATCATCTACCAAACACACC
>CENU01196025.1_pt1 | contig 14231 bp, 9 predicted proteins | sample 361331 | NCBI WGS metagenome assembly CENU01 (sample SAMEA2619766, study PRJEB7988) | marine metagenome | isolation source: saline water (ENVO:00002010), including
AACCAGCGAGCGCGGACGCCATGGGGCATGGCGATGATGGGGCTAGAATACATGCTCTATAAAACCGGGCCGCTAACCATGCCGCCGTCGCAACTGGGTGCCTTCGCCAAAAGCGATCCCAGCCAGCCTACCGCAAATATTGAGTGGCACGTACAACCTTTATCGTTAGATCGATTCGGTGCCCCGCTGCATCGCTACAACGCAATCACGCCTTCCGTCTGCAATCTACGTCCGAGCAGCCGCGGGCATATTCGTATTCGAAGCAGCAAAATCGATAAAGCCCCTGCCATCACTTTAAATTATTTATCTACCGAAGAGGATCGCAAGGTCGCCATAGATGGTCTGCAGTGGACCCGCAAAATCATGAGCTCTGCACCGCTGCAGCCGTTTAACCCGCAAGAATTAAAGCCTGGTGCACACATTACCGGGGAAGAAGAACTCGCCATGGCCGCCGGCGACCTGGGTACCACCATTTTTCATCCCGTGGGCACCTGCAAAATGGGCCAGGACGAACACGCTGTAGTAAATGACCGCCTGCAAGTCCACGGCATTGCCGGATTGCGAGTGATCGATGCTTCGATCATGCCCAGCATCACGTCCGGAAACACCAATGCACCGACCGTCATGATTGCGGAAAAAGGGGCCGATTTTATCAAGGCCGACTATCAACACAGCCGCTAGATAGCACGATTAGCCGCCACGGGTTGCAAGCTTGCTTGCCGACACTCTTGTGCGAACGTGTTCTTCAGAGGAAGGCTTTTTTCGAGGACGCTTTTTTTCGGAGAAATTTGGTTCCAACAGACGCCGGTATTCAGAAGATGGCGTCGAAGCAAAGCCTCGACGCTAATGATGAATGCTTCAGTCCTGGTACGTTTCGACCATTGCCTGATAAACCAGATTGCGGAACTCTGACCGCAAGCGAGTCCGGTGCGGAATGCTTTGGACCATAAAGATAGCAATCATTTCTTCGGCTGGATCAACCCAGAATGCAGTGCCTGCCGCGCCGCCCCAGTTGTACTCACCAGCGGAGGCGATCTCACCGTAGCGGCCTGCATCAGTGACCAAGCCGAAACCCAGACCAAAGCCAGCGCCTCTTCTGCCCCAGCCCATCGGCAGATCACCAAGATGATTCGCTGTCATAAGCTGCACGGTTTTCGGGGACAGTATGCGCACACCGTCTAACTCGCCGCCATTCAAAAGCATTTGGCAAAACCGCAGATAATCGCGCGCTGTGGATACCAATCCGCCGCCGCCGCTCTCGAATTTACCACCATCAATGAAACGCTTACTGGTGGATGCATCTGCCACCTCTAAACCTGGCCCGGTGCTCCTTGCCAGAAAATTAAGGCTGTCCTGACCCTTCGGCCGGTACAGCTGAGCCAAACGATCACGATTAGCTGCGGTCACCTGAAAGTCTGTATCCGGCATGTCCAGCGGCCGCAACAGACGCCGTTGCAGAAATTCGCTGAACTTCATGCCGGCTAACACTTCGACCAAACGTCCTTGCACATCTACCGCAACGCTGTAATGCCATTGGCTACCAGGTTCATACTGCAGCGGTAAAGTCCCCAATGTCTTGACGAACTCGGCTAGGTCAACATCTTGCGTCATGATCGCCTGCTCACGATACAACTGATCCACTTCGGTGTTACCAAAAATGCCATAAGTTAGACCCGCCGTATGGGTAAGCAAATCGCGGATGGTCGGCTGACGACTCGGCTTACGAGTTTGTCCGAGCAGTGATTTATCCCCCTCACCTATCGTCCGGCTGGTGGTGCCATCTGATTGCATCGCAGTGCCTGCCGTCGAGAGCGCAACTCTGAGATTGGCCATCTCAGGCAAGTAGCGAGCAACCGGATCGTTTAACGCGAACTTGCCCTCCTCATACAACATCATCAGAGCGACACCTGTAATCGGCTTGGTCATGGAATAAATACGGAAAACAGCATCTGTAGCCATCTCACGCCTGGCTTCGCGATCTGCAAAACCGTAGGTTTGCTGATAGACGATTCGGCCATTACGCGCTATCAAACCAAGCCCCCCGGCCATGGTGCCATCCGCGACCCGCGCGTTCATTGAGTCGGTTAGCTTGCCCAGCCGTTCGCTGTCAAAGCCGTGCCGCTCGGGTTTAGCCGAAGCGATTTCACGACCCTCAACCGATGGTACGACGACAATTGCTGTGGCCAAAATCGCTGCCAACGCCAACGTCTGCGCCCATCCCGATGCTAAAACTCTTTGCATAAGTTCCTCCTCCTCTTTTCCGTAGTAACGTGCCGGTCTCCCTAAACCGTCACGCTCAGTTCTTGTGGTGCACTACCCCAGCAACGGCAATCGCCGTAAAACCAGCAAACGAAACCGGTCAATCTGCCGCAGACCCCAAGCGAGCCGTCGATCTTTATCATAATCAACCGGTTAGATTAAGACAGCTTACCGCAAATTATCAAAACCCCACAAGATGGCCCGCTAGACCAGCATGCTCCTGCTTTGCGAAATCGTTGGTGAGTTTTTCCGCTCTTGGCAAAGCAGATAAACAGAACAGAGACATAAAACAAGCGTCGCGCCTTTTGCCGATAAGGTGAAATCATTAGCAGTGACTAGCAGATCCCTGACCTAACCGGCTTCCCCGCCCGGTCCATTTACCTTCTAGGTAAAGCCGGTCAGACTGCTGCGGGACTAGTTACCGAAACGGTAACGTAATTTGGCTACGAAAGTTTCGATAACAGGCTCCTTAAAACTGTCGTTAAATAGATCACCGGAGTCATCGACCAGCAACGGGCTAATCGAGTTACCTAAGTTGTAAACCAGATAGAAGTCCGTCAGCGGCGCGATTTCCCAACGATAACGCAACTGAGTTGTCAGCAGTCCCAGATTAAAGTCGTAATTGTTTTTGATCCGTTTGGCTCGAATCAAGTCACCATCACCTTCCGGCACCGCGAAAAATCCGCGTTCGGCTGCTTGCACGCCAGCCCACTGCAAATTCCAGCGCAGCTGATGCCCAGGTGCAATAAACCAGTTTACATCCAAACTCGGCTGCCACTCGTCACCATCGTAACTACCGAAGTTGCGGCCGCCTTGATAAACCAGCCAGCCTTGCCGACGTCTGTAAGCTAAATCCAAATCGACGCTTAAGTTGCTCACCGGGCGAATCGTTACCCCCGCCGCAGCGGTATAACTCCAGTCACCACGGTGCTCCTGCAATGCAGCAAGGCGGGCGGAATAGCTGAACACTTTGTTAGCGTCGGTGCCTAGCGCGAACTGTGTCCAGAAGCGCCGATCCACGCGATAACTGCCGTTGCCGCGGCTGTCAATATCCTCATAACGGGAAGGCATGATGCCCCATGCCGTCTTGATGGTGTTGCGACCTGGCACCACCATGGACGTACGCACATACAATCCGCGATCAGTAATCTGGCCTTTGCTCAAGTTGTATTGTTGGTCAGCCGAAATGGTCATGCGGAAATTGGTGACGCTGGGGGAAGGCGCTTGTTCGGCAAACATCATCACATACCGAGTGCGCGCATAGTCGTTGCGGATCAAAAAACCCAGATCGTTAAAGTCGACCTGCTCATCCATATAGTCGAATTCGAACTTATGTTGCACTTTGCTACTGCTGGCGTAGTACAAATCGAGTATGGCGCCGTAGCCTAACTTTTCTTTTACGTCGCTAGTTATCAGCTGAAGATCCGCGTTCAGCGAACCACCGCGATTAGTGTAATGCGCGTCGATGCTATGCACCGCCGCATCGTATACAGGTCCCTGAGTAAGCGTGCCCAGATAACCAATTGAGCGCCGCGTCTCGCCAATGTCTTCGTAAATTAGTCTCGCAACGTTAAAGTCGCGACCGACGCCTGTAGCTGTCACCGGCTCATTGGCAGCATTGCGGGCCCGCCACTCGACCTCTTCTTCGAAGGCACCAAGCACGCCGTAGCGTAAACTGCCGATTGACCCAGTCGCTTTTCCAGCTCCCAACAAACCAGTGGGGACATCGCGCTGACCGAGCTCCAAATCAAGTTCGTCGTCGACCTGCATTTGATTAGCGGTGCCGCCAATACGGCGCGTGTTTATGAGTGATGTAGGCAGTGGCACGAAATCGTTCAAAAACATGCGGCGCGAAGTAGTCGCCCAATCTTCGTTTTGGGTAACGCGATAAATATTGCTGGCGTCCATTCTCGGCATCACCCCGAAGACTTCGTTGCCCTCCAAGAAAAAGAGGCGTTTTTCTGGGAAAAAAGTCTCTGACGCTGTGAGGTTCAACACCACATCATCTGCTTCGACCGCACCAAAATCTGGCAGCAGCGTTGCTGTCAGCTCTAATTTTGGCGATGGTTTCCAAGTGGCATCGGCACCAATACGTTGGGTGACCTCGCCCGTAACTTCATCCATGGTCGCGGCGGCAAATGGGATGATGGCGCGCTGCGCAAGCGGCTGGACACCGTCTACCATTACCTGATTCATGGCGCTGACAAAGCGCGATGAATTAACCGGATAGCCTGGCCAGGCATAGCGCTCGTTATAGTGAGCCAGATTTCGAGTCGCAGCAAAGCCGATGGTGCGAGTGCCCGCCATCTCCGGCATGTTCATCATCGACCAAGGCAAGAACATTTCTATGCTCCAGCCGCTGTCTGTCTCTGCCGACTTACCTAGCCAAGGGCCATCCCAGTCGCTTTGGAAGCGACGCTCTGGCAGCACTTTGCCGTCCTGCTGGCTATCGCCGAGGGCGACAAAGAACCAATAACCCACTTGCGCCTGACCTGATGCATCAATGGTTACACCAAACTGATCGCGAGCAAGAAAATCGTCACGCCGAGACAGACGGCGCACCAGGGTATCTTTAGGTTGCTCCATCTCAGCACTGACGTAGAGGCCCTTTTCAGTGGCCAGCAAACGAATCTGCGTCGCCATATCAGCAAGCGTCCCTAGAGCAGGAATCGACACGCGCATGTTGTCGAAATAGGGCTGCGACTGCCAGATCGCTTCATCAACCCGACCGTCTACGCTGATCCGTGCCTCACTGTGCGCTACAGTCTCAATTTTTAGCCGGTGCAAATCGACGCCGGCCTCCTGACCAAACACCGATACGCTGCCAGGCACGCTGGATCCTGTTGCGGATCGCACCGGGCTTTCCGCCGGCTGTCGCTGCGTTGCTTGCGCAGATAGCTCGGCTTGGGCGGTCGAAGTGGCCGGCTGAACTGTTGCAGCATTCGCCGCCATCGATCTATTGGCATCTGAAGAAATGACGGGTTGTGGCACGGTCACCTGGTTGAGGTACCAAGCATCGCTATAGCCGAGTTGCCGGAGTGCAGCGAGTAGTTGTCTGGTCGTACCCAGGCCGTTGCCAGTCATCCTTTCGGTCGGCACCGCGACCAGGCGGATGCCGCGCTCGCTAGGAATTCGATAGAGCTTAAGCGCCCCTTGCATTGAGGCCAGCCTTCGTTCTGCGTCGAGTTGCGCAAACTCGGCATTACGGTCGGTCGAGAAACTACCCAGGACTACACCAGGCGTTTGCATCGCGAATGTGTGAACTGAGAGTACGCAAACGAGCATCCCGATAGATACCCGAACGCTCCCACCCATCCCGGGGAAATGCTTTCGCCAATTCTTCATTTTTGTCTCTTCTCTCGACCTGATCCCTGTGCAGCGACATATTTTGCTCGTTTCCGGCGATAATGAGAAGTTTTGTAACGCTCTAAGATAAACCGCGCTCGAACGTTAACAACCTGCCCGACTCACCGGCAAATCAGGTCGATTAAAAAGGCCGTCAACAGGAGCGAATGGAAAAGGGCTGACAAAAAGTTTGGGACTTATTCCCAAATCGCCTTAAAAAAGATGGAATAACCTAGAGCCAATCAGTGAATTCGGGAATAGTGGTGGTTTTCCGCAAGAGACCGACCGGCAGCACTATGGCACTTAATATTTTCGGACAACCCGGCTTTGGCTGGCGCTGGGTCGCCGTCGTTTCGCTGTTCGCTGTCGGTCTGCTTGGATTTTCTGCCGGCGTTACCCTAACTGAACGACCTGACGTTCAAACCGAGGGATGGTTGGTGCGCGCCTACTATGTGTTGGGTTTGTTTGTGGTCGGCGGTCTGGATGTCGGCACCCCCACTGGTGGCCCCCTGTGGGCACGCGGCATGCTCTGGATCGCTTACTTTGGTGCACCATTGCTCACCGCCTCTGCCGTTATCGAAGCCGCGGTACGACTACTCAATCCCCAGGGATGGCGGTTTCGTAATCTCGAAAATCATCTGGTGATCTATGGCTCGGGACAGCTCACCGAAAGCTATTTGCGCATGTTGCGAAGGCACGCGCCGAACGCGAAAGTGGTGGTGGTCGATGATCCCTTCGATCCCTCACGACAGCGCGAACTGGAGGAGAAGTACGGTGTGATTACCCTCACCGGCAACCTAACTATGGGCTTTTTGCTGAAACGTCTGAACCTGTCGCAGGCACGCCGGGTGCTGATATTGGGTGGCGACGACTTCCGCGCACTAGAGGCCGCCACCCGCGTGCTGGAAGTCGCCCCGCAGCTTAAATTCAAAGTGATCATTCACTGCGACAACCTGCGGTTTATGCGGTCTTTATACAACACGGCTCTGTATCGGCACTGCGTGATTTTCAATACTTACAACCTGGCTGCGCTGTCCTTTGTGCGCAATAGGCTCAGCGATCATTTTAAGCGCAGCCCTGATAGAGACGTGGTGGTTTTAGCCGGCTTCGGCCGGTTCGGACAATCGGTGCTAGAGCAGCTCAACAAAATAACTGAAGAAATCGAGCACGTTATACTCATCGATCAAGACGCCAATCGACGCATTCTGGTTGTTGAGGAACAGCAACGCCTCAGCCAAGGATACCGACGCTCGGTCTTACACGGCGACATTTCTAACCCTACGGTGTGGCGCTCGATGGTGGAAACAGTTGACCTCACGGAAGGCCAACCCACGGTGATTCTCGGCACGGGGGTCGAACGCGACAACTTGCGGACCTCGTTGTGGATCAAAAGCAAATTTCCAAATGCGTTCGTTTTTGTCCGTACCAATGAAGTTTCGCAGTTCGCCGCGCAAGTCGCCCAGGAACGCGATCTGACTTCGTTCAGCATCGACCAGTTAGTCGAAGAGGCCATCCCGGCCCGGTGGACGCGATAACGTCCAAAATAGCGAGCTTGGGCCATGCGCTAGTCGCGGCGCCCACACGCGCCGCGATACGGATTACGGCGCCAATTGCAGCGGTCCCCCAACCCCAGGATTCGGCCGCCAAACAGTTGCATCACTTGCAGGTGCATTAGCTAACACGGCGGCCTAAACTGCACGAGCGAGGGAAACGCAGAAGAACTGACTGAAGATCAAAGGCGGTCTGTAGAGCGAATTACACGGGGGACACTATGACAACTCTATCTGTACTGGATTTGGCGCCGATCGTTGCGGGTGGCACTGCGCGCGATGCGCTGCTGAATAGTTTGGATTTGGCGCGACACTCTGAACGCCTAGGGTATTACCGATACTGGCTCGCAGAGCATCACAACATGCGAGGCATAGCGAGCGCTGCGACGGCAGTGGTCATTAATCATGTTGCCCAAGGCACATCGCGCATTCGAGTAGGATCAGGCGGCATTATGCTGCCCAATCATGCACCGCTAATGGTGGCCGAACAATTTGGCACATTAGCAGCGCTGCATCCAGGCCGCATCGATCTCGGACTGGGACGCGCTCCAGGCACCGACGGCGTCACCGCCCACGCACTGCGCCGCACCCTGCATAGTGACCCAAATCAATTTCCGCAAGATGTACTCGAACTGCAACGTTATTTGGCTGCAGCGACAGCCGATCAAAAAGTGGTCGCTGTACCGGGCCACGGATGCAACGTACCGATCTACATACTCGGCTCAAGCCTGTTCGGCGCACAGCTCGCGGCCATACTCGGATTACCCTTCGCGTTCGCCTCCCATTTCGCGCCCCAGGCTATGTTTGACGCCATCGCTATTTACCGACGCGAGTTCGCACCATCTACGCATTTGCAAAAACCCTGGGTGATGCTCGGCTACAACATTTGCGCAGCGGATACCCAAGCTGAAGCTGAGTATCTGCGCACTTCCAGCCTGCGCGCATTTTTGAACTTGCGCCTCGGCCAACCACAACCGTTACCGCCGCCAGACGCCAGTTTTGAAGCCAGCCTCAACGACATGGAACGCGGGCTGTTGGGTCAGGTCAGCTCCGCCTCGGCGGTGGGTGATGTCAAAAACGTACGCCAACAAATTGGCTCATTCCTCGCAAAAACCCAAGCAGATGAACTGATACTTACCGCGCAAATTTTTGATCACGAAGCACGCAAGCATAGCTACACCCTAGCCTGGGAGGCGTGTGAAGGGCTCTCGGCCGAAACCAAAGCCCCTGCAAAGGAAGCGGCCATAGAAGTGTCAGTAGAGTTATAGGCTAATGGGGCCTGAGATGAAAAGACGCGCAAGTGATCCTCACAATCGCGCTTCGCTTCAGAACAGGGCCAGAAATAACGTCACTTTTCAAACTGACACTTGCACCTAGAAAGTTTTTATCGGGTTGATTCGCGGTGGCTACAATTAATTCTTTGTGCCTCTATAACAAATGACCCTGATCAGAGCGCATCTATCATCGGCGTCTCTATAACAACTGGATTCGTAAATCCGACCTGCCAAGTATTGGACCTCACTTTACAACCTAACAGATTTGTTCAGACTCTAGATAATCTAAGCATAGAGGCCAGAGCAATAGAGACCAGAGCAATAGAGGCCATAGAATAAACGCATCAAATCGGGAAGATTATAAAAAGCCCGCCGTCCTCGCGTACACAGCGGTAGCATTCAGCATATGATCCGATTCGATCCCGCCGCGTTACCCAAAAGGCCTTTAGACGGGCACTTCTTGGTAACGCTTCTTGTCAGTCAATGTCGATCGTTTATTCGCCTAAAGACTCGGGTTAATCAAATATTTTTTACCCGTTGCCTGCAGCGCATAGGTTTGTAAAACATCAATTTCCAGTGCCTGGCGCAGCGATATTTCTTCTGCATACTGGCTAGCAAATGTGGTCTTTACCTCATCGGCGACACGCTTGCGCAACTCACCGGCACGCTCGTTACCAATTTTCTTCAGGAAGGGTGTCAATAACCAGCCCCCTACACCCCACTGCATGCCGTAGCTGCGCGTTAAGGTAGTGACGCGTCGTTCTAATCCGCCGTAGATATAAACCTGCTTGTGCTGGTCTGAACCATACCGGCTGTACTCCGTCGCGGTGCGGTTTGCCGCGGCTTCCATGGCCACCAATATGTTGTTGGCCAACTCGCCGCCGCCAGTCGCGTCAAACGCTAAGTAGGCACCCACTTCGGCTATGGCGTTGATAAGGTCTTCCATGAAAGTCGGTTGGCTGGAATCACAAACGCGCGTCGCGCCAACAGACCGTAGTAGCTCTGCTTGCTCTGGTTTGCGAACGATATTGACCAGGTCGACGCCGTCGGCCAAACAAATCTTCTGTAGCATCTGGCCCAGGTTTGAGGCCGCCGCGGTATGAATCAACGCCTTGTATCCTTCACTGCGCATGGTTTCGACCATGCCGAGAGCAGTGAGCGGATTCACGAAACAGGATGCGCTCTCGCGGGCAGTCACACCATCGTGCATAGGTAAACATTGATTAACAGAAAGGGTTCGGTATTCGCCGTACATCGCGCCACCCAGTACAGCTACGGTGCGACCAACTAGGGCTTGGGCCGCTTCGGAATCCCCTGCAGCAATCACAGTACCCGAGCCTTCGTTGCCCACTGGCATCGATTCATCCCAGCGTGCTTTCAGCGCGGGTACAACCTGCTCGGGTACATCGGCTGCAATTACTGGTTGATCTGCGGTGCCTACATTACGGGCGTTGCTGACATCTGCCATGCCCAAGAGCAGCCCCAAGTCCGATGGATTGATCGGTGATGCCTCTACTCGGACGAGTACTTGATTGCCGGTAGGCGCTTGTACAGGAGTATCTTCCAGACTGAGACGCAACTGCCCTGCCGCAGTTACCAAAGAGCGCAGCTGTAGGCCGCTACTTGGTTGAGTGGTCATATCCTTTCCCTCTTAAAAAAAGGGCGACTATACATGACATTGAGCGACCAGATTTATAACCGATGCGTTAAAGGATATGCCGCGTGAAGTACACGATTTGCGGCTCGCTAGTGGCCCGAAGGGAGCGATGTAACGATGTAACGATGTGCCAAACTGTAACAGCTGCGGGGCGGGTAGCGACTAGATCTGAGCAGAGGCCAAAACTCGAACCTAAGCCCGATCCTGAACTCAGACCCAGATCACTAGCCCTGCTCAAAGATGCTGCGAGTTGTTAATTCTGCGAAGCACCTCTGGAAAACCAAATCGCTCTGGGCTAGCGTTACGGATTCAATCTTCCTAGCGCAGGCCTGCGGAGCCAACGTGTTACCACTCACTACTAAAGACCTGCGCCAGCTCTTCTACGGTCGTAACGTCGCCGAACTCGGCTTGCCGGACGTAGATAATGTGGACTGGGGAGTCCTGGACTATTTCGGTTGGATCCATCCAAGCGGTCAACTGGGTTTTGTCGCAGTGCCATTGGACGACGGCCTGCGAGGTCTGCGGCTGCGACGCATAAGCAATCCCAACTCACGCCCACGCACCCGCATGTGCTCTTGGTGTCATCATGTATATCGCCATCGGGGCACCGCGCTGTTCACCACCTCCGTGGTCGGATCAGATGGTCGGCGCTCGATCGGTAACCATGTCTGCAGCCACCTGGATTGCAGCCTGCGCATCCGTAACCTGACCTCCGACCCATCTACTTACTTACCAGAAAGTATGCATATCGACTATAAAGTTCGACGCCTGCAAAATTCGCTAACAATGTTCCTCTCACGCGCCAATGCGCTCAGCTGAAATTAGACATTAATTTGACAATTCCATGTTTTATCAACAATTTACCCCAAAAATCGTATACAGATATTGGCAAGTCCAAGAAGGCTTAGCATAATGCTTCGCAAGTTAAACGGAGGTGCGCCATGAATTTAGAGGCTTTTCGTGAAGAAACCAGAGACTGGCTGGAAGACAATGTTCCACAGAGCATGCGCTTAGGTGCAGTCCACTTTGAAGATGCTTACGAGTTGTATCGAACCGACGACGCGATGTTATGGCGAGAGCGTGCCGCGGTTCGTGGTTGGACTGCGCCAACCTGGCCAACCCAGTACGGTGGCGGTGGCTTAGACGCCGAACAATACCGTGTGCTAGGCGAAGAAATGGCTCGCATCAAAGCGCTTCCTGCCGAAACCGGTATGGGCCTCGCTATGATTGGACCAACCATTCTAGAAATGGGCACCGAGGAACAACGACAGCGGCACATCCCTAAAATTGTCACAGGTGAGGCGCAGTGGTGTCAGGGTTACTCAGAACCAGGCGCCGGCTCTGACCTGGCTGGTCTGCAAACCAAAGCAGTGTTGGACGGTGACCAGTTCGTTATCAATGGCCAGAAGATTTGGACCAGCGGCGCTCAGTATGCCAACTGGATGTTTGCCTTGGTTCGCACGGATCCGTCTGCGCCAAAGCACGAAGGCATCAGCTTTGTGCTGCTACCAATGGATCAGCCTGGCGTTACCGTTAAGCCCATTCGCCTTATCTCCGGTTCCTCACCGTTCTGTGAGACCTTCTTCGACAATGCCATCGCCAAGCGTGAAGACATGATCGGCGAAATGAACAAAGGCTGGAGCGTGGGCAAGCGTCTGCTGCAATATGAGCGCAACGCGACCACTCGACGCAAAGCACCAACGAAAGGCAAGAAGGCTGCCAAGCCACGCCTAAATGCCTACGCAGAGCTTGCGAAGCAGTATCTAGGTGAAGACGCGCAGGGTCGCATTGCGAACACTGATAGCCGCAATGACGTGATCGCACAGGTCATCGAAGAGCGCGCGCTGTCTTTGACTACGCAGCGCGTCGTTGAAGAAAGCCGTTCCGCTGGCGCACCAGGTGCTGCCACCTCGATCTTTAAGTTCGTTGGTTCTAGCGTTACGCGCGCCGGCTCTGAGTTGAAGTCTCGCTTGCGCGGCACCTCAGGCCTGGTCTGGGAAAGCAACGAGTTTACCGCAGATGAGTTAGAATCGACGCGCAGCTGGTTACGTGATCGCGCCATCACCATTTATGGCGGCACGAACGAAGTTCAGCTCAACGTCATTGCGAAACGCGTGTTGGGCTTACCAGACGCATAAACGCCTAGGTGGGCTCAAAGAAACGTCGCTTCTGCGGCGTTTTTTTTGCCCAAAATTTCGTTTTGGCCAGCGCCGTCTAGGTCAGCGCGAACATACACCGGCTTGCCGTCAATAAAAGTCGCACAGATTGGTGACTCCTCAGCATTTTCGGCAGAGACGCCAGCTTTGGTTGGGCATTGCAAAACACTGGCGCCCAACCTTGCCACGTGCTCGGTATAAGCCTCAGGCGCGATGTGACTTAAGCAGAGATCGGCAGGTGAACCCACTGCCGTCTGACGCGGCGGCAAACTCAGATCGTGAGGCCAACGAAAATAGCCAGATAAGGCATCACTTGCGGAAACGCGCTCCACCTTGCCAATGCATACGCCCTGGGCGTCCAATCTGAGCTGAGCTGCAGCGGCAACTTGCCAGGGGTCTACAGGACCGTAGGGTGCGTCGCTGCTGGCTATCACCTGAATACCAGCTTGCAACAGGCTACGATAGCGGTATAAGTCGATTAGCTCTGAACGACTTAGAGCTTCGCGGTATTGCTCGCCGCGAACGGTTATGAAGCCGGGTTGCGTGATGACCGGTAAATTCATCTCAGCCAACCTGGCGATCATCTCCTGGGTGATCATGCCACCGTGCTCGATCCGATCCTGGGGATGTAAACCAGCCTCATCCAGCGCCGCCAGAACAAAAACCAACTCTAAGTGGCTCACACAATGAAACGCTGCACCTCGGTCTTGCTCGTGCGCGAGCCGCAGGTCTGTCACTAACTGATCGAAAGGTGGCAGAGCGTCCTCGTCGAGCATAATCTTGCGCGGCCCGGCTGACACCGACCCATCGCCCATAACGTATAACTTCTGTTGTATCGCACCGCTATTGCATAGTTGCTTTAGCTGCTGCTGTTGCGCTGCGTTATTGGTGTAAGACGCATCGGTAATGCCAGTGATGCCCAGACGCGTCAGATGCCTAGAAAGTCCGCCAATATCCAACTCTTCTAGCGCGTCGATGCGCTCGCCAAGCCAGGCGTCCATGCGAAACAATCTTCCAGTGGGCGCGCCATTAGCATCACATTCAACGCCTTCCAGCGCCTTGTATTCGTCGATACACACGGCTCGCATCGCGGCGGTGTTGAGCATCCACACTTTGCCGCTGCGATGCTGAATACGCACTGGTCGATGACTGATCCATGCGTCTAACTGGGCTGCATACAGCGGTCCCGCAACCGACTCGTGATAGTGGATACCGCGAAGCCAGCCCGCACCTGGCGCATCATTCAGCAAAGCCTGTAGCGTTCCCGCGGCGGTTACGGCCTGTGGGCCGCAGTCCAGCGACCGGCGCTGTGCGGCCAGCGCGAAAAAATGTAAATGATGGTCATGCAACCCCGGCAGCAGATAAGTGCCCGCTGCATCAATCACTGCCTCGTCGGGTAACGGCGTGAGGTCCGGTGCCATTGCGGTAATCATCGAACTCATGCGCACGCTAACCCGCTGGCCGCCGACAATAGCATTGCGAATCAACGTCATCCTACATGGCCTTTTGGCGAGGCAGCTACAGATGGGGCAGACGAGGACGGTGTACGCCAAGTCGGCAAAGAATGGCGGCAGTGCTGGGCAACGGCAAACATCGACGCTTCGAGCAAGCCGGTTTGACCCGCGTGGAGGCGCTCAAGGATGGCCGCAGCAGCGAACAAGCCAGTAAGCGGATCAGCGACTGCATCACCACAAAACCGCGGCTCACCCGCGACCCATTGCATTAATCCGGCTGCGGCGGCGACATCGTCGCCAAAACCCACCCAATTGCAAAAGGGCTGGGAAAGGCCATAGGCGGTAACAGCGACCCACAGCGGTTCGTTACTGGAGCCGGCAGGGTCTAAGATCTGTGTTTGAAAGCGGCTTTGTCTAGCGCGGCTTTGTTTAGCGCGGTTTGGATCAAATCCATGTTCATCGGAGCCGCTGGGGATAGACCCACTGGAAATAGACCCACTGGAAATAGACCCACTGGAAATAGATCCTCTGGGATC
>CENU01076633.1_pt1 | contig 14213 bp, 21 predicted proteins | sample 361331 | NCBI WGS metagenome assembly CENU01 (sample SAMEA2619766, study PRJEB7988) | marine metagenome | isolation source: saline water (ENVO:00002010), including
ATACTGATCCGTCTTGCCGTAAACATCTACAGGGCTAGTAAATCTCAAACTGTTACCATCAAATGTAGTTTCATTGCCACTTGGTGTTGGATTAACACTTTGATTTGCATTAAAAGTTGTTGAAAATGGAGGCGATGGATTCCAATTTCCACCATCTGTTGAATCTTCGTTTGGTACCCAATTTGCAGTAAGTTGATTGTCCAGTATATATCTATCACTTATAAAGTCTATCCTATTTAGAATCTCACCAAATTGTGTGCGTATATTATAACTTATTCTATCACTTTCGCCAGGATTTGTGTAGGCAATTACCCATGCTTTGGTAAAACCTAGTACTCTTCCGTTGGTTTGTCTTGATGTCATCCATAGAGGCAATATTGTATTGGTTTGTCCAACAGTGTCCACAACTCGATCTCGCATGTTAACTAAACTGTTTGGATATACAGTGGTTATGGTTTGCGAAGTTACTACGTCATCAATATCTACAAAACTGCCATAATAAAGACGAAGGTTGTCTAGATGTTGAGCAATTTGAAAATAGTGTGGCGGTTGCCCTACAGGAAATTTGCAGGTTTCATCTTGATTTGATCGATTGAATACATTGTTTGGATGTCTTAGTGCATAAGCATAACAACAACAAATTTGATGATTCTTTGCTATTTGTGCTGAATTATCATCATCAGTATATGGTGCATCAAACAATACTTCTTGAGCAACAGGAATAAAACCTAACCAAGATCCAGGAATCATTGGTACAATATCACTTTTGTTTGTTAATCTATAAAAGTTATTTCCTAAGAGGTTACCATTCTTATCTTCCAAGGCGTTAAACCAGTCAGCATAGTTTTTATTTCCGACAGTTGGACTAGCACTTACATATCCTTGAATTTCATCAAACTTATTTAGGTCTTGTGCATAGCTAGTAATAATAGTTGCAACTGCACTACCAAGACTGTGACCGCCAATTTTAATTTTGGTTTTGGTTGTATTGGCTAGTGCATCTCCAAGGCTGATTCCTGGAACATCGCTTCCACGTGTTTCACCAGCTGGTCCTAAACCTTTATATGCAATGGTAAAGCCATTGTGTGTTTTTCCATACCCAAAGCCAGCAACTGGATTGATTACTTTAGCAGTCATAAAATCTAATTTTCCATCATATTCAGTTTGAGTACCACGAATAACTATATACGCAGTGTCGCCATGTTCTATTAACCATCCAAAAGGTGCTATACTTCTAACAGTTTTTTTCTTTTTACCATCTGGGTCTGATTTGTCATCAACTTCCACAGTGTATTCACACCATATTATATCATTTGGAGTTAATGCTTGTAATGCAGTTTTAAATTTATCATAACGCAAAGGTTCGTCAATGTTTACAGGACACTGATTACTCGGTGTCCAATTAAACACATCATTAACTGCAGGATTTGGAATATATTTGTTACCAGTCCAAACTGGAGCTGGATCACCAGGACGTCCAGCTACTATCCAATCTCTAGCCATTTGACTTGCAACATTAGCCAAAAGGTTTAAATCTCTGGCTTCTTCTAAGTACGCAAGACTCATTTGGTCAAGTGCAGTTACGTTACTATTATTTAAATTGCCATTAGTGTAATATTGATCAAATAAGTCACGTGACTCAGTTGCTTGTTCATTGTATATCGTAACTGGATAAGGCAATGTCAAACTCTGTGGTGGTGATTCTCCTTGTTTGTTTACTCCTGTATCGACTATATCGCTATACACCACTTCATATGCTACTGTTCCATCTGCATTCAATGCTTGTGCTGTTTTAATTTCACCAAGTATGAGTTTTTTTCGAAAATGGTTTTGATCAAGTGCATTTACATACTCTTCGAGTGTTGCAGTATCAAGACTGAATGCATGATTGTAAATTACATTTTTTGCAATTCCAAAATATGGATCATCTGCTCTGTACAGTCTCGATGGCTCAAATATATCAGTGTCTTGAAGTAAATTCTTTATCAATGATCTATCGGAGTTGTCTGGCATTGCCTTAATGTATAAGCCATTGTATGGTGAATTATAAGTTCTATCAACAGTAATTCTAAAGGTTCGGTTAACACTTACCAAGCCATCTGAACTGAATGCTATAACTGTGAAATCAAAGTTTTTATCAAATACTGTTTCAGCACTAATTAACCTAGTAGTAATGTCTTTGTCAAATGTGGTAGTACCACCATCAATTGTAAATGTGTTGAAACTAACTCTACCAGCAATGTTTCCGCTTTCTAAAAGTTGTAAACCCTGTGGTAATAGGTTGTAATTATCTGCTCCTTGATTTAGTTTAAACAGTAACACACGCCCGCTTGGATTAGAAGCAACTATAGAAAACATACTTGTTGCTCCATTGGCAATAGTACCAAGACTATATATTGCAGGTTTGCCTGTGCCTGTTCCTGTGCCTGGCACAAGTGTTCCACTGCTCCATATTACAGAACTTTCTATGGAACCAATGACGGTGATGATATACGTGTATGGTTCGCTTACAACACTGTTATCGTTTGCTTTGTATATGGTGATGTCAAAGCTATAGGTTGTTTCTGTTGCTCCTTGTTCTGGAAAATAACCAGTTAGCCAACCAGTTGTACGATCAAACGATATACCTGGTGGTAAGTCAGCACTATCGCCTGTAACAATTTCGAATTCAAATGTGTCTCCATCACAGTCAAATCCTAATATTTGATATGCAAAGAAATTGTTATGTCTGAAGGTTCCGATTGTACCAGCAGCAACTACGGGATCTGTTTCAGCAGGTGGATAGTTTGTTATATATGGTGTTCTACTAGGTGATAGATCAGCAGTGAGGACATCATCATCTGCGGTAAAATCTGTTGTGTCAGCTGTAAGACTATCTCTGCTTGTTACAAACATAGTGAAGGTTCTTAGGTTTTGATCTTTGCCGTCGGTTATCTTTAGGGTAAATTCATAGTTTTTATTGATAGATCTTTGTGAAAAATCAAAAGGATATAAATCAAAAGCACTGGCATCATAGCCAGCCGTTGCATCATCTGGCAAATTGCTTATAGCACTAATATGCCCACTGATTAATCCTGTAGTAGGATTTAACGTCAAGCCAGGTGGTAACGAGCCATTGTCTACACTTATTGTTACAGTATCGTTTGGATCGCTGTCTGTAAATCCAATAGTGACATTTACATTATCACAATCAAAAAAGTTTCCAAGTGAACCAGCTGGTGTGGTAAATTGAGGAATATCTTGACCAGTGACAGTGAGACTAAATGTTCTATCATTTATGCTAAGTCCATTTGGAGATGTTGCTCTAATTGCAAATGTGCTGGTTACATTTTCACTGACTTCAGTTGGAGTTCCTTGTACTCGTACATATGCTAACGGTACACCTTCAACAGTGCCATTGGTCAGTATCTGCACACCTTCTGGTAAATTACCAGCAATTAAACTGTATGTTGGAGTACCACCATCTGGATCTGTGGCTTCTACAGAGAGTTGGAAAAACAGATTTTCTGCTATGGTTCCAAGATCTCCTGCTGGTGTTAACCATACTGGTTGTGCCATTAGAACCTTCCTATAATTTTAACATACACTCGACGAGTTTTTCACCTTCGTCTGTGTTATCTTCTAAGGCGATACCTACTAGGTGTCCTTCTGAGTTTTTACTTCCTCGTCCCATTATGTCTGAATATACAAGTTGTCCTTTTTGCACTGATCCAAAAACTCTTACTGGAACACGCCCAACCAGTGCTACCGGTAAACCTGCAACTAGATCGCTATTCATAAGATATGCAGGATCAGTTGAAATAACTCCTGCTGGATAGTCTCCTAGTCCACAAATGGTTATTTCTAGTGGACCTCCGATTGATATCACAGTGCCTGGATCATAGTCGTGATCTGCTAGATAGTTCTCAGCCAAGTCAGCATATCGAGCTTGGGTAGCAGTAGCAGTTATTACGTTTGCACTGAAGCTACCATTTGCATCTCTAAAAACCAGTGTGCTACCTGTGTTTGCATCTGTTCCGTTTGATGTTACTGTAAAGGTGCCACTTTCACTGTTAACACTACCACTAATACCGTTTCCAGAAGTAGCACCTTGTTGTACATAGCTTCCTGTTGTATCTGTTCCTAGTGCCACTGAGTTTGACGCAATAGTGGCTGTTAGTGTAGCATTACCCAAGTTAGTTAATGTAGCACTACCAGTTAAGTCTCCAGCTAGTGTGATTGTTGGGTCACTGGTTGCAGTTGTTGCTATACTAACATTTCCTAAGTTAGTCATTGTAGCACTACCTGTTACTGCACCTGTTAGTGTAATTACCGGGTCAGCCGTAAGTGTTGTTCCGATACTTGCAGTATCACCTGCTGAGGTAAATGTTGCACTACCAGTTACTGGTCCTGTAAGTTCAACTGTTACTGCACTTGATAAACCACCAGCAGTACCAGTAGTGTTTTGATTAAGTGTTGCTACTCTAGCTGCCGCAACTGTGCCACTTCCTATATTTGTACCATTAAGTGCAGTTAATGCTGATCCGTCACCAGCAACTGTTGCACCAATAACTGCGCCAGCAGTTACTATATTACCACCAGCTACATTACCTGTTGCAGTAATGTTGCCAGTTGCACTGATTAAACCAGTTACTGCTGAACCAGTTGATCCTATATCTAAAACTGTTGTGCCGGCAACACCTACTGTGGTGTTGGCGTTGCTTGCAACGGTTACATTTGATGTTCCATTAACAATTGTATTTGAGTTAGGTAGGTTTGATAATTGGCTTCCATCTCCAAGAATATATGTTCCTGAAATATTTCCTGTTGCAGTTATGTTTGCAGTTGTCATCGGAACTATTACATCAACTGTGGTTCCGTCGGTTTGAAATACCAGTGTTCCACCTGATGTAATTTCTACATTACCACCTGAACTTGAAATACCTACAACTGATGTACCGTTGGCAATTTGTGTGACTGCAACATTAGAAGCCGCAGTAACGTTGGATAAGAATCCTCCATCACCAATAAAGTATCCGCCAGTGCTTTCAACGTTTCCTGTTGCACTCATGTCACCAGTTGCAACAACACCTGAACTATTTACATTACCAGCGTCCACATTGCCTGTTGCAGTAATACTTCCACCAGTAATAATGTTACCACCAGTTATATTACCAGTTGCATCAATCAATCCTGAAGTGATAAGGTTACCGGCAGTTACATTCCCTGTAGTTACTTTGTTACCATTAATAATAACATCGTTGAGTGCTATTATATTACCACCTTGGACGTTTCCTCCACTGGTGATATTGCCACTTGCATCAATAAGCACACTATTAACTTCTTGATACCTTAGTGTGCTGTTTCCAAGATAGTATGTAGCACTTGTGTCTGGAAGTAAATTTGAACCAATTGTGCCATTCACAATCAGTTGATCGCCGATGGTAAAATCTTGTGTGATAGTTAAACTGTTTCCAACATCAAGGTCAGTTGCAATGGTTAGGTTTCCACTTATGTTTGTTTCTGTTCCAGAAAATGTAACCACATTAGAACTTCCAGCAATGCTGATAGTCACATTAGCACTGTCAGCAACAGACACATTTGAAGTACCGTTTATAATTTCTGTTGGAGTAACAGTGGTATCAAAAAGTGATTTGAAGTTATTGTTGCATTTAATATATGCGGTTCTTAGTCCGTCACCTGTACCATCGTTTGCGGTTGCACCAACATTGATTATTTCTCTTGCCATCGGGATCCTCTAACTTACTGTTACGAGTATTTATGGCCTTAATTAGTTAAGATCGACCCAAGAAGAACCAGTGTATCCTTGAAATTTGGTTCCACTGGTGACGAATATTATCATGCCTGCAACTGGAGAAGTGATAGCAGCATCTCTAGCAGTAGCATCGGCGTAGGTCGGAAGTGAGATTGGTCCTGAGCTGATTACACCAGCGGTTCCAATATATGCACCTAATGGACGTATGTTTGCATTACCAATATACCTTGTATTGTTAGCATCAGGAATAACATCTTGTGCTATCCGTATTGTGCCTGTACCGTCTGGTGCAAGTATTATATCACCATTGGTATTATAACTTGAAATAGTTTGACCGCTCATTGCAATGTTGGAACTTACACTGTTTGCTCCGTAGAGTTCAGTAAAGTTATCATTGGTTTTATCCATTGCACTACGGAGATTATCCCCATCTCCTGCGTTTGCTGATGTTCCTAAATTAATTGTTTGCTGTGCCATCTATACATCCTTCAATACTTGTGTATTTATGGATTAATCAACTTTACTGTTATCCTATCAATCTCTAATTTATTTTTGAATACCTAACTATATTATCAGCACCTGTTACTGTTTTATATTGTTCAATACCAGGAGTGCTAAAGATTAAATCTCCTGTTACAATTTTTTTATAATAGTTATATTCTTTTTCAGCTAAATCTAATCCAATATCGAAGGTAAATTTTTTAGTGTATTCCCAGTTGTTCATAATGTTATCAATATCAACCACAATGTCTGCTAAATTAAAATCTGCAGTTGCAATTTTTGGGGAATTTTTATCTAAGTCTGAAATATTAAATTCTATTAAATTTTTAGTTAAAGCATTGTATACTGAATTATTAGATGTAAGTAATATTTTTATATTTTTATTGGCATCTATCTTGTTAGATACCAAGTCAGGATTAACATGAGAAGTAATAATAAGATATTCTATATCACTATTGGCTATTTCAAGTTGGCGATCATCTAACAAGTCAATGGTATTGATTCTATGGATATTATTTTGTTTTCCTAGAGTAGGAGCATAGAACTTAACTTTGTTGTCAACATATCTATGGACCCTCCAATGTTTATTTCCGTCAATTGTACGAGCATTAGATGCGTGTTCTAGAAGATTAGCAACGCCATCTCCACCAGCACCAGAAGCGAACCATACCCAAATTATCATACTGCAAAACTTTCTCCACATCCACAACTGGCAACGGCATTTGGATTTATAACTTTTAGGTAGTTACCACCTAGTTCATTTACCCAATCAACTGTGCAACCTAGCACAAACATTTCTGCTATTGGATCTACAACCAGTATGTCGTTGATAGGCTCGCTCCACTTTACATCTGGCCATTTTGATTTATGGTCCCAAACATAGGTAAAGCCTGAGCATCCACCGCCCTTTACACCAAGTGTGACATAGTCACCTTCTGGCGTAACTGACTTTAGATATTCTGTTGCTTTTTCTGTAACTTTTAACATTACTTCTCACGTTTGTAGATTGTCCAAACACCGTATGCTATTGCCGCATAGGCTGCAAGTTTAGCAAATGGTCCTGCTATAAGAACAATAATGCCTACACCAATTAATATTGCACCATCAAGTGATGTACGTTCTTCTAGTCTGCTTGTAATAAATTTTTTAATCATTTTTAAGTACTCCTTGATATGTATTTAACCAAAGTTTACAAGCAGCTTTGTGTGCATCTTCAAGTGGATGCAACCATGCTTCTGTAACTTCAAAACCGTGATCGTAACTCCAGTCTAAAAAGTTTTTGCCTTCAAATGACTGTAACTCTGTCTTTGTTAAATCCTGTAGTGTTCTAATATAATCAGGACAATGAAATTCTGTGTCCCATAACATATAATCCATGTATGTTTGTATATTTTTTATTTTATGCAATTTTAGAAACTGTTGACTTGTATAGATTGTTTGTAAACTACGCCATCTATCCCATAGTATACTTTTACCAGCATAGGTATTGTAGAATTCTAATATTTTTTCTGCCTGTACTAGTCCGACTAATGGTTCAAGTGTACTTGGTAAACAATCTCCCCCGAGAGTGGTCCATTGCTCTTTACCACTAACAAAAAAATCATATCTTAGACCCCATGTCCAATTAATTACTGCTAGTGTATTTTCTTTTGTTTTATTTGTAAAATATGAAAGTATTTGTTGAGAAATGTATTCGTTTCCGCATCCTGGTTTTGCGGTTGTTTCGTATTCTACACCTAATTTTTCAGCACATTGCGATACCCAACTATGAGCTTCACGTTTAAGCTCACTACCGTAAATAAAACTATCGCCGAAACTTACAATTTTCATACGTTTTCGTACTCAAAGTTCTGACATTCTTTGCCTTTTTCTAACAGTTTCGCACCGTTACGTAGGTGAAAACGTTCAGCCATTTCAGTAAGTGGAGATAAGGTTACAAATCTTGTGCAACCTTTGGTTTCTTTTATATGTTTAGCGGCTTCTAGTATTATTTCTCTACCAGCACCTTTACTATAACTCCATACAGTATAAAACACGGCAGTGTCTGGTATGGTATCACTGCTACTCCATGATTCTGTACTCATCCAATCTAACTGTTGTTCTGTTATAGGAACTTGATTGGTATATCCAACACAGATTACTGCACGTTTGCCTTCTTCCAATGGCGGTGCATACTGTGCATATTGGTCTTCGTACAGTGCATAAACTTCTCTACCACCTATGATACGCCAATCGGCTGGAAGATGTGGACGAACTGGGTCCTCTGCAACAACCTCAGCTACATCTTGTAAATTCAATCTTCTTAACATTTTTTACCTTTTACAGTTTATTATAGTCGACGTGTAATACGACCTTTACTTAGATCATATGGCGAAACTTCAAGTTCTACAGTATCGCCTAACAAGACTTTTATCTTGTACATACGCATTTTACCATTTATTTGAGCAATGACTTCGTGCTTAGGTTGTTTTATTTCAACCCTAAACATGCCCCCACGCATCAATTCAGTAACTATGCCTTCAAATTTTATTAATTCTTCTTTAGCCAATTGGTCTCCTTGGTTCCTTGTAAACGGTCCCAACGAAAACTTCTCCAGCCACCTACTGTTGTATCCCATACCACCTGTGTATCGGAATTAACTTTGCGGTCTGCTTTCTCCTCAACTTTTGGTATGATATTTTCCTGTAAGGTTGCCTTCATTTTTCGAAGTGAACCATCTGCTTTGAGAAATTCAATTTCAACAACGCCGTTGATTAAAGCATCAACAACTGTCTTTTGATTTTCTACTTCTGTATATTTAACCATTTAATGCCTCCAAATTCACGTTAATTAAGTCGTCATAGGTCCAATTAACTGGTGCGGCTCCACCAAAACTGCCTATCGCAATTCCTTTGCTGAAACTCGTACCACGCCATTCACGTTGTTCACGACGTAGTTCTTTGTGTAAAAACTCTGGCTTGACCCCATGACGTTTGGTCATGTCATACATCACAAGGTGTTTACCATATTTCATTGCCAACATGCTTGCTTCTGCTTCGGTCATACTAACACAATCATTTTTACCACATATAGTAACACTGTAAACACGTTTCATAACTTACTCTCTATTTCTTTCTTTCGATTGGTTATATACTTGAGAACTGTTTCTAATTCTTTTTCATCGATGTTCCAACGAGCTTTTGTATCTACAACTTTTAAAACTGCTTCTTCATATCGAAGACAGGCAAACAAGGCAAGTTCGATTCCATCTGGTTTGTTTTTGCTTGACACTAACCTCTCCTCATCCGTGCAATTTCTTTTGCATCGTTTGAGTCTTTACGTACAGGCACCATGTTGCTCTTGTGCAACATACCTATACCTGCTAGTTCGTTGCCAGTGTAGGTGTTCTCATGACGTTTAGCAGTCGAACCCACTATATTGTTACTGCAACCAATTGTGCCTTGGTGTTGCTTGTAATCAGGAATGGCATATATGCCTTTGCGATTGCCTTTTGCATCAGTTGGAAGTTTTGCTTGTAGTTGATCTGGAGCAATACCTCTTGCACGAAGCCATTTGTCATGTGCAAGTTCGCTTGCAATTTGCTTTTGCGACTTTTTCTTCGAGGATTTTTTACGAGAATATTTTGTAGTGGTCATATAAGGACCAACCAAATGCATTGACATACCACCTCCTGTTGCAATTAGTGTTCAGTATAACACATTAAACAACAATGTCAACCATTATTCGCCACGATCCAAGAGTTCAAGTTTGTTTGGCACATCTTTCCATTCAGCTGCATCTGCAGGTGTACGGCTTGGATCTACTTCTGTGTGCTCTACAAATGATGGCAACTTTGCAAGTTCCGCATTTAGATGTAGCCATGGGTCATCGGGTTCAAGATCTGTGTCTGCTACAATGGCATCCACAGGACATTCTGGAACACACACGGCACAGTCTATGCACTCATCAGGATCTATTACCATGAAGTTTGGTCCTAGTTTGAAACAGTCAACTGGACAAACTGCCACACAGTCTTGATGCACACATTTAATGCAATTTTCAGTTACTACATATGTCATTGATCGTCCCTGTTAAGAGTGTCCCACATTTGTTTTTTTTCTAGTAGATTGCGTTCCAGTTCAATATACTTTTGTCTAACATCTCTTAGTTCTTTGAACTCTGCTTCTAGTGCTGGGTTTGGCTCCAGTATTGCCATGCGTTCATGTAAATTGTGCAAAGTGTCTTTGAGGCTGATGCCATTTATTTCGATATCAGCATCTTCGCCAGTGATTCGCATCTTACCATCAATGTCGTGACTCATTGAAAATATATTGCTGGTTGCAATATCTTCTGAGGGTGGCAGTACATATGGACTAGGGTGATAGGTATATCCACTACCAAAGTCATAGTCATCAACTTCAATTTCAGTTACCAAACCGTCATCATTGATAGTTAGTTTTTCGCCACTCATGTTATCTCTCTCGTAACCAAAGTACAAATGCTTCTTTAAGTTCTATTTTTTCTGTAAAGTTATCGCTACAATGGAATTTGTGTCTATCAAACCCTATAAGTTTTCCTTTTTGCCAGTTGCAGACTGCATCTAGGCTAAGATATTTTTGATCATCTTTCCAGCAATGCGAGCAGTATTTTGACCAATCGTTATCACTTATATGGTCTAATAACTGTGTATTTTTTTCTTTATATTTGTAAAATTCATTATACTCCGCAGATTCATTGAAAACAATAGTATTGCTGTTAAAATCTGCCAATGGAATAATTAATGTATAATACGGCTTGCCTTCAAGTTTATCAACTACGCGATCTACCTGTATAAAATAATCAGTATGAATATCGTAAGCAAGATGACTTTGTAGTATTTGTCCCAAATCAATTTCAAAAGGACGTGTGAGAATGGTGCGTAATTTATCTACAATTTCACCAAAAACATATTTCGCTTGATCTTTTGGTACCCAGTGCTGAGTAGTTACATGTTTGCCTTTCCAAACACCCCACTTATCGACTAAATCAGTTTTGTCTACTGAGGTTTCATATACCCTACTAGTCGTCTGTTGAATTAATTCATCAGGTAAAAAGTTTGGAATATCAAGTGTATCATACATGCAATAAATTTCTTATATAGAGGCTTTTTCTTCGATAATTTCTTTACGACGCTCCTTAACTGCTTTGCCAATGGCTTGCAGAGCAGCTCTTGCTCTTGTTGCGGCAGCTTTTACTTTTTTTTCTGAAAACTTTTTGTTCTCATGGATATAATTTTCCATTTGTTCTACTAGTTCGTCATGTGCAGACATTTATTTCTCCTAATGTATGGTTTTTTTATTAGTTAGTTGTAGTTCAGCATCAGCAATTTTTTCAAAACCCATTTCTTCAAGTTGGTCGTAAAAATCATCGCCTAGTTCAAATGCCTTATCATCATGTTTTTCTGCTTTTTCTTTTGGCACACCAAGTAATCTCATAAGTCCTCCAATTGGAATAACTCTAACTCCATTGTCAAACAAGGTAGCACAAATTGCAACAACCAAAGCTGATATTGATTCATTGGCACCAAAAAGTTGATCAAGATCTTCTTTTTTCTTAAACATGCACCTATTTATTAGGATACAAGCCAATACATGCAATAAACAAAAAATGCTATACCGCAGATGCCGCCGAGCAAATCAATAAAAAAGTTTTGCCAGCTAAAGTCTTCCTGTGGCTTATTGATTCTATTGGATTCTTCAATAGCTTCACGTGTCATGCACTGTGGACACAATCCCCCAGAAGACCATGAAGCATATGTTGCACAACCTCTACAAAATTTTAATTCTCTAGTTGACATTATTCTACTTCCAATTCAGCGGTATCCACAAAACCTGTCTGCTCTAATATTGCAGTTGGTGTCACTGTTGTGTCTACCTTACGAGAACGTATTTCGGCAATTGAAATTGGCTTTTTATACTCACCACGTTTGGCTTCTTTATTCTTTTCGTACAGTTTCTCAGTGATAGCATAACCAGCATCAAAATCTTTGTCTCCCCAATTCAAACTTTCTAAATACTTTAATGCTTCTAGTTTGGTCATTGGCTCTGGGAGCTCGACAAGATTAATGTTCTCACAATTGTTCTTGATGAGGATTTTAGTTCTACTCACAAGGTCATTTGCAAACCTTACTTTTGTGATTCCATGTTGAGAAGCAGTTCCTGCTACCGTAAATTTCTTTTCCATTTTTTATAGTACCTTTACTCTATTAATTGTTGTAGTATCGTTTGTGTGCTTTGAAACAGTGCCACGAACTTTCACTGCATCCCCTATTTCAAGTTTGTCTCTGTAGTAGAAACTGGTCTTGTAACCATCTTTTGTAATAGCATTATAACGGAATGTACCCCAATCTGTCAACCAAAATCTACTGACTGGTTTGAGTTCAACGTCTAATCTTTCTTTGATCTTGCCAAATACACCATACACATAATCTTTGGTTAGTTGTTCTTCTCTCATTGCACGTTCATACTGGGCAATCTGTGAATTCACAATACCAATTAACATTCTATCCTGTGGCACAACGAACTCGTCCAGTTCAACTGCCCGGCTTAGACTTTTTTGAAAATCATTTAGTTTTCTTGTGATAGCAGTTACCATCAATCTACTGCTTATAAACTTTCTTACTTCTGCACCTTTGCACCTATCTTCCACAGAGATCTTACCACCCAGTGCAAGTGCATTTCGTGCCACAATTCTGTTGGATTCGCGAACACATTCGCCGTCAGTATTGAACTCATCTTCTTTATAATAACCCTTGTTAATTCTGTGAGCATAAACTGCCGCGGCCCATATGTCATAAGCAGTATGTACTACCTTCTGTACGTCTTTCATTTTTCCAACCTTGAAACTATACATTTTCTTCACCTAAGAATTTTGCTTCAACACCTTTGATATGCTTGCACATTCTGTAGGCTGGACATGAACATTCCCAGCCTCTATCTAATAGAGTTACAGTATACTGATCACCTTTACTGCCTACAACAGGCCATTCGACACCAACTGCCCAATGACCTTTTGTTACCATGTTTTCTGTTGAGTGTGCCATTAGGCCGCCAACCAGTTTACTGTTAACTTGTCTTCGTCGACTTCTTTGTAGCCTACAGGCATAACCAACCAAGCACCTTCGTTGTCAACTAGTATATCGCCAACACTAACACTTCTCATTTTTGAAATTCTTTCAATTCTGTCCTCAGGACCAATGTTACCAACCTCAAATGCATGGTTGATATCATCTGCAACAATGTTTGCAACATGAGTGTAGCTACCGTTTGCAAGACCAATACCGGCACGACCTTCTTGTGCTTCGACGTATGCCTTAGCATTGACATGACAGTTCCAACCTTCTTTGTTGATAAGATCAGATAAATCTTTGTCTATAACGATTTGAAAAACTTTAATTAACTGTGGCATAAGCATCTCCTTGTTTCTAACTGTACATACAGCTTAACATGAAATACGTTTATGTCAACCTTTTTCTAAAAAAAGAGTTGTTTTTTCTGTGGAATATTCTACACGAGCCTGCCATTTTTTGTTTTTACGTGTACTGTTCATCCATACTACCCAAGTAGGATCTGTGGCTTTTGGCGGATATGCTCTGTGTATTTTGTAGTGAGTAGGCTGAATATTGAGTTCTTCTTTACCAAGTGCATATTCAAACACATTGGCTTTGAGAGTTATTTCTGTTGTTGGATCGTGAGCAAATATTGTTTGTTGCCGTTCTTGTATGATCATGACATCTTGCAGTAGCGGATCATTTGGTGCAAATTCTCTTGCCACAGTTAGTATGTCTTGAAAGGTTTGTGATCTATTTGTAACCCCTAAATCTTCTAACACCGGAGCATAGGTAAGTCCTGCAAGAAACATATTGAATTCCAATCTCTCGCCATAACCTTGCCATTTTTTCAGCCACTTGTGTGCGGCACAATTTTTGTTTTCTAATCCC
>CENU01029898.1_pt1 | contig 14197 bp, 14 predicted proteins | sample 361331 | NCBI WGS metagenome assembly CENU01 (sample SAMEA2619766, study PRJEB7988) | marine metagenome | isolation source: saline water (ENVO:00002010), including
GATAACCTTATCCAGGTTGTTACTAATGGTTCGGTCGAAAAGACTCAACAATTAATGCAGTCTGCTGATGTAGTTGTTGCTACTGGCGGCGGTGCAATGGTCAAGTCTGCTTATTCGTCTGGTAAGCCTTCATTTGGCGTGGGAGCAGGAAATGTTCCAGTTATAATCGATAGAAATATAGATTTGCAAGAAGCTGTTGAAAAGATAGTTGATGGAGCTTCCTTTGATCATGGGATTATTTGTTCTCATGAGCAATTTGTAATTGCCCCTGAAGAAAACTTCGATAAGACTATAGAATTATTCACCAATACCGGCAAAGTCTGGTTCACAGATAATCAAGAGCAAATCCAGAAGTTAAGAGAAGTAGTCTTTCAAGACGGTTATCTAAATAAGGACGTGGTAGGAAAATCTGCATGTGATGTGGGCAAGATGGCAGGAATAGACGTTCCAGAGTCGTCTAGACTGATCTTATTACCTGCCGATGGATCGGGTACTGAAGATGTTCTAGCTAAAGAAAAACTCTGTCCTGTTATTGCTATCGTTCCTTATTCTACTTTTGAAGAGGCAGTCACAATGGCGAAAGCCAATCTTCTTGTCGAAGGAGCTGGGCATTCTGCAGCATTACATTCAAATAATGATGAAAATATTCAAAGAGCCGGAGTTGAGTTACCAATTAGCCGACTAGTTGTTAATCAACCAAGTTCTACTTCTGCTGGCGGTTCATTGACTAATGGATTTGCGCCCACGACAACACTCGGTTGCGGTTCTTGGGGAGGCAATTCTATTTCAGAAAATCTTGATTACAAGCACCTGATGAATGTATCTCGCATTGGTAAAGTGATACCCGATAAAAAAGTGCCTACAGACGATGAAATATGGGCTTGATGCCTTTTTAAAATTTAAAACTATTCAAATTCTTTAGAATTTTTAAGCATATGTGCGGGGCCGTGAGTTGTGTTTATAGCTGCGTTCTGTCCATAAAGCATTTCTTTTTGAGCCCCAAAGATTTTTCTATCATTGGCTAAAGGCGCCAGTTCTTCAGCTTTTTTTAATGCGATTTCACATATTTTGTCGATAGAACCTGTTTCTTGAACTATACCTGCCTCTAAAGCTGCAGCTCCAGGCCAACGTTTTGATAATTGAACAGTTTCAAAAAAAGAATTAGCTGGAATTTTATGTCTAAATAGAGCTAATTCTGGTCTTGGGATAGTCATACCTAGTTGAATTTCATTTGCACAAAGAAAGCCTCTGTCCTCTCTCATAATTCTTACATCATGTGACATAGCAAGCATAAAGCCTGCTCCAAAAGCATGTCCATTGATTAAACATATTGACGGTATGGGCAATGTAATCATTCTCCCCATTAGATACATAAATTTTTCACCAAATACTTCTCTATCTCCGCCCTGAGGATGACTTTTAGGAGATTTAAACCAATCAAGATCTAATCCATTAGAAAAAAACTTTGAATCCTGTGAAGAGGTTATTAAAGCCCCAGGTCCATCATCATTTTCAATTTCATCCAAAGCACCAGCAAACTCATTAACAAAGGTGGTATTCCAGCGATTCTCACCGGCATTCATTGTTAAATGATAAATAGATTCCTTTTTTTTCAGTTCAATCATGAAATAAAATTTTTTTAATACTATACACAAAATATATTTGAAAGATCATCTGATTCATATAAATTATTTAATAAAGAGAGAGAATATGAATCAAATAACACAAAAAACCACTATTCCATGGTGGCTTACAATAATTTTAATTCTAGAGATTTGGCCAATGTTTGTTGGTCCGTATTTGGCAATAACTAATCCAACATTTCTTGGTGGACCAGATGCTTCAACATTTGTTGTGGGCAGTTTAATTTATTTGGCTAGAAATTTTGCAGTTGGATTTGCTTTTTTAATTGCAATTTATCTTAAAAATGCTCCCATGCTTTTTATTCTTATTTTTATCAGATTATTTACAGATTTAATAGATGGCCCAGCATTTTTAGCTTTCGGAATGGCAGCAAATGAGACGCGTTTGATTAGCGTTTTCGTTTTGGGCTATTACATTCCAGCTTTGTTTGCGATGCGTTATTTGTGGAAGCAAATGACATTAGACAGTTAACGTTAATAAATGATTGAATAGTTACCTAATGAATTTAGAATTTTCCAAGCACGAACTTGAATTTAAAAAAGAAGTTCAAACCTTTTTAAAAAAAGAATTAACTTCAAAATTAGTTGAAGCCGCTAAAAGATCATCGGCAGTCTTCACAGAAAAAGAGATTGCCATGGAGTGGCAAGCTAAATTAGCCAAAAAAGGTTGGTTAGTACCATCATGGCCTGAGGAATATGGAGGAACAAATTGGACAGAGACTCAGAAATATATTTTTTCTTCAGAATGTGCAAAAGCAGAAGCGCCTTCCTTAACTCCAATGGGTTTAGGAATGATAGGTCCACTGTTGCTTGGTAAGGGAACAAAGGAACAAAAAGATTACTATATTCCCAGAATAATTAACGGAGAAGATTATTGGTGCCAAGGTTATAGCGAGCCAGGAGCTGGTTCTGATCTAGCTAGTTTAAAGTGTAAAGCAGAACGGAAAGGTGATAAATATATCATCAATGGCTCTAAAATTTGGACTACCCATGCTCATTTAGCTAATAAGATCTTTTGCTTGGTCAGAACAGAAAACTCGCAAAAAAAACAAGAAGGCATCACTTTTCTAATGGTAGATATGAAACAGCCCGGTATTAAAGTCGAACCCATTCTAACAATTGCTAAAGATCATGATTTTAATCAAGTAGTTTTTGAAAATGCTGAGGCCAGCATAAGTGACAGAATTGGTGAAGAAGGAGAGGGATGGGCAGTTGCGAAATATCTTTTAGAATTTGAGAGAGGGGGAGTTGCAAACGAGGCAGAAAAGCTTCTAACAAGAATTAAATTTATAAAAAAATTGGTAAAAATAATTTCTGCGCAAAAAAAAGATTCTGATTTTGATAGTCTTTATAGAAAAAAAATATCCGAACTAGAAATTAAAGGTGAATCTATAAAATTTACTGTTTTAAGAGCACTTAGTTCTTTTGAAAAAGGAAAAAGTCCTGGCCCAGAATCTTCAATCATGAAAACTCTAGCAACTGAATTAGAACAAGAAATTTCTGATATTTCTCTAGAAGTAATTGACTATTACGGCATGCCATTTCAGGATACTGGTTTAAGAACAAATGAATCTGCTATTGGAGACGAAGCGTTTAGACCTGTAGCTGGTAAATATCAAAACTTAAGAGCAACTTCTATTTATGGAGGAAGCAATGAAATTCAACGAAACATAATAGCAAAAGCTGTTCTAGGAATTTAAATCAACGAGGTTAATTATGACTAAAAATATTTACGAGCCACCAGAAGTTTGGGAGTGGGATAATCAAAGCGGAGGAAAGTTTACTAATATCAATAGACCTATCTCTGGAGCAACTCATGAAAAAGACTTACCAAGAGGAAAACATCCTCTTCAACTTTATTCTTTAGGTACTCCAAATGGCATGAAAGTCACAATTCTTTTAGAAGAATTATTAGCTTTGGGGCATGAAGGCGCCGAGTATGATGCATATTTAATAAACATTGGAAAAGGAGATCAATTTGGAAGTGGCTTTGTGAGTGTAAATCCAAATTCTAAAATACCTGCTTTACTTGATGTAAGCACAACTCCTCCAACAAGAATTTTTGAATCTGGAGCTATTATGGTTTATTTGGCCGAAAAGTTTGGAGAGCTACTTCCAACAGATTCATCTCAAAGAGCAGAATGCATGTCTTGGTTGTTTTGGCAGATGGGCAGTGCTCCATATTTAGGAGGTGGTTTTGGACATTTTTACGCTTATGCGCCTGAAAAATACGAATATCCAATCAATAGATTTGCTATGGAAGTAAAAAGGCAATTAGACGTTTTAGACAAAAATTTAGAGTCTAGAAAATTTTTATGCGGTGATGACTATAATATCTCTGATATAGCAGTGTGCGCATGGTATGGAATGTTAGTTTTAAAAAATGCTTACAACGCAGCAAAATTTTTGGATGTTGCCTCTTATAAGAATGTCATTCGTTGGGCAGAGGAAATTGCTGAGCGTCCAGCCTTTAAAAGAGGAACAAGAGTAAATAGAGCACCAAGCGGACCTGACGATAATGCCATCATAGAAAGACATGAATCGAGTGACTTAGATTGATATGAGTAATAAATTAAAGATTTACGCTGTTCCTATGTCGCAAGCAGTTAGAGCTGTTTTGTGGGTATTATTTAACAAAAAACTGCCTTTTGAATTAGTACTGACTGTTCCTGGTTCTAAAGAAGCAAATGGAACTCGTCATCCAGATTATCTAAATAAATTTCCAAATGGAACTATTCCTGGCCTTGAAGATCCAGCCACAGGTTTTTTATTGGCAGAGTCTCACGCAATCATGTGTTATCTATGTAACAAACATAATTGGACTGATTTGTATCCAGCAGAGCATGAAGCAAGAGCAAAAGTAGACGATTTCCTTCACTATCATCATAGGAACATTAAAGAGGCATCATTAGCATTTTTTGCTCCAATGGCCAGACCTGATTTGGGCTTAACTGATGATGTCATTAATATGGCAAAAAAATTATTCACTAAAGGGTTGAATGCCTTAGAAAAACATTGGTTAGAAAAGAATAATTTTATTACAGGAAATAATCCTACAATCGCCGACATTGCAGCTTATGTAGAAGTCGGACAATTACAAAGTCAATTTACAAATCTATTTGATTTTGAAATTTACCCAAATGTTAAACGATGGCTAGGAGAAATGTCTAATATAGAAGGCCATGACGACGTTCATTTTGTTTTAAGTGAACTAGGAGATATCAGTAAGACTCCTCCTGCAATGGAAGACTTGATGGGAGCGAATATCAAGGGATTCAAGCACATTGCTCAAAGATTAACTGAGTTTTAAAAGCAGAGTTGCCCTTTAACTCAATGAAAATATTAATTGTTGGCGCTGGTATTGGTGGACTTGTTTCTGCTCTTTGTCTAAATAAAAAAGGATACGAAGTAGAAATTTACGAACAGTCTGAAGTCCTGTCAGAATTAGGAGCTGGTGTTCAGCTTTCTCCTAATGCGACAAGAGTTTTAGATTATTTAGAGTTAACCGATGATTTAAAACCCCACGTGTTTGAACCAAGGTCGTTTCAATTTTTAAATTATAAAACCGAAAAAATAATTTCAAAAAGAGATCTTGGTTCGAAAATTCAAGATGATTTTGGGTTCCCAAATTTTGATGTTCATAGAGCAGATTTACAAAAAGTTTTATTAAATAAAGTTGAAGAAAAGGGAATAAAAATATATTCCAACATGAAAGTTATAGATGTTGGGAACGAAGAAAATAAAGCTTATATCAAAATTAATGAAGAAAAAATTAAAGCTGACATCGTTATAGGCGCAGATGGCATCCATTCGGTAGTTAGAGAAAAGTTATTTGAAAAAAAAGAGTCTTCTTTTACAGGAAATGTTGCTTGGCGAATGTTAATTCCAGTTGACTTACTTCCGAGAGATTTAATTTTGCCAGATACAACTGTCTGGTTAGGACCAAAAAAACATTTCGTTTCCTATCATGTTAGTGGAGGAAAAAATTTAAATTGTGTTTGTTTAGTAGAGCAAGAAGGGTGGAAAAACGAGAGCTGGTCGGAAAGAGGAAATATTGAAGACCTTAGAGAAGTATACAATGGGTGGAACCAAACTATAGAAACGTTATTGAAAATTGCAAATCCTAATACTTTGTATAGATGGGCTCTCCATGATCGACCTCCGATGAAGCAATGGAGTAAAGGAAGAATTATATTATTGGGCGATGCAGCTCATCCGATGTTGCCTTTTTTAGCTCAAGGCGCTGCAATGGCTATCGAAGATGGAGCTGTTTTAGCTGATTGCATATCTAGCTATGAGGATAACGAAAAAAGTCTTAAATACTTTGAACAAATTAGGAAGCCAAGAACTTCTTTTGTTCAGTTGGCAGCAAGAAGAAATGCCAAAATTTTGCACTTATCTGGCCTAGCTGCTTTTTTTAGAAATATCGTAATGGGATATGCAGGAAATAAAATTTTTAATAAATTATATAGCTACGATGCTTTATCAGCTGTAAATTCTAAGGAGATATGAATTGGAACAAAGAAACTTCAAACCCTTCGGCTCGATTAGTTCTCTTACTTTAGGCGGAGGAGGAATAGGAAATGTTTGGGGAGAGACTTCTAGAAAAGAAGCTATAGAGACAGTTAATCTCGCTTATGAGTCCGGCATAAATCATTTTGATGTTGCCCCTATGTATGGCAGAGGCGAAGCAGAAAAAGTTGTAGGTATGGCTTTAAAGAATAAACCATTAGAAGAAATTAATATTACAACCAAATGCAGACTTGGAAACCCAAAAGATTCAAAGGTCTATGATGTTTTGAATGATTCGTTATGTCGAAGTCTTGAAACTATGGAGTTAGAAAAGGTAAATTTATTTTTGCTACATTCACAATTGATTGAAGATGACTTTCGCTTCTTTAAATTTGATGAAACCAGAGAGAAAAGTGGTACTACTCTTTCATGTTACTTCAATGCTGTGATACCGGCATTTGAAAGATTAAAACAAGAAGGCAAAATTGATCATTGGGGTATTGGTCTTGGGCAGGGCGAAGCATTAATTAAAGCAATAAATTATTCTAAACCGCCTGAAGCAATGCAATGCGTTGTTAACGTTTTAAACTCAATTGGCGCAATTGGCTATGTAAATGAAAAAAATGATCCCAATAAGATTTTAAATGAATGTCAGAATAAAAATGTTCCAATTCTTGCTATTAGGGCAGTTCAAGCTGGCGCTTTAACATCTTCCATGGATAGAAAGCCACATGAATCTGGTTTTGATGTTGAAGATTTTAAGGATTTTGAAAAGGCTTTGCCCTTTAGAGAATATGCTAAAAAAGTAAATGAAAATCCTGCTTCGTTAGCTCATAGATATGCTTTATCTCAAGAGAAAGTAAGTTCAGTTATTCTAGGAGTTAAAAATAGGAAAGAATTGCTTGAATGTATAAAAGCTGAAAGTGCAGGTGAATTAGATAAAGAAATGTTGGCAAACTTAAATAATCTTTTTAAAAATATGAAATAATTTATATAGGGAATTATTTATGGGGATCAAACACTTAAAAGCTAATTCTTCAATAGAAGAAATTTTAGAAGTAATTGAGCAAGATGCTGGCGTTATTATTGATAATTTATTAGATAAGAATCAGCTCAAAAATATTAGTGAAGATTTAAAGCCTTATTTATTGAAAACTAAAGAAGGTCAAGACGATTTCACAGGATTCAAAACGAAAAGGGTTGGTGCTTTAATGGCAAGATCAGCTGAGTGCCAAAACTTAGCCTTAAACCCTATTATAAATGAGGTTTCTAAACTTTTCTTTGAGCCTCATAGCGATGGTTATCAATTACATTTTACCTCAGCAATTGATATTGCCCCCGGTGAGAGCAAACAAATACCTCATAGAGATAGAGGGGTATGGGGCGGATACATACCTAGAAAGATTGAAACGCAATTAAGTACAGTTTGGGCTATAGATGATTTCACTAAAGAGAATGGAGCTACACAAGTAGTTCCAGGTTCTCATAAATGGGACAGAGATAGAGAGCCAAAGGAAGATGAAATCTGTTATGCAGAAATGAAAAAAGGATCAGTTTTTATTTATACGGGATCAGTCATTCATGGAGGCGGAGCAAATAATTCAAATAAAAATAGATTAGGAGTATTTTTGCACTATGCTCCTTCATGGTTGAGACAGCAAGAAAATCAATATCTTTCATGCCCACCTCATATAGCAAAAGACTTAACTCCCGAATTAAGGTCCCTTATGGGCTATACAAAAGGGGGATATGTATTAGGATTTTATTCAGACCCAGAAGATAAAAATGGAGAGTTAGAATCGGTCTCGCCTGAGAAAATGTTTGGAAATTTTAAAGATAAATACGGTTCCATAAACAGTGCAGATAAATTAGTTTCCGATTCAAGTAAAAGAAAATAAATTATGGAAGCTATTTAAGATTGCCTAAAATTTAAACAATGATTTTTATTTAAGACTTGATAAAAATATAAGATAATATGTTTGAGGTTAATTTATGTCTGATTTAAATGAAATAAAAGCTGATTTTAATTATAGAAACCCTCTTAAAGAAGGCGAAGCTAAACCTGCTTTTGGACTTCAAGAAGAAGATCCTTCTATGCCAAATCATAAGTCTTATAAAAAAATTATACAAAATGCTAGATTGAAAGATTTTAGTCTTGAAACTTCTGGATTTGAATTAATTTCTCATGAATCTTTGGTAAATAACTTTTATGACGACTTAGAAGTTACTCAAATTTATTATCCTGAAATGTCCAAATTAGTTAAGGACAAAACTAAAGCAGATGAAGTGCATATCGTTTCTCATATAACGAGAAACGAAGCCCAAGCAGAATCTGGTGAAAGAAAAGGAGCGCATAGGTTGGTTCACAATGACTTCACGCCAAATTTCAAAAATACTCTAGAACCTCTTCTAGAAGAGACCAATAGCAAACCAGAAAAGATTTTAGTTTTTAATCTTTGGAGAAGGTTTGATAAAGATGGCTTGGATGCTCCTTTTGCGGTTTGTGACTCAAGGACTGTTTCTGAAAAAGAATTAATACCAACGGATTTACATAATTATCTTGAAGGACAAGAAGATTCTCTTACCGTAGAGATATTTCAATCTTCATATAGTGAAAATCACAAATGGAATTACTATCCTAAAATGAACAGAAATGAAGTTTTGATGTTTAAGACCTATGACTCAACCTTGAATCCATTTATGCCAACACTTCATAGCGCATTTGACGATAACTCTTTAAAAAATAAAAAAGTTTCTCCAAGAGAAAGCTTAGAAGTAAGAGCTATTTGTTTCTTCAACTAAATTCAAAATTAAATGAATGTCGAAATTGATGAAGGAGATATCTTTTATGATTCTGCCAGTCCCTTCGAATTCTTTGATATTCTGAATTCAAGCAAGCCAAAAACTCAAAAAGTTTTTGGAACTTTAGTTCTTCCTGAAGTTAAAAAAGATTCTTACCCTTTAGTCATTTGCATGCATGGCAGTATGGGTTGGGGTATTAGTTCTCAAGATCATTCAATAAATTTTTTAGAAAATGGTTTCGCTATTTTTAAAGTTCATAGTTTTGAATCTAGAAACGTACAAACAATTTATCAAGATCAAATGCAAGTAACTGTAGCTATGTCATTAACCGATTGTTACGAAGCATTAAAACTCTTATCTAAGCATCCAAAAATTGAAAAAAATAATATTTTTATTGCTGGATGGAGTTTTGGCGGATCTACTGCTGTTTATGCTGCATGGGAGCCGTTAGCAGAAAAACTGGCTCCTAATGGAGAAAGGTTTAAAGGCCATTTAGCTTTTTATCCAGGAGCTTATGTTTGGCCTGAAGATATGCGATGGTGTAAGAATCCTATTTTAAGTCTCATAGGCAAGGATGATGACTATACCCCATCTATTTTAATAGAGAATTTATCTAAAGCTATCAACGAATCGGGAGGAAATAGTTCTGTGATTTTATATGAGGACAGCCATCACTCTTTTGATAGAGTTGATCCAGTAAAATTCCTTCCTGACGCAATTGCATTAAGCGATAAACCTAGCAAAATAGATAAAAATGGTCTTTTGTATTATGAGATCGATAATGAAAGATATGAAATGAATACGCCAGAAGGAAGGCTTAAATTAATTGAATCAGGCGCTGCTCCAATAGGGGCATCTTTAGGAAGAAATTGGAAAGCGAGAAAAGCATCTTTCAAAGATAGTATTAATTTTTTGAAAGATAACCTATCTTAGGTGATTATTTTAAAAAGTTTTTTATAAAATTTATTTCTTTTTGATCATAAGGACTTCCATCTTTTCTGTAAATGTCATGAAACCAAACTTTAGGCTCTGGGATACCTTCATCTTCAAAAATAAAATCTTTTTTTCTGACAGAGTCTTTTAAATTTAAAATAGTTTCCCACCCAAAATGAGTTTGACTTTTTCCTGCAACGAACCCCCAGTTATAACATCCTATATTATTTTTTTTAAATATTGGTAAGCTAAATTCAAATGTTGTTCCAAATTCTCTTGCCATGTATTCAGTGCATATAATGGGTCTTCTTATTTCTAATAATTCTTTGATTATTGATTCTAAATTTTTAGACTCATATGCATGAAAGGTTATGATATCTGAATTCTCTTTATTTAATTCAATAATTTTTTCCCCTATAGATCCATGCATACAACTTGTTAAAGGTTGGCTTGGTCTCACTTCAAGAGCCCAATCCCAAACATGTTGCAAGAGTTCTATAGAGTTTTCGCCTATACCAAATTGTCCGGGTTCATTATAAATATCCCAAAGTAAAATTCTTTCATCTTCACTATAAAGACTTAAAACTTCTTGGATAAATTTTTTTAATCTCGGCAGTTGATCTAGCTTGCCTTCGTGAATTTCTTTTACTATTTCGTGACCTGGACTTTGACTCCATCCAGAGTTATGAATTCCTTTCAAAGGGAGAAATTGTTTACCTAGCTTGGGGTTTGATCTATGACAATCGTCAAAAAGAACTATCATAGGCTTTATATTTTCTTTATCGCAAATAACTAAAAATTTTTCAAAATTGACCAAAAATTCTTTTTTAATATCCCAAAGAAGATCATGTAAATAAACTCTCATTGAATTAAAACCTAATGCACTTGCCATCTTTAATTCTGTTTTGATTGTGTGTTCGTCAAATGTTTCTGGTTGAAACATTTCTAATTGATTAATTGCAGAACTGGGCAAGAAATTTGCACCTATCAGCCATTCTTGATTTTTATACCATTCATGGGCTTTTTCGGCAGACCATTTATTCATTGGTTAATGATCCTTAGAAGCAGTTCCCCAGTAGTTATAACCTGCAAATTTAGGTGTGCTAGGAAGATACATCTCCTCTAATTCAATAATTTTGAAACCAGAAGACTCAATTAAAGCTGGAATATCTCTATTTAAATTACATCCTCCTGCAATTTTTCCCCAAAGAAAATTAAGCCTAGATTGCCAGTTTGCTATTTTTATATCTGGAGAAAGGCCATGCTCACAGAAAAGTAATTTACCTTCTTTTTTTAAAACTCTAAGAATTTCTTTATTTGCTTTTAACACATCGGGAATAGTGCACATTGTGTATGTTATTAACACGGTATCAAAATAATTTTCCGGAAGAGGTATATTTTCTGCTCCACATTGATGTAACTTTAACTCAACATTATTTTGCTGAGCTACTTCTATTGCCATTTCACAAAGTTCTTTAGAAGGTTCAAGAGCATGAAACTCATCAATCACAGAATGATTATAGAAAGGAATATTAAGTCCGGAACCAATACCAATTTCTAAAACTTTTCCATATGCTAAAGGTACTATTTTTTCTCTTTGAAGCTTTATTGGCTTTGATCCACAAGTACAATTTAAAACTTTAGGAAGTACATATTTTTCATAAAAATTCATTTTTTGATCTTATACTAGTTATATGAATAAAGCTTCATTGATGGTCGATATTGAAGGACCATCACTCAGTTCAGATGATATAGAGTTGATAAAATCTCCCTACGTTGGTGGTCTTATTTTATTTGATAGAAATTTTATTGATAAGGATCAATTAATTGATCTTTGTTTTGAAATTAAGTCAAAAAAGCCTGAAATTATCATTGCTGTAGACCAAGAAGGAGGAAGAGTTCAAAGATTAAAAAAAGGTTTTTCACTAATTCCTCCTATGCAGAAGTTAGGAGATTTAGTGTTGCATGAAAGGGAGTTAGGACTTGATTTATGCAAAGAAACTGGGTGGTTAGTTGCCTCCGAACTTATTGCTTGTGGTGTAGATTTAACTTTTTCTCCTGTATTGGATTTAGATCAAAACTCTAGTAGCGTAATTGGCGATAGGGCATTTTCTGATCAAATTGATGTAGTTATAGACTGTGCAAGAGCTTTTATCTTCGGCATGCATGAAGCAGGTATGGCTAGTGTAGGAAAACATTTCCCTGGCCATGGCTCAATCAGCGAAGATAGTCACGTTGAAAAACCAATAGATAAAAGAATTTTAAATGAAATAGAGAACAAGGATTTAATTCCATTTAAAGAATTAATAAATGATCTTGATGGGATCATGACTGCACATATTCTATTCCCAGAAGTTGATAAAAACGTAACAACTTTTTCTAAAATTTGGCTATCTGAAATTTTAAAAGAAAAGATGAACTTTAAAGGAATGATTTTTAGTGATGATTTAAATATGGAAGGCGCTAACGAAGGTAAATCTTTTTATCTAAAAGCTGAAAAAGCAATAAATGCAGGTTGTGAAATGATTTTAGTGTGCAATAACAGAAATGGAGTTCTTGATGCCTCTAGATACTTTGAGGAAAACGATATAGTCCCTTCAGAAAAAAATTTTTCAATGTTAATGGCTGATGATGTATCTTGGGCTAGTTTGGAAAAAAATGAGAACAGAAATAGGATCTCTAACAAATTAGAAAAGCTAAAATAGCAAGGTCAAAAATAAGTAGCACCAATTAAATAGCCGCTGAAGAAAAATCCAATAGCAAATATGGGATATTCTTTAAAAAACCAAAATATAGAGTTAACGTATTCTTTCATAAAAACAATTTTAATAAGTTAATCAAAGGCAGAATTTTTTGAATATTTAGTCAAAAATCTAAAATTTGACTTAAATTGGGGCAAAAAGTTTGAAATATTCCAATCTAGCAACTCAAAAAAACAATTTATAATAAATAAATTACTATATTTTATTTTTATGAAAATCTTTGTCATCAGCATGAAATCTTATAAAGAAAGAAGAGAATTTCAAATAAGACAAGCTACAAAATTAAATTTGGAGATTTCTTTTATTGATGCTGTCAACGGGTCAGAAATTTGTAAAGAGAAACTGCAAGCAGCGGCAAATAAATGGACTAGACCAATTTTTTCGAAAGATATAGGCTGCTATCTATCTCATAGAAAGGCTTGGGAAAAAGTTAGTAAAGAAAATAAAAAATGTCTAGTTTTAGAAGACGATGTGATTATTTCTCATGATATAAAAAACCTTATTAAAGTAATCGAAAATTTAGATGATTCTTGGAACACGGCATATGACTTAGAATATGCACCAGGGAAACATGTTTTAAGTAAAAAAAATTTTTATAAAGATCATAATAATTTTATAGAAATAAAAGAGATTTATCGAAATAAAACTGGATTAGCAGCATACATATTAGGACCTCAATTAGCCTCAAAAATGCTAAAAGATCTAGATAGCTATGTAATGGTAGATGCTTCTTTTTGGTCTCGACCTTGGGCTCAATACATGCAAGTAGAACCCGCTCCAATAGTTCAAATGATGCACGTCGGCAAAGAAACTAAAACAGATGAAAGTTCAATTAGAAATGTTAGGGATTTAAATTTTATAAATTCATCTTGGCTATCAAGAAAATTTATAAGATTAAAAATATCATTATCAGAACTGCCTAACATGATAAAGGGATTCTTCAAGGGAGAAAGAAGGGAACTTGTTTATAAAAAAGAAGAGTTTGAGGTTAATTTTGATCTTTTGATTGATGAAAAAAATTAGATTAATTAAATTTTTTAGATACTCTTCTTTTGCCTTCTTCTACACCAAATTGGTCAAAAGGATTTACTTGAAGTAACTGTGAAGTTATAAAAGTTTTATGTTCTAAAGAGCTAATTAAAAATCCTAGGTTAAAGGGAGAAAGTTTTTTTAAGACAAAAAAATTACTAGAAATATTACTATTTATTCCAAGATGATTTTTTAGCGATTTATTCACTGGAGAAGTAAATAATTTATTTTGTGTTAAAGCTTGCATCCTCGGCAGCTTATTCGATTCAGACTTGTCATTACTTATTATAAAGTCTGCTGAAGTATTAGAGGTCCCTTGATGAAGCATTTGGAAAAAAGAATGTTGTGCCCTCGGACCATATTCTCCATAAACCGTTTGAGAAGTTTTTGAAAAGATCGAATTCTTGTTTGCTTTTTTGCCTAAAGATTCCATTTCAAGTTGTTGAAGATATTTTGGAAGCGATCTTAGCTTCCAGATATAAGAAAGAATTACTCTATTATCAATATTTAAAAAAT
>CENU01167730.1_pt1 | contig 14195 bp, 14 predicted proteins | sample 361331 | NCBI WGS metagenome assembly CENU01 (sample SAMEA2619766, study PRJEB7988) | marine metagenome | isolation source: saline water (ENVO:00002010), including
GCGCGTCTTGCGGTCATTCGACTGACCGAAAAGGTATCAGCTAGGGATTGTTCGGTAGGAATTTGCCGACCCGGCGCCCACTGTGCAGTTTTAATTTGCTGTTCTAAATACTGCTTGATAACAGCAAATTGCGGTATTTTTTGATCTTGTACGCCCATAGAGATCGACCATATTTGTATATACATATTATTTGTATATACTTTTTATTTAACTTAAAACTATTGTTAATACTGTGATTTAAATATTTTTATTTGTATATACAATATATTTTTATAATAGCAGATTCTTTTGCTGTCGGGTCATTTTTTTTATTTGCGCCTCACGAATAGAGGCACTACTTCGATTATGTCCAGATTCTGTAAACACAAATTCACAGGCTTTGCGCCCGCGAAAATACTTAGCACCGCCTTTTCCTGTTTGGTGCTGCTCTAATCGGCGTGCTAAATCAGTGGTTATGCCTGTGTACAGCGAATCATCGCTAGCACGAATAATATAAACAAACCAACCACAATCATCATTACCACTCAATCTGGGACCGCCTTCAAAAGCTGATGGCACTCTTTACAGCGGTATTCCGCCTTTCCGGATAGCACTCGACGATGTCTAATCAGTGATAATTGATGGGTTTTACAGCCACAAACATAGGCAATACGCTGATATTGCTTTACTGGGACGCCAGTTAGGTCAAAATTACCCGTGACCTCTGGAGAAACACCAAAATCCAGCATAACCGACTTCCACTCTTTACCATGGGGCTTAACCTTACGAAAAGACCATAAACTATCAGTGATATAATGCGCGACTTCATGGGGAATAGTTTGCTCTATACTGTGCTTGTAGTCTTTTGCGAACAACCAAGGATTAAATCGAATGCACTTTTCTTTGCCCTTGCGCCGATACATTCCCGCGCATTTTCCACGCAAGTCAAAGGTTATTGGTATTAAAGAAAAGGGTTTTTTATAGATTTGACCGGCACTGGCAATGTATTTTAGCGTCAAATCTTGCACCTGGGCTTTCTGCTGTTCAGAAATAGGCGCAATAAAGTCACTATTTGTCACTATGGGCTGCATCGTCTGATTATAAAGATTCATAGCATCGGCACAAGAGAAGGTTATAATGATGTTAATTACTAGGCACAAATACCTATGAACGTTGATTTACACTGCCATACCAACCTATCAGACGGCTCTTTGCCGCCAGAGGAGCTTTTGAAACTGGCTATTGAGCGAAAAATAGATATTTTGGCCATTACTGATCATGATAATATCGACTGTTATTCTAGGATTTCCGCCCCTGAAGGCCCTTTAACCCTGATAAGTGGTATTGAGTTTTCCACCACTTGGAAAAATATCGGAATCCATATTGTTGGGCTCAATATGGATCTTAGCAATCCCGAACTACTTAAAGGTATTGAGTTTCAATCAATCGCTAGAGAAAAACGCGCTATATTAATAGATGAAAAATTACATAGCCTTGGGTTTAAGGACTGCCTTGAAGGCGCCAAACCCTATAGCAGCGGCCAGCAGGTGGGGCGGCCGCATTTTGCCCAATACCTCGTCGAAATAGGGGCTGTAACTAATATTCAACAAGCATTTAAACGCTATCTAGGGGCTGGTAAGGCCGGTGATATCAAGCAGCAGTGGGCCAGCCTTAACGATGTTATATCTTGGATACGGGGTGCCGGCGGTGTGGCTGTTTTAGCTCATCCAACCAAGTATAAAATGACTCGAACCAAATTATGCCTGCTTTTGGAGGATTTTATCGACCTAGGCGGGGAGGCTATGGAGGTTATCTCTGGAACACAAACTGTCTCTGAAACTCAGTCTATGGCTAGACTTTGCAAGCAATATAACTTACTCGCCTCGCGCGGCTCTGACTTTCATAGTCCTGGGCAACCCTGGGCAGCCTTAGGCATGACCAATGATCTACCGGATTATTGTGAGCCTGTATGGAGTCAATGGACTTAATTTATTAATGAAATTGGTGCTCAATATAATATTCTGTGGCCAATTCCACCTCAGACAAATACTGTGTATACTTGCCCCCGCTTAAAACTATCTATTTTTCTATGAGATTCTAAACGTGAATATCTTTATTTTTGTCAGTCAGGAATGGCTTCTAATTACTTTTCTTTTTGCCCTTATTGCTGCGTTAGTTGCTGTCACGCGAAAAAACAATGGTTTGCCAATTGTTGCTGGCGAATTGGTGACCTTAATGAACCAGGATAAAGCGGTATTAGTCGATGTTCGCAGTGCCAACGACTTTAAACAGGGTCATATTCATGGATCAATTAATATCCCACACAATGCACTGGCCAGCAGAACTAGCGAGCTTGAAAAACATAAGTCTTCACTGATTGTTCTAGCGGACCAAATGGGTCAACACGCGGGTACTGCGGGAGGATTACTGACCAAGCAAGGCTACGATATTCGTCGCCTAAGCGGCGGTATTTCTCAATGGAAACACAGTAATCTACCCCTAGTAAGCGGCAAAAAGTAGTCGACATTGGAAAATATGAACCCGGTAACAGTTTATGGCACTAGATTCTGCCCTTACTGTGTCGCTGCCAAGCAACTACTTGACGCAAAAGGCCTCGTGTATCAGTATATAGCGGTTGATAACGATCACGACCTTCGTGAGAATATATCTAGGCGAAGCGGCCAGAGGACAGTTCCACAAATTTGGATTGGCGAGCAACATATAGGCGGCTTTACCGATCTACGAAAACTGGCATTAAATGGCGATTTAGATCGCTTAATCAATGCTTAATCAAACTTAATAATAATCAAAAGCTAAATTTTAAGGGTTTTACCATGGCTAAAAAAGAGACAGAAAAAAAACAAGATGCTGGACAACCACAATTTTCAATTCAGCGTGTTTATCTAAAAGATCTTTCTTTTGAAACACCTCAAGGCCCGGCTGTCTTCAATAAAAAGTGGCAGCCAAAAGTAAACCAGGATTTGAACACTAAAACTAGACAAGTAGAAGATGGTATCTACGAAGTTGCTCTTAGAGTAACCATTACCATGGCAGATGGCGAAGATACTATCTATGTTGTAGAAGCCGAACAGGCTGGATTATTTAATATTAAGGGCTTTTCTGAAGAGCAACTACCTCAGATTTTAAATACAACTTGCCCTGGTATATTGTTTCCATACCTTCGCGAGACACTAGATAACGTAGTTACTAAAGGCTCATTTCCAGCCCTATTACTACCTCCTATTAATTTTGATGCACTTTTTGCCAATGCAATGCAACAGGCAGCTGAAGAAAAAAAGGGTGAAGGCAAGGGAACTAAACATTAATTAGTGGTTTGAGACTAATTTAAAAAAACCCGCCAAAAAGGCGGGTTTTTTATACAATTGATTAAATCTTTTGAAAAAGCATACAAGTTATTTATCTAAACTGTATTCCTGTAACTTGCGAGTTAATGTATTTCGCCCCCAACCTAATAATTTAGCAGCATCTTTTTTCCTACCCGCGGTATGGGCCAATGCCGCCTCAATCATAGTCTGCTCAAAATCAGGAATGGCAGAGGAAAGTATATCTTTACTCCCTGAGTTAAGCTCTTTATCAGCCCAGTTTCGAAGTATTGTTTGCCAACTTCCAGAAATTCGCTGATCTTTATCCGATTGGTCTTTCCGCAGCTCTGGAGGCAAATCAGATAATAGAACCTCTCTACCAGCCGCCATAACTGTCAACCAACGACAAATATTTTCCAACTGTCGAACATTTCCTGGCCACGGCAAACCATATAAAAACTCTTCTGCTTCGGGAGTAAGAGTCTTTGGCTCCATCTCTAGCTCTTTGGCAGCACTATGAAAGAAATGTTGCATTAATTCAGGTATATCTTCCCGCCGATCCGCTAACCGAGGAAGATGCACTCTAATCACATTCAAACGATGATAAAGATCCTCACGAAAACGATTCTCTGAAACAAGCGTTTCAAGGTTTTGGTGAGTAGCTGCAATGATTCTAACATCTACCTTGACGGCAATATGCCCGCCCACTCGATAGAACTCACCATCAGCAAGTACTCTCAATAATCTTGTTTGTGCTTCAGGAGGCATATCGCCAATTTCATCAAGAAATAAGGTGCCGCCATTAGCTTGTTCGAATCTACCCTCACGTCTCTGCGCTGCGCCAGTAAAAGCGCCTTTCTCATGGCCAAAAAGCTCGGATTCAATTAAATCATGGGGTATAGCGGCCATATTTAAGGCAATAAACTTGTTGTTTCGTCGCGGGCTATGCTTGTGTAAAGCCTGAGCAACCAATTCTTTACCCGTTCCAGATTCCCCATTGATTAATACCGTAATATTAGAATTAGAGAGCCGGCCGATTGCTCGAAAAACCTCCTGCATTGCCGGGGCTTCGCCAATTATTTCACTCTGTGGCAACTGAGTGACTTGTTTCGATGTTTTTTGCTCATTGGCAAAGCTTATTCCGCGCCGCGCTACATCCACCAGCTCTTCTAAATCAAACGGCTTTGGCAGATACTCAAAGGCTCCACTCTGATAGGCCGAAACTGCACTATCCAGATCTGAATGAGCTGTAGTAATAATAATTGGCATATCGGCATAATCGGCATGTATGCGCTGTAACAATTCCAAACCATCCATACCGGGCATTCTAATATCTGAAATAATGATCTCGGGACGATCTTGTTCGAGCGCCTCAAGCAAGTCTTCACCATTTTCAAAGCTTCGTACCTGCATATCTTCTCGACGAATAGCTTTTTCCATCACCCATCGCAATGAGCGATCATCTTCTGCAATCCAAATTTCTGAAGTCATTTTGTAACTATACCTTTATTGGTAAATAAATAGAGAAGCAGGTATGCCCTGGTCTCGAATCACATTCTATTGTGCCTTGGTGGCCGTTTACTGCATTTTGTGCAATGGTAAGACCAAGCCCAGAACCCTGTTTTCGGCCGCTAATCATTGGAAAGAAAATCTGTTCTTTAATCTCCTCCGATACACCAGGGCCATTATCGATAATTTCAATCTTACAAATCATTTTGTGGCGCTCTCCGGCAATGGTAAAGCTCCTATTAACTCTGGTTCTAAAGGTAATTTTAGGTTGCTTTTGATCAGAATCTATCAATGCCTGCATCGCATTTCGAGCCACATTAAGAACCGCCTGTATAAGCTGCTCAGCATCGCCCTCAAGAGACGGAATGCTAGGATCATAATCACGGATAATTTCAATTTGCCCTTGAAGCTCAGCCTGCATCAAAACCACCACTCGCTCAGTTACTTCATGAATACTAATTTGAGTGTATGTTGGCACCTGATTAGGGCCTAATAAGCGATCAACCAGATTTCTTAAGCGGTCTGTTTCCGTCATAATGATTTGGCAAAGCTCTCTGGTTTCACCATCTAAACTCTGTTCAGCAATCTCATCATCTAATAGTTGTGCCGCGCCACGAATACCGCCCAGAGGATTCTTGATCTCATGGGCCAGCCCGCGAATTAAAGTCTTAGAGGTATCCTGAACAGACAGCATTGCCTCTTCGCGGTTTATCTTGAGAAAACGATCAATAGGCTGCAACTCCATCAAAAATTTCTTTTGACCTTCAATTTCAATGGGTATTCCTGAGTAATCAACCTTAATTGGACCGGTTGAATAGGTATCCAAAAATTCATGGCGTCTCGTGTAAGGTCGTCCAGTAGTCAATGCAGTTTCAATACTTTTAAAAACACTGCCTGCATCTCGAAATATAGCGCTTGCCGGAAGACCTTTTAATCGGGTGCTACTCACTTGAAGCAAAGCTTCAAATGCAGCATTTATGTATTCGACAGTTAAATCCTCATCTAGCAACAGAACTGCTGTATTGAGGTTATCGATTAAAAAATGATGTATCTTATCTGAAACCACTTAAAGGTATCTCCCAACTGAATTACCAGCTCATCTCGTTTTCTTGCAATTTGCGAGCCAATTATGTGCACTATTTATTTGAAATTAACTTATCTAGCCATTTATTAACCTAAAATCTAAAAAGCACAGGCTTATAAAAGGATAATGTAACTGCAGTATGCACTATTATGGTGCAAATTTATAATCCTTATTAAGTGGATCTAGCGAACAAAAAAAACCCGCCGCCATAAGACGCCGGGTTTTTTGTTTACCGCGCTTTTTCACGCGGTAATTTTGTACTTAGCAGCTGTAGTACATCTCAAACTCAACAGGATGAGTTGTATGCTCAACGTTGTACACTTCTTCCATCTTCAACTCAATGTAGGCATCAATCATATCATCCGTGAATACACCACCAGCGGTTAAGAATTCACGATCGCCATCCAATTCGTCAAGTGCTTCTCTTAAGCTACCAGCAACCTGAGGAATAGCCGCAGCTTCTTCAGCTGGAAGATCATATAGATCTTTATCTGCCGCATCACCCGGGTGAAGTTTGTTTTTAACGCCATCAATACCCGCCATAAGCATAGCGGCAAACATTAGGTATGGATTAGCTGTCGGATCACCAAATCGTGCTTCAATACGCTTACCTTTAGGGCTTGGTACGTATGGAATACGAATTGATGCAGAGCGGTTACGAGCAGAATAAGCTAGCATAACTGGTGCTTCAAAACCTGGGATCAAACGCTTGTATGAGTTAGTTGACGCATTAGCAAAGGCATTGATTGCTTTAGCGTGCTTAATAATACCACCGATATAGTAAAGGGCAGTTTCACTTAAGCCTGCATAGCCATCCCCAGCAAATTGATTCTCACCATCTTTCCAGAAGGACTGGTGGCAGTGCATACCAGAACCATTATCACCAACCAATGGCTTGGGCATAAAGGTTGCAGTTTTACCATAGGCATGGGCTACATTGTGAACGCAATACTTAAGAATTTGCACTTCATCAGCTTTTTTAACTAACGTATTGAAACGGATACCGATTTCACACTGACCAGCAGTACCTACTTCATGGTGATGCACTTCAACGTCTAAACCCATTTGCTCCATAGCACCACACATCGCGGCACGCATATCATGAAGGCTGTCTACTGGAGGAACAGGGAAATAACCGCCTTTGATACCAGGACGGTGGCCCATATTGCCATCAGGAAGATCTGCAGATGAAGACCAAGCCGCTTCTTCAGAAGAGATCTTGTAGAAAGCACCGCTCATGTCAGCGCCCCATTTAACATCATCAAATACAAAGAACTCAGGCTCTGGACCAAAGTATGCTGTATCACCTAAGCCCGTAGACTGGAGATATTGCTCAGCACGCTCTGCGATAGAACGTGGGTCACGCTCATAACCTTGCATAGTAGAAGGCTCAACGATGCCACAACGAACGATAACAGTTGTTTCATCTGTGAAAGGATCCAAAACTGCAGTGCTATCATCTGGCATTAGAATCATGTCGGATTCATTAATACCTTTCCAGCCAGCAATTGATGATCCATCAAACATTTTTCCTTCGACAAAAAAATCATCGTCTACTTCAGAAATGGGTATAGACACATGCTGCTCTTTACCTTTTGTGTCGGTGAAACGAAGATCAACCCAACGGGCTTCACTTTCTTTAATAAGATCTTGGGTCTTGTTAGACATTTTTTTCTCCACTGTACTTTGATTCGTGTAAAACTTTATATTAATAATTCTTTAGATCTGTGTTTGACCTGCAAACACCAGACACTCATTTATTCCCTGATTTGAATTGCAATTCTTATGCCAAATTTATTATTTAATATAAAGACGCTAAAAATTAACTAATTCAGCTAAGATCCTTGTATGAGCCCCGGCTAAACAAGGGACTGATTAAATCTAGCAGCGCTCATGCACAGTTATGGTGCAAATACTGGTAAATATGCACTATTTTAGTGCTTTTTTCCTATTTTTTTGCCTTTCCTATCAGAAGCGCCCCAGTATAAAGCATACTGAAGGTAAATATATCATCTTAATTAAAAGATATGGAAAACTGTTGAGATGCTCACTTAAAAACCCTGCTTTAAACAAGGCCAAAGCGGATGCTTGTGGTGATCAACTTTAATCAAAGTAAATTGTCATTTTCCGCTTGGCAAATATGTGCTTTTTTTTGCTAATTAACATTTAAATCGAACATTGCACCTCAAAATTTAGCCTCCATTGAAAACTTTTATAGCAGTTCCTTGAAATTCTCGTATAATCGCGATTTTTTCGTGACCAATGAATGGTCAATATCAGGTATCTTCATGTCTATTGAAAATTTGCGCAATATTGCGATCATCGCTCACGTTGATCATGGTAAAACAACTCTGGTTGATAAACTTCTTAGCCAATCAGGGACTCTTGATCGCAAAGACGTTGGATCTGAGAGGCTAATGGATTCTAATGATCAAGAAAAAGAGCGGGGAATTACTATCCTCGCCAAAAATACTGCAATCAATTGGAATAACTATCGCATCAATATTGTAGATACCCCAGGTCACGCTGATTTCGGCGGTGAAGTCGAGCGAGTCCTCTCTATGGTTGACTCGGTATTACTGTTAGTAGATGCCGTCGACGGGCCCATGCCGCAGACTCGATTTGTAACCTCTAAAGCATTTGAGAAAGGGTTACGCCCCATTGTTGTAATAAACAAGGTAGACCGTCCTGGTGCGCGACCAGACTGGGTAATGGACCAAGTTTTTGATCTCTTTGATAGCCTTGGCGCTACCGACGAGCAACTGGACTTTCCGGTTATTTATGCTTCAGCTCTAAACGGCATCGCCGGAACTGATGCTGACAATATGGCGGAAGATATGACGCCTTTATATGAAATGATTATTGCTGATGTTCCTTCTCCTAAGGTTGATATTAGTGGTCCATTCCAAATGCAGATTTCTGCACTAGCCTATGATAGCTATGTTGGAGTTATAGGTGTCGGTAGAATCACCAGAGGCACATTAAAGCCAGGTCAGCAGGTCGTAGTCAAAGCTGCAGATGGAAAAGAGCGCAAAGGCAAAGTACTTAATGTAAAAGGCTATCTAGGTCTTGATCAGGTTGAAACAACATTAGCAGAAGCCGGCGATATCGTTTGTATCAATGGCATCGATGGTCTAGGCATTTCAGATACACTCTGCGACCCAGAGCATATTGAAGCTCTTCCCGCGCTAAGTGTTGATGAGCCAACAGTGAGTATGACCTTTATTGTCAATAACTCTCCTTTCGCTGGCTTGGAAGGAAAATACGTTACCACAAGGAATATTAAAGATCGTCTTGATCAAGAATTAATTCACAACGTGGCATTACGCGTCAGAGAAGGCGACTCCCCCGATAAATTTATTGTTTCAGGCCGCGGCGAACTTCACTTATCAGTCTTGATTGAAACAATGCGCCGTGAAGGCTTTGAAATGGGCGTCTCACGCCCAGAAGTTGTAACCAAAATTGTCGACGGCAGCGTTCATGAACCCTTTGAACAAGTTGTTATTGATGTGGAGGAACAGCATCAGGGATCAGTAATGGAAGAGCTAGGCACGCGTAAGGGCGAAATGTCTAATATGGAACTTGATGGAAAAGGACGGGTGCGACTCGAGTTTATGATCCCTTCTCGTGGATTGATTGGCTTTCGCGGTGCCTTCCTAACCCTAACTTCAGGCTCGGGCATAATGACTAGCGTGTTCGATCATTATGGTCCTGCTAAAGAAGGGGAAACCCATAGCCGCCAAAATGGTGCCCTAATCAGTATGATAAAAGGCAAGACGGCAGCGTTCGCACTGTTTAATATTCAGGCTCGGGGCCGTTTATTTCTGGGGCATGCGGTTGATGTTTATGAAGGACAGATTGTTGGCATTCACAGTCGAGGTAACGATCTAGTAGTCAACCCGATCAAAGGTAAGCAGCTGACTAATGTTCGGGCCTCTGGAACTGATGAGGCACTAACCCTTGTGCCGCCAATAAAACATACCCTTGAGCAGGCATTAGAATTTATCGAAGACGATGAGCTGGTGGAAGTAACACCCGTGAGCATCAGACTTCGAAAAAAATTATTGACTGAAAACCTGCGTAAACGCGCACCTAAATAAATTATTCAATGAGCATTTAAAATTCTATATAAAAATGGGCTATTCTCAATGAATAGCCTACATGGATTCTTTTATTCACATTAATGACAGGGTGGTTCTTTTTAACTGTTAGTTCAACGGATCCTGTGTCCTCCATTTGGTGGATTATCGCTGCAGCTGTCATAGGTTTGTTACTGGGCCATCTGCGCGGAATTATTGTTCTAATAGCCATTTCTACAAGTGCTACTATTTTTCTTCAGTTTAGTTTAAACACCGTTATCGCAAAGCAAATTATGGCTATAATTATGTTTTTCCTAAAAGGACATCAATATGCTCGGCTTAATTCAACGTGTCTCTTCAGCTTCGGTGTCTATTGATAGCCAAATTCACGGGTATATCAATCGGGGTATTCTGCTATTTCTGGGGGTAGAAAAGGGCGACTCGGCAACGCAGTCTGATCAACTGCTACAAAAGATATTAAACTATCGCATCTTTAGTGATGAGCAGGGCAAAATGGACCTATCGCTAAAAAATATAGCCGGAGATTTACTAGTGGTTTCACAATTTACCCTTGCCGCCGACACCCAAAAGGGTCTTCGACCTAGTTTTTCTTCAGCCGCTCCACCTGCAGAAGCAAAAAACCTTTATAACTACTTTTTAGGTCAAGCCAAAGTCATCCATAATGGAACGATTGCCAATGGTAAATTTGGTGCTGATATGCTTGTATCACTGTGCAATGATGGGCCAGTGACATTTTTACTGAGTAGCAAATGATTATTTGAGTTGTTCTAGCACACGTTGATGAAAGCCTTCAAAACTTCCATTACTCATAATCACAATATGTGTGGATTGATTGGCCCTATGATTATCGCTAATAATCTCCAGCGTTTCTTTGACTAGACTGTGTATATGGCTGTTCACCGATACCGCTATCCCAGCGTCTTTTGCAACTGCGGATAAATCCCAATCTATACTGGCATTTTGATACCATAGCACCTGATCGGCACTTACAACTGAAGACGCTAACTCGCCCTGATGAACACCCAACTTCATTGTCGCTGATCGAGGCTCTATCACCGCCACTATCTGCGCATCACCTACTTTTGCTCGCAGGCCTTCAAGGGTGGTTTTTATAGCCGTTGGATGATGGGCAAAATCATCATAAACAGTCAAATTACGTTCGCTGTAGATCGGCTCCATTCGGCGCTTAATGCCAATAAATAAACTCAGCGCTTCACAGGCTTGTTTCAAATTAACGCCCACCTGATTGGCGGCAACGACCGCCGCCAGTGCATTATTAACATTATGCAAACCCGACTGTTGCCAACTGATGGTTCCCCGTTGATTGGAGTTTGCGTGGATTATCTCAAATTGCGACCCATCCTCAGATAATAACTGGTACTGCCAATTAGCATTAGCAGTACCAAAACTTTGTTTGTGGCTCCAACACCCCCTATCAATAACCTCAAGCACCGCTGAGTCATTGGCTGGATAGATAAGATTGCCATTGCTCGGCAAAATCCGCACGCAGTGGTGAAACTGACGCTGTATAGCCGCCAAATCATCAAAGATATCGGCATGATCGTATTCTAAATTATTAATAATTAGGCAATCACTATGGTAGTGAACAAACTTAGAACGCTTATCAAAAAAAGCCGTGTCATATTCATCCGCCTCAATCACAAAGTAATGATTGCCATCGGGGGCTGTCCCTCCTAGCCGCGCCGATATGCCAAAATCTTGTGGCACCCCGCCAATTAAGTACCCGGGGTTATAGTCTGCACTATCAAGTATTTTTGCCAGCATGCTACTGGTAGACGTTTTGCCATGAGTGCCTGATACCGATATAACATGTTTATCTTTTAAAAAATTGTCGCCTAGCCATTGAGGGCCAGAAATATAGGGGAGTTTTTGGTCGAGTATATATTCAACGCATGGATTGCCACGAGACAGGGCATTACCCACAACAATCAAGTCTGGCGCGGGGTTCAATTGGGCAGGATCAAAACCCTCTATCAAATCAATACCCGCCTTTTGTAACTGGGTACTCATTGGCGGATAGACATTGTCATCACAGCCAGACACCTGATGGCCCGCTGATTTAGCCAGCTGTGCTAAGCTGCCCATAAATGTTCCACAGATACCTAAAAAATGCAGATGCATAATCTACTCTAATAAATTAAAACACCATTAGAACAATAAATTAAGCTCTAGGGTAGTGCCCATTGCTTACATCGCTTGGTTATTAATTTATTTTGTAACTTTGGATAATGAGGTAAGCCATTTTCATAGGGAGGGTAATCTTCACCTGCGATAAGAGGCAACAAGTATTTTCTTGCTTCATGAGTTATACCAAAACCGTCTTTACTAATAAAAAATGGGGCATTGTTTGCCATATTTAATCGTACTTCCCTTAAATTTTCGTAGATCTCCATAATGCTACTTCTGACGATATTTATTATTACAGGCTATGTGGGGTATATAGGGCTTTCCCCTTGGCCACTATAAACGCATAATACAGGCCATAACTTTTGGGATCTGGGAAAATCCAAATATGCCCTATGCTTTTTTAGCACTGTATCAACGAATAATCATAGACCATCCATGGCGAGCTGTAGTGCTAGTTTTGGCTGTAGCCCTATTGATGAGTCTTGGGCTACCCAATTTTAAGTTAGATGCATCAGCTGATTCTTTAACGCTAGAATATGATGAAGACCTAACTTTTTTTCGTGAAGTATCGCAACGCTATGGAAGTGATAATTTTTTAATCATCACCTTCTCACCCAAATCTGGCGATCTTTTTGATAAAAAAAATCTCGATTTATTAAGCTCGATAAGCAATCAATTAAAAAAAATCGACGGCATAGCTAATACAATTTCTATGCTGGATGCGCCTCTACTTTACAGCCCAAAGATTGGTATCAGCGATTTAGATCAACCGCTAAACACCGTTATTTCTGAGGGTGTAGATAAGCAGGCCGCTAAACAGGAATTTTTAACCAGTCCAATCTATAAAAATATGCTGTTGAGTGCCGATGGCAGCACCACAGGTATAGTTGCTACTTTAAGTTTAGACCAACAATACCTTTCACTAGTTACCCGGCGCGACAATCTTAGACTATTGCGAGATACCGAAGGTTTAAGTTTGCAGCAAAACTACGAATTAGACAGTATTAGTTCCGAATTTCTCAATTACCGCACTGCAAAAACTGCAGAAGATCATCTGCGGGTAGCAAAAGTTCGACAAATCATGGATCAGTATCGCGATCATGCCACTATTTATCTTGGCGGACCCGATATGATTACCGCGGACATGATCGACTTTATTAAAAGTGATTTGGCTATCTTTGGTATCGGTATATTGATATTTATGGTGGCCACTTTAACCTTTATTTTTCGCTCTGCTCGCTGGGTGATTCTTCCTTTGTTTACCTGCGCTGTATGCCTAACCATTGTTCTTGGATTTTTAAGTTGGATAGATTGGCGTCTTACTGTTATTTCCTCCAATTTTGTATCCTTGTTACTAATAATTACTCTTGCGCTAACTATCCACCTAATTGTCCGCTATCGGGAACTGCAGGCGGCTAAACCAAAAACAGAGCAACGTCAGCTTGTAATAAGCACCATTGAGTCTATGGTCAAACCCTGTCTATATACAGTTTTAACCACTATTGTGGCCTTTAGCTCATTAGTAGTCAGTAATATTCGTCCAGTCATTGATTTTGGCTGGATGATGACTATTGGCATTATTGTGGCCTTTATAGTGTCTTTTATTGTTATGCCTGCCGGTATGATGATTTTAGGAAAAAAAGATAAAGCTAATCTCAAAAAAGATGGTAGCAGCGCTATAACATCAAAGTTTGCAAATTTCACCGAGCAGAATGGTACTATTGTAATACTCTTAGCTGCAGTGCTCACGCTACTTTCGGGCTATGGAATTTCTCGCCTTGAAGTAGAGAATCGCTTTATTGATTATTTTAAAAGCGATACTGAAATCTATCGCGGCATGGAAGTTATAGATACTGCATTGGGCGGCACAACTCCCTTAGATATTATTTTACAAGCACCCACTTTTGAAGCCTCCTATGCGGTAACAACTAATAATGAGTTTAATAGCGACGAGTATGATATTGATGAAGAATACGAGTTGGATGACGGGTACGACGAATTTGACGAGTATGGAGAGCTTGATGAATATGGCGATATTGGGAGTGAGAGTGA
>CENU01054803.1_pt1 | contig 14152 bp, 15 predicted proteins | sample 361331 | NCBI WGS metagenome assembly CENU01 (sample SAMEA2619766, study PRJEB7988) | marine metagenome | isolation source: saline water (ENVO:00002010), including
CAAAAGATCTTTGGTCAAGACCGCATGGTGGTGGATGAGGCTTACCCCGGTGATGTGATCGGCCTCAACAATCCAGGCATGTTTGCCATTGGCGACACCCTCTACATCGGCCCGAAGGTGGAGTACGAAGGCATTCCCTGTTTCAGCCCAGAGATCTTTGCCTGGCTGCGCAATCCGAACCCCTCAGCCTTCAAGAACTTCCGCAAGGGGGTCAATGAACTACGGGAAGAAGGAGCGGTTCAAATTCTTTACGACACCGACCAAAGCAAACGGGATCCAATCCTGGCGGCGGTTGGTCAATTGCAACTCGAGGTGGTGCAGCACCGCCTCGAGAATGAGTACGGGGTCCCCACCCGTCTTGAACCGTTGGGTTTTGCCGTCGCGCGCTGGGTCAGTGGTGGCTGGAGCGAACTGGAGAAGGTCGGGCGAATTTTCAACTGCAAAACCGTGCGCGATGCCTGGGATCGTCCGGTCCTGCTGTTCAAGAACAACTGGAACCTCAACCAGCTCCATGAAGATCACCCCGACCTGGAGCTCGCCTCGGTGGCGCCAGTGGTCAGCGGAAGCGAACCGATCAGCCTCTGAGCCACAGCTGAGCCATCGGCTCGCCAGGATGCATGAACTATCAGCTCCAGTCATGGCCACCCAATGGTGGGTGCGGCCGCGTTTCGATGGCGGCTGCGACTACGTCCGACTGCGCCTCGACGGCAGCCCTGCAGCCGATCCGGCTGGCAACGTTGAGTGGATTGAAGGATCCCACCTTCCCCCTCAGATGCCGTTGTTGAAAAAGCGGCTGTGGTTCAGTGCTGAACTGGCCCAGCGCAGGCAGCTGCAACTGCAGGCCAGCGGGTTCGAACCCTCTCAACCGGTGTTCTGAGTCTCACCTCAAACACACAACAGCCGATACGCTTGCCAAAACAATTGCCTCTGTGGCCCAGGCTCCTCCTCCGGCTGATCCCAACAGCACCGATCCCTACCAGCGGTTGGGGATCACAGCTGACGCCAGCTTTGAGGCCGTGCAGCGCGCCAAGCAGGACTGCCTGAACGCTCTCCCTGCAGACGATGCCCAGGCCAGAGCCAAGGTGGAGGCGGCCTATGACGCTGTGCTGATGCAGCGACTGAAGGACCGCCAGCTGGGGCAACTCACCGGTGCCGCGGCCAGCGCCTCCAAGCTCGAGGCCAGCGCCGGCGTTAGCGAGCCAGCCAAAGGCCTGCCGAAATTGCCGGCGATGCCGGCGCTGCCCACACCCAAACTCGATCTGCAGTGGCCGCAGCTGAGCCTGGCCCAAGGGCCTGAGCTGTGGCAGCCCTTGGCTGGCCACGGCGTGGTGCTAACGGTTGTGCTGTTCCTCGGCGCTCAACCAGGGTTACCGGAGTTGCTGCTCTCACTGGCAGCGTTGATCACCATCGCCAGCCTGCAGCGCCGCCGCCGCCGGTTCTTCAAAGCGGTGGGATTCACGCTGCTGGCCCTGATTGCCGGAACCCTGATCGGAGGTCTCTTCAGTGCATCGATGCAGGGGCTGGCCCTACCAGTAAGCGTCAATCAATTAGCTGCAGTCCCCACCGTGCTGCTGCTTGCGGCCTTAGCGGTCCTGCTCGACTGATTCAGCCGCCGTTGGTGGGGCATCAATGCCGTAAGGGCCATCGATGCGGATGCCGCAGCGGTTCGCCGCTTCATCCCAGGCCCGATCAAAGCGTTCCCAGCGAAAGCTGCGGGGATCCCGTCGGCTGTGGCTGCGGTCAACGGCCTCGTGTGTGGTGATGCGCCGCATCGGGATCCCCCAGCGCAACTGCCAGACCAGGACGTGCTCAGCCAACCGCATGTACTGGGCCTTGCTGTAGCCGCTGTGGGCATCGTCATCACCCCGTCCGTCCTCTGGACTCTCCAGACTGATATGCAGGGCCACGTTGTTGAGTGAGCCACCGGCCAGTGGGGTGCTGGAAGGGCGGTGACGGATCGTGGCATCACCCCAGGCGCTCCAACCGGCGCCAAAGGCACGGTTGCGGTCCGGCACCAGGCGGAACGCGGTGCCGTTGCGGTCGAGTAACAGGTGATAGCTGGCCTGATCCGCATCACGTGGATGGGGCGTCTGGAAGAAGTTCAAGGTGTCTTCAAGGGACAGCACGGTCTCATGCACAACCACCAGCGAGGGCTGATCCGGCACGGGGCCGGAGAGGCTGTCGCTGGGTCGGCGCACCCCGAAATTGGTGGGATCAGCCGGCGTATCCCGCTCACGGATCCCCAGTCGCTGGGCACAACGCTTGGCCGCCTTGGGATCGGGAACCAGCAAAGGCTGAAGCCCCTCCCCCTGGGCCAGAGGCATCAGGGCCGCTGCAGGTGGGACCAGTCGCTGCTGGTGCCACCACCACAGCCCAGCCACCGAACCGGCTCCCAGGAGCAGGCTGGCCAGGCAGAACAACAGGGATCGGGGCATCAGCCCTGGGCAGATCGATACAGACCCTGCAACAACGATGCGGCCAGCGGCAACCACAGGCCGAGCAACCACCACCCCATCAACGCCACCAGCACGCTCACCCCCCAGAGCAGCAGCAGTCGCGGCAACAGACGGCGCCAGTGACGGCGCACCATCTGCGTGCTGGCCGCCATGGCCTCCCAGGCCTCACCGCCTTGATCCAGCAGCAATGGCAACGAAAAGCTCCAGGCCAGCAGAAGCAACACACCTGGAAAGAGAAAGAGAAGACCCGCCAAGGCGCTAAGGCTGCCGATCAGCAACGGCAGCAGCAGCAACGGCAGAGGTGCCCGCTGCAGCGGTGCAACCCATCCACGCCATCCCTGGCCCTGAGCAACCGACGACCGCTCAGGGGTGACCAGCAGTCCAGCCATGGCGATCGTCAGAGCCATGAGCTGAAGGGCCACCTGCAGCAGCACAGGTAGGGGCAACCAAGCGGCCAACGGAAGCAGCAACGCCCAACTCAGGGACCACCCAAAACGCTGCATTGACGCTTGGGGCAGCTGATCGAAAGCCCGCTGCAGGGTCCGCAGGGGAGGCCGGAGCGGGGTGGCGGACATCAGATCCAGCTCAGTACCACAACCGTAGAAACCACAGCAGGCTGCGCCAGAAACTGTCACCAAACGCTCAGCTCAAGGTTCCCGGTACACCACCCGACCACGCTCATCGCTGGTGACCAGGAGCAGATCGGCCAGTTGCATCCGCTCTAGCTCCTTGCGCACAGCATCCAATTGCGCCATCTCTGGGGGCTGAATCGCCAGCAATGCATCGTTGAGGCTGAATCCTGCCTCCCCACTACAGCGAGCGAGCAGCAGCAACTGACGATCCAGTGGCTCAGGCTCCCCCTTCTCGCGGCGAGCCTGCTCCAACAGGGTCGGGGCATTGGCATGGCCCACCAGGCCGGGGATGAGGAACAGATCGATCAGGGTGCCGATGCCGAGAAATCCGAAAGTCACCAGGTACAGCACCCCACTGAGGGGACGTCTGTTGTAGAAGCGCTGCACACCGCAGACGCCCACCAGCGAAAGGCACCAAAGCAGATAGGAGAGATCAACACGGCGCAGCTGATCACGATGGGACGACGACGGGGGCGACACGCTCAGCCTGCGTAAGATCCCCATTCTCATCGGATTGCCAACGGTGTCGTCAGCCGCAGTGGAGCTGCCCAAAACCAGCCAAAGCCCTCAGCTGCTGAAGATCCGCCACTCCATGAGCCACGTGATGGCCATGGCGGTGCAGCAACTGTTTCCCAAGGCCAGGGTGACGATTGGGCCTTGGACCGAAACGGGTTTCTATTACGACTTCGACAACCCCGAGCCCTTCACCGAGGCCGACCTCAAGGCCATCAAGAAGGGGATGATCAAGATCATCAACAAAAAATTGCCCCTCGAACGCATCGAGGTCAGCCGCAGCGAAGCAGAAGAGAAGATCAAAGCCCAGAACGAGCCCTACAAACTCGAGATCCTCGAAGGGCTGCAGGAGCCGATCACCCTCTACACCCTCGGTGAGGAGTGGTGGGACCTCTGCGCTGGCCCCCATGTGGAGCACACCGGTCAGCTCAACCCCAAGGCCTTCGAGCTCGAGAGCGTGGCGGGCGCCTACTGGCGCGGCGACGAGACCAAAGCCCAGCTGCAAAGGATCTACGGCACCGCCTTCGAGAGCGCAGAGCAACTGGCGGAGCACAGGCGCCGCATCGAGGAGGCCAAACGGCGTGACCACCGTCGGATCGGAACCGACCTCGATCTGTTCTCCATCGAGGATGAAGCCGGCGCTGGTCTGGTGTTCTGGCATCCCCGCGGGGCCCGCATGCGCCTGCTGATCGAGGAGTTCTGGCGTCAGGCCCACTTCGCCGGCGGCTACGAGCTGCTCTACACCCCCCATGTGGCTGACATCAGCCTGTGGAAGACCTCCGGTCACCTCGATTTCTACAGCGAATCGATGTTCGGCCCCATGCAGGTCGATGAGCGGGAATACCAGCTCAAACCGATGAACTGCCCGTTCCATGTGCTGACCTACGCCAGCACGCTGCGCAGTTACCGGGAACTACCGATCCGCTGGGCCGAGCTCGGCACGGTGTACCGCTACGAGCGCCCCGGGGTGATGCATGGGCTGATGCGCGTCAGGGGCTTCACCCAGGACGATGCCCATGTCTTCTGCCTTCCCGAACAGATCAGCGATGAGATTCTGCGCATCCTTGATCTCACCGAAGAAATCCTCAGCACCTTCGATTTCACCAACTACGAAATCAACCTCTCCACCCGCCCGGAGAAATCCATCGGGGAAGACAGCGTTTGGGAACTCGCCACCAAGGGATTGATTGAGGCGCTTGAGCGCAAGGGATGGGCTTACAAGATCGATGAAGGCGGTGGTGCTTTCTACGGCCCCAAGATCGACCTCAAGATCGAAGACGCCATCGGCCGGATGTGGCAGTGCTCAACGATTCAGCTGGATTTCAACCTGCCCGAACGGTTCAAGCTCGAGTACGTGGCAGCTGACGGTTCAAGGCAGCGACCCATCATGATCCACCGCGCCATCTTCGGCTCGCTGGAGCGCTTCTTCGGGATCATGACCGAGAATTACGCAGGGGATTTCCCCTTCTGGCTGGCCCCGGAACAGGTGCGTCTGCTGCCGGTGACCGATGAGGTGATGAGCTACGCCGAGCAGACCAGGGAGCAGCTTCAACAAGCTGGCGTGCGCTGCAGCATCGACCGCAGCGGCGACCGGCTGGGCAAGCTGATCCGCACCGGTGAACAGCAGAAAATTCCATTGTTGGCTGTCATCGGTGCCCAGGAAGCTGAGCACCGCACCCTGAGCCTGCGCAGCCGGCTGCAAGGTGATCTTGGTGCTGTTGAGCTTGATGCTCTCCTCAAAGCGGCCATATCAGCCAACAGCCAACGCTCTGCGACGCTGGATTTACCTGCAGCCACCCCTGCAGCGGCCCCTTAACCGCAACGCACCTCCTATCAGCGCATGGGAGCGCCAGCCTGAGCACGACGCAGTTCACCCATGTCTCTGCTGCTGGCCGGCGATCTTGGCGGCACAAAAACCCTGCTCGCCCTCTATCGCGCTGAAGGTGGCCAGCTGGAGTGCATCAGCAAGGAGCGCTACGCCTCACCGGAGTGGTCAGGCCTGGCGCCGATGCTCCAGCACTTCCTCAAGGAGCATCACCCCAGCGATGGCCACGTCGATGCTGGCTGCATCGCCGTCGCGGGTCCTGTGCAGCATGGCCAGGCCCACATCACCAATCTCCCTTGGGAGATGGAACAACAGGGCCTTGCCGCTGAATGCGGCATCAGCGCCCTGGAACTGGTCAATGACTTTGCCGTGCTGGTCTACGGCCTGCCCCACCTCAGTGACACCCAGCAGGTGGTGCTGCAGGAGGGCACTGCCGATCCGACAGGGCCGATCGCGATCATCGGTGCCGGCACCGGTCTGGGCATGGCCCGCGGCATCCATGCCGGCGGCCAGCTGATTGCCCTGCCCAGCGAAGGGGGACATCGGGAATTTGCGCCCCGCACCGCCGATGAAATCCTGATGCTGGGCTGGTTGCGCAAAGAACTTGGCCTGGAGCGGCTCTCCGTCGAGCGGGTGGTGAGTGGCACCGGCCTGGGGCTGATCTTCCTGTGGCTGCTGCACTGCGGCGGACTGGAGGACATCACGGATCTGACGGAGGCCGCCCTGAACTGGCGCCGGCAACCGCCCGGCACCCCCGGTCGGCCCGACCTCCCGGCCATGGTGGCCAAACGCTGCAACGAAGGCGGTGTGCTCTCCAGCCGTGCCGTGCAGCTGTGGCTGGGGGCGTACGGCTCCGCCGCCGGTGATCTGGCCCTGCATGAACTGGCCAGTGGCGGGCTCTGGGTGGGTGGAGGCACGGCCGCCAAGCATGTGGAGCGCCTCAAGAGCGATGCCTTCCTCGTGCCGATGCGCAGCAAGGGGCGTTTCAGTTCGTTGATCGCCAGCCTGCCGGTCAAGGCGCTGGTGGACCCCGATGCAGGCCTGTTCAGTGCTGCCTGCCGGGCCCGCATGCTGGCAGAGTGCGCGTAACGCAAAACCAGAGGCCTGGCAAGGCGTCTGGGGGTTGGAGGATCAGACGCAGTGAAGGCCAAACCGGAGATCGGCTCTGCCGTTGTGGTGGATGTGCCCGCCACCACCGCCAACCTGGGGCCTGGCTTTGATTGCCTAGGCGCAGCCCTCGATCTCAGCAACCGGTTTCAGCTCACCGTGCTGGAGGGGGGAGCTGAGCGCTTTGAGCTGATCATCGAAAGTGAGGAGGGCTCCCACCTGCGCGGTGGTCCCGACAATTTGGTGTACCGCGCCGCCCAACGGGTCTGGCGCGAGATCGGCATGCCGCCGATCGCCTTGGAGGCCCGCGTGCACCTTGCGGTGCCGCCAGCCCGCGGCCTGGGCAGCAGCGCCACAGCCATCGTCGCTGGACTGATGGGGGCCAATGCCTTGGCCGGAGAAGCCCTGGGCAAGGAAAAGCTGCTGGAACTGGCCATCGACATTGAGGGCCACCCCGACAACGTGGTGCCCTCGTTGCTGGGAGGCCTCTGCTTGACGGCCCAGGCCGCTTCTCGACGCTGGCGTGTGGTGCGCTGCGAGTGGCATCCCGACGTGCAGGCCGTGGTGGCGATACCCAGCATCCGGCTCTCCACCGCAGATGCCCGCCGGGCCATGCCAAAGCAGATCGTGATTCCCGATGCGGTGACGAACCTTGGATCCCTCACCCTCCTGCTGCAGGGCCTCAGAACCGGCAATGGCGATCTGATCACCGATGGCATGCACGATCGGCTGCATGAGCCCTACCGCTGGCCTCTGATCCAGGGGGGCAGCGAGGTGCGCAAGGCTGCCATGGAGGCCGGTGCCTGGGGCTGCGTCATCAGCGGCGCTGGCCCCAGCCTCCTGGCGCTTTGCCCCCTATCCAAGGGCGAGGCGGTCGCGGAAGCCATGGCCAGCAGCTGGGAACGCAAGGGGGTCACCGCCAAAGCCCTGGCACTGTCTCTGCAGCACGGCGGCAGCCGCTGGAACAAAGCTGAGTAGAACTACCCAAGGGCCTGGCACCCAACTGATAAGTTGACAGCCAATAAAGACTCGGCGGCCTGTGGATCTCAGCCTGATCGTGCTGTTGCCGCTGGTCGGCGTACTGGTGCTGGTGCTGCTACCGGCCAGCCAGCAGAAATCCTGCCGCTGGGTGGCTTTCATCACCCTCCTGGTCGATCTGGCCTTGATGGTCTGGTCCTTCAGCCGCCATTTCGACCCCGATCTGGGCACGCTGCAGTTGGTGGAACGCATCGACTGGCTCCCGGCCATGGGATTGCAGTGGTCCCTTGCGGCCGACGGCATCTCCGCTCCACTGGTGCTGCTCAGTGGCTTGGTGACGCTGCTGACGGTTGCCGCCAGCTGGACCATCGAGCGCAAACCGCGGCTGTATTTCGCCTTGCTGCTGGCCCAGGCTTCAGCCCAGGCCGTGGTCTTCCTCTCCCAGGATTTCCTGCTGTTCTTCCTGGCCTGGGAGCTGGAACTGGTCCCCGTCTACTTGTTGATCGCCATCTGGGGCGGCCAGAGGCGCCAATACGCTGCCACCAAGTTCATCCTTTACACCGCAACGGCCTCCCTGCTGATCCTCATCAGCGGCTTGGCGTTGGCCTTCAGTGGCGAGACATTCACCCTCAACCTGGCTGAGCTCGCCTCCCGCAGCTACAGCGGCACCTTCGGCCTGCTCTGCTACCTCGGTTTCCTGATCGGCTTTGGCGTGAAGCTGCCGATGTTCCCGCTGCACACCTGGCTTCCCGATGCCCACGGTGAGGCCAATGCACCCATCTCAATGCTGCTGGCCGGGGTGCTGCTCAAGATGGGCGGTTACGCCCTGCTGCGCTTCAACGTGCAGATGCTGCCGGAGATTCACCTGCAGCTCGCCCCAGCCCTGATGGTGCTTGGCATCGTCAATGTGGTCTATGGGGCCCTCAACGCGTTCGCCCAGGACAACGTCAAGCGACGCATCGCCTGCAGCTCCGTGAGTCACATGGGCTTTGTTCTGCTGGGGATTGCAGCCGTCAATGATCTGGGCCTGAGCGGCGCCATGCTGCAGATGATCAGCCACGGCCTGATCGCTGCTGGACTGTTCTTTGTCACCGGAGTCTTTTACGAGCGCACCAAAACCCTCTCGATTCCCAACATGGGCGGCTTGGCGAAGGTGCTGCCCATCACCTTCGCCCTGTTTGTGATCACCTGTCTGGCCTCCCTGGCCCTTCCAGGCATGAGCGGCTTCGTCAGCGAGATCACCGTCTTCCTTGGCATCACCAGCAATGAAGCCTTCACCCCCACCTTCCGGGTGATCACGATCGTGCTGGCGGCCATCGGTCTAGTGCTGACACCGATGTACCTGCTGAGCATGTGCCGCCGCGTCTTCTTCGGTCCGCGGATTCCGGCTCTGGCCACCGTTGGGGACATGCGGCCCCGCGAATTGACCATCGCCCTGGTGCTGGTGGTGCCAACCCTGCTGATTGGCTTCTGGCCGCGACTGGCCACGGGCATCTACGACGCCACCACCGACAGCATTGCCGGCCAACTTCACAACACCTTGCTGGCCGCCCTACAAATGACGTCTTCCGTTGGTTGAGTTGATGAGCCAGACCCCCTCCTTCCCAGCTGAGCTGCTGCGCGGTGAAGGTCTGCCGAAGTTCAGTGCCATCTCGGCTGCGTCGGTCCAAGACGCCATCCCCCAGCTGTTGCAGGAGCTGGGCGAGCAGCTCGAGGCCGTCGAAGCCGACCTTCAAGGAGAAGGCCCCATCACCTGGGCAAGGCTGATGCTGCCGCTGCAGCAGATCGGTGAGCGACTGCGCTGGAGCTGGGGCGTCATTGGCCATCTGCTGGGGGTCTGCAACAGCAGCGAGCTGCGGGAGGCCCACCAGAGCCAACAGGCTGCCGTGGTGCGCTTCAGCAGCCGTCTGGGGCAATCACAACCGATCTACCAAGGCCTCAAGCAACTGGCGGACCAAAACCATCTGCTGGATCACTGTCAACGCCGGATCGTCGATCAGGAGCTGCTGGAGATGCAGCTGCGTGGTGTCGGCTTGGAGGGTGCAGCGCAGCAGCGCTTCAACCAGCTCAGCGAAGAGCTCAGCGCCCTGAGTACACGCTTTAGCAACAACGTGCTCGATGCCACGGCGAGCTGGGAACTGCTGCTGGAAGGTCCCGAGGAGGTGGAGGGCTGCCCCACCAGCCTGTTGGAGCTGCTGGCCGATGCCGCTCGCAACAACGGCCATGAATCCGCCACAGCAGAGGCCGGTCCATGGCTGCTGGGTCTCGATCACCCGCGCTACGGGCCCTTCCTGCGCTTTGCCGCTCGCCGCGACCTGCGTGAGCGGGCCTACCGGGGCTTCATCAGCCGCGCTGCTGAGGGCAACCGGGAACTGGTGGGCGAGATTCTCAAGCTGCGCCAGGAGAAGGCCGATCTGCTGGGTTACCGCTGTTGGGCGGACGTCAGCCTGGCCAGCAAGATGGCCCCGTCGGTGGATGCGGTCGAGCAGCTGCTGGAGGATCTGCGGGCTCCTGCTTTCAGCGCCGCCCAAGCCGAGCTCAGCGACCTACAAGCCCTCGCTGGCGATGCCCTTCAACCCTGGGACGTGAGCTACTGGGCCGAAAAGCAGCGCCAGCAGCGCTTTGATCTCGACAGCGAGGCCCTGCGCCCTTACTTCCCGCTTCCCCAGGTGTTGGATGGACTGTTCGGTCTCTGCCAGCGGCTGTTCGGTATCCGCATCAGTGCCGCCGATGGCGAAGCTCCCCTCTGGCATGGGGATGTGCGCTTCTTCCGCGTCAATGATGCCCAATCGGGAGAGCAGCTAGCGGCCTTTTTTCTCGATCCTTACAGCCGCCCGGGCAGCAAGCGGGGCGGGGCGTGGATGGATGAGTGCCTCGGCCGCCAGCGCAACAGCGATGGGAGCCTGGTGTTGCCTGTGGCCTACCTGATCTGCAACCAGACCCCGCCCGTCGGTGAGGCGCCGAGCCTGATGAGTTTTGACGAAGTCGAAACCCTCTTCCATGAATTCGGCCACGGGCTGCAGCACATGCTCACCACCGTTGAGCAACCGGGAGCCGCAGGCATCAACGGCGTCGAGTGGGATGCCGTGGAGCTACCCAGTCAATTCATGGAGAACTGGTGCTACGACGGCCCAACCCTCGATGCGATCGCCCGCCACTGGCAGAGCGGCGATGCTCTGCCCCAGAGCGAGCGCAACAAGCTGCTGGAGGCCCGCACCTTCATGGCTGGTTCAGCCACCCTGCGCCAGGTGCACCTGGCGCTGACGGACCTGCGTCTGCACGCCGTCTGGCGCGCTGATGCAGGCATCACCCCTGAGCAGCTGCGGCGTCAGGTGGCCGAAACCACCACCGTGATGCCCCTGCTGGAGGAGGACGCGCTGCTCTGCAGCTTTGGGCACATCTTTGCCGGCGGTTATTCAGCGGGGTACTACAGCTACAAGTGGGCCGAAGTCCTCAGTGCCGATGCCTTCTCAGCCTTTGAAGATGCAGGCCTTGATGATGAGGACGCGCTCCAGGACACCGGTCGCCGCTTCCGCGCCACCGTTCTCAGCCTGGGCGGCAGCCAGGCACCCACGGAGGTGTTTGAGCGCTTCCGCGGGCGCGAACCATCAGCTGCTGCGCTGCTGCGTCACTCAGGCCTGATCGCCGCTTGAGCCCAGCAGGGCTTCAACACTGCTGACCTTCTCGGCCATGGTCTGATCACGGTCAGTGCGTGTGTTGATCTTGACGCTGGTGTAGATGCGCGGGCTGCCCATGGCATGGACGGCCTCATGGCAGCGACGGATCGCCTCAAACACCACGTCCCACTCACCCTCGATGGCGGTGCCATTGGGATGCAGTTGGATCTGCAAACCCGCCTGCAGCAGCACCTGCTCGCAGGTGGCGATGTAAGGGGCGAGGTTGACGCCCACCCCGATCGGCACCACGCACAAATCTGCAATCACCTTCATCGCCGGCCGCCGATGCGGGCTTCATCATGCCGGCAGCCCCCCAGCAGCGGATGCCCCTCACCCCCTACCTGGAGCTTTGCCAGATCAGCGCCTATCTGGGGGAGAGGCGTGTCTTCAACGACCTCAACCTGCAGCTCAACATTGGTGAGCACACCGCGGTGCTGGGTCCGAACGGCGCCGGCAAAAGCGCCCTGGTGAAGCTGATCAGCCGCACCATCTATCCGCTGGTGGAGCCGCAGGCCAGCCTCAAGCTGTTTGGCCAAGCGAGGGTGAACCTCTGGGAGCTGCGGCGCCGCATCGGTCTTGTCTCAACAGATCTGCTGGGGCAGTACCGACCGCAGGTAAAGGGGATCGATGTGGTGCTCTCCGGCTGGTTTGGATCGGTGGGCCTGGGTCGGGATCAGGAGCCAACGACGCAGCAACGGCAACACTCCCTTGCGCTGATGGAACAACTGGGGCTGATCGGACTGAGCGATGAGCGATTTGGCCAGCTCTCGGAAGGCCAGCGGCGTCGCTTGCTGGTGGCCCGCGCCCTGGTGCATGGCCCCGAGGTGCTGGTGCTCGATGAACCAACCAATGCCCTGGACCTCAAGGCCAAGCACCAGTTGCTTGGTCTGCTGCGCCAGCTCGCCAGCACCGGCACAACCTTGCTGCTGGTGACGCACCAGATCGAGTCGATCGTGCCGGAGATCGGCCGCTGCGTGCTGCTCCATCAAGGCCAGGTGGTCGGCGATGGGCCGAGCGCCCAGGTGCTGCAAAGCCAGCCCTTGAGTGAACTCTTCGGGACTCCGCTGCAGGTGCTGCAAGCCAATGGCTACCGCCAGGTGCTGCCGGGGTAAGCCAGCAGAATCCCCCAAGCGGGGGATGTGAACAGCAGGCTGCGCTGGAGAAGCTGAGAGCAAGCTTTTCCAGCAACACCGTGTCTGACTACTACCCCAACACCCAGAGCAGCCGCCGCGGCAAAGCGGCCATCACCTTCTTCGTCAAGCCGGAGGCCAAAGCCGCCATCCGTGCTGCCCTTGCCGATGGCGGCTACGGCACCAGTTATCAAGAAGGAATCGTCAACCTGCTCAATGAACTGCTCACCCGTCAGCAGCGCAAAACGCTGGTCTAAGGCTGATACCTGCGGCGCTCCCAGCGCTGCAGTCGTTGAGCCTCGTCGTAGATCAGGCTCAGCTGCTGGAAACACTCGGGGGCGACCCGGCAGCCCACCTCCAGCGTGAAAGCCCCCGTGGACAGGGTCTCAGGCACCGAGCAGATCAGCCCATCGCAGAAGGCGGCCGTGATGCCATGGCGGCAGAAGCGCTCAAGGGCAAAGGGTTCAGCCGCACCAACAGCAGCCGGCAACCCTGACTCCCCAGGTGTGAGGGATTCCATCGCACCACCCCAGCCTGTCAGCTCGGCGAGTTGCTGCTGCAGCGGCCGTCCATCGGTCAGCCGCTGCGGCTCAGCAGGGGTGCTGCGGCCGCAGCGAAATGGCACCGCACAGACCGCATCAAGGCGCCAACGCTCGTCCTGCTCAATCCAGATCAGCACCAGCATTGAGCGGGAGCGCCCCTGGAAGAAATTGAGTTCGTGGGCAAATCGCTTTGAACCGGCGGTGAGCTGCACGCTGGACTGCCCGCCTGCACCTGTGAACTGCCAGCAATGGCCGCTCTGGTTGTAGATCTTGCTGGAGATCGGGTGCCTGGCAGTCCCCCCCGGGGCAAATTTCAGGCCGCTGCCATCCCAAAGGCCGGTGTCTTGATCCAAAAAGCTGATGTCGTAGCAGGTGTCCTCAATGACGTCGCTGGGCTCAGTCAGATTGAGGTCCCCCGCCTTGCTGCGCTGGAACCAGCGGCTGCATCCAAGCCAGCGACCGTCAAAGTTCTCGCGGTTGAGATCCCATTGGCGCACGACTCGGGACACAGCAGGAATCAAGGGCAGCCCGCGCAGGATCTCAGCTCAGCGGCAAAAGCACAATGCGAAAGCCGAATCATCTGCTGCTACGACGGCCTCCTTATTCAACGCACCACCACCATCAGCGTTGAATCCAGGCCCCAGAAGAACCTGATGCATGGCTTGCGGTGAATCCGCCTCAAGCTCAATCGCAGCGGCAGCATGACCCATGCCCCTGCAGCACGGTCTCAGGCGCAAGGATGATGCGCCTTTTGGAGCCAGATCCCATGGCAGCGGCAGATCCCATCACCCGGATCTCGGAGGAGCTGTTTGAGGCCGTGGCCGAACAGGCCAGCCAGTCACCGCGGCTGCGCAAGAACCACAACTTCCACGCTGAATCCGACCTCGTACAGCGTTTCCTCAACGTGTTGCAGCCCGGGACCTATGTGCGGCCCCATCGCCATTGCCGTCAGCAACCCGGCAGTGGCTTTGAGTGCTTTCTCGTGCTGCAGGGTGCGATCGGCGTCCTGCTCTTTGACGAGCAGGGGGAGGTGGTGCGGCATGAACGGCTGGAGGCCACCGGGGATCTTCGAGGCATCCAGCTACAGGAAGGGCACTACCACTCCCTCGTAGCGCTGGCGCCGGATTCCGTGATGTTTGAGCTTAAGCAGGGTCCCTACGAACCACTGAAGGACAAGGATTTCCTGATGCAGTTCCCCGTTGAGGGCACCCCTGAGTCCATGGCGCAAGAACGTCAGTGGCGCGCCATCTTCAGCCCCGCTGGCGCTGCACAGCCACCACACCACTGAAACC
>CENU01031468.1_pt1 | contig 14149 bp, 8 predicted proteins | sample 361331 | NCBI WGS metagenome assembly CENU01 (sample SAMEA2619766, study PRJEB7988) | marine metagenome | isolation source: saline water (ENVO:00002010), including
TAAAGCATTTAAAAATTTTGAATCATTCATTTACGAAATAAATTGTATGATACCTTTAGCAGCCTCTCTTCCTTCCCAAATAGCTGTGACGACCAAATCAGAACCTCTGACCATATCACCACCTGCAAAAATTTTTGGATTTGATGATTGAAATTTTAGGCTCTGCTTTTCGGGAGCTATTACCAATCCAGCTTCGTCAGTTTGAATTTTAAAATCTTTAAACCAGTCGGCTGGGCTTGCTCTAAATCCAAAAGCAATTACAACTTCGTCAGCAGAGTAAATCTTTTCGCTGCCTTGGATTGGAACAGGTACCTGTCGTCCATTTTGATCTGGCTCTCCAAGTTTTGTTTGGATTGTTTTTACCCCCTCAACATTGTTGCTTCCAATGATCTCAATTGGTTGGATATTAAACTCAAATTGGACTCCTTCTTCTTTAGCGTTTATAACCTCTCTTCTTGAGCCAGGCATATTTTTTTCGTCTCTTCTGTAAAGGCAAGTAACAGATTTAGCTCCTTGTCTAATAGCAGTTCTATTGCAATCCATAGCAGTATCTCCGCCACCCAAGATAACCACATCCTTATTTTTAAAATTAATATAGTCGGAATCTTTTTGTTTAAACTTTAATAGATGATTTGTATTACCGATTAAGTAGTCAATTGCTTTATGCACTTGGGGCAAGTTCTCACCTTGGAAGCCTCCTTCAAGTGAAGTATAGGTTCCCATGCCCAGAAAAATAGCATCATATTTATCAAATAATTTTTTCAAGGGAATGTCCTTTCCAATTTCTTTTTTCAAATGGAATTTAATTCCCATTTCTTCAAGAATTTTTCTTCTTCTGCGTACGACACTTTTTTCTAACTTAAACTCAGGAATTCCAAATGTCAGGAGACCACCTATTTCTGCTTGCTTATCAAAAACATCGCAATGAATTCCTGCCCTAATAAGGATATCTGCACAACCTATCCCAGCGGGTCCAGCCCCAACAATTGCAACCTTTTTGTTAGTCCAAATTCTGTTACTTAGGTCAGGTTTCCAACCCATATCAATAGCTTTGTCGGTAATAAATTTTTCAATATTACCTATACTCACTGCGCCAAAACCATCATTTAATGTACAGGCTCCTTCGCATAGGCGATCTTGAGGACAAACTCTGCCACACATTTCTGGAAGTGAATTTGTTTGATGGCATAAATCAGCAGCCTCCCAAATATTGCCTTCATTGACTAGTTTAAGCCAATCAGGAATATAATTATGGACCGGACATTTCCATTCGCAATAAGGATTACCACAATCTAAGCATCTATGAGATTGATTAGATGCTTCTGACTGGTTGTAGTCACCATATATCTCAACAAAATTTATTTTTCTTTCTTCAATATTTTTTTTATTAGGATCAAACCTGCCAACTTCTAAAAATTGAAAATCATTTTCAATAGGAACATGCTCAACATATTCTGATCGCGATTTAAAATTATCTGAGGAGGGAACAGGTGAAACGGAGATAGTACTTTTGCTAAGAAGCTCTTTCTGCCAATCAAATAACATAGCTTTTGCTTCATCTAAGTCAGTTATTGGTGCAAAAGACTTCGTTACGTATTTTCGATTTAATCTAATTTTTCCGTAAAAAAATGGCGAGCGAGGTTGGGTAAATAGCATGAGTCCTTTATCAATCTTATATTGTTTATTCTTCATGCTCATAAAATTAAGGTTTGTGCGTGGTATGTATGACATAGTATGACATTTTTGTGTTAATATGTATATTTTTATGCCACAACAAATTAAAACATCATCGCTATATTCTGAATCACAAGCAAAAGATAATTGTGGTTTCGGTCTTATTGTTAATCGAAATGGTGAACGCTTAAGAGATGTAGTTAAAGGCTCAATTGCTGGTCTTACCAGTATGACTCACAGAGGTGCAATAGGTTCAGATGGAAAAACAGGCGATGGTTGCGGCCTTTTATTTGATTTGAATCGGAAATTTTTTCAAAAAAGAATTAAAAAAGAATTCAGCATAGAACTGCCCGAATTGTTTGGAGTTGCGCAAATATTTACATCTCATGCATTAAAAAAAGATCAAGATACTATTATCTCAATTCTTAAATCAGAGAATTTATCATTTGTTTGTAAAAGAAAAGTGCCGATCAACGAATCAGTTCTGGGCGAGATTGCATTGAAGTCACTGCCAAAAATTAATCAAATTTTCATAGTTCCAACTTCAAGAGATTTTAACAAAGAAAGATTTGAATCTTGTCTTTTACAAGCTCGCAAGAAGATCGAAGAGATCTATAACGATGAAGAAAAGTTATATATATGTAGTATGTCGAGTCAGACAATTGTTTATAAAGGACTCATGTTGCCAGATGCAATAAGTAAGTTTTATCTAGACATAGATAAGAAATCATTTACTGCAAAGATTTGTCTTTTTCATCAGAGATTTTCAACAAATACTCAACCCAGATGGCACTTAGCGCAACCTTTCAGATTACTTGCTCATAATGGAGAGATTAATGCTATCAGAGGGAATAGAAACTGGGTAAAAGCTCGCGCATCTAAATTCTCCACTCCTCTTATTCCAGGCATAGGTGATTTCAAATCTTTAGTAAATGAAACCGGCTCAGATTCATCTTCCCTGGATAACATGATTGAGCTCTTAGTAAAAGGTGGAATAAATTTCTTTAGATCCATCAGAATGGTTTTGCCGCCAGCATGGCAGAATATTCATACCATGGATCCCGATGTAAGAGCTTTTCATGAATATAACTCTATGCATATGGAGGCTTGGGATGGTCCAGCAGGTATTGTCATGTCTGATGGTGAATGGGCAATATGTGTCCTAGATAGAAATGGACTTAGACCTTCTAGATATCAAATTTTAAAAAATGGCATGATTACTGTTGGTTCAGAAACTGGAATATATCCAGTTGAGGATGATGAAATTTTACAAAAAGGACGCTTAAGCCCTGGAGGAATTTTTGCTGTTAATAGTGATTCAGGAGAAATTCTTGATCAAAAAATTATTGATGATAAGCTCAAAAAAAATAAACCTTATAGAGATTGGTTAAAAAAATCTGCTGTATACCTTGAATCAACGCTTGATGCTTTTGAGGGTCCAGGCATTAAAAAAATTCCTCATTCAGATCTGATTAAGTCTGCCAAGCTTTTCTCTTTGTTCAATGAAGAAAGAGTCTCAGTGATTAAGCCTCTTGCATTGGATGGCCTAGAGGGAACTGGCTCAATGGGAGATGATACTGCTCTTGCAATGCTTAGTTCAATGCCAAGATCGATATATGATTATTTTAGACAACAATTTGCTCAGGTCACTAATCCACCCATTGACTCGTTAAGAGAAACCAGCGTTATGTCCTTAGAGGCTTGTTTTGGTCCTGAATTGAATATTTTTGAGGAAACTCAAGAACATGCAAAAAGGATTGTAAGCACATCTCCAGTTTTATCTCATAAGAAACTCTCATCGTTACTTAAAAACACATATTTTCCTGCAAAAACTTTTGATCTTCATTATTCTCCTAAATCAAACCTTAAGGACGCTCTTGCTGCATTAACCGCTAAAGTTGTTTCTTCTGTTGAAAAAGGCGATGTGATTATCCACTTAAACGAAAATTTACCAGAAGGCAATAAACTTTCAATTAATGCTTTACTTGCAATCGGTTGCATTCATCAAGAATTAGTAAGAATAGGCTTAAGATCTAATGCAAACTTAATTGTTAGCTCAGCAACAGCTAGAGACACTCATCAAATTGCATGCTTATTGAGTTTTGGTGCAACTGCTGTATATCCATGGCTTGCATTTCAAACTATTTTAGATTTAACACATCGCAAAGAGTTAAAGGGGAGTCCAACAGCAAATTGCGCTAAGTACAGAAAAGGAATCAATAAAGGCCTTCTAAAAATTATTTCTAAAATAGGTATTTCAACGATTTCAAGTTATCGAGGTTCCCAATTGCATGAGATTGTGGGCCTCAATGCTGATATCGTAAATTATTCATTTACTAATACAGTAAGCAGAGTTGGTGGAAAAACATTTGAAGATTTAGATCGTGAAATGAGATCTTTAAAAGAATATGCTGACTCCAATGTTAGCGAAATAGGCCTTGGAGGATTACTTAAATTCGTTCATGGAGGCGAGTATCATGCATATAATCCTGAGGTAGTTAAAAAGTTGCAAGAAGCAGTCAAAACAGGATCTAAAGATGCCTATGAGGAGTATGCTAATTTAGTAAATCATCGGCCACCTGCAATGCTGAGAGATTTACTAGAGATCAATTATCCGAAAAAGGTTAAAAAAGTTAAACCTGCTGAAATTAGTCAATTATTAAAAAAATTTGATTCTGCTGGAATGAGTCTTGGTGCTTTATCACCAGATGCGCATGAAACCCTTGCTGAAGCAATGAATAGTATGGGAGCAAGATCTAATTCTGGAGAGGGCGGTGAGGCTAAGGAGAGATACGGAACTTCTAAAATGTCCAAAATTAAACAGGTTGCTTCTGGTCGTTTTGGTGTGACTCCAGAATATCTAGTTAATGCAGAGGTCTTACAAATTAAGATTGCACAGGGCGCTAAACCAGGAGAGGGCGGCCAATTACCCGGAGGAAAGGTTAATTCACTTATTGCAAAGTTGAGATATTCAACACCTGGAATTACCCTAATTTCTCCACCACCTCATCATGATATCTACTCGATTGAAGATTTAGCTCAATTGATTTTTGACCTCAAGCAGGTTAATTCTCATGCACTAGTCTCTGTAAAGTTGGTATCAGAACCAGGAGTTGGAACAATTGCAGCTGGAGTTGCAAAAGCTTATGCAGACCTAATTACAATTTCTGGCCATGACGGTGGAACTGGTGCAAGTCCATTATCCTCTATAAGGTATGCAGGATCTCCATGGGAACTAGGTTTATCAGAGGCACACCAAGCACTTAGAGCAAGTAATTTAAGACATAAGGTTAGATTGCAAGCTGATGGCGGTCTAAAAACAGGTATTGATGTTGTCAAAGCAGCAATACTTGGAGCAGAATCATTTGGATTTGGAACAGGCCCAATGATTGCCATGGGATGCAAGTATTTAAGAATTTGTCATTTAAATAATTGTGCTACTGGCGTTGCAACTCAACGAAGAGATATTATTGATCATCATTACGTTGGTGAAAAGGAAAGAGTAATAAATTACTTTACGTTTATTGCAAATGAGGTCCAAGAAATTCTTTCTAATTTAGGCGTCACTAATTTAGAGTCAATAATCGGACAGACTCAATATTTAAAAGACATAACTCAATTGGATCCTTCTACAAAAAATATTGATCTATCTCCTATTTTATTCTCTGATAGAAAATCCAAAGCTCCTCATTTTTGTAATACTCCGTCTAATGATCCTTGGGACAAAGCAGATTTAAATAGAAAGATGCTTAAAGATTTAAAATCATCAATTTCTAAGAGTAAATCTTCAGAGTTTTCATACGCAATTACTAATCGTGATCGATCTGTAGGGGCTCAAGTTTCTGGCTTCATCGCTTCGTTGTATGGCGAAGAAGGTTGTAAGCAAAAACAAAATATTAACTTTACTGGCTCAGCTGGACAAAGTTTTGGAGCATGGAATGCAACAGGACTTAACCTTAGATTAAATGGTGATGCGAATGATTATGTCGGCAAAGGCATGAACGGAGGCAAGATTGTGATTTCAAGCACAGGAGAGTATGCATCAAAAGATTCACCAGCTGTATTGGCTGGAAATACAGCGCTTTATGGTGCAACTGGTGGAGAGTTATATGTAGGAGGTTTGGTTGGAGAAAGGTTCGCTGTTAGAAATTCAGGCGCGACCGCAGTTATTGAAGGTGCCGGAGATCATTGTTGTGAATATATGACAGGAGGTCACGTAACTGTTTTAGGAGATGTGGGCTCAAACTTTGGAGCTGGTATGACCGGAGGTTTTGCTTACGTGCTTGACACGAATAGAAGATTTTTTGATCGATGCAACCGTAGTTTAGTTAATTTAGAAAGAATTGTTAGTGAAGAGATGGAATCTCATAGGAAATTTTTAAAACAAATAATTGCTCGCCACATAAAAGAAACAAAAAGTGAAAGGGCTAAGTTAATTCTGGACGAATTTGACAGATATGAGCCTTCATTTTGGCTTGTTTCACCAGCTGCACTAAACATACAGGATTTGTTGAAAGCAACCACAGCAAACGCTGCCTAATTAGCTAAACTTTTTTTAAGATTATTTGAGTCAAAAGAGCTAGTAATTATCGCTTTTGACGGCCCGCCTAAAAGTACTAAATTTAATCTTCCCAATTTAATCTTTTTATCCCTAAATATAAAAGGTTTAAGATCTCTGTATTGATACTGACTGACAGAAAGATCAAATTCGTAGGTATCTAATAAATCTTTGATAACTTTTAAATATTTTTTAGAAATATGGCCTTCTAAATACGAAATTTTAGAGGCAATAAACATTCCCTTAGCTACTGCCTCTCCATGGAGAATTTTTTTATACTTTCCATGGGCTTCAATAGCATGACCGAAAGTGTGTCCAAAGTTTAATAATGCCCTGATATCATTTTCTTTTTCATCTTTTGAAACAATTTCAGCCTTAGTCTTTATGGATTCAAAAATTACATCTTCGATTAAATTTTTATTCATTAACATAATTTTTTGAGGATTATTTTTTAGGAGAGAGAAGAGAAATTTATTCTTTATCAATCCATATTTCACAACTTCTGCAAGCCCGGCTTTGTATTCTCTTTCTGGGAGTGACTTTAAAACCGAGGTATCTATTAACACCCCTTTTGGATTATAAAAGGCACCAACAAGATTTTTGCCAGCAGAGATATTGATTGCAGTTTTCCCGCCAACAGAAGAGTCAACCTGCGCAAGAAGAGTAGTTGGTATTTGGATGAATTGAATTCCCCTAAGGTATGAGCTGGCCACATAACCAGAAATGTCTCCAACAACTCCTCCACCCACTGAAATAATTATATCGGTTCGGTCAAAATTATTTTCGGCTAGAAAATTTAAAATTTTTTGAAAGTTCTGAATGGATTTTGCTTGCTCTCCTTTTGTCAAAACAACTGAAAAAACTTTGCTATAGTTTTTGCTAATAGATTCAACTTTTTTTGTAATATCTAATGGAACTCCATTGTCTGAAATTATGAGAGCTTTGTTATGCTCTTTTAGAATGGGGCCGAGATTTTTTTTTGATATAGCATTTCCTGAAATAATAATTTTATATTTCAAATGTTTTTTTCCAGCAAATATTTCTTTAGCCATAGTTTTTAACAAGTTTAACTATTTCATTTGCAACTTCGGAACCACTTTTATTTTCTGTATCAATAATATGATCTGCAACTTCTTCATATTGTGTTTGCCTATCCTCTTGAAGTTGTTTAAGAATTTTTCTTGGGTCTTGATCTTTTAATAAAGGTCGATCTTTATCCTTAGAGGTTCTTTCAATCTGTGTTTCAAGCGGAGTATGTAAATAAAAAACGGTTCCCCTGGACGCGAGAAGTTCTCTATTGTGTTCCTCAATAATAATGCCGCCGCCTGTTGCAAGTACTATGGAATTTAAAGCAACCAAGTTTTTTAATACCGAGGTTTCTCTTTTTCTAAAACCATCCTCTCCCTCTATATCAAAAATCCAATCTATTGATACACCTGTATTATTTTCAATGGTTGTATCAGTATCGTGAAAATCAAGAAAAAGTTCTCCGGCCACAATTTTTCCAACAGTGGTTTTTCCTGAGCCCATAGGGCCAACAATAAAAATATTCATACTTAGTTTTTAGAATGCAGATTCTATCATTTATAGGAGTAAAATAATTTTTATTCATGCATCAAAATATTTTAAAATTGAAATTGCAATCTATGAAATCAACTTATGCTCATTAGATTAATAAAAACTAGTTTAATATCTGCTTTGATAGGAACTCTTCTATCGATATTCTTAATTGGAGGAGGTTATTTTTTATTAAAGCCCAGCCTCCCGGAGATTAATCTTGTAGATGAAGATGCTTTACAAATACCCTTAAAGGTTTATTCTGCCGATGGTGTTTTAATAGGTGAGTTTGGAGATCAGAAAAGAAGAACAATCGAATTTAAAGATATTCCAGAAAATCTCAAAAATGCATTTTTAGCAGCAGAGGATGATAAATTTTTCCAACATAAAGGCATAAGAGTTCCTTCTCTTGCGAGGGCTTTTTATCAAATGGTCAAGTCTAGAGAAATTGTTAGTGGCGGGGGAACAATTTCCATGCAGGTTGTTCGTGGATATTTATTATCTAGAGAGCAAAAAATTGTAAGAAAAATTAAAGAAATTTATTTGGCGTTTGAACTTGAGAGTGTTGCTTCCAAAGAAGAGATTCTTTCTTTGTATTTGAACACAATCTTTTTAGGGAATCGTTCATATGGTGTTGAAGCAGCGGCAAATCAATATTTTGCAAAATCCATTAACGAGCTTACTCTCGCCGAATCAGCCCTTATTGCCTCTTCTGCTCAGCTTCCATCTAGAATTAATCCCATTCGTTCTCCTGAGCGATCATTGATTCGACGTAATTGGATTTTAGGTAGAATGTTTAAGCTAGGCTATATCGGCAAAGCGCAATATTTTCTTGCTAAAGACGAACCAATTGCTTTAAGCCAAGTAAAAACAAGGTTTTCTCTAGATGGTCGATACATTGCGGAAATAGCAAGACAAGCCATGATAGACAGATATGGTTTATCTGTTTATAAAGATGGATTTTCAGTTTACACAACAGTAGATTCTAAATTACAACAAGCAGCTCTTAAAAGTATTAATAAAAATCTATATCAATATGACAAAAGGCACGGTTGGAGAGAGCCAGTTAATTTAGCAAATAAAATACCCGAAATTGTTTTTACAGAGTTGAGAAATCAAAACACTGATATTTTATATGAAACATCTAATCTTCAGGATGAGTTAGGCATGAATCAATTATTCATTTCTATAATTAGAGATTTCTTTGAGAATTCAAACAATCTAGATAATCATACCGGTGGAATCGTAATAGATGTAAAACCTGAGAGAATTATTTACTTGAGCAACTCATTTAAATTAGAGAGTTTAACTTGGAATGATCAATACAAATGGGCAAGACGTAAGATCAACATTGATAAGCTTGGACCAGTCCCTTCAAATTTTTACGACATACTGCGTTCTGGAGATTTTATTTATTTAACTAATATCGACGGCAAAAATTATCTTGATCAAATTCCTGAGGCGGAGGCAGCTTTTATCTCAGTTAATCCAATAAATGGTGCTATTAAAACCTATATAGGAGGATTAAATTTCTCAACAAGTAACTTTGATAGAGTAAGACAATCATTTCCTCAAGCTGGATCTAGCTTCAAACCATTCATTTATACTTCAGCATTTGCAAATGGCTATAAAGCCTCGGATAAAATTAATGATGCACCTATTGTTTTTGAAGACTCAAACTTAGAAAGTAGCTGGCGACCTGAAAATTATACTGGCAAGTTTTATGGCCCTATAAGATTAAGAGAAGCTTTAGTTCAATCAGTAAATTTAGTATCTATTAAGTTGCTTCGTGAAATGGGCATTTCTGATACTCAAGCTTTTTTAACGAGATTTGGTTTTGAAAAATCTAGATTGGCTCCAGATCTTTCTTTGGCGTTAGGATCGTCAAGCTTCTCACCAGCTGAAATGGTTAGAGCATATTCAATTTTAGCTAATTCTGAAAATCCTAAAGATCCATTTTTTATTGAAAAAATTTTAAATAGGCAAGGAGAGGTTATTTATAAACATTCAAGCTCTTCAGAGGGAAAAAACTCTCAAGATTCAGTTAATGCCTTTCCCTGGTTTCAAACTCAGATTGCTGACGAAATGAAACCTTTTATTCTTTTGCCGCCATTGAGCAATCTATCAGATCCTATAGATCCAAGAGTTACTTTTATTACTAAAGATATTCTTCGAGAATCTCTTTCAAGGGGTAGCAATGCAAGACAGGTGGGAGTATTAAAAAGAGATGATATTGCTGGAAAGACTGGAACTACCAACAATGCAATAAGTACTTGGTTTTCAGGGTTTCATAATAACTTAGCTACAACAGTTTGGATTGGAACTGACGACTTTTCCTCTCTTGGAGATAATGAGTTTGGTTCGAGTATTGCGCTTCCAACTTGGGTTGATTTTATGAAAACTGCACTGCTAGAACTGCCAAATGAAACATGGAAATCACCAGAGGGCCTTTCATATGTTCGTGTTGATAGAGATACCGGGCAGCCAACTGATCAGACAAGTAAAAATGCGTACTTCGAACTTTTTTTAGACTCACAAAATTAACTTTTAATAATATTATTTAAAATTGAAACCCAATAATTCTCAATATAATTACTAGGTATTTCTTTAAATTTGTTTCTAATAAACCTTGAAATTATGCCTTCCATAATTGAGGTTATAAAATGAGCACTTTGTCCTGAGGTTAATTTTAAAGAATCTTTTTTTGAAGACAGAAGTTGTTTTATTGATAGTTCTAATCTTTCGTAAAACTGATTAACCGCATCTATTACATTTTGCTCATTTGGTCCTAATGCCTCTCGAGATAATATTCTTGCAAAACCCTTATTTTTTTCTAAAAAGATTGCAAAGAAGAAAAATATCAAACGGACCTTTTCTTCAGGCTCGATATTTTTTTCTTTTTTTATCTCTCCAACTTTTTGAAAGATAGTTTGATCACAGAAGGTAAATAATTCTAGAAAGATAGATCTTTTACTTGGGAAATGTCTATACAGCGCTGCTTCGGTTATACCGCTCTCTGAGGCAAGAGCAGCAGTTGTGATTTTGGTTGCATCTCTTTCTTCTAAAAGCTTTGCTAAGCTTTGAAGAATAATCTGCTTTCTATCCTTTGACATTGCTTTAGCTTAGCTCAATGTTGATCGTTTCATCAATTTTTTTGAGCTGTGTAAGAAACATATTTTCTATTTCATTAAGTCTTTTTGAAGAATTGGCTTCAAACCTTAACACAAGTTTCGGAGTTGTGTTTGATGCTCTGAGCAATCCCCAACCATCCTCAAAGTTCACTCTTAATCCATCAATTGTAATTTTGTCAGCACTACCAAAATCAGCTTTTTTAATGAAGTTCTTAACAATTTGAAATTTTTTATTTTCATCAACATTAAGATTCATTTCAGGAGTCGAGAACGCCTTTGGTAAATCTTTCACAATATTATCAAACGAAGATTTAGACTTTTTAACAATTTCTATTAGTCTGAAAGCAGCATAATGAGCATCATCAAAACCATACCATTTATCATTGAAGAAAATGTGACCACTCATTTCACCAGCCAAGGGAGCTTTAGTTTTTTTCAATGTATTTTTTATATGAAAATGTCCTGTAGGTGACATCATGGGAATCCCTCCAGCATCTGTAATAATTGTGCTGAGTAAATTTGTACACTTCACATCAAAAACTATTTCCTTGCCTGGGTTATTTTTTAGTACCTCTTTACTAAATATCATCATTAGTTGATCTGGATAAATTATTTCTCCATTACTAGAGATAACACCAAGACGATCACCATCACCATCGAATGCTATTCCAATATCAGCCGATTCGCTTTTTACAGCTTTAATTAAATCTTGTAGATTTTCAATTTTTCCAGGATCTGGATGATGATTTGGAAAATTTCCATCAATTTTACAAAATAATTCTATTACTTGATGTCCTAGGCTGCGGATTAATTTTGGCGCTATTTCACTAGCTGAACCATTTCCGCAATCTAGAACAATTTTCATTGCATTGGTGTCTGAGCTTGCCTGAGACATTACCTCATTTATGTATTCATCCATAATGTCTTCTTTGACGATTTCACTTCCTACATTTTTGAAATTAGACAATTCATTTGAAATTAAATTGTGAATTTCTATTCCAGAAACTGGCGAGTCATTGATTACAATTTTAAAACCATTGTAATTTTTTGGATTATGACTTCCCGTAATCATTATTCCTGATTTAGATTTTATTTTTTTTGCTGCAAAATAAAGTAGGGGACTTGTAACAATTCCTATATTTAAGACATTGATTCCTAAAGACTGTAATTCACTTGAAAGGGATCGCAAAAGATTGTCTCCTGATAAACGCCCATCTCTTCCAAGAGCAACTTCATCAACTTGTTCATTATTGCATTTAATTGCTATAGCTCTTGCAATAGCTTTGACTGAAAGTTCGTTGATCTGAGTCGGAACAATACCACGAATATCATATTCTCGAAAAATAGATTGATCGATCATAATAATTTTAATTTCTTTATATGACTTGTTTTGTCATAATAACTGAGACTTAAAACCTTGCACAACATGTTTCTAAATACTAACTCTAAATTTATTTGGCTTAATGGGAATTTTCAGCCCTTTGATAAAACAAATGTTCATCTTTTATCAAACACTCTTCACTATGGCATGGGAGTTTTTGAGGGTGTAAGAGCTTATGAAACTGATGAAGGTGGCGCAATTTTTAGATTATATGATCATACAAAGAGGCTGTTTGAAGCTGCCTCTAAAGTGAATATAACAATCCCCTACTCAATAAAAGAATTGTGTGATGCACAAAAAGAATCAATGTCTAAAAATAATCTTCTCGAAGGGTACATTAGACCAATAGTCTTTCTTGGAAGTGAATCCATGGGATTGAGATCTCAAGATTCGCTTTCCGTAAATGTTGCGATTGCCTGTTGGGAATGGCCATCATACATGGATCCTGATGCCAAAAAGAATGGCATTTCAGTTATTAAATCACCATATCAACAGTACGATAATCCTCTTTATTCAAATAATAAAATTATAGGGACATATGTTAATTCAATTATGGCAGTTAACGATGCTATTGCTAAGGGAGCTGAAGAGGCAATACTTATGGACAAAAATGGTTACATTTCTGAGGGAAGTGGAGAAAATCTTTTCATTGTCAAGAATTCCCGCTTGGTAACTCCTACGACAGATTTTTGCTTAAATGGAATCACTCGACAAAGTGTTATATCCATAGCAAATGATCTTAACTACGAAGTAGAAGAAAAAAATCTAACTTTTGACGATCTATTGAATGCTGATGAAGCATTTTATTCTGGTACTGCTGTAGAAATAACACCCATCACCATAGTCAACGAATCCAAAATTGGCATAGGATCAATTGGACCAATAACTGATATTCTTCAAAAAAAATATTCTGACATAGTTTGTGGTAAGGACCAAAACTACTCAGATTGGCTTACGGCAATATAATTATAAACTTCAATTGAATCAAAAATTAAATATTGCGATTTCAAGTTATCGAAGCGCTCCATTTGGCGGAGGGCAGGGTATTTTTATATACGAGCTGTCAAAAGCTTTGCAGTCTTTGGGCCATATTGTGGACATTATTTCTGGCCCTCCATACCCTAACTTAGAACCAAAAATTAACCTCATTAGATCGCCTGGATTGAATTTGTTTAGCACGTTTGTATTTAAAGAAAGACTCAAAATATTTTTGAATAAAAAAAATAAATCTTTGGATGACTGGTTTGAATTTAGTTCTACATTGTTAGGCGGGTTTCCAGAAATCAGGACATTTGGCAATAGGTTAAGTTATTTACTTCAAAATTCTTCTTACGATATCTTAATTGATAATCAATCCCTGAGTTTTGGGGTGCTTCAGGTGCAAAACAAAATACCAGTGATTGAAATAGTTCACCATCCAATAACAAAAGATTATAAATATGATATTCAATTCTCTAAAGGCATTGTCCAAAAAATATCAAAATGGCGTTGGTTCTCTTTTTTAAAAATGCAAAAAAAAGTCGCTCCCCTTTTGAAAGTTATTTCTACTCCATCAATTAATTCAAAGGATGATATTGTTAAAGATTTTAATGTCTCCAAAAAGAAGATCACTGTTATCCCAAATGGCATAGATCATATGAAGTTTTCTCCTAAAAAGTATATAAATAGAAATCCTGGTCAACTTATTACTACTGCAAGCGCTGATGTTCCTCTTAAAGGCTTAGACTTTACTTTGCAAGCAATTTATTCAATTAAGAAAGACTTTCCTGAGATAAGATTAGTTGTTATCGGTGCACCCAGACCAGGCGGACATACTGAGCGCTTGATTCAAAAATTGAATTTAGAGGC
>CENU01033966.1_pt1 | contig 14131 bp, 17 predicted proteins | sample 361331 | NCBI WGS metagenome assembly CENU01 (sample SAMEA2619766, study PRJEB7988) | marine metagenome | isolation source: saline water (ENVO:00002010), including
ACTGCATCTTGGTCTCGAGCGGCAGATCGAAAAACCGCATCAGACCCGCCATTATCGAATCAATGTCGCCACTATTAGGAAAACCTGTCGCGACGAAGGCGCCGTCGGTCGCCAAGGCGTTCGCGATGAGGAAATCCGCGTCAGAGCGCTTGTCAGCAGGAGACTCAAACAGTCCAGATACATTGATCTCGGTTATCGCATCAAACTTATTTGTCACTGGAACCCTCTTTCTCCGAGAAGGGTGTGCAGCAGATGTGCACTACTGACAGGTACTGGGCAGGTACTCAGAATCCACCTGGGGATCGCTAGTCATTGCAGATAAGGCCAAAAGTCCTGAACCGGCGTCTCCAGCGCACGCGGGCGAACCCGCCCCAACACATCTCCACTGGATAGGGTTGTTCCCACTCTGATTTACACAGATCCAAGCCTCCCTATCTCTCAATAAAGCATGCGCGTCTGAACTAAAAGTGATCTTGATAAATTTTGAGAACCCACTTGGATGAGGGTTAGCGCCACCCATGTTCACCCACTCAACCTAGGAAACATATTCTCCGCTGATGCCGGAGGGGCCGATAACACTTGTACTGCCATCGGCCGGGAAATCTCCGGTTGACTCGAAATGTTCCGCGAGGCCTATCTTAACTGGTGCAATCAATGACATCGCCTCAGCCACCTGCGTCCGCGCAATGTAATTGTTGTACTGTGGTATAGCGATAGCTGCGAGTATTCCTATGATCGCAACCACGATCATCAATTCGATTAAAGTGAAGCCGGCATTAATATGCTTCATAGTGCCCTCCTAACCGTGGGCAGGATGTTTCAGTTGTCACGGCAGCATTTATACCTGATACGCTGTTAAAGGGCACATCGCAGTCAGCTGAAAAGATAAATGGCTATGGGCTAGAGACGGCGCCCACTTCGAGGGTGATCAGAAACCTGCGAAAATGGCGCGCCCGGAGAGATTCGAACTCCCGACCACCTGGTTCGAAGCCAGGTACTCTATCCAGCTGAGCTACGGGCGCGTGTTTAAGGTCAATGACTTGGGGCTGCATTAGCAAAGGCCCTACAAAATAAATGCGGGGTTGCGACATTCAATCGCAAGTGAACGGCACTATTCGGGCCAGATTCAGTCTGTAATAGCGTTCTTTTGTAGGCGAGAGTTTGCTTGGCAATTTCTAGGATCCTACCTTTGAGCCTAACAGGGTTTACGGCGGGTTCTCAGTGAAGAGTGCCCTAATCAGATTAAAGTTCATTTTAGCATCAACATCGACATTGGATTTGCGCTACCTCTGAAAGATTGGATGCTAACGATTTATCAAGGCCCAAGTGACAATTTGTGGATCGAAGGCCTTGATTCACGCCGTCATCATAACCAACTGTCTAACATTTTTAAATTAAATAATTTAAGCAGACCATTTTCACGTTGAAAAAGATTTCCTTAGATCGCCGAAGAGTCCTTTCCGGACTTGTTTGTGGCTTTACCCTGGCGGCATCTACCAAATTGCGCGCGGGGGAAATTGTGACACCAAGTCAAGGTGTGGGACCCTTTTATCCGTCAGAATTGCCCGTGAATCACGATAACGATTTAACAAGAGTTTCAGGCGTTAAGAGCGAGGCTCAGGGAGAAATAACCCACCTTTCAGGTTGCGTCCAAAACCTTAACGGTCATCCGCTCGCAGGCGCTCTGATCGAGATTTGGCAATGCGATTTTTTTGGCCACTATGTCCACGAGCTAGACGGGGGTGGAAAAGATCCTGGCTTTCAAGGTTACGGGCGCACAATATCGCGAGAAAACGGTGCTTACTACTTTAAAACAATCAAACCCGTACCGTATCCGGGCCGGGCTCCTCACATCCACTTCCGTGTTACCACTGCTTTTAGTGAATTATCGACACAAATCTATATCCAAGGTCATCCAATGAATGACCGGGACTTCATTCTAAATTCAGTTTCGGATGAGATGCGGCGAAGTTCCCTGCTGGTTAAGTTTCTAAGGGGGGAGAATTCCTCTCTTGGCGACCTTAACGCAGAGTTTGATCTCACTGTGCCTGGATGAAAACGTTTTCAAGCCTGAGTTAGCTGACTGGCGGTTGGGTGAAGGATGTTTCTTACTCGAAGTAGTAGGTTATGAAAGGGTCTACTCAAACTCGCAGACGAAACGAACTTCAATCCGTGAAAAATGAAGGATGTGGAGTCTGAGTACAGATAATTTAGATGGGCGCGTCCTGGACAAAATCGATGCGCATGTTTTTACTGAGGAGACTAAGCGAAAAATCGTTTCTTGTACCGAACGCACGCCTTAATTTCGTGAGACGTTTCAGGCTAAAATCGGAACACCTATAAAAGGTATGTATTAATGAGACTAGAATTAAAGTGCGTGATTCTTGGAAAACTTTTAAAGAGATTGGCTAAATAGAGTTACCTGTTGTGATCTGCGGGCTCGCAATGTTTTTTGGCAACCCAAAGATGAGGCGGGAGGTGGCTGAGTCATTGAAAACTGAAAAGAGCCCCAGGCACACTCGAACGAGGCAATAAAACTTTGCCGGAACAGTCTTCGCGAGTCTGGCTATTTTGCGAGTCGAATAAAAATATCACCCATACCGCCTTGAATGTCTTTAATTGGTAGGTTGTTACGTCCATTACATCTTTCACCGGTGATTGGATGAAGAGCGATTTGGCTTTCAAGTTGAGAAGTGCAAGCACTAGCGTCGTGAAGAATGCCGATTATCAGTTTGTTCTCGAAGGAGTACGTGGTTTCGCTGTTAAGGTTATCTCCCTCGCATAAGAGTTTTCGATCCACCTCGGAAGGAAAGTCATCATTGGAGCAAGGGTTGTTTATGAGAATTGCCTGCACGAATCGTTCGCCACCTTCGAAACTCAAGGGAACTTTGGCAGTCTCTGCGTACTTCATTAGATCACACGCGCATGGCCAACAGCATGGGTGAAAGAATCCACAAATTTTGTTGGTTGATGCAGATTCCTTAAGCGAAATGAGCAGTTTTCCCCTACTCGGGTGAACGAGTGATCCTGATACGGGGCAGAACGCAGTATTGAGATCTAAAAATTCTCTGTAATCTGAATAGTTGTCATAAATATACCTAAAGAAAGCCGACCCTCCAGCGTTCCTGTTGCCATCTGGAAAAATGCTGTTCCAACTTCCCTTCAATTCATGATAGGCGATAGAAGATTGCGCATCAGCGACTGGAGATAAACCAAAATTGAACACAACAAAAAAAACGGCGAGCATCCGTATCGAAAGAAAATTGGATTTTATAGATTTCAACTCTGGTGGACCGTGTGATGGACGTTAACCTCGTTTATTTGGACTACTTGTGTAGAACCGTCGGTCCATCGAATGACGACGTCATGAACTTTCTCGCCTGCCCTAATCCCAAAATGGGCCACGGGCTCCATCTGGCATAAATACCCCGAACCAGCGTCAATTGTTTTCGCGTGGGTGCGTAGGTTTGTCCTTAAAGTTACAGTCGCGCCCCTAGCAGGTGCACCACTTCGATTCTTGGGGATAATTCGAAGGAATCTCGCAGACTTTGAAACCTTAGCTTTATACAGGCTGATGGGCTGAGCCTTATCCTCCCCATGTGAGATTAACAGCTCCAGAATTCCGTCGCCATCAACATCAGCAACGGCTGCGCCAGTCCCCAGGCCGTCTGGCTCTAGAGCTGATGTAAGGGTTAGTTCTTCAAAGATGTAACCGCCGCGAACGCGAAACAACCGATTCTTTTCGCCAATGTTGTTGAGAAAAATCTCGTCGAAGCCGTCGTTGTCAAAATCAGCTGAGATCACCGTCCTTATTCTTGATGGTTGGCGAAAATTCACAGGCGAAACGTCCGCAAAACTTTCTGCAACGGGAACATAGATTCGGTGATAACCATTCCAATTGCCCGCAACAATCCCAAGGCGCCCGTCATAATTCAGATCCGTCAGCGCTACACCTCGCCCATGCTGAAGGGTATCCGACACGTTTAGTTCTACAGCTTTATCCTTGAACTCACCCGCATTATTCACATATAGGAAGTTTGGCCCACGTTCGTTTGACGCAAAAATATCAACCTGATCGCTGACGATATGGCCAGCAACAACCGATCTTCCGCCAGTGACCCTGTCCAAATTGAGCGCGGGAGCGATATCCCGTATTTTCCGATTGTTCGATTCGTAGTATCGAACGGGCCCGCCGTAATTTGCGACATAGATTCCGAACTTTCCTGAACCGTTTCTATCGACGCACGCAACTGATCGACCTGCAGTAAGATTTAAGTTTTCGTTGTTCTTCGGTAGCGTAAATAAGTCTAGCATGCCGTCGTTTAAATCAACTAAATTGTCAGTGAACTCTTTCCGTCCAGAATATCTATCGGTGTTCAGAAAATAGAGTTCCTCGACGCCATCCGTATCGACATCACATGCGACCACACCGATCGCCATGCTTGCTGGATTGGCGACAGAGGGATGATCATTTATATCGGTCAGCACTCCCGCTCTGTGCGCAAGCACGAGATTTTCATAGCCGAATCCGGTTACCACGAAATCAAACAGACCATCCTGGTCGAAATCTGTTACCGCTACGCCATATCCAAGCCGTGGAACGTTATTCTCTATTTCACCTTTATGATCTGAAAAGAAATCGGCAGACACCGAAAACGATAGGGTCAACAGAATTGACGCTACCAGCGGAGGTAATTTAAGACCGTTCATCACTTTACTCTGAATGCTGACCGTGAAAAAAACGTCTGGCCAGCAAATTGGTGCTTCGGAAAGAGCCCAAGATTCGGCGGGGGGTACGTCAATTAGGGATGGTCGAACTCTTTAGAGAAACGACCTTGACCAGGGCTAGGGCGGATCTGTCAACGCGCTGTTTATTTTTTAAGAGGTTGCATATTAATTTTTCGGTATTCATATTTTTTGTCGTTGACAAAAAACTTGGGGCAAGCCTCGTGTATCAACCTAAAAAATTATTATTTCAATCAAAGTTCAGCAGCGAATTTCAGTCTCTTGCATGACTCTTGGTTAAAGGTGAGGACTTATTGACATTTAGAAAATGTATTTACACTGCTCCCAATCTGAATATCGCGATTATTGCCCCATCAACATCCAGCCAAGTATTCAAATTGTTTTACACTTTAGCAGCACGTCTCAAGATGGCGGCAACGGCTTGCATGGGTGGTGAACAAGGGTCAACGAGCTGACTCAGCAGGAAAAAACTGTGGCACAGTAAATATCGAGTGCTCTATAAATCAATGACTTATCTAGCAATGGATTACCTGTTTTATGCCACAGCGCTAATTGCTTTTGCTCTAAGGTTCAGAAAGTTATTGCAACTCGTTGCGCTGGTTCGAAGCCAGGTAATCTATCCAGCTGAGCTACGGGCGCGTATTGGAAAGCGATAATTGATAAGTGGATGGAAGCAGGAGTTTTCCCTAATTCCAGCGATTATCCGAGATGCCAGTTAATTTCCATTGCCAACGGCGTGATTCTAACGACTTTTTCCAGAGCAAACTGTCTTGCGCCTAACTGCTTGTACTATGGAACACGTGCATGAGCTCAGCTCTTACCCGTTCCCACCATCTGATTTGAGGATAATCCTCTAGGTTAAATACCTCACCAATTAATGGTGAGGCGACGTCAACGTCTTTGATCTGAGCTTCTTTAGCCAGCCTTATTGCGGGTTCATCCCAGGGGTGTAGCGCCAAGTCAAATTTAGACCAGCCGATCGGCACCGTGACTGATGCGGCAAGATCAATACTCGCCTGGACGGTCTCTTCAGGCATCATGTGAATCTGTGACCAGTCCGCGTTGTAGGCTCCGCTATCGATAAAGGCAACATCGAAAGGCCCGTATCGTTCACCTATCTCTTTGAAAGTTTCGGAATAGCCGGTATCACCGCTGAAATAGACATTGAGTGCGTCAGAGGACACGATCCACGAACCCCACAACGTCGCATTGCGATCCCATAGCCCACGGCCGCTGAAATGACGGGCGGGGGCCAACGTGAACTGGACGTTTCGGTGCATCTCGCTCTCGTACCAGTCCATCTCTGTGATGGCATTAGGATCGACATCCCATCGCACCAGGTGAGCTTTCAGCCCAAGGGGAACAAAGAAATGTTTGACGCGGTCCGCTAGCCATTGCACGGCTTTATGGTCCAGATGATCATAGTGGTCATGAGAGATGACCACGGCGTCGATGACCGGCAGGTTGCCGATCGGAATGGGATTCTCGATCGGGAAGGGACTGCCAAAGACGGGGATCGGCGAGGCCCGGTGAAACACGGGATCGGTCATGATGACAAGACCGTTCAGCTTCATGAGCAAGGTTGCATGCCCCAGCCAGACAAATTTGCCTTCTGTCAGGTCCTCAGGATGGAAAATCTCTGAAGGCAGGGGTGCGCTCGGATTCTTGTCCTCAGCCTGGAATATCCAATCTATGATGGATGTTTCGCTTTCGGGAGCACGCGTGCTGACGGATGTCGGCACCGCGTTTACAAATTCACCCTCCACAAAGTTTGGAGAACCTTCGATCCGTTGCAGACTCTCAGGCGATTGCCGGCCTCCAAATACTGGGGCAAAGCATTCAAATAACACTACAGCGACGACAACCAACACGACAGCGATGCCGATAAATTTCATAGTCTTCAACATTAATTCAGCAAGTTAGGGTGAGACGGTGCGCGACTAGAGTCGAGCTTATAGAGGCGGGTGCTTGTGGTGCAGACCGACAAGTTCCTGATAAGCATAGGCGGCGTTCAATAAAACTTGCTCATTCATCGGTTTTGCTGCGACTTGCAAACCAATCGGCAGTTGGGCTTTGGTAAAACCACACGGTACAGAAAGAGCCGGGCAGGCGGCCAGGTTAAAGGCCTCAGCGCTCGCCGATCGAGTCGATCCTGTAAGAACGAAGGGATCGAATTCTTCTATTCTCTTAGGAGGTGAATTTGTGGTTGGCGACAGGATTAAGTCAACCTTTTCAAATATCTTCTCTACCTCAACTCGGGTACGTGAGCGCAGACGCATTGCTTGGACATATTCATCGGCCGAGAACAAGCCGCCCATATATCCGTAGATGCGAAAAATCTTGCCCAACTCGGACGGCTTTTGGCGAAGTAGTGTGCCAAAGTTATTAAATGCCTCTACCAGGTAGATAATTGAGTTTGCAATATGGAGAACTCGGTAATTGGGTATTCGTACAGGACGAACTTTTGCTCCCAGGGATTCAAATGCCCTGATCGAACTTTTAATCGCATCCCCGATCTCGAAATCAATGTCCATAAGACTGTCTTCCAGAACACCAATTTCTAAACCCCTGATGTCAGCACTGAGATCCGATCGAAAGGCACCTACTGATTTAGTTGAAGTGGTTCTATCGGCAGGATCGAATCCTGAGATTGCGTGCAACATGATGGCAGCATCCTCAACCGTTCGAGTCATCGGACCCAAGTGATCAAGTGTCCAGCTTAGCGGCATGACACCGTTTCGACTCACTCGACCGTAGGTGGGCATAAGTCCAACTAGGTTGTTATTTGCAGCCGGAAAGCGAATAGAGCCGCCGGTATCTGATCCGATTGATCCAGCACATAGACCGGCCGCGACAGCGGTTGCGGAGCCACTACTTGAGCCTCCGGGGGCATGTGAAGTATTCCAAGGATTTTGGGTCTCTTCCCCAAGGCTGGGAGGCCCCACCATGGCCAGTTCACTCATCGTGAGTTTGCCGAGATTTACGCAACCAGCATCTTTTAAGCGGGTGACGATGGTGGCATCTTTGCTTGGAACCCTGTCTTTAAAAGCTTCGCTTCCGTATGTTGTGGCAAGAGCCGCTGTGTCTACTAGATCTTTAAGCGCGATGGGGATCCCGTGAAGGGGGCCACGATAGTGGCCGTATGCGATTTCCTTATCCATCGCCTTCGCATCTTTCCGCGCAGAGTTCCCATTCACGGTTATGTAACTATGCAGAGTCGGATTCAGCTGGTCTATTCTTTCAAGGTATGACTCCGTCAGGTCTACTGATGAAATTTTGCCGTCCCTGATGAGGTTTCCCGCTCGGTCGATAGAGAGATAGTGTAGGGGCCCTGAGAGGTCCATTAGGGCTTCCCAAGGGGTAAGAAAGCGGTCCCGACTTCCTCGCCGGCGAGGTCAAGGGACATCAGTTCTTCGATTTGAGGATGGTAGCCCGCGAAGACTGTTCTGACCCATTCAACCTCTTCGTCGTCGAGGTCAAGTCTCAAACGCGCTAACAAAGATTCAAGATACTTATCTTCCATACTAGCTCTTTTCAGGAAGAGGGCGTGTCGGAGTAACTCGTTCGTACTTGCTTAATGCGTCCTTGAGCTGCCAATACCTGCATGATGATGAGGCGAATTATCCAAAAAAGATCTCGATCTCTGAGGAAAGTTAACGTTTTAGTCATCTACCGTTCTAAGAATTGTGTGCTCTGTAGCAGTGCTCACCGTGATATAGGTCCGGGTACCGCTCACCACCCGAGCAGAGATATGTTTTGCGCAGACAATGCCCGCATCGGGAAACTTCAGGACCGTTGGAGGCCTATCTACTTCGTCCAGAGAATAAAGCACCCCCGCAGTCTGCCCAGCCTCGACTTCCTCTCCGAGATCGACGCGGGATTCAAAAAGGCCTTCATGAGGGGCGTAGACGACGCCTTCGGATTTTCTGGCGTCTAGATAAGTAATTTGCCCCGACTCAGTGCGTGCATCAGATGTTGCGATGATCCCAAGGTAGGCAAGGACGTTTCGCACGCCCTGATACCCTACTTCGAGAGCCTCCTGGTCAATCCAACCTCCGCCAAGCTCTGTTGAGATAAACGGAACGTCGGCTGCGTGGGCAGCCGGGTCAAATCCGGTGGGTGATCCTCTGCCGTCAACAACATACATATAGGGCGCATTGAAAGCCTTGGCGAGATCAAAAGACTTTCGAAAGACAGTTGCATCCTCGCAGGTGCATAAGAAAGTTGTGTTGACATATTTGGCGCTGGCACCGCCCGCATGAAGATCGACCCCCGCATCGGCAAGCGGCAGCAGAGCATCGACGACAAAGCGGGCAATCGCATGGGTCGGTCCTGCTACGGTGCTAGCTGGAAAACACCGGTTGAGATTGTCCCCATCCAGCGGCGACGTTCGGGTATTGGCGCGAACCGCGGGATAGTTAAGCGCCGGAAGCGCGATGATCCGCCCCCGGATGTCTCCTGGTGAAATATCTGCGATGAGTCGCCGAAGGATCAGTTGGCCTTCATCTTCATTGCCATGGTTTCCCGCAGTCAGCAACACAGTCGGGCCGTCACCATTTGTGATGCTGACGATGGGTATGGGAAAGACTCGAGAGACCCCTTCATCGTTGGAGTAATCAAGATGCGCGGCGCCGTAATGCTTGCCTTTAGCATCAAAATCGAAGTCGCAGGATATGAAGCCGGATCGATATGGGGTCATGTGAACTGTGGGATGAGGAGGTGCGATTGGCTTCTTCAGAGGCCAGCATAGTCTATGGAATTGGAATCACCACAGCAAACACCCGGTTTCGAAATCTACGTCGTGTTCTATTGTAAATATGCTACCGTCTACCACCAGTTTCCGGGAGAGAGCGATGACGGAGTCAATTTTTATTGAGGCGGGGGGGCACTGGGCCGGAGTCGTCCCGAAGGGCGACACCCTAACGATTGTCGACCTGAAAGGAGGGCAGGGTGTGGACTTTCTTTGTTACAACGCGGAACACCCGGAAGAGCGCTATCACGCTCCAAATACCCTCAAAGCCGCGCTGACCCTGAAGTTGAGTGCAGGGCATAAGCTCTATTCTGACGATGCGCGACCTATCTTCACGATTACTGAAGATACCTTTGACGGGCACGATACGATCGGTGGCTGCTGCAGCGAAGTCAGTAATGAGATGCTTTATGGCGTAAAGGGTATATCCGGGTGCCGGGAGAACTTCCTGAAAGGGCTAAAGACGTTCGGACTGGGCCGGCGTGACATTGTGCCTAATATCAACTTTTTCTGTGATGTGCCCGTTAATGATGAGCGGGCCCTGAAGGACACTGTGTTTGTTCCGAGCAAAGCACAGGCGGGCGCCCGGGTATCACTGAGAGCCGAGATGAATGCGCTCGCAGTGATCTCAAATTGCCCGCAGGTGAATAATCCCTGTAATCATGGCAATCCTACCGAGATCAAGATTACGTTAACTGCCGCTGATTGAACTTCAGTTTCACGTTTTTATTTTGTTTGGAGATTGATATGCCAAGAACCACATTGCGTCCCAAAAGTCTCGACTTTCAGCCGCGCCCGACCTATCCCTACTCACCGGGGGCATCCGGCGGGGGCATGATTTTTACAGCAGGTCAGGTGGCCTGGGATGAAACCGGTGAGGTGACAGGGATCGGAGACGTTGCTGCACAGACCCGCCAAACCCTGAAGAATGTGGTGTCTGTCTTACATGAGGGAGGCGCCACGGTGGACGACGTGATCAAGTGCAATGTCTATCTTGCCGACATCAGAGATTTTGATGTCATGAACGCTGAGTTCGCCACGGTTTTCCCGACAGATCCTCCTGCCCGGACCACGGTGGAGGCGCGGCTTGCAGAGGCCACCATGCTAGTGGAAATCGAGGCGGTCGCCTGGGTCGCGCCCAAGACCTAAGAACACCTCACGATGACTGAAAAATGACTCTGAAGAAAAAGGGTTACTTTTCTTTTTTGAGAAGATCGGCAAGACCTGCCAATGCCTTGTGAGTCACTTCGGATGATTTTTGACTTTCAATACCGGGAACCGCGTCTACATAGCGGGCGTGCTCGTTGTCGTGACAATAAAGGCAGAGGTTTTCCCAGTTGCTTCCATCGGGCGGATTGTTGTCGTGATTGTGGTCTCTGTGGTGCACGGTCAGTTCGTGCAGGTTCTTGCGAGTGAACTCGCGCCCGCATCGCCCACACACCCAGGGGTGAATCTTGAGGGACTGCGCCCGATAGTCTCGCTCGCGGGCATCTCGGTTCCTGACGGCCTTGGCGATAACCGCATCCAGATCGTTTTTTGATTTCATTCCTGAGGGGCCTTCCTATTTTTGAAAAGCATCATCCGTGCAAGGTCGCGGCAGCTGCCTCGTCTTTTTCTTCTTTCTTATCTTGAAACCGTTCAGGCGCGAATGCTTCATATGGGATGTCTGAAGCCCGCCCCGAGATGAGAGTGGACATAATGTGTGCCGTTGCAGGCGCAATTCCAAAACCGTGTCCTGAAAACCCGGTGGCAATAAATACGCCCCGCGCGCCTTGCGCTTCACCCAAAAAGGGAAGTCCATCAGGCGTCATATCAATCAACCCCCCCCAGAACGACTCCATTGGCGTCGCCTTGAGTGCGGGACAGACTTCAAGACTTGCCTTCAGCACTTGATACACATCCTCTATGGAAGTGAGGGCGGTCGGATGACCAGCCACTTCAACCAGCCCGCGCGCTTTCGGCCGAACGCCGCTTGAGAGCCGATATCTTCCATCTCTTTCCTGTCGCAGGGTGACGCCTCCATCTGCAACACCGATCACCGGCTTAAGCGCGGGCTCTGCCGGTCGGGTTTGCACAACGGTCGCAAGAGCGGTTTGAATCGGAAGCCTAATCCCAAGCGGCCTGACGAGGCCCGTGATCCCAATTCCGCAGGCAAGAAGACAACTTTCCGAATGAATCGTTCGGCTGTTTGTTGAAAGACTCTTAAGTTGACCTTTCTCAACGTTGAGTGCCTCTACGGATTCTCCACAGGAGAACACGGCGCCATGCCGCTCGGCAGCTTGCTGGTAGGCTGCGACAGCCGCTTTGGGGTCGGCGTGGCCGTCCGAGGGGCAGAAAGATGCCGCGAGAACCTGCTCTGAAATCTGAGGCGCAATGGATCGTATTTCCTCCGAACTCGTCAGCAGGGAAAGATTCAATCCCAAGGCTTGCTGAAACTCCACGAGCGCCGAGATCGATTCTCTCTCTTTTTCTGATCGGGCAAGGCGCAGGTTGCCGTGCTGCAGGTATCCGGTTTCTGCCCCAAGTTCTTCATCGAGTGAGGACCACTTCTTGACGGAATACGTGGCGAGAGGCAGTTCTGACGAATCCCGCCCGGATTGACGAACACCGCCTAGCGTCCAACCTGATCCCATTGCCGCTGGATGGTACTTTTCCAGGACCTCAACTTTGAAACCCAGTTGTGCCAATTCGAAAGCGCTTGCGCATCCGCTTATGCCGGCGCCGACAACGACTACGTCTGGTGACATGAGGTTGATATCTCCAATCAACGACCAAAAAGTCGCATTTCAGGCATAGAATTCACGATGATTCTATCCACATCCTGACCTCATGGGAAAGAGCGGATTTTGGACAAATACGAAAGAGAAAGGACCTGCAAAAATGGAACGAACGGCTGCTGTCGCAACGATGTTAATTGATAACGACCGGGTGAGGGTGACACGTTTTGATTTCACTCCTGGCGCGGAGACCACTTGGCATCGTCATGACCACGATTACGTAATCACAGCGATCACGGATCTCAATATGCGTCTTGAAGAGCCGGGCAACACCGAGCGCGAAGTGACTGTTACCGCTGGAGAGGCGTACTTTCGCAATGTAGGCGTGGAGCACAATGTCATCAACGTGGGGTCCGAACCCATGTCGTTTGTCGAAGTGGAGCTCAAGTAGATCCCGCTGCCGCGGCTGAGTGGGCATCGCAAAGATGCTTAAGCGGGAGTTGCACGAGACCTTTTGATGGTGGTGTAGCGTCTGGGCGCTGCGAGAAAAAAGCAGATAAACGAGATAACAAAACTCAAGCCAGCAAAAAGAAAAGAATATCGATAGGTGCCGGAGATATCAAACAGCACGCCGCCCAACCACGGACCGAAAGCGCCACCAAAGCCCATGCCTGCAGTGACAATGCCGCAGAAGAGTCCGAAGTGTCGGCCATAAAAAATGTCTGCTACACCGACGAAAACGCAGACCGCAAAAAGTCCGGCACCAATGCCGAATAACACTGAAAAAGTGTAAAGGGGAACGACACCTGATCCGGGCCCAAGGAACATGAGAATCACCGTTGCCAAACCGGTACATACTGATGCCACGAAGATGGTGGCCTCCCTGCCGATCACGTCTGATATGAATGAACTCGCCTGGCCGATCACCATAAAGAGTCCGAAGACTGCAGTGGTGGAGGCAGCGATCGTAGAGGAATACCCCGCATCGATCGCAAACTTAACCTGGTGCGCCAGTATCAGATAGCAACCGGTTCCCCAGAAGAGCATATTTGAAACAAAGAGCAGCCAGAGAGGCCGGCTTTTGAGACCTGATTCACGCGTCCATTTTTCTTCTGTGGTGCAGTCCGCCTCAGGGGCTTCTGTATTTCCTGACTTGGACGTATCGTCAGTTGATCCGACAGCGCGCAGGCCATGGTCCCTTGGCGAGAACGTATACCCGAGTAAGACAATGGGCAGGAGCACTGCGATGGTAAGTGACCCCATGATGACATACGCCGTACGCCAACCGAAACCCTCAATGATTGACTCCATCATAAAGACGAATACGAAACTGAGTCCGCCGCCGGTCTGAGCCAAACCCAAGGCCATGCCACGCCTTTGTGCAAACCAGTTCATGATGGTGGGGTTGAGAATGGGGGAGCCCGCACAGGCTAGTCCCACCGGAGCGAGTGCCCCGAACAGCAAATAGAAATGCCATAAGCGGGTAGCGTACGAGCATGCCGCCGCCGCCAATCCCAGCACCATCACGCCAATGAGCAAAAGCAGCTTTGTAGAGCCCCTGCTGGATAGTAACCCCGCAATCGGGGCGCATATCCCGTAGACCAAAAGATGCAGCGAGAACATGAATGCCGTGTCGCCCCGGCTCCAAGCGTATTCATTCAGAATGAATGGGAAAAACACTGGGAATGAGTGCCTTACCCCGTAGGCCAGCAGCATCACCACAAAACTCACTACCAGGATGAGAGTGGCAGCAAAAAGAATTGGTCTTGGGCTTTGCGACATGCTCGCGAGGAAATCAATTTGACGGAGAGTATATTGCGCGCGCAAGTATAGTCCCTCAGATTAACCTGAGAGCAGTCTTGCGCGTATACTGAGAGTTGTGGGCTTGGCAGATTAACCTGTCTGCCCCAAGCCAAAA
>CENU01202881.1_pt1 | contig 14120 bp, 28 predicted proteins | sample 361331 | NCBI WGS metagenome assembly CENU01 (sample SAMEA2619766, study PRJEB7988) | marine metagenome | isolation source: saline water (ENVO:00002010), including
AGAACCAGAACAATTAGAACTGTTTCCACAAACAGAGTCTGAAGTCAAAGACATTAAAGTACTAGACGAAGATGATGGATATCACGACTAGAACATGAGTACAGGTTATATTTTAGGTTTAGGATTAGGCTCAATAGTTGTAGTTTTCTACATAATGCTTAACTGGCCAGTCTATTTAGAAAAAACAAAAACCAAGAGAGAAATTATGTTTAAAATAATAAAGAAATTTCACGACCCAAACTATGTAATTATTACACCAGTTGTATTGTTATACGGATACGGAGCATATGTTTTCGTCAGAGATCTAATTGGTTGATTATATAATTTATATCTCTATCTTAACAGTAGTACTGGTTGTTGGATACATAGCCTGTCATTTTTTACATGATTGGTACAAAGAAAAACAATGGCGTAGAAACAATCCAGATGAATATACATGGACAGAACAACCACTAAAGAAGGACCCAGGGCTAGAATGAGGTTGATCGAACGTATATTCAAAAATGAATTCACAAGACAGTTACACTGGACCACAGTTGCAAGTGAAAAATTCATGTTGGCCGTAATTGGTTGTTTAACTCTTGTAGCGGCTGGGCTTGATATATGGGAAATGTTTTTAGCAAGACGTGTTGATCTAGCTGATTTATTTCTATTGTTTATATATGTGGAAATTATAGGCATGGTAGGTGCCTACTATAGTACTCATGTTATACCTGTTACTTTTCCAATTGTAATTGCAATCACTGCTATGTGTAGATTAATAATACTGCAAGGAAAAGAAAGTGAACCATGGGTATTAATCAGCAGTGCTGGTGCAATTCTGTTGTTAGCAATCGCAGTGTTTATTTTAAAGTTTAACAAAAATAAAAAGGCAAAAGTACAATGAAAGAACAAGAACCAGAAAGATTTTACGATTGGATACTGTGGAAAATGCGTCAAAAAGATTGCAAACTTAAAGATGTGATTATGAATCCAATGGAAGCCTCCAGAAGAATTACGGCATTAGAAAAAAGACTAACTGAACTAGAGGACGCCCTACGTGCAGAACGAAATACCGAAGTTAACAATCACTGATCAAGTAATGGTATTCATTACGGCTATGTTTTTGTTTATACATGTAAAACAACTTATTGTGAGTGGCAGTTCTTTCATGCTTAATGCATTGTTAGGCATATGGATATCCATTAGTATATTTGATATGTATGCTCATTGGAGAAAAAAGCAACAATGAAAATAGGGTTTGTGCATATACCTAAATCAGCAGGCGGAAGTATTTTACGTTGGGCACGGGCAAATCATGCCAATGTTTTTGTTGAAATTGGTCACAACAGTTTGGCTGAATATAGAAAACACCATTATGATACAACTTTTGCCGTACCAAGAAATACCTATAGACGAATTTTAAGTTTGTATAACTGGGTAGATAATAAGATTATAAAAATACTAAAAAAATTTTCATATAAAAGTTTAGAATATAAAACTGCACGGCGACAACAAAAGTACTGGCGCCGAGGTATTGTACCTTTCTGTGATTACATCTTTGAAAATCCAGAAGTAAGATCACATCATGACCAACTCAAATATATCAAAGGCGTAGACTTGTTGTTACCATATGAATCACTGGCAGAAGATTTTTATAAGATACAAGAGTTGTTTAACAGTACGGTTCCATTAACCTATACAGAACATAGTCGCACCTCAAACCTACACGTAAATGAATTGAGCACAGACTTTGTGAAATGTATCAAAAGACACTTTGCTGAAGAACTAGACTATTTTGAATACGAGCCAATCTAATGAATGTGTATTTAATCATATACAGTGAACAGAAAGACCAGTGTTGTCCGCCAAGTAGTTATAGACAGGTAAACGAAAAGACTGTACTAGCTGATTCGGAACAAGAAGCCATTGCACAACTAACAGGAAAAAATATTGAAATCAAATCCATTACAAAGACCAACTAGACTGTACTTTGCTTATGGTGCTAACATGGCACTCGAAGCAATGAAGCATCGTTGTCCAGAGGCAGTACCACTTGGAGCATATACAGTAAGAGATTGGCGACTGGTGTTCTGTCATCATGCCACTATAGAACCTGCACCTGGACACGAAGTTCCAGGTTGCTTATGGAACATCACACCTGCTTGCGAAGAAGCACTGGATCAATTTGAAGGATTCCCACACTACTATACCAAGATGTGGTTAGAACAAGATGGTTATACATTTATGGCCTACGACATGAATCCACCATTGGTGTACAATACACCAAGTGCTGGTTATATTGAAATGTTGCAACAAGGCTACCATGATTGGGATTTACCTGTTGATTATTTAGACGAAGCATTGTATCATGGAATTGATTGAAGAATACACCAGGGTAATCAAAATCGAAGAAGGTTATCCACATGCAAAAACACTATACCTGCCCTCTGGCGAGATTGATGGTGTAGTAGATTGGTGTAAACAAGAACTATCGCCAGGATGGAAATGGCAAATTCTCACATCAAGTTCAACTAACACACCAGGTGTGTATGCATTCTTTTTCAATAATGATGCAGATTTTTTTGCTTTTATACTAAAATATGGTTGACCTTTTTGCCTTTTCCGGATATACTGTATATAACAGTTAGAAAAAAGGAGAAGTATATGGGAATGTCCAGTTACGTTTTAGATTTAGAAGACAAATTTCTTGACACAGTTGCTGACGCAGTCAAACAATCAGAAAACATCAGTGAAGCATTAGAAGTTGCATTGGCAAATTCTAGTATGGTGCCACAGTACAGTGCAAGTGAAATTGATGATCTAGTGTGTGAATATTGGAATGAGTTTTGGAGTAAATATGCTTAAAGCAGATCCAAGACTTTGGGTGTCAGTTGGCACAAACTATAGAGGCTTTGCTTTTGAACCTAGCAAAGGATGGTTAAGTGTCACTACCAACAAATCAACAGAGCATAGCAGACAATCTACCAAAGAAAAGTCCACTGTATCTGGAATGCCAAAAACCACAGTTGATGTTCGTCCCTAGCCAAAACTATGGTGTACGTAAACTGTGGAAAAGAATTGCAGATAGTAAAAAATAGGTTGACATCTACCTTAAAGGTGTTATAATAAAGAGGTAAACTTAACTGTTTACATTAACCAAGTGAGTTAACTCTCACACAACAACAAGGAGACTTAAATGTCCACAGTAGAACTAAGGCCAAATCTGGCCGCAAGAAACGCGAATCCATTTAGGGTAAGCAACTTTGAAAATGCAGTTGAAAAATTTCAAGCAAAAAAACTGTATGAAGATCTTGATACTCGAATTGAGCCAATCAAGAAAACTCCTGAAAAAGAAAAAATTGCAAATGCAATTAATGCATTGAAAAATAGAATAGGTACAAGCACCTACACTGCAGATGATTTTGGTAGACTTGAACTAGTAGAATTCGCTTTACTAGATATCAATATTGACAACCAAAGAGATGTAGATTGGGACCATGTTGCCTATATTATCAGTACATTTGATCCAAGAGCAGTACAGGTTGTGAACGCAATCAAACTGTCAAACGGAAGATATAGTATACCAGAAGGCCAGCATACTGCGGTTGCATTGTATATATTAATGATACAAGGACTTATTCCTGCAGACTACAAAGTAATGTGTAAGGTTGTTGATGCTCTTGCTACAGTACCTGGTAGCGATATCAAAGGCGAAGCATTTGGCAACTGGTTGTTTAGAATAATAAACTACAAAGGTCGTAAAGCAGTTGAACCTTACTTTATGCACAAGAGTAGAGTAAGTGGTGTAAGAAACTATGGTAGTAATCTAGTTGAAGATCTACATGCCGAAAAGATACAGGTTGCGGTAGAAAACAACAACATGTATTGTAGACCTGCAATTGAAGCCAGAGGCACAGGAGCCAAGCCAGGCATGATAACACACATTGCTGGTTTGAATAGCATAGCTGGTTTGGAAAATGACGACTTTAATGAAAGCATTAAAGATTTAGAATTTGCACTTGCTTTACACGACAGACACTTTCCAAATGAAAAAGGTGTAGATGGTGGTTGGATACTTACCATGGGTAGATATCATGCTCATGCACGTAAGGATAAAATTGTAATAACCAGAGAATGGCAAGATGCACTGATGAAATTCTTCAAAGAAAAGTATGCATCACCAACAAAGTTTCATAAAGATTGTAAACGAAGACTAGATCAGTTTAATAAAGTTAACAACATACCAGGCGGTTGGAACAACAGTTGTTTGGTTAGTGTACTAATATTAGACTTCTATGCTTGGTGTGAAGCAAACAACGAAAATTATCCACCACTAGGTGGCAATACCACTAGCAGGTTTGCAGGTATTTAACATGAGATATTTGTACGTATGGCGAAATCATATTGGTAAAACCTGCTTTGGTATTACTAGTAATGTGGACAACAGACGTAGAAAATACGAAGGTCATTGCGGACATGAAGTCCGCTTTGACTATCTCTACAGTGGGCCAGCAAATCACATAGAAGATCTAGAGGATCGTATCAAAAGCGAATTTACAGATTATCTATTTGCAACTGGCACTGGCAAGTACGAATGGATTAACGAAGATATAGAAACGAGTCAAGTTGTTAATTGGCTTAATTGGGAAATTGAAAATACCTATAACAATCAAATTCAGCAGGTTGCCAAGATTAAACGCCGCTAAGAAGTAAATTTACTAAGTAGTTGTATGGTAGCAACACAAGAGACAATCGAACAGGTAAACGAACTTAACAAGAAGTACAAGTATGGCTTTGTAACTGAACTAGAGTCAGAAAAAGCACCGCTTGGACTCAGTGAAGATATTGTACAGTTTATCAGTGAAAAGAAAAACGAACCAGAATGGATGCTTGAATGGAGACTAAAAGCATATCGTAAATGGCTTACAATGACTCCGCCAGACTGGTCAATGGTAACCTTTCCTGACATTGATTTTCAAGACATATACTATTACTCTGCACCAAAACAAAAGCCTAAACTAAACAGTTTAGATGAAGTTGATCCTGAAATACGTGCTACATATGACAAGTTAGGTATTCCAATTCAAGAACAAGAGATGTTGGCAGGAGTTGCAGTTGACTATGTATTTGACAGTGTAAGTGTTGCAACCACATTTAAAGAAACACTTGCCAAAGTTGGGGTAATATTCTGCCCAATTAGCGAAGCTATAAAAAATCATCCTGATCTTGTTAGAGAAAATATAGCAAAGGTGGTATCAACCACAGACAACTACTATGCGGCTCTGAACAGTGCAGTATTCACAGATGGTAGTTTCTGTTACATTCCCAAAGGTGTACGTTGTCCAATGGAACTATCTACCTACTTCAGAATCAATGAACAGAACACAGGACAGTTTGAAAGAACACTTATTATCGCAGAAGATGATAGTTATGTAAGTTATCTAGAAGGTTGTACTGCTCCACAGCGAGATGAGAACCAATTGCATGCCGCAGTTGTAGAACTTATAGCAGGAGAAAATGCACAGATCAAATATTCAACTGTGCAAAATTGGTATCCTGGAGACCAAAATGGCAAGGGCGGAATCTATAACTTTGTAACAAAACGAGGACTGTGCAAAGGTAATCATAGTAAAATTAGTTGGACGCAAGTAGAAACAGGTTCAGCCGTTACATGGAAGTATCCTAGTTGTATACTTAAAGGCGATAACAGTGTTGGAGAATTCTATAGTGTTGCAGTCACTAACAATGCACAACAAGCAGACACCGGAACCAAAATGATACATATTGGTAAAAATACTACATCAACTATTATAAGCAAAGGTATAAGTGCTGGAAAAGCACAGAATACGTATAGAGGGCAGGTCCAAATACAAAAAAACGCCAAACATGCAAGAAACTTTACACAGTGCGATAGTTTGCTTATTGGCGATCAATGTGGTGCTCATACTGTTCCGTATATTAATCAACACACACCAAGTGCTAGAGTAGAACACGAAGCAACTACTTCTCGGATAAGCGAAGATCAGTTATTTTACTGTCAAAGTAGAGGCATGGATCCAGAACAGGCTACTAGTCTAATAGTAAATGGTTTTTGTAAAGAGGTAATGAAAGAGTTGCCAATGGAGTTTGCAGTTGAAGCTCAGAAACTTATTGGTATTAGTTTAGAAGGTTCAGTCGGCTAACTATTTCACGGCTTCGTTGAGACTGTCTATAACACTTCCGATGTTAGGTTCTTCCCCAAAAGGATTGTATTTGCATTTATACTGTTTAGGACAATTCTTTTCAATGGCCATTTCGTAGGTTTTGTTCTGTCCTTGGTATATGCAAACTTCTTCACCTGATTTAGCTTTCTTACGTTTTTTAAGCCTGCATGTAACCATCTTAGGTAAGGTGATCAAACCCTGTTGAATTTTTTGTTGCCGTGTAAGTTTATTACGTTGTCCAAGGTGTTTGTTTTTATCTTTAGGTTGATAAATTTTACCACCAATAATTTGTATTTCGCCGTTGGTTATAGTCGCCGGCATAGTTGCTAGACATATTGCTAGTAGTATTTTAATAATCATATTAGTATTTATAGTGTGCCTTTGGCTCTCATATCAGCACGTATATTAGTAGCACTAATGCTTTCAACAGACTTGCCTAAATCGTGTTCAGTAAATGTGTAGCCCACACCTCTGCCATAGCTGATATCAACTATGTTTGGAACAGGTAATATAATGTATTCTACACCACGTGTGAATCCTGCTTGTTCCAAACCTATTTCAATTTGTGCTTCTGCTTCTTTTTGACTGAATGGATTATCTTGTTGTACATTGGTTCTGCCAGCACCTGCATCTCTGCCAACTATTCCGCCTACATCACGAACCATAATACACACCTGTCCAGTTTCTGCAAGTGCCCGTTTGAACAGTTCAGTATGTCCATCATGCCAAGGTTGCCATCTACCTAACATCTGTGTAGTAGGTTTTTGTGAATCAAACATTATTTTTTTACTCCAAGTGGTTTGGTTGGTTTGCCTGCTTTTTTCAATTGATAGTTTTGCACAACTTCCATCAATTGTAAGGGTGTGTCACTAAACCATTTTGCAACATGATAGTCATAGTGTTTGGGTTTTTCGAACATACGGTTTGTATCTTCAAATCTGCCTTCTTCAATTGTGTCCATCCATACAGTATAGTCAGCACCAAACTCTTCGCGAGCTTGATCAGTTGGACACACAAAATCTGCGATTGCAATCTTACCAGCCATTACCACACCATCTGCTAGGTGACGCATACGTTGTGCTTGGCGTATTCTACCTTCAGGTGAGAAATCCCAGTCATTGTATCTTTCTCTAACTCGATCAGCATTTATCCATACTGCTCCAATTAGTTCAGCAAACGGTTCTGCTAGTGTGCTTTTGCCACTGCCTGGCAATCCAAAAATTAATATTTTCATTTTATCTCGTTGCTATCATGGTTAGACTTAGACTACAAACTTTTAGCCTAAGTGATCCTGTTATTTCAAAAATGCTGATTTTAGCACGTTGACCACTGGATTTAACATAAACACATTCGTAATCTTCTGGCAGATATACTCCGCCTTCGGCTAGTGTGGCCTTTACATTCTTTTCCAATTGTTTTTTATAATTCATATCGATCCAACTTCGTGCAAGTACACGACTGAGAATATCTGGTAGTAGAGCTTTTACTGCTTCTCTAGACATGAGATTTATATCTTCGTCCGCCAAACGAAATTCATATTTTACAATATTTGTATTTTTAAAAGGCACAATATTTGTAGACATTACCAGTACATCCAAATCAACATAGGAACTATTATCGCAAACTGTGGTAAGAAATTTAATATAATTGCTCGTTCATTCCATTTGTATCCTACATAAATCCAACCACTAGCACCTATCATTTGTAGTATGCTGTTCCAAGGAGTTACGCCTGCGACATGCAGTACCATAGCAATGAGTATGATTACTGCACTCGCATATTTAACGTAAACTACCATGCCACTATTATTTTTGGACAAGTAGTGTATCCTTATACACAGCTTTAATACCAAATGCTTCGTTGTTGAAACGAACAAGTGTACTTAGAGCTTCTGGTGTAATCAGTTTCATCAGTGTATCTCTATGAGCATCACCAGCTTCGCCGATCAGCCATTGATACTTACCAACTTTCTTTTCTACTGCACCTGCACTTTCAGGATTTGTAGCAACTTGTTTCAATGCTGCTATAAGTTTGGCTTTGTTTGGATTATTTTTACCTACCCAAAGTGCTTTTTGCATACCATCACGGAAACTTTTTACAAGTTTATAGGCGGCATATAAATCACTTTGTGGTGCGGTTCTATTTGCGGCATAGAATAGTTTTTCCATTTGGTATCCTGGATAGTTTGGATCATCAGCATGTGTACCATCTGCTTGTAGTATTCCATGATGAAACCATAAGCCTGCAACACCTTTGTCTATAGTAGGTTGTACATGTTTTTTAAAAGCAGCAGGATTTTCTCTTGTACCATCAAGTTCTCCACGTTTGAATGCTAACCGTCTTTCACCGCCTGACATACCTTTTACCCAGTTTACTTTTCTTTTGAAACAGTCAATATACTGTTCTGTGGTAAGTCCGCTTCCACATTTAAGTAAAGTCATTGCAATACCTTCTGGTATCATTCCACTACCTGCAGCAAATGCAGTTTTGTTTGCACCGTATGGATTGTGATCTTTACGTGATGCAACAATGATATTGAGATTCATTAATCCAACACTTTCATAGTCGGCATAATTGTAATCTACCTTTTCGTTTAAGAAACTTACACCATTGCCACCATGTGATACCATTATAGTTTTTGGATCATTCTGCAGTTCATTGTGAAATTTGTTAAAACCAGGAATATCTCTAGCACCTCTGATGTGCTTGATGACAATCTTTTCGTCTAGATATTTTTCCATTTCAGTGGCAACAATCTGTGCCCAAACACTTGTACCGCCACCTGGCTTTTGTGGTACAATGAATGTGTAATCTGCTACAGCAGTTGTACTAAATCCTAGTAGTACGGCTAGTGTTGTTAAAATTTTAAGCATAGTCTATTTTACCTTTCTTTATAAAACTATATGTAAAAATACCCAATATACATAATACAAGTATTAGAAATATTGGTCTTGAGATTAGACTATCAACGTCGTACAATGCTAACATCTGTATTGATAGTTTTTCTATTTTGTCTGATAATATAAATCCTATTAACAGAGCAGGTCTACTGAACTTGTAATATTTGCAAAAAAATCCCAATGCAGTAAATATTGCTAACATTGCTAAGTCCTCCCATCCACCGGTGTACTGCATAGCAGTCCACACTATCAGTGTCAGTAGTACAGGAAAATAATATTTGTATGGTACACTTGTGATATAACTGATTGGTCTTATCAAAAATATACATAAAAAAGCAACTAAAATTGTTGCACCTAAAAATCCAAAAGTCATACTGGTAAAAAATTCTGTATCAAGTGCTATATCAGGAGTGCCTAATTCAAAGTTGAGATACATAAACAAACTCATAAGCACTGCAGCAAAACTTGCACCAGGGATACCAAATAGTACTGTAGGTATCATGCTGGTTGCCTTTTGTGCATTGTTGGCACCTTCTGGACCTATAACACCTTTTATATTGCCATTGCCAAAACGTTCTTTAGGGTTAGCCGCAACTGCTGAACCATATGCCATCCAATCTGCCATTGCACCACCTAGTCCTGGTAGCAGTCCGATAAACGCACCAATGAATCCACCTCGTAATCCTAGCCATCTGTTTTTCCAAACTACTCGCATGCCTTCTAGTACTTCGCTTTTGACTATGGTTGCAGTACGAGACTTTGTTAATAGTCCATTGACCAATTCAGGTATGGCAAACAATCCTGCAACAACTGGCATAATCTGTATACTGTCTTCTAAGTAGAACCATCCAAGTGTATATCTAGGCTCGTTGGTATTTGGATCTACTCCAACCATTCCTAAAAAGATACCTAAGGCAATAGCACACAAACTTCTAAACCAAAAACGTGTGCTGACAAATCCCACAGTTGCAAGTGCTAGGACTGTGAATGCCCAAAGTTCTGGTATACCCAAAACCATTAGTAAACTAGTATACCAAGGCAGTAATAAAAATACCAAACAACCCCAAAGTAAACCATTCACAGTTGAAGTAGTTACCGCTGCACTGATTGCATAACTTGCTCTACCCTGTTGTGCGAGTGGAAAACCATCTACCATGGTAGCGGCTGCACTGTTAGCACCGGGTATACCTAATAGTATTGCAGTAAAGGAGTCACCTGTCGTTGACGCAGCCACAACTGCCATTAAGAATACTACACCTAGATACGGCTCATGTGCAAAGTAACTGATTACACCAAACAGTGCAACCAATCCGGTTGTTGCTCCAGCGGCAGGAATAATGCCAATTAACAATCCATACAGTACGCCACTTATTAGGGCAGCTATCATTTCAATCATAGCGAATCACGGCCATAACGGCAGTGCCTTTAAAAAGTTAGGGGATATTAAAAGCGAACTCTTTTACATTCAGGCGTTGCTTTTAAGTGTCTTTTTACTTAGTACGCCAAACAAAGTACAGTCGATTTTTATGACTGTCTGTTCTTAGATCCAATATATCTACACCTAGTTGATTAGCACAGTTTACCACAAAGTTTGCGTCCCAAGGATAGAAACTGATCCAATTGGATTCTGTCTTATCGTGCGGCAATCCTGGATTTGCTCGAAAGAACAATACTGCTCCTGGATTGCACAAACTGACTGCATGCTCTAGTTCGGCAAATATTTTATCTGTTGATCCAAAGTTTATTGAACCCAGTGCTAGTACTGCATCAAAACGTTCTTTAGGATGATAATCCAGCAGTTTTACCATTATGTCTGCTTTAGTATTATATGGATCAATTCCAATGATGTTGTCTATTTTGCCTCGAAATTCATGATAACCACATCCAATATCTAGCACACGTCTTGGTTTCAGTTTGTTTATTTCACCAATCAGTGCAGGACCACTATACTTGTATTTTGACATTTCTCCTTGCCATACGTTGGCAAAATAATGTTCAAGGACTTTGTCATCGATCCTGTCCACTAGTTGTCCAATGTTTTCATACTCAACATCTTCTACTGTTACATTGAACGTAGCCTGTATTGCTTGACGCATGGTATTTGCATTGCGTAAAAGTTGAGGTGATACATGTATCATCTGTTCAAGTTTGTTTAGGATTTTATGATTCATGATTTACCCTGATAGGTTGCGATAAAAATATCACTGTGTATGTGATGTTGTTTCCATTGTAGCAGGTGTTTTTGCCCAAAGTCAAGAATAAGTTTGTTCTGTTTTTCTATTTGTTCCCACATGCCAGTGGCATCACAGTAGAATTCGTAGTTGGGATAGGTTATGCTGAAGCCACCTGCTTGGAGCCACCAATCCATAGAAGCCTCGTTGTTTCTATAGACCAATGTGATTGGTGCGTCAGGATAGTGTTCTACTATTTGATCAAAATAATAAGGCCATTCATGTGACATTATTAGTTTCGTTAAAGTTGTTGTCTTTGACGAAAAAGGTGCACACAGGTTGGATTGATCGAGGTTACAGTCAAACTCCATACCTGTACCAAAGTATGCTTCTCGATGTCCTGAGAATCCATGATGTTTGTAGATTCTGTGTTTAGCTCGATCTGAAGTATCATACTGTGGATCCTGTTTGATCTCTCCTGCTATGCCACTCCAACGTGATCCTGGCACACCTGTAAAAAATTCAAATTTCATTAACCAAAACTCACAAAAAGGTTGACACATCCGTATAGTGTGTTATTATATATGTATAGTTAGAAACAAGGAGATAGTTTATGTACTCAAAAGAATTAGAAAACGCCTTAGAAGCAATGAGAAAAATCACAGATACTGCCGACATGCATGTATTAGCAAGTGAGTATAACAGACACATTACTTTCTTAGGTAAGATGAAAGCCAACAAGTTTGCGGTTAAAATTGGTGATATGATTGAGTGGACATATGGTGGTGTTGTAAAGCATGGTAAGGTGTATAAGGTTAATCCAAGAACTGTGTATGTATATCAGAACACTGGTGCTACATTTGGTAAGACACAGGTTAAGTTAGACAAGTCTTTAATTACTGGAAAGGTGGCTGCATAATGGGTATCGAGATTAGAGTAAAATTTGAGAATGGTAATGCAGAAAGCATGTTTTTTACAAAAGAAGAACTTGCTAAAGCAAAGAGAGTATTCAACAGAACTTTAGATCTACACAAAGATGAGAATGTTGATATAACTTGGAGAACTGCACAGGTGATTTACTAATGGTACAGATTTGGGGAAGTATTTTAATGGTAGTCAGTTTATTAGTAATTGCTGGTGTGCCGACTGAAAATTTTGCTATCATGTGTCTTTTATTAGCATGTGGTATGATAGGTTTTATACAAGGTTTTATAATGTTAAGGATGGAGACGTAATATGTGGAAAGCAGTATTAGTTGTGTGTTCAATTGGATCACCAGATAAATGTGAAACTTGGCAAGATATGACAGGTCCAAGTAAAACTTATGAAGCCTGTGTGGATAGAGCATTAGAAATGAATGAGGATGCTTTCAAACATCTACAGTTTTACAAAGGTGAACGTGCTTGGAAAGGTAGGAGTTATCAGTGTAATAAATTGCCAGGTGGTATGTTATAATGTTATGCGAAAGTATCAAACATTTTAGACAACCAGTGCATACAAGGACTAAACGTAGTGAAGCAACATACAAGGCCACTGCTGAATATGTTACCAAAAATCTCTATAGGCTTATTGTTGCTTATAAAAATGTAGAAAATGATGAGCAAACACTTAGATTGATTAGGGACGATATGGATCAAAGTCTTAGAAGATATCATGGTTATTGTATTAAAGAACGTATTGGCGCACATTATGTTGAAAAAAATATTACAGGTAAACGGATTTTTGAACACATGGTTCCAGCAAGTACTGTGAGAGATTTGGTACTGCACGAAATTATTACTCCGAGACAGGCTTGTAATATGCCAACCTGCACACTATCAAAAGAAAACGATCAGTTGTTAAAAGATGCTGGATGGAACAGTAAAACACCAGACATATACAATTTTTGGCAACGTTACAGATACAGTTTTGAAACTGACGGTCGATTTGAAACCTATGATGGTACTGCTGTTGACACTGCGACATGGACATTGGATAACCACTTTGATTATTTTGGTTGACAAAGTCTAAATAAATGTTATAATGATTGTACAGTTCGAGAATAGGAGTATGCCATGATTAAAGAAACTTTACTTACAATAACATTCTTATTTGGTACACCTGCAGAACATGAATGTCTTGCAAAGAATATCTATTTTGAAGCACGTAATCAGAGTATGGCTGGACAACTTGCAGTGAGTCATGTTGTTCTAAACAGAGTCAAAAGCAAACGTTATCCTAATACCATCTGCGAAGTTGTGAAACAAGGACTTACATCACGATGGTGGAAAAAAGAACATGGCAAAACTGTGATGCTCAAAAACAAATGCCAGTTTTCATGGTACTGTGATGGATTATCTGATGAACCCAAAGAAAAAACCACATGGAGAAATGCATTGATTGTAGCCAAGGATGCTTATACTCTCTACAAACTAGGAACAGATGTCACTGATGGTAGTATGTGGTATCATGCACAAAATGTAAGTCCAAATTGGAGACATGATTTTGACTATGTAGGTCGTATCGATGACCATCTATTTTATCGCACCAAAAACTTTAAAAAGGTTGACAAAAAGTTGACTTCTTCTAAATAGATGCTATACTGTGTACATGTTGTTGGAAAGGCCAGCAACAATTAAAACTAGATATACGGAGTAAATCTAAATGAGAACTAACAGTAAACAAGGTGCAATCCTTGAAGCCCTACAGTCAGGTGAAAGATTAACATCAGCTGATATTAAATCTAAATTCAACGTAGCAAATCCTGGTGCCGCTATTCAGGCAATTAAATTTGCTGGTTACCCAGTGTTTTTAAACACTGTAGGTAAAAAAGGCGCAAAGTCCAAGGTTTATACAATGGGCACAAAAGCACCAAGAGAAGTTAT
>CENU01026681.1_pt1 | contig 14091 bp, 15 predicted proteins | sample 361331 | NCBI WGS metagenome assembly CENU01 (sample SAMEA2619766, study PRJEB7988) | marine metagenome | isolation source: saline water (ENVO:00002010), including
TCCTCCAAGGCGGTGTCGAGCAGCTCCTCCTCCACCAGCTCGCGCAGATCAGGGTCTTCGGCGCTGAGCAGCTTTTCGCTGGCCTGTCGGCCCCGTTCAGCCCTCTCAAACAACGTCACTTCACGGCTGCGGCGATCGATCACGCCGCGGAAGTTCTCGCCGCTGCCGATCGGCCAGTTCACCGCCCACGGCACCAGATCCAGCTCCTTCTCGATTTCATCGAGGAGCTCGAGCGGTTCTCGACCCGGACGGTCCATCTTGTTGATGAACGTGAAGATCGGGATCTGACGCATGCGGCAGACCTCAAACAGCTTGCGCGTCTGCGGTTCGAGCCCCTTGGCGGCGTCTTCCAGCATCACCGCGTTATCGGCGGCCGCCAAGGTGCGATAGGTGTCCTCAGAAAAGTCCTGGTGACCTGGTGTGTCCAGCAGGTTGATGGTGCTCTGGTGGTAGTCGAACTGGAGCACGGTGGAGGTGATCGAGATGCCGCGCTGCTTCTCGAGTTCCATCCAGTCAGAGGTCACGCGCCGCTGCTCCCCACGGGCCTTGACCGCTCCGGCCTGCTGGATGGCACCCCCGTAGAGCAGGAGCTTTTCGGTCAGCGTTGTTTTGCCGGCGTCCGGGTGGGAGATGATCGCGAAATTGCGTCGCCGTGAAACGGCCTCCCCGATGTCCTCAGCGGGTGAATCCTGCGGGCTGGGCGCCATGGCGTTGGCCTCGGAAGGGGATTCCCCAGCTTCCCACTCCGTAATCTGAAATCCAGCTCCGCTGTTGCTGTGCCCCTGCCTGATCCAGATCGCCTGCCCTCTGCAGGTCAGGTGTTCAACAACCCCGATGGCTTTGCCATGGCCTTCTCCGATGCCTGGGACAGTTTTGAGCGGCAACGGCCCGGTCATGGCTTGGAGCGTGAGGCCAAATTTGAGCAGGTGATGCTGGCTTTGGCTGAGCATCCGTTTTTGCAGCAAGAGCCGCAGCAGGCCGAGCAGTTGGCCCGATTCCGAATGCGGCTTCTGGACTATTGAGGGGCCCGCTTGAGCGCTTGGATCTGCAGGGCCGCGTTCTGCTAGCGGCCTGCTGCTTGAGCCGTTGGATGCGATGGCCAGATCAGGGGCCGGCATGGGGCCTCTACCGCTTCCTGTGGCGTATTAGCTTCGCTCGACCTACTAGATCTAGTGCTCGGTGACCCCTTCTTCGGACCTGCTCGTGCAGCCCGCATCAGCGACCAGCGCTGCTGCTGCTGACAGTGACTCGGCTGCACTGCTGCAGACCGATTTCCCCGCGACCGCCCCGGCGGCCAACCCCGTCTTCTATCGCACCTACAGCCGTAAAACCCCTGACGGGCGAGAAAGCTGGTCGCAGGTCAATGAGCGCAACCTCTCCGGTCTGCAAAGTCTGGGGGGGCTCAGTGATGAGGAGGTGAGCCTGATGCGTCGGATGCAGCGTCAGCTCACCTCGCTTCCCTCGGGTCGTTGGTTGTGGATCGGTGGGACGCCCTGGATTGAGCAGAACGTCAACTTCTCCGGTGCCTACAACTGCACCTCCACCAACTTGGTGGATTGGGAGGCCTTCGGGCTGATGATGGATCTGGCGATGATGGGCTGCGGCACGGGCGCCATCATTGAGCCCCGCCTGATTGAGCGCCTGCCGGCGGTTCGCAACGAGCTGCGCGTCGTTTCAGTCACCGACATTGGTGCAACTCCTGCTGACCAGCGCCAGGAGACCACCACCCATTCGATCGATGGCCACCGCGTCAGCATCAAGGTGGGTGACACCCGCCGTGGCTGGGTGGACAGCTACCAGCTGCTGTTGGAGCTTTGCAGCGATGATCGCTTCAGCGACACCATTGAGGTGGAGGTGGACCTCTCGGATGTTCGTCCGGTCGGCGAAACTCTCAAGGGTTTCGGTGGGATGGCCAACCCGGTCAAGCTCAAGGACCTTTACGGCCGTGTTGCCGGACTGCTCAACAAGGCCCGTGGCCGCAAGCTCACATCCGTTGAATGCTGCCTGCTGATCGATGAGGCAGCCGTCACCATCGTCGCCGGCAACATCCGCCGGAGTGCCGGCATGCGCCAGTTTGCGTCCTCGGATACATCGGCCGCTGGAGCCAAGGAGAACCTCTGGCAGCAGGACAGCGAGGGCAACTGGCGTATCGACCCTGAGCGGGATGCCCTGCGTATGGCCAACCACACCCGTGTGTTCCACACACGGCCCAGCCGCGAGGTGGTGCTTGAGGCCGTCACCAAGCAATTCCAGTGCGGAGAGGGTGCGATTCAGTTCGCCCCCGAGGCGATTGCCCGCTCCAATGCCGATCTGCTGAGCACTCCTGAGCTGCGCCAGGAGTTCCAATCCATCTACTGCGAGCAAGGCCGGGATGAAGCTGGTCGCTGGTTGCAGCTCAATCACGGTCCCATGGCCGATGCTGAGCTGGAGCACCGGCTCGGTCGCTATGGCCTCAACCCTTGCGGCGAGATCCTCGGAGCCGACTTCCACTGCAACCTCGCTGAAGTTCACCTCAACCGCATCGATCCTGAGGATCACCCGGCCCAGGCGGATGCCTTCCGTGCCGCTGGCCTCTCGGTGGCCTGCCTGCTGAACCATTCCTTTGAAGTCGAGCGCTATCGCCAGAGCCGAGCCTGGGATCCGATCGTGGGCGTGAGCTTCACCGGCCTGTTTGACTTCTTCGTTCACGCTTTCGGTACCCCCTGGCTGCAGTGGTGGGCAGAAGGCCGTCCTGCGACCGAAGCCGGCGCGTCCTTTAAGCGTCAGGAGGCCGAGTATCTGAGCCGTTGGAAGTCCATCGTCAACGAAGCGGTCTGGAACTACTGCGACGCGCACGGTCTGCGCCGCCCCAATCGCTGCACCACTGTTCAGCCTGCAGGCACCAAGAGCCTGCTGACAGGAGCGGCTCCTGGCTGGCACCCCCCCAAGGCCCAGCGCTTCATTCGTCGCATCACCTTCCGCAAGAACGATCCGGTGGCCCTGGCCTGCATGGATTACGGCTACACCATCGTGCCGTCCCAGTCCGATAAGGATGAGCAGGGCCGTCTGTTGAATGACCCCTTTGATCCCCGCTGCACCGAGTGGCTTGTGGAAATTCCCACCGAGGTGAGCTGGGCGAACCTGCCTGGAGCTGATGCGGTTGACATCAACAACTTCTCAGCGCTTGCCCAGTTCGACTTCTACATGCAGGTGCAGCAGCACTACACCGCCCACAACACCTCAGCCACGATCGAGTTCCGCGAACACGAGATTGAGCCCCTCGCCGATGCCATCCACCAGGCCATCGAACAGGGCGGTGGTTACATCTCGGCTGCACTGTTGGCCCGTTTTGATGCCAACGCCACCTTCCCCCGTCTGCCCTTCGAACCGATTGATCAGGCCACCTATGAACAGCTGCAATCCGATGTGATCGCCCGCCGCAGCACCAGTGACTTCTTCGAAGCGCTGCAGCGCTACGACCGCGGTGAGCTGGTGGAAGCTGGTCCCGCCGGTTGCGACTCTGATAAGTGCTTGCTGCCGTTGGCCAAGCAGGGCTGATCGTTGCTGCGCTGCTCGCTCAGGCTCAGGGTCTCAATGGCACTGCACAGCTGATCGAGCAGCTCGCGGCAATGGTTGCGCTGATGCTCAGGGCAGGCTGACTGAGGCAGGGTCTGGATCATCTCCGCCAGTTTCCGCGTGCGGATGGCGAGGAAGTCAGTGCTCAGCACAGCCATTAGCGGGGAGGCGATCACTCCCACCATGTCTCTCTGTCTCGTGAGACCAACCTGGGATTGGGGCTTCAAATCCCGCTGAAGCTCCTGCTCAGCTGTGGCACAATCCTTTTGGCGCGCAGCCCCTGCGCGGCCCTCCTTGGAGGGGTGGTCGAGTGGTTGATGGCTCCGGTCTTGAAAACCGGCGAGGTGAAAGCCTCCGTGGGTTCGAATCCCACCCCCTCCGTTGACCGATTGATGAGCATGCCGAAGTCCCTGGCGGCTTGCCAGTGGATTTCAGCTTTGCTTTGTCACAGTGCCGCATATGTACCTAGCGATGCAGGCTGCGATGCATGCCGATTTCGGTTCGAGGTCTTAAGCAGAGTTGATTCATCTGCTGCTCCGCGCGAGCGTCCGATCATGACGATTGCTCCAACCGCTGGTGTGCCGACGGATCAGGACGCCGTTGAGCAGGAAGCCGGCAGCCTCGAGCATTGGGATGACCCTGAGTGGTACGACGATGGGGCCCTCTCCGGCGGCAGTGCCAGCTCAGGGGATGGGGCCCAGCAGGGTTGGTGACCCCCGTTCAGTGATGCAGCCCAAGGCCGCCGGCCAGGGCGCAAAGCATCACCACGCGCCAAGCGGGCTGCCGCCAGCCCACCAGGAGGAGCAGTGCTGCTGCCGCCAGGGCAAAGTCAGCTGCACTCTTGATCCCCACCTGCCAGACCGGCTGATACAGGGCTGCCAGCAACACACCGACAACCGCAGCGTTGATTCCCTTCAAGGCGCGCCGCATCCAGCTGGCCTGCCCCAGCTGTGCCCAAAAGGGCAGCACGCCGCCAACCAGAGCAAAGGCCGGCAGAAACAGAGCCGTTAAGGCCATGAACGAGCCCAGGACGCCCTGAAGACCGCCCCGCAGGTCGTACCCCAGAAAGGCGGAGAGCGTGAACAACGGTCCTGGCACAGCCTGGGCAGCGCCATAGCCCACCAGAAAGCTGTCGCTGCTGATCCAGCCGTGGGGCACCAGGGATTGCTCCAGCAGCGGCAGCACGACATGACCACCCCCGAAGACCAGGGCGCCGGCCTGAAAGAAGCTGGCCAGCTGACGAATCACCACCGGCTGGCCGCTCTGCAGCAGCCAGGGCAAGCTCAGCAGCATGGCCAGCATGATCAGCAGCAACACAGCACCACTGCGCCTGCTGATGGGCACCCGCAGCGCATCAACCCCGGCTTCACGCTGAGGCGGTGCCTCCAGCAGGGTCACACCGGCGATGGCGCCGATCAACAGTCCCAGCAGTTGCACGGCCGGATGGCGAATCAGGAGCACCAAGATCGCCACCAGCACCATCAAGCTGGCGCGGGCCTGATCAGGTGCCAGCTTGCGCTGCATGCCCAGCACGGCCTGGGCCACCACAGCGACTGCTGCCACCTTGAGCCCCTGGACCCAGCCTCCATCCATCCAGGCGGGGTTGAGCCCCAGCAGTGCAGCCACGCTGATCAGCAGCAACGCTGAAGGCAGGGTGAAGCCGGCCCAGGCGGCAAGACCTCCGAGCCAGCCAGCACGCATCATTCCCAGGCCGATGCCCACCTGGCTGCTGGCTGGCCCTGGCAGGAACTGACAGAGCGCCACCAGATCGGCATAGGCCGCATCACTCAGCCAGCCGCGACGTTCCACGAAGCGTTCGCGGAAATAACCGAGGTGAGCCACCGGACCTCCAAAGGAGGTGCAGCCCAGCAACAGGAACTGGCGGAAGACCTCAGCGGCGCGGGTCATCGTCCGGGTTCAAAGCGCCCGGACCGTAGCGACGGGGCCAGGGCCCTGTCAGCGGGCCAAAGCGGTAAAAGCGCACCACCGGCCCGGGGCCATCACCCCGCTGCAGCTGAACAGCTCCCAGTGGTTCCACTCCAGGCAGGCGATTCAGCCAGCCGCGGCGCTCCGCCGGATCGGCACGGTCGCGCTGCGGCATGTTGAAGCCAAACACAATGCCGCTGCGACCAGCAAAACCATCCTTGGGTTGCCAGAAGGCAAATCCGCGGGCGTCGCCGTTGAATGTGGTGAACTCCGCTGTGCTGTCCCTCCCCAGGGCCAGAGCCAGAAATCCCGGCTCGTAGTAGCGCTCACCCACCAGCAAGTCGGCCTGTTGCAGGCTGCTCCAGAGCCGTGGCTCGGCCTGCAGCGCTGCGCGCAGTTCATGGCTGCTGCTGAGCTCGCGCGAGGTGTCTTGCGTTGCTCCCAGTAGTGGTGCCGCCAGCCCACTGCGCACGTGGACCGTCGCCACCAGAGCCAGCAGCGGAGGCAGGGCGATGGTGAGCGGTAGCCACCAGCGCAGGAACCCGGCCCTGCGCTGCCATGCCTCCGCGAGCCATGCCCCAGCCAGGGGCAGCAGGATCCACCAGATCGGTACCAGCCAGCTGATCAGCACCTGCATGCGTCCAGCCAGCAGCAGAAACAGGACCAATGGCGGTAAGGACAGCCAGCGCAGCAGGCGCCGATAGTCGCTGTGCTGGTCATGGCGGTGGGCTGCCAGCGCCATGACCAGCACCACGCCGATGGTGGGGAAGAGGGCCACCAGCTGGCTGGCCAGAAACAGGGGCGGCCCCGCCAGGTTGAAGCCACTGTCCTTGACGGTGCGTCCCCCTTGAAAGAAAAAGGAGACCCAGCCGTGTTGTCCGTTCCAGATCCACAGGGGTGCGGAGACCAGCAGCCAGCTCAGCAGTGCTCTCACCCCCTCAGGGCCCAGCAGTCGCTTCCGTGTGGCCGGCCGGCTCAGCGCCCAGCAGGCCAGGCAGAGCAGCAGCGGTACTGCGTGGTACTTACAGAGCGTCAGCCCCCCCAAAAGCAGCCCAAGCCGCCCCCAGGGCAGATCGATCGCCAGGCCCCAGAGCACCAGGCTCAGCAGCAGCAACAGTGGTGCATCGGGCAGGAGCAGCACCCCGCCGACCAGCAACAGCAACGGACAGAGCACGGTCAGCGCTGCGGTCCAGAGATCACTGCCGCGCCCCAGCCCCCGTCTGGCGGCCTGGGCCAGTACGGCGGAGGCGATCGTGTAACTCAAGGCCACGGGAAGTCGCAGGCCAATGATTCCCAGATTCAGTTGGGAGCCCAGCCAGGCCCAGAGCCCGACAGCGGCGGGGTGATCGAAATAGCTCAGGGCTGGATGGGCCCCGTAAAACAGGTAGTAGGCCTCGTCGTAGCCCGGCGGCAGCAGCACCAGCAGCAGCAACCGCAGCAGCAGCCCTGCCAGCAAGATCAGCGGGAGGGCGTGGCGGCGCAGGAAGCTCGGCATGGGTCAACTCTGATCGACTGCCGACCCCCTTTGGCATCGATCAAGATCCAGTCGCCTTCCGCGCTCTCCACAACCACCGTGCCGGGTGGGTGGGTCCAACAGCCGGTGTTGATGATCAGTGCATCAGCGCGCTGCTCCAGCAGGGCGGCATGGATGTGGCCGCAGATGATGCCTTCGACCTGCTGCGCAGCAGCGTGCTCAGCCTGGGCGCGGTGGAAGCTCTGCGACAGGCGCCTGCCGCTGCTGCTTTGCAGCATCAAGCCGGTGGGACTGGGCAGCGGGGGGTGCAGCCGCCGGTGGAGTCGTTCCATCGCCGTCACCAGATCAAGACCGATGCGCTCGATGCGGTTGAACTGCAGACCATCAAAGCTGAGCTGATCGCCATGAATCACCAGCAATCGCCGTCCGTCAAGGGCGTGATAGATGAGCTGATCAGCGATCCAGCTGCGTCGATGCAGACCCTGACGGCGCAGCCTTCGTAGGGGTTCTTCATGGTTGCCCAGAATCCAGATCAGCTCACCGGCCTCCTGGCGTCGCCAGAACAGCTCCAGCAGGGCCAGCTCGTCGCTGCTGAAGCGTGGGTCCTGCTCCTGCCAGGCGATCAAATCGAGGATGTCTCCCACCAGGATCCATCGCTCGCTGGGCTCGCTGCCGAGCAGCTGCAGCAGGGCTGCGGCGCAGCAGCGGCCCGTTCCCAGGTGCAGGTCACTGACGAATAGGGCGCGATGGGGCTTCATCAGCGCCAGTGCCCGTTCCAGCAGACCTCCGCTGAACGTCCCTGGATGGGTTCCAGGGGCTGGCATTGGTAGAGCAGCGCGTCCTGCTCCGCTCGGTGTTGGGGCGCTTGGCGCAGCAATGCCGGCAGTTCGGCCACCAAGGGTTGAGGGGGGGGCAGATCCACAGCGGCAGGCGCAGCGCATCCTTCAGTGTGAAGAGGGCCAATGAAGGTGTCAGCTGCCCAGCAGCGGTAGCAGCAGGCAGACACCGAAGCCCCCCCCCTTTGGATCACGCAGTTCCAGTCGCCCGCCATGGGCTTCTGCCACCCGTGCGGCAATGGCCAGTCCCAGCCCGCAGTGACCGCTGCCGCCCCTTGAGGCATCAAGACGGTGGAAGGGCATCAGTGCTTCTGGACGGGCGGCTTGGGCAATGCCTTCGCCCTGGTCCTGAACCGCCAGCAGCAGCTGGTCGCCTTCACGGCGAAGCTGCAGCAGCACAGGCGGCCTCCCGTAGGAGAGGGCGTTGTCGATCAGGTTGCTGATGGCGCGGCCCAAAGCCACCGGCTGCACCTGCGCGTCGATCGGCTCAAGCTCCAGTTCCACGGGCTGGCCGTCGTAACTGGCAGCCACTTCCCCGAGGAGGCTGTGCAGGGGCAAGTGGACCTTCTCTTCGCTCTGGCCGCCGCCGGCGAAGAGCAGAAATTGACCGGTGATGCGCTCGAGGGCATCCAGGTCGGCTTCTGCCTGGGGGCTGTTGAGCTCCACCGCCAGGCGCAGCCGCAGACGGGTGATGGGACTTTTGAGGTCGTGGGCGATCCCGGCGAGCATCGTGGCGCGCTCCTGCTCGCTACGCGCCAGGCGACTCAGCATGGCGTTGAAGCGCTGGCTCAGACGCTGCACCTCACCGGTGCCCTCCTGGGGCAGGGGCGCTGGCCGTGTTTCCAGTCCCACCCGGCCGATGGCGCGCTCCAGCCGCTGCAGCGGTCGCTGCACCTCGAGCAGCAGAAACAGTCCTCCGGCGATGACGCTGCCAGAGAGCAATGACAAGGACGCCAGGAGTGGATCAGGCGGCCACCAGTTGTCGCGGGGCAGCGGTGCGAACAGCCACACCCGCTCGAGAGGATTCAGCAGTTCCACCCACACCCCCTGGTTGGGACTGAGGGTGGGGGAGACCTCGGGGCAGTGCTGCAAGCGACGGCAGAGTTCGAGGCGCAGTTCACGGGCGCGGTTGTCCAGCGCTGCTCCACCGGTGGCGGCTGGCTGGCGGCCACTGATTAGTCGCAGCCCGCTGAGTTGGGCGACGACTGAGGGAGGGAACTGCTCTAGGGCCACCTCGCTGAGGCGCACGTTGCTGGCCAGATCGCGTCCCATCTGCACCATCCGGGCGCGATCCAGTCGCTGCCCCAGAAGGAGCTGCAAGACGCCAAGGCTGACCCCCCAGCTCAGCAGCAGGAACAGGCCGAGCCGCAGCAGCAGCGCCCCGGAGGGCAACCCCAGCGGGTTTATGGCAGCGCGATGGGCCATGGCACTGAAAACTAGCCGTGCTCTTTTGATCTGGGTGCTGCCGACATCAGACCCCTCACTGGTTTGGCCGATGACACGGTGCAAGGCAGCGCTCAATCAGCTGAGGTGATGGGCCGCCTCAGCCTTGGCCCCGGTGGTTGATGGGATCGCTGAACCGGCACCAGCGACAGAACACGCCAGGGGATCCGGCCTGGGCGTGCGCTGCATTCATCGAAGCGGTGCCCATGGCCTGACGGGAACTGAGGCGTTCCCCGTTCCTATTTGTTACGGGGTTGCCCGTCGGGCACGAAAACATACCCATAGCCCCAGACCGTTTGCAGATAGCGGGGACGGGTGGGATCGGGCTCGATCAACTTCCGCACGCGCGAGACCTGCACATCCATGCTGCGGCTGTCGGTCTCGCTACTGGGACCGCGGGCCAACTCGATCAAGCGTTCGCGCGAGAGGGGCCGGTGAGGGTTCTGAACAAAGGCGGCCAGCAGACCGAACTCTCCGCTGGTGATCACAACTGCTTCCCCTTCCCGCTCAAGGGTCCGAGCTGAAAGATCAAGGCTGTTGTCGCCAAAGCGGATGATCTCCCCATCCACCACCGGCGTGCCGGCGGGCACGGCGCCGCGGCGCCGCAGCACGGCCTCAATGCGCGCCGAAAGTTCACGGGGCATGAATGGTTTGGCCAGGTAGTCATCGGCCCCCTGTTCAAGACCGATGATGCGATCGACCGCTTCACCGCGGGCGGTGAGCATCACCACCGGCAGGTCATCGCCGCCATCGCGCAGGCGCCGGAGGATCGTCAATCCGTCGTCGCCGGGCATCATCAGATCGAGCACCACCAAGTCAGGTCGCTGAAACTCCAGACGGGCGCAGAGCTGCTTGCCGTCATTGAGCGTGCGCACGTCGTAGCCCTGTTCGCTCAGGTACGTGCTGAGCAGCTGGCGCAGCTCCGGATCGTCATCCACCACCCAGATGGTCTGCGTCTTCGCCACGGCGAGGCGTTGCAAGGAACGTTGTGACTGTATGGAGGACGACGCTGCAGGGCCACGTCGATTCAGTCATCGGCAGGCACTGGATCTTTCCGCTGACGGGTTCAGTTGGATTCGGTCACAGTTCGGCGCGAAAAAGATCCTTGGCAGCAGGGATTCCTGTCGATGCACTCCATAAGGTGAGGCCATGCCACCACTCGCGCTGTCACTGCTGCTGCTGCTGCTGTTTGGCGTCACCCCGGCTGGCGCCCAGGATCCAGCGGCGATCCAACGGCATCGTCAGCGGATGCTGGAGCTCTTCCACAGCCTTGATCTCGATGGTGATGGTCGCCTGAGCACCAAGGATGTCGGTTCACACCCGCGCCTGCGCAACCTCGACCGCGACGGTGATGGCGTGCTGCTGCTGAAGGACATCGCCCCGATGCAGGAGCCGTTCCTGGGTGAACGGCTCCTGCAGGCCTTTCGCAGTGCTGATCTCAATCGAGATGGCCTGCTTTCGCTGGCTGAGTGTCAGGCCCTGCCAGGACTCCAGAGCCGCTTTGCCCGTTTTGATCGCAACGGTGATGGCCGCATTTCGATGCAGGAGCTGACCCATTTCCGCAGCTCGCTGGCGCCCCGCCGGCGTTTCTAGGCATGGAGAAGGCACTGCGCCATGCCCTGATGGCGCAAGCCCGCGCCGAAGCCCAGCTGGGGTGGCAGGAGGGAGGCATTCCGATCGGTGCGGTGATCGCCACCGAGAGCGGTGAGGTGATCGCTCGCGGCCACAACCTGCGGGTGCAGAACGGCGACCCCACCTCCCATGGTGAAACCCAGTGCATCCGTCACGCCGGCCGTCGGCGGGACTGGGGGGAACTCACCTTGGTCACCACCCTCTCCCCCTGCCCCATGTGTGCCGGGACAGCGGTGCTGCTGGGCTTCAAACGCGTTCTGATCGGAGAGCGCCGCAGTTTTCAAGGGGCTGAGTCCTGGTTGCTCGAGGCAGACATCGAAGTGGATTGCTTGGATGACCCCGGCTGCGTGCAGTTGATGCAACGCATGCTCAGTGAGAAACCGGACCTCTGGTTGGAGGACATCGGCGGCTGAGTCAGCTTTTCTGCTGCAGTAAGTAGCTGGTGGCAGCTCCTGCGGTGCGCTGCCGCCGCTGCTGCCGCCGCAGGGGCAACTGCTGCTGCCTGGCCTGAATCGCTGCGGGAGCCTCGCCGCCAAAAGCTCGCAAGAGCCGCATCAGACCACCCACGAGCAGCATCAGACTGAGAACCACCAGCGCCAGCAGCACCAGCGCACCGGTGACCTGCAGCACTCCGGTGCCGAGCTTCATCAGGCCCATGGTGATGTTCCCCAGGGCTGTGCTGAAGAAGAGCATGGTGTCCAGGCGACTGGGCAGTTGCGCCAGCGCAAACATCAATCCGGTGCCGGCGGCCAGCCAGAGCAACGCGATCACAGCGGCACGCAGACGACCGCTGGGGCGTGGCCGGCGGCGGCGGGAAGCAGACACGGGCTTGGCACCTGGGAGCACCAAACGTATCGGTGCAACTGGAGGGGTCAATCCCCGGATGGTTCCAGCTCCGTGACCGGCAACAGATCAGCCTGCTGCATCCAGCGCATGAACTCCTCGATCACCAGGGCATTGGGGCAATCCACCAGCGACAGGCCCTGCACCGTGCAGTCGCCCTGGCCGGAATGGTGCAGGCTGAGATGAAAATCCTCTCCGCTGAGGCCGCACACCTCAGGATCACTGCGCACAACCACACCGAGATCGGCTCCCAGCTTGGTGACCAGCAAGCGCAATTCATGCCAGCTGATGCTGTTTTCGCTGGCGCGGGGGATCACGGCTGGGAGTCCTCCGCTGCTTTGGTTGTTGCTTCAGAGGTGTTCTGCTGCGGTTGGAGCTGCGGGCTGCGTTGGGGCAGCGGCACCAAGCTGAGCAGCAGTACGCCAATGGCGATGGCCCCTATGGCGATCGCAGGCGGCAGCCATTGGCCGCGGCGCTGCAGGCTGTGACGCCGGTACTCGCCACGGCGCAATGGTTGCGGCGGTTGTACGGCTAGATCCAGGCCCATGCGCCCATCCACCAGCATCTGATCGAGGCACTGGTTCAGATCAGCCAGCTCAGCGTCATCGAGCAGCAATTCCAGAGGCGGGGTGTTGGGCTGGCTGCTGCGCAGCACCAGATGATGGCGATCGCCCTGGGGCTCGAGGGTGACCACGGACTGGCTGTCGCTCAACGGCCTGGGCTGGGCGCTGACCAGGAGGCGGACATAAGGAACAACAGCTTGAACCAGCGCTTCAAGGTGCTCGCGTTTGCCCTGCAGATTGGCGCGTTGACCCAGGCTCAGATCCCAGTTGGTGAGGATGTCCAGCCGTTGCTGCGGCGCTCCATCGGCCGTTGTCGCGGTGACATCGGGCAAGCCCGTGAGTTCAAGCCTGCAACTGGATTGCTCGTAGCGCAGCCGGTACTGCGTGCCGCTCAGGCCTGCGGCTGCGGCCAGGGAGGAGAAGTTGGTCATCGACTGCCGTCCAGCAGGCTGGCCTCCAACCGTTGCACGCCACCGGGGCCAGCGCAGAAGGCCAACGTCAGCACCATGTCACGCCGCAGCTGATCACCCTGGGCTGGATCAAGGAGTTGGCGAATGGCCCCCCTGCGGCCGTTCATGCGTTCACGCACCAATTCGTTGTATCGCTCGCGGAACAAGGCCCAGCGCTGGCTGTTCATCTCCTCTGGCTCGGTGCTGGAGAGCAGCTGGCGCAGCATCGGATAGAGACGCTCGGACAGCATGCAGACCAGCTCGATCAACCCCTGACGTTCTCCCAGGCTGAGCTCACCGCGACGGCTGGCCCGGCGCAGCGGGTTGCGGCAGCGGGATTTCCACAACGCCACTCGATCGGGAAACGATTCCTGCAGCTGGAGTTGCTGGCAGCTCCAGACCATGGCTTCGCTGCCATGGAGATCAAGCGCCTCGATGGCCAGCAACAACAGGTCGAGCCGCTCCATCCCCCGGCGCGGCAGCCGGATCGGGGCGGGTGGTGCGGCAGATGCGATCAAGGCCTGTTGGCGATGCTGCGATGATGCCAGCCGGGCACTGATGCCGTCATCCTTTCTGTCATGAGTTCAGACACCTCGACCGCCGGCCTCGATGCGCAATTGCGATCGCTGGTGCGTGATGTGCCTGATTTCCCCAAGCCAGGCATCCTCTTCCGCGACCTCACGCCACTGATGCGTGATCCAGCGGCCTGGGAGCTGGTGTTGGGCGGACTGCAGCAGCGGCTGTCCCCACTGAAGCCAGAGCTGGTGGTGGGTATTGAGGCCCGAGGCTTTCTGGTGGGCCACACCCTTGCGGTGACCATGGGACTTGGCTTTGTGCCGGTGCGTAAGCCCGGCAAATTGCCCGGTCCAGTCGATGCGGTGGAGTACGACCTGGAGTACGGCAGCGACCGCCTCGAGATTGTCCAGGGCTCCTTGGCTGGGGGGTCGCGGGTGCTCGTGATCGATGACCTGTTGGCCACTGGCGGCACGGCCGCTGCCTGCGCTCAGCTTGTCCAGCAGGCTGGTGGTGTGCTTTGCGGCTTTGGCTTTGTTGCCGAGCTCTGCGCGTTGGCGGGACGGGACAAGCTCACCTCAGGAGTGCCTGTGGAGGCGCTGATTCAGTACTGATCCAACGCGACTTGTCAGCTTTGGTGCTCTTGCCAATCCAGCACCTGATCAAGTTGCCCCAGGCTCAGTAGACCAAAGCGCCAGAGGGTCACCGCCAGTGGTGCCTGCTCCTGGATCGCTTGCCGAACGCCCAGGGCAAGGGCGTCCTCACTCAGGCCGATGTCTCGGCGCAGGTAGTCCACCAGGGCTGTGGGGGGAACAGGTTGTGGCGTGGTGGTGATCACCATGGCCGCAGGGGGGGGG
>CENU01054564.1_pt1 | contig 14050 bp, 10 predicted proteins | sample 361331 | NCBI WGS metagenome assembly CENU01 (sample SAMEA2619766, study PRJEB7988) | marine metagenome | isolation source: saline water (ENVO:00002010), including
AAAAAATCTTTTCTTGTGTTAAATTCTTTCTCATTAATTTTTTTAACCAGTCTGGCTGGATTGCCAGCATATATACAATTTTTCGGTACATTTTTGGTAACAACAGCGCCTGCACCAATAATACTATTTTCTCCTATAGTAACTCCCTTGCATATAATTGCACTATCTCCTATCCAAACATTATCTTTTAAAATTATTGGTTTGGTATTACCAACGGGTTCTGCTCTATCATAAATACCATGCCAATCTGAATCTGAAATATATGCTCCATGAGCAATCATGCATGCATCACCTATTTCTATTTTTTCAGCAGCCATAATTCTCACACCTGGTGTTATGAGGCAATATTTTCCAATATTAATAATTCCGTCATTTTCACCAATATTCCAAGAAGTAAATTGGATGTTTGCATCTCTTGCACCAATTAAAGTCGGGAAATCGTCAACAGAAACATTCTTACCAAATACCTTAATATATTTGGGCTTAAAGTATGCTCCACCCTTCCCCAAATGTTTAAATTGGGGTTCAAGAAATTGTTTCACATAAGCCTTAATTAATTTTTTTGAAAGTTTTTTTAACCAATATGGTCTGTTATCTTTTCTAATAATTATCTCCTAAATAAATACTTTTATTATGATAAAGTACTCAAAAATATTTAAGTATTAAATTGAATAATAAATACATTTTAGAATTTAAACAATTAATTAAAATTGGCATTCCTATTTTCGGATCTCAAATATCATATATGTTAATGGGTACTGCTGATACAATAATTGCTGGAAGGGCAAGCGCAAATGATCTAGCTGGTTTAGCTGTTGGAACTGCTTTTGCCAATACGTTATGGTTTTTTGTTACTGGAGTCATTTTTTCAGTAACTCCAATAGTTGCTCAATTATATGGAGCTAAGAAATTTATAGAAATTGGAAAAAAGCTAAGAGAAATTTTATGGATCGCAGCGTCGCTTGGTCTATTGCTAGCAATTATATTTTTTAATTTTGATATACTTTTAAAAAATCTTCCTATTAAAAGTTCTATAACAGACATATCAATAGACTATTTAAAAGCGGTAGCGCCAGGAATAGCATTTATTACTGTTTTTACATGTTTACGATGTTATAGCGAAGGAATGACTCTAACTAAACCCATCTTTGTAATTGCTTTTTTAGGAATGCTCTTAAATATTCCTCTTGATTTGATTTTTGTTTATGGATGGTTTGGTGCACCTAAGCTAGGCGGAGTAGGATGTGGAATTGCTACCTCAATAGTAGCTTTCCTAATGATGTTTACATTATTTGTTTATATTGCTTTTTCAAAGAATTATTCAAGAACAATGCCTTTTGCATCATTTTCTCCACCTTCAAAGAGCACGACTAAAGAAGTTTTTAAGTTAGGCCTCCCAATAGGAATTGGTATTTTTGTTGAACTTAGTATGTTTTCAGGAGCTGCAATTATACTGAGTATTCTTGGTGAAGTTGTCGTAGCAAGTCATACAGTTGCAATAAATATAGCAAGTTTATTTTTCATGGTCCCTTTGGCAATTGGTTTAGCGTCAGCAACTCGGGTAGGTAACTTAATAGGTGAATCAAATCCAGATCAAGCTAGGATTGCGTCCTTTTCAACAGTTTATTTATGTATTTTGGGTGCGCTGATAAATAGTTTTATAATTATAGCTTTTGGTCCAGTTATAGTAGGCTTATATACAACTGAAATTCCTGTAAAAGAGCTGGCAATTAGCTTGATTATTTTTGCTGCAATTTTTCAATTGCCTGATGGAATACAAATGGGTGCATTAGGAAGTTTGAGAGGTTATAAAGATACCTTTGTTCCAATGATTCTTTTAGTTATTTCATATTGGTTCTTTGCAATGCCAATTGGATATTTTTTAACAAATTATGGTTTCTCAGATCCGCTTGGAGCAAAAGGGATGTGGTATGGAATGATAATTGGTTTATCGCTTTGCTCAGTGCTTGCGATATCAAGACTAAAAAAAATAATAAAAATTAATATAGAAAAAAATAAATCTATAGAACCTCTGAAACCTTTTCTCCAATAGACACAAGATTGTCAGCAATATGAACACCGCATTTTTTTAATTTTTCAATTTTATCTTTTGCAGTTCCCTTTCCTCCAGCAATAATTGCCCCAGCATGTCCCATTCTTTTTCCAGCAGGAGCGGTTTGTCCTGCAATATAAGAAACCACAGGTTTTGATATATTATCTCTTATATATTCCGCCGCAGTTTCCTCTGCATTACCTCCAATTTCTCCAACCATCACAATTGCTTCTGTTTTCTCATCATCTTCAAAAAGTTTTAAAATATCTACAAATGAGGATCCTGGTATTGGGTCGCCACCAATACCAACACAACTACTTTGACCAAAACCAATATCGGTAGTTTGTTTGACAGCTTCATATGTCAATGTACCAGATCTGGAGATTATTCCTATTGATCCTGGGAGATGAATGTCTCCAGGCATTATTCCTAGCTTTGCCTCACCTGGAGTTATTACTCCTGGACAGTTTGGTCCAATCAGTCTAACGCCCAACTCATCAACTGTTTTTTTTACTTCTAACATGTCTAATGTTGGTATTCCTTCCGTAATACAAACAATTAACTTAATGTTTGCTTCAGCAGCTTCAATTATTGAGTTTTTGCAAAACTTAGCTGGTACAAAAATTATTGATGCATTTGGTTCCACTTCTTTTACAGCCTCTTCTACAGTATTAAAAACAGGCTTATCAAGGTGTGTATTTCCACCTTTACCAGGGGTTACTCCACCAACTATATTTGTTCCGTATGATATGGATTGCTCTGAATGAAGGGTTCCTTGAGACCCAGTGAAACCTTGAACAAGTAATCTTGTGTCTTTGTTAACTAAAATACTCATTTTGCTAATTCCACTGATTTTTTTGCAGCTTCAGCCAAATCATTAATACTTATAATTCTAATATTTGAATTAAGTAAAATTTCTGCTCCTAGTTCAGCATTATTGCCTTCTAATCTAACGACAACAGGAATTTTTATATCAACATCCTTAATGGCTGCAATAACACCCTCTGCAATTAAATCACATCTGACGATTCCACCGAATATATTGACTAAAACAACTTTAACATCAGGATCTCTTAAAATAATTTTAAATGCTTTAGTTACTCTTTCTTGAGTTGCAGTTCCTCCAACGTCAAGAAAATTTGCAGGATTTCCACCAAAGTATTTTATTGTATCCATTGTTCCCATTGCTAAACCAGCTCCATTAACCATACATCCAATGTTTCCATCTAGTGATACGTAACTCAAGTCATTATTAGCAGCCTCAGCTTCTTGTGGATCCTCTTGTGTCTCATCATACATATCATTAATTTTTGGTTGTCTAAATAATGCATTTGAATCAATATTAATTTTGGCATCAAGACATAGAAGATCCCCCTTATCATTTATAACAAGAGGATTTATTTCTAATAAACTTAAATCATTTTCCACAAAAAGCCTCAAAAGATTTTCAATCATTGGAACAAATTGTTTTGTTTGATCGTCATTTAACTTTAAGACATTAGCTATATTAATAGACTGGTCTGCTAAATTTTTATCCTTATATTCAACACCTTGATAGATAATTTTATCTGGATATTTTTTTGCAACATCTTCAATATTGACTCCTCCTTCACTTGATCCAATAAAGACTATTTTTTGTGATTCTCTGTCAACAACAGCACTTAGATATAATTCAGATTTAATTTCTGTACACTCTTCAATTAGAATTGAATTGACCAATTGTCCTTTGCTATCTGTTTGGTATGTAACCAGTCTTTTTCCAAGCCATTTTTTTGAGAATTCAAGTGCCATTTCAGGCGAATCAACTAATTCAACCCCACCGGACTTACCCCTTCCTCCTGCATGTACCTGAGTTTTAACAACCCACTTTGTTCCACCAATTTCATTACAAGCATCAATAACCTCTTCAGGACTGAAAATAATTTTACCTTTTGATACAGGGATATTGTATTCAGCAAATAATTGTTTGCCTTGATATTCGTGCAAATTCATTTTGTTCTATTTCCAATATGGATCGCTTCGTTGTTAACTGATAATGCTGCTTCGTGCAAAGCTTCTGATACTGTTGGATGGCTAAACATTGTCATTCCAAGATCCTCCGAGCTCGCTCCAAATTCCATGGAAATTAAAGCTTGTTGAACAATTTCACCAGCAGATGGTCCAAAGACATGAACACCTAAAATAGTATCAGATTTGGCTTCTGATAGAATTTTTACAAAACCAACTGACTGGTCTATTGCAAGAGCTCTTCCGCTTGCAGCAAATGGAAATTTACCAATTTTAAACTGAATGCCCTTTTCCTCAAGCTCACTTTCGTTCATGCCTACCCATGCAACTTCGGGATGAGAATATATCACAGAGGGAACAAGCGAATAGTTTACCTTCGCATAGTTATTTGCAATTCTTTCAGCTACCATAATTCCCTCTTCACTTCCTTTATGAGCCAACATTGGCCCCCTCACCACATCTCCAATTGCCCATATGTTAGAAATATTTGTTTGGCAGAATTCATTTACCTCAATGAAATTATTTGACATGCTTATTCCAATATCATCTTTAAATATATTCTTAGTATTAGGAGCTCTCCCTACAGCAACAATTAATTTGTCAAACTCCATATCAATATCTTTTTCATTGTTATAAATAATTTTTACAGACCCCTTTAGATCTTTAGCAGATATTAATTTTGACCCAAGTTTTATGTCCAAACCTTGCTTTCTAAACTCTTTAAATGATTCTTTAGCTATATCTTTATCAGTCATAGGTAAGAAATCACCGAGTGCTTCAATAATTGTTACTTTGGAGCCAAGTCTTGACCAGACACTTCCAAGCTCAAGGCCAATGATACCAGCACCAATAATTCCTAATGATTTTGGAACTTCTTTAAATGATAGTGCGCCAGTGCTATCAACTATATTTTTACCAAACTTTGCAGAAGGTATCTCAATTGGACTTGATCCAGTAGCAATAATTATATTTTTTGTTTCAATGTTTTCTATGGATTTGTCAGGTTTAGTAACTTCAACTTTGTTATGAGAAATAATTTTTCCTCTTCCAACTATGTGTTCGACTTTATTTTGTGCAAATAAAGAAGATATACCTCCAGTAAGTTTTTTTACTATATTGTCTTTTCTTTTCATCATAGTTTCCAAATCAAGACTAATATCCTGAATATTGATTCCATGATTTGGTAGGTTCTTTATTGCTTCGTAATATCTATGAGAGGAATCTAAAAGAGATTTTGATGGAATGCACCCAATATTCAAGCACGTACCTCCAAGAGAAACATCACCATTTTTTTGAATGGACTCTTCAATACATAAAGTCTTAAGGCCAAGTTGACTTGCTCTGATTGCTGCAACATAACCAGCAGGACCACTTCCAATAACAACTACATCGAACATAAATATCCTTTTAATTATAAATTAAGTAAAAGTCTTTCAGGTGACTCTAATTGCTCTTTGATCGAAACAAGGAAAGACACAGCCTCTTTTCCGTCAAGTAACCTGTGATCATAACTAAGAGCCAAATACATCATAGGTCTTACCATAACTTTACCATTGATTGCTACAGGTCTTTCTTGAATTGAATGCATTCCTAGTATGGCAGTCTGAGGAGCATTTAAGATAGGAGTAGAAAGAAGCGAGCCAAATACACCACCATTTGATATGGTAAATGTTCCACCTTGCATCTCTTCAATTGATAATTTACCTGTTTTTGCTTTCTGAGAAAAATTTAATATTGACTTTTCAATCTCTGAAATTGATTTATTATCAGCATCTTTGATTACTGGGACTACTAAACCTCTTTCTGTTGAAACAGCTACTCCAATATCTTGAAAACCATGATAAACAATATCATTTCCATCAATAGATGCATTTACAAGAGGAAATTTTTTAAGAGCTTGAACTGATGCTATTACAAAAAAGCCCATATAGCCAAGCTTTACATCGTGCTCTTGTTCAAATTCAGCACCATATTTCGACCTGAGTTCCTTAATGGGCAACATATCAACTTCATTAAAAGTTGTTAACATTGCCGTCTCTTGTTTTACTGATACCAATCTTTTTGCAATAGTAGTTCGCAATCTAGACATAGGGACTCGCTCTTCTTCTCTTGAATCAGTTGAGGAATGCTTTTTGACTAGAGAATTATCAGCCTTATGTTCTTGTTCAATATGATTAATAACATCGGCCTTGGTAAGACGATCATCCTTCCCAGTAGGTTTCACGACCTTAGCATCAATGTTTTTTTCAGCTAGAATCTTTTCTACTGCAGGTCCATTCTTCTTTTTTGCAACTATGTTTGTTTCATGTTTTTTTATAGGCTCTTTTTTTTCTTGATCGTGATGTATTTTACTGTCAGATGTCTCAGAGGATGATTCAATTTGTTCTTCGTATTCACCAATTTTTTCTGAACTACTAACTGTTTCGCCTTCAGATTTTATTATCTTTGAAATAATTCCATCGGATTGCGCTAAAACTTCTAAAACAACTTTATCAGTCTCAATCTCTGCAATTACTTCATCTTGTGAAACAGTCTCACCTTCAGCTTTTAGCCAGTTTGCAATTGTTCCATCTGCAACAGATTCTGGAAAAGTTGGTGATTTTATATCTATGCTCATTTATTTAAACGCAGTATTAATTAGTTCTTGTTGTTGTTGGATATGTAATTTCATTAAACCAACTGCAGGGGCCGCGGCTGCCGGTCTGCTGACTAATTTTACATCAAGTCCATTACTAAGTCTGTCTAAAACTCTTTGAATTCTATGTCTGTGGCTAAACCATGCTCCTTGATTTAAAGGCTCTTCTTGACACCAAATATATTCTTGAGCATTTTGATACTTTAATAACACTTCTTCAAGATCATCATATGGAAATGGATATAACTGCTCAATTCTGATAATTGCAGTATCTTTTACATCCTTGTCATCTCGTCTGTTAACTAAATCATAAAAAACTTTACCAGAACACATTATCACTTTTTTTACTTGATTTTTTTTAGCAATATTATCATCAATAACACATGAGAATTCTCCATCAGTTAATTGATCGATAGATGAAACTGCATCAGGATTTCTTAGTAGGCTTTTTGGCGAAATTACAACTAATGGTGTTCGCATTTTTCTTATTGCTTGTCTTCTTAAAAGGTGAAAAATTTGAGAGGGTGTACTCGGAACACAAACCTGAATATTCTCTGATGCACATAATTGTAAAAATCTTTCAATTCTTGCACTACTATGCTCTGGCCCTTGACCTTCATATCCATGAGGAAGAAACATAACTAAACCAGACAGTCTATCCCATTTGTGTTGAGCAGAGACAATGAATTGATCAATTACAACCTGCGCACCATTCGCAAAGTCACCAAATTGGGCTTCCCATATTGTTAAGCCTTCTGGCCAAGTTGCTGAATATCCATATTCAAAACCTAAAACAGCCTCTTCAGACAAAAGCGAGTCATATATATTAAATCTTGAGTTATATTCATTTGCAATATCTGACAAGGGAATAAATCCTAGACCATTTTTTGAATCAAAAACACATGCATGTCTATGTGAAAAGGTCCCTCTTCTTACATCTTGGCCACTTATTCTTATTGGATATTTTTCTTGAAGAAGAGTTGCATAGGCCATTGTTTCTGCAAAACCCCAGTTAATTTTTAGCTCTCCTTTATTCATTTTAAGTCTATCTGCAAATATCTTTTTTGCTTGCGTGCCCAAACTAAAAGAGTCTGGAACATGACAAATTTGTTTACCTAGTTTATTGAATATTTTTCTATTGAATGTTGTACTAACTTTTGGCCACCATTTAATATTCATATATGGTTCCCAATCAAACCATAAATCATTGCTTGATTTTGAAGCAAGATTCTTTGCAACACTTTTGCCTGATTCAAGAGATTTTCTATATTCAGATTTAATTTTTTTAGCTTGATCTAAAGATATAACATTATTTGAAATAAGTTTTTCTTCATATTGTGTAAGCACAGATTTATGGCCTTTAATTTTTTCATACATTAAAGGTTGTGTAGCTGAAGGATCATCAGCTTCATTATGACCTCTTCTTCTATAGCAAAATAAATCAATAACAATATCTTTTTTAAATTTATTTCTATACTTACAAGCTATCCTTGTAGCATTAACTACCATTTCAGGATCGTCTCCATTTACATGTATTATTGGAGCTTGAATCATTTTAGCTACATCAGTTGAATAGTCTGTCGATCTAGCATCGAGTTTATTGCTTGTTGTAAAACCAATCTGATTATTTACAATTATATGAATAGTTCCACCGACACCAAAACCTCTTGTTTGCGACATCTGCAATGATTCCATTACAACGCCTTGTCCAGAAAAAGATGCATCACCATGAACCAATACTGGAATAACTTTAGTCCTTTCATTATCATCTAATCTATCCTGCCTTGCCCTTACAGATCCAATTACAACTGGGTCAACTATCTCTAAATGTGAAGGGTTGTTAGCTAAAGAAACATGAACTTCTCCTCCAGGAGTTTTAAAGTTAGATGAGAAACCTAAATGGTATTTAACATCTCCTGTGCTAGCTCCCTCAAGTTCAAAATCTTCATCAAAAGATGTAAATAGCTCAGATGGAAGTTTACCTAAAACATTAACGAGCAAGTTAAGTCTACCCCGGTGAGCCATTCCAAAACATATCTGATTGGCACCCATTTCACCACAATATTGAATAACGCTATCAATCAAAGGTACCATTGCTTCTGCACCATCAATTCCAAATCTTTTCATACCAGGATATTTAGCAGACAAATATTTTGCTAGGCCCTCAGCAGAGCAAAGACGTTCAAAAATATGAGTTTTTTGTTCATTATCAATTTTGTAATCTTGTAGCTTAGTCTCAAATTTTCTTTGGAACCATCTTCTTTCCGAAGATTCAATAATATGATTGCATTCTATGCCGATATATCCACAATAAATATCCTCTAAATGCTTAACTATTTCTCTTAAAGTTAGTTTTTCTTTTTTAGTAGCAAGCGTATCTGTATAGAACTCTTCATCGAGGTCTGTTGTTGAGAGACCATGAAATTCTAAATTTAGATCCTCAACAATATTTCTTTCCATCATTCCAAGTGGGTCTAATTTAGCTTTTTGATGCCCTCTATTTCTGTAGGCTTGAATTAATCTTATTACTTTTCCTTGTCTTTCATCAATAGAAAATGAATTCTTTGATAAAGATTGAGTAACACGTGGTAAGTTTTTAAATCGATCAATAATTTCTTTGTGAGAAATGTCTTTTGATAAATCTCCTTCAGAAAGGTTGGAGAAAAACTCTCTCCAATCTTCAGTTAATTCTTTTGGATTATTTAGGAAGACTTCGTAAAGGCTTTCAAGATATGCTGCGTGCCCAGATGATATATGCGAGCTACCCCATAGCTCTTTCATCGATGAATTCATTTTTTATACTATATTTTATACTCCATCAGTAGCAATTATATCCTTTTTATTTTTATGTAACATTGATTTTATTTCACCAATAGCTTTATTTGGATTTAAACCTTTTGGGCAGACATTAACGCAGTTCATTATTCCATGACACCGATAGACGCTAAAAGGATCTGAGAGATCTTCTAATCTTTCGTTAGTTTTCAAATCACGAGAATCTGCCAAAAATCTATAAGCTTGAAGAAGAGCAGCCGGACCAACAAACTTATCTGGATTCCACCAAAACGAAGGACAGCTTGTAGAGCAGCATGCGCACAATATACATTCATATAATCCATCAAGTTTTTCCCTTTCTTCAGGTGATTGAAGTCTTTCTTGCTCTGGTGCAGTTGTTTCATTTTGTAAGAAAGGTTTTATTTTTTCATATTGTGCATAAAATTCTGTCATATCTACAACAAGATCTCTTATTACAGGGAGTCCAGGAAGGGGTCTTAATTCTAGTTTATTTCTTTTAATAACTGACGATATAGGTGTAATACATGCTAATCCATTTTTACCATTTATATTCATGCCATCAGAACCACATACACCTTCTCTGCATGATCGTCTGTATGATATTGATTGATCTTCTTCTTTGAGTAAATTTAGTAAATCTAAAACCATTATGTCTTTTTTTGGCTTATCAATTTTATACTCTTTCATATAGGGAAACTTATCCTCTTCAGGATTATATCTATACATGCTGATATGTAGTTTGTTATCAAACATTAATAAGTCCTTATTTTAGGAGGAAATGCTTCCATTTGTGTCGGTTGAAAGTTAACTTCTCTTTTTGAAACTTTTTTTGTTTCAGGATCAAATAAACTGTGACATAGCCAATTTTCATCGTCTCTGTCAGGGAAATCATCTCTTGCATGAGCGCCTCTACTTTCGTTCCTTTCAAAAGCTGAAATCGCTGTTGCCTCAGCTACCTCAAAAAGGTTCTGTAATTCAATAGCCTCTACACGACTTGTGTTGAATGCATCACTTTTGTCTTTCAAATGGAGGTTATCAACTTTATGTTTAATTTCAGCAAGATCATCTAAGCCTTTCTTCATAAACTCACCTCTTCTAAATACACCAAAATAATTCTGCATACATTCTTGTAGTTCTTTTTTAACTTCTGCTGTGTCAAACCCAGAGGATGACTCATTTAATTTATTAAGCCTTTCGAGAGCATTATCGATATCACCAGAAGTTGAAGGAGTTACTCCTCCGCCTGATTTAATTTCTTGTTGTATAAATTTACCGGTTGCTCTTCCAAAAACAACCAAATCAAGTAAAGAATTTCCACCAAGTCTATTTGCACCATGAACAGAAACACATGCTGCTTCACCGGCAGAATATAGACCAGATATTAACTTATCTTCATTATTCATCCTTTTGTAAGCTTGGCCATTAATATTTGTTGGTGTGCCACCCATCATATAATGACAGGTTGGTACAACTGGTATAGGTTCATAAATTGGGTCAACATGTGCAAAGGTTCTAGATAGTTCACAAATTCCAGGTAATTTTGAATTTAAGACATCCGCTCCCAAGTGATCTAATTTTAGATAAATATGATCATTTTTATCTCCACAACCTCTTCCTTCTAGAATCTCTAAAACCATAGATCTTGCTACAACATCCCTACCAGCTAAATCCTTAACATTTGGAGCATATCTTTCCATAAATCTCTCGCCATCCTTATTTACCAAATAACCTCCTTCACCTCTGCATCCCTCAGTTACAAGTGAGCCTGCTCCATATATTCCTGTTGGATGAAATTGCCACATTTCCATATCTTGTGCAGGATATCCTGCTCTTAGCGCCATTCCCAGACCATCGCCCGTATTTATAAGTGCATTAGTTGTAGATGCGTATATACGACCAGCTCCACCTGTTGCGAGAACAGTAGATTGAGCTTTAAGGTATGCCACTTCACCATTTTCAATTGAAAATGCTATAACTCCAGTAACTTCATCTTTTGAATTTTTAACTAAATCTACAGCAAACCATTCATTTAGAAAATTGGTACCCTCTTTAACATTATTTTGATAAAGAGTATGAAGAAGAGCATGACCTGTTCTATCAGCTGCAGCACATGTTCTTGCAGCTTGGCCACCCTTTCCAAAGTCCTTTGATTGTCCTCCAAATGGTCTTTGATAGATACGTCCATTATCAAACCTTGAAAAAGGTAACCCCATATGCTCAAGCTCAAATACAGCTTGTGGGCCCTCAGAACACAAGTACTCAATAGCATCTTGATCACCAATAAAATCAGCACCTTTGACAGTATCATACATGTGCCATCTCCAATCATCATTTGGATCTGCACTTGCGATTGCACATGTAATACCGCCTTGAGCGGACACAGTATGAGACCTTGTTGGGAAAACTTTTGAAACAACTGCAGTTTTTAGTCCAGACTTAGCAAGCTCTAAAGATGCTCGCATACCTGAACCACCGCCACCAACTATTAGAGCATCAAATCTAATAGTCTTAATATTTCTAGTAAAAATATTATTCATAATATTTATAATTATATATCATTAAATGTTATAACCATATTATATATAAAATACTGATTAAATAAAGAACTCCTGTAAGACCAAATATTAGAAAATATAAATTCCTTAAAATATCTGCCCTTCTTGCTATTGATTTGCTCAAAAAACCTAAAGTTCTCGTTGTAAGATAATCGGTTCCAACAGTCCATAAACCTATAAATGCGTGAGTAATTATCATTAAAAAAACAATTGATGTTATAAATCTTGCTTGAAATGATAAAAAGAAGTTCGACCAAGAGAAAAAATTAATATCTTCAGTAAAAAAGATAAAATCTGCAACATAAATTAAGTAACATAATATGATTAATGAGCTATATCTTTGCAAGTTCCATATCATTGATCCTTTCATAAGACGAACATATATCCAAAAAATATTACTAAAGAACTAAACCAAATAACTATTGTAAGAACTGCAGAATAGTATGATCCGCTTAGCGACTCACCAATATGAATAAAATCCATTATTAAATGCCTAACACCTGTCAAAACATGATACCAAAGAATTAAAAAACTTATAAAAACTATAAAAGAAAAAAATGAAATTGATGACATTGCTGTTGAAAGGTTTTCAAAACTTGATTTAGATGATAAAGATTTATTTATTAAGATAAGACTGATTGGTAGTGTAACGAAAAAAACATACATACCTGATAAGCGATGGGTAATCGACATTAAGGCAGATAATGGCAGTCTAATTTTTGTTAGATCAAGATATACCGGTCTTTCTTGCATTGTGTACTAGTTTTAAAAAAGATTTATTGGAAATTATACAGCAGAAATTCATTTAAACCTTTTATAAGTATTGGATTATGATTATTTTTTTACGTGCTTTAGCAGTCTCTTTCTTTTTTTGATCTGTCGTTCAGAAAGTTTATTTTTTTTACCTTCATAGGGATTATTAGATTTTCTATATATTAGGTTAAGCTGAATGCTCTGAAGGTTTAAGCTTGATCTAAAAGAGTTTTCTAAATATTTTTTGTAATTGTTTGGAATTTTTTTATCATGATTTGCATTAACTATTAAAGTGGTTGGATAAATACCACCAAAGTGCACATGTTTGAATTTTAAACTTCTTCCATTAATCGATGGAGGGGAACTTGAATCAACAAATTTTTTCATCATTCTATTTAATTGAGATGTGCTGAATTTTTTTTGAGACTGATTAATTAAATAGTCTGAATATTTGAATAAAGTTTTAAAGCCCTTCTTTTTTGTTGCTGAGATTTCGACTATGAACATATTCTTTATAAAACTTAGTTGCATATTTCTAGATTTATATAATTTTTCTAGATTGGATTTAGATAGTAAATCTGTCTTATTTAGGGCAATAAGTAGAGGTTTGCCTGATGTTATTATCATATTTAATATTTTTAAATCTTGGTCAACCAAACCCTGGCTTGCATCACACATAAAAATAACAAGATTGCTTTCTTCAATTGCATGAATAGCTTTTACAAAAGAAAAATATTCAGTTTTATGATTTCTCTTGAACCCTTTTCTAATTCCGGCTGTGTCAATGAAAATATATTCTTCATTATTAAATTTAAAAGGTATATCTATGGCATCTATTGTCGTTCCAGCTTGCTCACTTACAATTAATCTATCTTCATCAATAATGCTATTAATAAAAGTTGATTTACCAGCATTCGGTCTTCCAAGAATAGCTACCCTTTTTCCAGAGTGATCAATAATATTATTATCTGGAATCTTACTTTTTAAAATTGTTCTTAATTCATCTATGTTTAATGAATGCTCAGAACTAATTTCTATAAAATCACTTATTCCGTATCTACTTAAATCGTCTTTTATAGACGTTAAAGATTTTTTATCAGATTTATTTAAAACACAAATAACATCTTTATCATATTTTCTTAGTTTAGAAATAATATTTATATCCTCATTACTGAGTTCTTCTGAGCCATCGAAAACATGAATTATTATTGTTGAATCTTCAACAGCTATCCATGCTTGTTTAGATATTGA
>CENU01031574.1_pt1 | contig 14031 bp, 14 predicted proteins | sample 361331 | NCBI WGS metagenome assembly CENU01 (sample SAMEA2619766, study PRJEB7988) | marine metagenome | isolation source: saline water (ENVO:00002010), including
CCATTAATGTGAAACCCAGACGACTCATAGCCAATACTTCCCACAGTCGTGCCGTCTTTGCGGAACACTGCAATATCGCCATCAGTAGAATGTCTATTTAAACGCAATACGTCACCATTACGCCCTGCAGTAATTAATCCTGCATTGTTACCGCCATATAATGATGTCCCTGCTGTTGTTCCCCCTTGTGTCTGTACACTAGAAACACCCACAAGTACGTTGCCACTGCTGTCTAGTGTCATTGCAGTGCTTGAAGCATTATCGTCTATTCCAGTAGATGTAAACGTACCACCGACAGACACATTTCCAGTAACCGATAAAGCAGTAAGTGCCTGAGAGCCAGTGTCTACGTTTTTCAAATGTGCCATCAACTCTCTAATAGCATTATTTAACCCACTAGCAGGGCAATTCTCATCAATATTGATGTTGTTGATATCGGTGTTACTCGAAGGAGTAGAACTATATTGTGTGATATTCGTCTTTGCCATACTATCTCCTATTCATTGTTCCTGCTGATACTCTGTCACCTAAAAGACCTCCAAGTGCAGGACTTCCTCTCTGCATAGCGGGTGCGATGTAATCAGTAACTCCGCTTCTTATAACTCTGCCTAATGGTGTTGAGTAATTTAGCAATGTGCCAGTAGCCAATCCGCCTGCTACTAATGGGTTCATATATGTACCGCCTACTGCGAGTGCATCTCCGCCTAATCCGCCCATAGATCTCATTATATCTGCTCTAGTAGCTGTACCTGAGTTTGGTAGGTTTATTTTTAGTTGTTGCCCTAATCCTGCAATATCCTGAAGAAGTGCATCGCCTGAAGCTACATTGCCCTTTCTTAAACTTTTGTCACTAGATGCGACTGCGTTCATTAACTGAGAAGGGCTAAAAACACCATCTGTAGCCTTAGCGGAAACAGTGGCTTTTTCCAAAGGTATTAACATTTTAAATGAAAAATCTATGTCTTTTAATTGCTGTGCATATTTAGGATTTAATGACTGTAATGTTCCAAAAAGAGCATCATTTACTTTTTTGTAAGATGCACCTACACGTCTTTCAGAAGCACTTGGAGAAGTTAAATAGTCTTTTGCAAGCCTTCTTAATTCTACTTGTGCGTTTTTAAAACCTTTACCAGTCAAAACACCATCCTTGTCAAAGTTTGTGTAAAACTTGTCATCCATATCTTTTAAGAATGTATTTTGTGCAGATTTTGGAAGTGTATCTAATTCTTTGAGAATTACATCATCATAAACACTTTGTAGCTCTTTTAAGTTTGGAAATTTTAGTTTTGATAATAACTTGTCATATTCGCCTGATATTATATTTTTAGCAGAATTATATAACTCATGTCCTGCTTCACTTTTCTTAATTAGCTTTTCATCTATTCCATATTTTTTTATTGGTTCTAAGATTTTGTTGTAAGATGCTTTATTTAATTGCTCAACTGTCTTTTTGTAAGCACCTCTAATAGGGGCACCAATAATAGGAGCAGACATCAAAGCCTCTTCTATCATCTTTATACCACTACCTAAAGGAGATCCGCCTTTACCACTTGTAGCCTGACCTAAAGTTAAGTTCTTAACACCTTTATCAATTAAATCTTTAGCACCCTGAGTAGCTACTGGTGCAACTTTATTAATAACACCACTTAATGTGCTTCCTATTACTCCGCTTGCTCCTCTATCAGCCAAACCTTCAAGAGTTGTTGCATCTCCTTCAGAAGTTCCAGTTCCATAAACAAACCCCTCTTTTAACACTCTCGGTAAAGTTTGTTTTCCTCTGTTTACAGCAATAGACCCTGCTATTTCTGATCCATATGCTTTAAATGGATCGTCTTCTCTAAATGACTTTATGTCTCCCCTTATCTCTTTTACAGTCTCATTGTATGCGGTGCTAAAGTCTTTGCCCTCTATAAACTTTGCATATAATGCCCTTGCTCCCGCTTCCAATTCATCTCCATAGCCACGAGTTACTCCCTGAACTCCTGCTCTTGTCATATCAATCGCATAATCACCAATTGATCTGTCTTTGGTGGGTTTGGAAATTTTAGTATCGTTTGTGGATACTTCGGTTGCATCAGTTAAATTGTCATACCATGCCATTAATTTCTTCCCTTCAAAACAGTTTTCCCATCAGGAAGTTTATAATATAAATTAGGAGTTGCTTTCTTCCACGCATCCTCAGAATTGATAACAATAGGTGAACTGAACGAGCCTATATTTCCACTAACTCCATAAGAATTTAATTTAGATACAAGTGTTTCTTCTAACTCAGATAGTTGTGCAATAAGTCCACTGCTACCCATCATCACACCTTGACTTGAAGTTGGGCTTGTAAGTAAATTATCTAGTATTTGGAAATCGCCACCAACCAACGCACCTAATTCATATAAGTTCTTTATATCTAATCTTAGCTTCTCAGCCATAGCTGAAACTTTAGATGCTTCTGCGGTTGGAATACCAAATGCACCTCTTGCTTGCGTTAATGTTTCAAGATCGCTTAACTTAGCCCTATATCTGTTAAGATTGCCTAACATCATATCTAATTTTGGCTTATTTTCTAATATCTTCAATTTTTGTGCAGAAGGTTTTTCTCCAACTTTGGAAGTTTCTCTATTTTCAGGAAAAGGGTTAAAAAACCCATCTAAATTTTGAGGTGCTTCTTTAATATAATCAACCCCACCCTTATCATTTGGTATAGGTATATTTTTTTCTTTATTTAAATAACCATAAGCTAGTTTGTATTTTGCCATTTCAGCAGGAGTTAAAGTTCCATTTTTAGCACCTTCAGAAAATTTCAATAAGGTATTTGAAGCTTGATTTGTCATTCCAGTACCTGAAAAACCGAAGCCCTCTGAATTATCAATCAATAGCTTCCCATCTCTTGAATATACTTTGCCACCTTTAGCAACTGATATAGGTGCATTTAATTTGTTTTGTGCTTGCTGTACCGCTAAGTAATTTGCCATACCAGTAGTCATTGCATTGCCCAATGCCTCACCCATTGTAGGGGCAGGCTTGCCTACTGAATATCCTCCCGCCTTCAATAACTCAGCAGAAGCACCCAACAAACCCATAGTTTTAGGGTCTGCAAAATTATTGCCTAATAAACCTGAAAAAGCATTTGTGCTTTGTGGTACTACGTTTGGTTGAATTAACTGTGGCTTTGGCAAAACACCGCTTGGATTGACTGTTATTCTTACTGGATCATTTGCAATCTGATTATTTACAATTGGTGCAGTAGATCCATAAGTTGCTCTCGGACTAAATGACATACCGCTTCTAGTTTTGTTTATGTCATTCATAAATGCTAAATCTATAGGTCTTACTGCCATTATAACAACCCTAACAATCCGCCACCGATTGCCCCCATTGCTCCATAAGATGGATTAATTAATGATGCTAACTGTGCCCCGCCTAAAGCACCGCCTAAGGCTGAAGCACCCTGATTTCTAAATACTGGCTGAACAGTGCTAGAACCTAATGTTCCGCCACCAACTAAACTCATGTAGTTTTGTAGCTTCTGATCACCGATATTTTGCTCATAATTAAATCTATTTATATTATCCTGAAGTTGGCTCATAGCATCAGCTTCTCTAGCAGATCCAACTTGTGCTAGTTGTTGTGCATCTAAGTTCTGATAAGTAGGTGCAAGTTTTAGTGCATCTTGTTGAGCCTGATAAGCATATGGAGCTAGTGCAGAAGCTAGAGCCTGCTGATTAGCACCTGATCCGAGCCTGCCTGACTTTGCAAATCGACTTTCCACTGTGTCAATAACGGGCTTAAATGCCATGCTCATTAGTGGGTTAGTTCCCATGAGGTTTTGCTGTACAACCCCTTGACTTGAGGCTGTTAAGCTATTTGGATCTAAGGCTCTGTCTCTAACCATATTAAGAGCCATGTCACTTTCAGGAGAAAACCCTACTGTGGTTGAGTTTGGATAATATGAAGGCATCTCATCCATAAATCTGTCTTTAGCTTGTGCTAGACCAAACTCTAAGAAAGGCTTTGCATACTCAGGCGGTTCAACCTGAGTATTAACTGTGCCTGAACTTCCTCCGCCACCACCTTTTGACATATTAATATTCCTTTACTAAAACGATTGCAGTTGGTTCATAGTCTTTCATAACTTTTTCCCAACCCTTTCTGCCTATAATTTCAACCGCTTCGCATCGGTATAATATAGACCATTTTCTTATTTTTGGCTCTACCTCTAACAGTGTTTTAAGGTTACCGCCTGCAAGCCAAAACCGCAGTGTCCTGCGTTGTGGATAGTCAATTATCTCTGTGACAATCGCACTATCTCTAAATGCCCATAACTGAGCATCACCCCTTTTGACGATATCTATAACTTGTTCATAAGTATGACTATTGTGAGCATACCTAAGAGCATCAACAATCCACTTTCTGCACCTGTCAGCATTAGCCGAAAATGACGTACTCGTAGGATCGAGTGGTTGAAGCATTTGCATGATTTAATGTTGCCTGACCCTTTTGTCTCGCTGTGACATGAATGTTTGTCGATGAAGCATCGCTAGTGGTTGGCATGAACAAAATCACACTATCCTCACCAATACGATCATCAGACAATGTCGTTGTAGCTGAACTGTTTGTTAATGTAACACTGCCAGTTGAATTGACCTTGCCATCTAAAATATTATTCACAACTCTTGATATTGTGCGTGGCTCATCCCCTAATGGCGATAGCCTCTTATAGTTGTTAACTCTTGTCATCTTCTACCTAATGGCTGACCTTCTATATCAACTCCCTGAGCAAAATCCCAAAAGCCTGATATATTCATTCTTATTCTATGAAACCTGCCCTGAGATCTATGTTGTACAAATCCTTCGTCAGTCAGGCTGTTTGCTGTAGAAAACGTAACGTCATCATCTTGACGATCTCTTGCCCCAACTTGCATTGTTACAGAGCCATCCCTAAAGTATGGAACTGTTCTTGTAACTAGTGAGTGTTTACCTTTATTGATGGCAAACTCTGCTGTCTCAATCGTTGCATCTAGTGGCTGTCCAGTAAAAGCATATATCTTGTTTGATAAACTACCACCAAATAGGAAGTTACCGCCCTTATACAAGTTACTGTCTAATGGTGCAGGCAAACCTTCTAATGTTGCACTTAGATTGTCTAATCCCTCTAATGTATATCCTGCGGTATAAAATGGTGATATCAGATCTGCTGATACTTCAGCTATTGACCATTTGCCTACAGCATAATTATACATCAATATTTTATCAGGAGTTGATCCTGAGGTATTTCCATTTGATACATATGACCACGCAACTATTTGGTTTTGCGGGTCTACTGCACAACTCATCTTATAGTCAAAAGCACTATTAAAGTCTTTGAAGAAAAACTTGTTTATTTTCTCAGCACCAATTGGTGTACTTTTTGTGCCATCAAAACTATAGAAACCATCTTCGGCTAAATAAAATACAAGCCTTCCAACATTACCAACTGATCCTGAATAAGCACAGCCTCTCTGAGTTTCTACTTTATCAATCTGATAGATTAGCGGTGTTCCAACATATTGAGCAATACATATGGCTTTTTCTAGCAAGATCGTTGCATATTCACCGCCAACTAAACCAGTGATCGCACCTGCATCCACAATGTCTTGAAAGTCTGCCTGATCAGTTCCTACAGTCCAACTGGTTGCATTGTTAATGCCAGACCATCTAGTTCTAAATGGCACTCTTCCTGAGCCTTCATCTATATTGGCAATCCAAACCTGATCTCTAACAACTGCTAAAAAATCTGCCTTTGGTGCATTTGCTAGATCTGCAAAAGCAGTATCTGTTCCTAATGTAAACTCTTGTAGTGTCTCACCTACACCGCCTGAGGCAATAACACTTGTACCAAACTGGACAAATCTCCAATATTCACTATCAGTTAAAGAATAACCGCCACCCTTACCAATACTTGTTAGATTAGAGTTAGACGAATTAAACTCATAAAGTTTAGTTGAGTTTCCTGCAAATAACTTAACATTGCCTGAGTTATCTTTTGATGCGAATATACCTTTTAGGGGTGCATCGCCTGCATTTGATACAGCCTGAAAGCTATTAATAGGTCTATATCCTGATATAGCAGGGATGACGTTTGTTGCGACTGTAACTCCTGCATTTTCTAAATCAGGCTGATCGGGCAACCATTCTCCAAACTTAATCATTGCTGTAACCAAACCTCACTTCCAACATTTTGAGTTGTCCATACTTCTGAACCAACATCTTGTATAGTCCATGTCTCAGATCCATCAGCAATCTCAGTCCAGTCTTCACCAATAATCTTTGCACTAACATTAGTTGTTGCCGTTGTCTCAGAACTAGCAGAAACACCTACTTCATAGTTTGGAGTAGATGTAACACTTGCCTCAGTAGCTATAGAGCCACTAGCTAAAACAACTATGTTTGCTGTTGCAGTTAATGTCGCACTTGTCTCAACACTAGCTGAAGGCTGTTGTATTCTTATTGCTGAACCTGAAACACTAGCACTAGTGCTAATATTACCAACCATTGTGACTTCATAAGTCGCAGTAGCTGTTATTGTTCCAACTGAGGCTGTCGTAGCCTCCATAGTCCTAACTCTTGTTGGAGTAGACGTAGCTGTTGCATTTGTCGCAATAGTTGCAGTAGCAGTTCTGATCTTTGTGCTAGTAGCACTTGCACTCGCACTTGTTGATACTGAGCCTTCTATCTCAATAGCAAACTGGATCTCAGCACTGACACTTGCACTCGTAGAAATGCTTGCCGAACCTTGCAATACTGCAAGGCTAGACAGACTATCCATATTGCCTAAAGCATCGAGACTGTCTATGTTCCCCCAACTATCTAACTGATCTAGAGTTGGGTTAGACCACTCAATTTTAAGCATATCAGAGTTGCTGTCGAAACTTCCTGAAATACTATCTAAAGTTTGCGTAATCTGATCTAGATTGGGGATACCTAAAGCCATAATAAAGCCTTAAATTATGTAGCAGAAATTGTTAAAGAACCACTTGCTACTTTTAAAATATCTCCACTTGCTATTGTTTTTGATGCTGTAAATGCACCATGAAATAAAAGATTGCCTGAACTACTAGCATCAAAAATACCGAAGTGGCTCACGTCACCCCATGAGCCAGTGGCACTATTAAATTCAACTGCACTATTGTTGGATATAGATCCACCTGAAGCAGAAGCAAAAGTGATAGCTTTTCTTGAGTAGTTATTACCAGTTAATTCTGTGCCTGAATTATCATCATTTAAACTTGCTGTTGATAATCCTAAATACACTGCTGAGGGAGCAGTTGTTGAGGCTGTTCCAGTAAAGTGATCTAGAAATTTAAGTTCTAGATAATCTGACATTGCTGACATTTATTTCTCCTATGATGCAGACGATGATTGTTTTGCGTAGATTGATGATATGTGCAAAGCACCAGTTCCATAGTGAGATCGTTGTTCGTCTTTTCTTATCTCTTCTATAGATCTTGTAAACTTAGCATCATAAGTTGATGCCCTTTGTTCATCCATTAAGTAAGTATAAGCCTCAACTAATGCCCCTGATAAATAAGCATCAGGGTGACGAGTTAACATCACATTTGTTGCATTGCTATCTGATAGGGCAGTGAGGCTACCGATATAAATAATTTCGGCTGTGTAGTTATCATCAGGTATAGGTCTGATCTTTAACTCACCACCTACAATAGAATAAGCTGAAGGTCTGCCACTTCCGCCAGTAAAGGCAGTGTCTAAGGCTGTAGGGCTTTTATATTCTAATACGATATTTGGACTTGTATTTAGCTTAATCTCTCTGACCTCTCTCATGTCAGTGGGAAGGGCTATAAACTCATCACCGCTTGTCAATGTGGCAGTCGCTCTTTTTTCCTGATCTCTAGTCTCTAACTCTCTAGATAATCTTGCCTCAGCTAACTGGATAAAGTTAGGGATCTGATCGTCAAGATCAGTTCTAGCTAGAAAGTTAGCTACCGCAGTTTTTAATTCTGAATATGTTGATATGCTCACATCGAGCCTCCGCCAGTTCTGAAAAATCTATTTTCGCTATCGTTAAGCCACCGCTTCCACTTCTTAGAGGCTTCAGGGTTATCCTTTGGATCTCCAAACTTTTGCATAAGTTCTAGATATAAATTGTTTGGTATCTCGGCTATATGTTGCCAGTGTCTTTGCGTGTTACCAATCATAGATCCTTTTTCGTAGTCATTTGCTTTTCTTTTATTGGCTTCTAAAACTTCTTTAATGTGCTGTTTTGTCTCAATGGTGTAAGTGCCATCGTTATTGTCATGCCAAAAAGTTTCTTTCTGCGAATATGGATTTCTTGATAATAGTCTAGACATTGTTTCCCCTATAAATAGAAAGGGCGAAATTAATCGCCCTCTCATCGCTAGTTATTAAGCACCTGATAAACCAATAACTGCACCATGAGCTTTAGGTGCTGTTGGCATCAAGACAAACTCAGTGATGATCTGCTCTTTGATTGCATCACCAGTTCTTGCTAATGTTGTCTTTGTAAAGTTTCTGCCATTAAGTGTTCCGATCTTTATGTGATCAGGATCAACAACAAATAACTTATTATCTGACATAAATCTTGAAGGTGTTAACTCAAGAGTTCCAAAGTCTGTTAAGTAAACAGAAGTTGCACCCACAAATGAAGGGGCTTGACCCTGAGTTGTGTTTACCTGATTTGTTACAAGATTTGTTCCTGCTTGACTGAGATCAGAAATATTTGCCTTATTCGTAGCATCACAAACTAAAACACGAGGGCGACCGCCATCTTGCCATGCTTGAGTAACAGCATTGTCAATTTTAGCTAAAGTTAGAGCCGCTTCTGTTCCAGTTAAGTCCGCAACATCAGAACCATCACCAGTACCAAATGAAATGTCAGAAGGAGAAGCATCTCCATTTGTCATCCATGTTACTAGTGTAGCTGTCTTACGAGGCTCAGAGCCTGACTTAGCTACGTTAAGATCTCCGACAATCTTCTCGATGTCTCTTCTTAACTCAAGTCCTTTTAACACTGACTGGTAAGCACTTTCCTTTGCTCTTCCTGCCTTATCAACAGCTTCCAATGTTCCTGAGATTGCAAAGTCTTTTCCTGCAATCTGAGTGTAGTTGTTAAGTCTTGTTGTTGCAGTTGGAGTTGCGTAAGTTGCATCTGCACCTTCAGAAAGACTGTTTTGTCCTGCTGAAGCTAGTTCTTGAACTTGCCACTCAACGAGTGTGCCATTCACTGTTTCTTTTTTTGCTAGTGAAAAAATTGGAGTTTCATCACTATCGATTTTATAAATAATGTCCGCTAGTTGCTCTCGCTCACCTACGGCATTTGCAGTTGTTAATGTAGCCATTTAAATTTCTCCTTTAGGCTGATCTGTTTAAAAGTAGTTCAACAGCACTTTCTACTGTGCTGTTATTATTAAAACGTTTCATCATGTCCTGATTACGTTTTGATACAACTTCAGACTTTGTTTTAGGAGATCCTGCTTTAACCATTTTAGGGGCAGTCTTAACCTTCTTTTTGGCTTGAGTTTTGCCACCCATTAACTCATCATACAACATTGCCTTCCTCAAAGTTACAATGGCTCGATGATCACTTGCCTGAGCAATTTCATCATCGGTGTAACCCATTTTGGATTTAGCATATGAGATCACTTTTGATCTCTCAGCTTCCCTGACCTTTTCATCTCTCCACGCAGGGATTTTGTCGAGCATTGTATCAAACTCAGTCTTTAGATGATTTTGATATTGTGCTTGTACTTCCGCCTGCTGTTGAGACATAATAGCCTGCTGTTGTTGCTGTACTTTAGCTAAATTATTTTGCTGAATTTGGTATTCTGCGTGAATACTTGCAAACTCTTCATTGGTTTTTGTTCTTCGCAGTTCTTCCCAATTAGGCTCAGGCACTCTTAGTGCTTGCTCCAATTGCTGAAGTCCTTTCGCATACTCATCTCTCAACCGCTTCGTTTCAGCACTTTCTGCCTCAATCGCTTTGCTCTTTTGGGAGACTTCGTTCATGCGTTTATGAAAAGTCCGCTCTCTCTGATAACCACTTAGAGCCTCTTCCAAAGTTACCTCTGCCTCTTCTCCATCAATCTTGACTTTGTAGAGTTGGACTTCTTCTTCGACTTCTTCGCCATCATCTTCCTGATCGGTTGTATCTTCTACTTCTTTGCCTTCATCGGAGATATCTTCTTCTAAGACTTCCTCTTGCTCTGTTGTTTCTGATACTTGAGCCTCTTCTTCAGGCTCGGTTACTGCCTCTTCTTGAGGGTTAGCTTCTGCTTCCTCTTGAGGTAATAATTGGTCAATTGCTTCGTTTACTGATATAGAACCGCTCTCTTTCGAGTTTACATTTTCCATAATTGTTTTCCCTTATGTTATTTTGTTTTCCCAATTAGTCTGTCTAATTGAGCCTTAGCAACCCTTCCATTGGCACTAATATTTTCTATTCCTGATTTAAGTGCCTGCAAAGACTGGTAAAGATAGTAGATACGTTCTCGCTCTTCGTTGTCCTTTAATGGTGAGCTTTTCCACGCATCTAAAAATTGTTTTTCTAAATTTTCAAAGACCTCTATAAAGACTGCGTTCTTGAGAAGAATGTCAGCTTTGTTGCCTTTTTCTAGATCTTCTCTTGCACTGCCTTCCTGCATTAAGATCTCCTAAATGGTGTAAATCCACTTAGCCCCATTTGATTTGTAAAGTTTGCGGGGCGATAAGCAAACTGGCTAATAAAGTTCTGATTGGCATTATTAAAATCAAAACCGCTTGGCACATTCATTGGGGCTTGATCTAAACTTGTTGCCCTATAATAAGCATCTCCTGAAGGAAATGGATTGGGGTTGCTCGGCATAGATGGTCTTGATGTATCAATCCTGCAAGCCTGCAAATCATCATCAAACCTATAGCCATCAGGACATACTGGTTGTCCGCTAACTGGATTAGTTGTGGCAGGCTTTATTGTTTCGTTTTCACCACCTCTCATACTCATATCTTCATTATAAGGGTTTTGATCAAAGCCAGTATAAGTCGTAACGTTTGGCATAAAGCCCAAACCAAACAATGGAGCATTATTAAAAGCACCAGTAACATTGCCCATAGCATCTCTAGTTACTTGAGTGTATAAGCCTTGTTTATCCCTATCTTCCAATATGTTATTAACTCTATTCTGCATATTGAATATGTCGTATGGAACTTGTGGCATAAGTTCTAATTTAGGAACTTGTGTCGGTGAGTAGGTTGTTGTCTGACCCGTTACTGGATCAATTGTAGCCATACTACCACCCAACATATCGCCTGCGGTTGATTGTATCCCTGCTGTACTTTGCGTACTTGATGCACCTCCCACTCCTCCAAACGCACTTAAACCACCACCTCTAGATACATCTGCTATACTTTGACCTGAAGCTATTGCGTTTCCTATAGCTGTTTGTTGAGCATTATAATCTGCTTCTGCTTGAGGACTTGAAAATCCTTGACTGTCACTTGGATTTCCAACATTAGTATTGCTACCGCCATATGCACCAGTAGCTTGATCGTCAGACCTTTCTTGAGCCTCTACACTTTCATCACTTTCGTCACTCTCTGAAGATCCAAAGCAATACATTGACTGCTCTATAAGATCGGCAGGGTCATATCCCTCAAGTAATTTTTTTATTTGAAAACGCATAGCCATTTTTCCTTTTTGATGGTCTGTACCATTGACCTTTTACATTTGTTCCAAAATTCTTTGTGACAAATTCCCTCATAGAGCGAACCATTTCCCTTGTTCTGCCAAATGGACTAATCCAATCCGCAAACCACAAATTATCACCTGACTTCCAATCATTCGGCTGTATCAAATAATTTTCATGTTTTAGTTTGTAGAGCATCTCATCGGATACCCATGCCCACGTACAAGCACCAGTTGGTTTTGAGTCAAAATAAAAAACTCTATACTGCCCATACACGACTGGCGGGATAAATATTCTTTTTATGGAGTGCATCTTATAGTGATGGTGCGTTGCTGAATGTGCCACCAAATATAAAATGTCTCCTAAAAAATTATGCTCTCGGTAAATTTGTTGAGATCTCTGCATCAGTAACCGCCTTTGCCACCCTTAACTCGGCTTCCATACTTAATTCCTGCCTTCGCATCTCTAACTCTGCCTGCATCTTTTCTCTTGCAAGTTGAATGTCCGCTTGTGCCTTTTCTCTAGCAAGTGCAATATCAGCCTCTAGCTTTGCCCTCTTAGCCTCAATCTCAGCCTGAGCCTTTTGCATCTCAGCTTGTGCTACGGGGTTTTCTTGTCCTTGCTGTTGTTGCTGTTGCATTTGCAACTGCATCTGCACAGCCTGAGGCGGGTTAAAGAACTGATTAGCATCTTTAAATCCCCCAATTTCGGTAATTTGTCGTAAGGTATTAACATATTGAGATAAGTTACAAATTGGATTATCTGCTCCCAAAGTTTGAAGAATAGTTTCTTGCTTTTGTGCAATAGCTTGAAGAAAACTGATTTTTTGTTCGTCATCGGCTGTTCCTAACCCTACATTAACAATTACATCAAAACCGCTAGTACCTTCTTGCGGATCAATCGCTATAAATTCGTTTCTTAATCTGACAATACGAGGCTGTTGCTGATAGGATGATATCAGGTGCAATATGCCCTTAAATAAATCCTTAACACCAGTCTCAGCTATAGTTCTCGCATAACTCTCTAGCTTTTGTTGAGAGCCTCTAACAGTCGCACTAACAGCCGAAGCGGTTGTACTTTGCAGAACTGACGGGTCAAGACCTTGACTTGCCTCACTTATGCCCGTTCTAGATGTTTTTACCTGATCAAGATATTGCATCAGTGGCTGTATCTCACCACCAATACCCTGACCAGTTAAAGGCTGAACTGCACCCGCTTGTCTTGTCCTAATAATACCGCCTGCTGTACCATCCAATAAGTCATCAAGATTAACCTGACCTTCGACAGCCACCATTCTCGGCAATACTGAGTGATATGTGCTGTCAAGATATTGTCTCAATAATGTTGATTTAATTGTCTGCAAGTCTTGTGTTAGATCGAATAAAGATCTTCCAACAAGTCTATGTGGCATAAGTATTGGTGATATAACTGCGAAAGGAATGTAATCTACAACTTCATTTTCTAATATGACATCACCGCCATCACCAATAGACAAGATCCTACGCATCTCAGAAATGCCATCGTCATCATAGTCAACCTTCATTGTTATGTCATGGACTACAACCTCATGTTGTGATGGATCTACTGGATCATTACCTGACTGACTTTCTAGATCTTCAAAACGTCTTTGTCTTTCCTCATCTATCTCCCCATCAATCATGCCTGCATTGTCTTCAATAAGTTTTCTGTCATATCCCATTGAGACTAAATCGCTTACTGACATAGTTGTCTTGTGACACATGAAGTAACAATCTTCTAAAGACTTAGCCCTGCGGTTAAATAAAAACTCCTCAGGCGGTACATTCTCAATCTTAATCTTGCCTGACTTCTTAGTAATCTTAACCTTTAAATCATAGCTGTTAAGAACCTGAACCTCTTCACCCATTTCATTTATAACAGTGGTGTAGTTCTCTTGTCTTTCAATAACCTCAATGTCAGGGTTAACCAATAACAATGCTAACTCTTCTTCGGTTAAACCCTCATATTCTTCTTCTTGAACTGTAGATGTTTCATCCCAACTATATTTAACAACACCTAATTTAAACATCAGGCTGTCCTTAAACCAATTATACATAATCCTATAACCATCATTGTCGTTATTGATGATATAGTTCACATAATCTGTTAGCTGTTCGGCTTTATCAACATCCTCAGCAGTTCTCGGAGCATACCTGACATACTTATCGGAACTGGTAAAAATACGCATAAGCGATGGCATGATCTGCTCAATGGCATCAGCAAAGTCAGTGGATACCACAGAGCTTCTGCCTTCAATTTCATTGCCAAATGGCTCACCCAAATAATAGTCAATAGCCTTTAGTCGGTCTGCCGAATACTCAGTTTCAAAATGATTTTGGCT